>ENA-OQDA01000028-OQDA01000028.1-human-gut-metagenome-genome-assembly--contig:-NODE-28-length-66013-cov-15.987721_pt1 | contig 66013 bp, 55 predicted proteins | sample MGYA00242771_ERZ504603 | MGnify/ENA primary metagenome ERZ504603 (study PRJEB26092, sample SAMD00036328) | human gut metagenome | host: Homo sapiens | study: EMG produced TPA metagenomics assembly of...
GTAGGAAAATCCAAAAGTTTAGATTTTCTCAAAATGCTTATCTTTTGGTCTTTGGTTCGGAATAGTGTAGTGCTGGCGGTCTATCTATTGTTTTCGGTTGCTTGCTTCTTTACCGTACATGAGCATTTCGGCAGGAAATCTAACCGCTGGTTAAAACAATCATGCCCCCGGCGCGATCGCACCGGGGGCATGCAAGCATCTCTAGTCGAAAACGCCGCCTACAGCACGCCGTCCAACATGAGGTTCACCTTGAGCACGTTGACCGTGGGCTCGCCGAAGACGCCCAGGAATCGGCCCTTGGTGCACTGGGCGATGATGTCACGCACCTCGCCTTCGCTCTTGCCGGTAGCCTTTGCCAGGCGCGGTACCTGGTACTCGGCAGCATCGGGAGAGATCTCGGGGTCGAGCCCTGAGCCGGAACACGTCACCAGGTCGACGGGCACGGCATCCATGCCGGCGTCGGGATTGGCGGCGCGAATCTTCTCGACGCGCGCGTCCACAAGCTGCCGGTACTCCTCGCTCGCTGGAGAGAGGTTGGACGGAGCGCCGTAGGCCATGAGCCCGCCGTCCTCCCCCTCGACGATAGTCACGTTCTGGATACGGCCCCACATGTGGTCCTCATCCTCGAAGCTCTGGCCGATCAGCTCGGAGCCCACGATCTTGTCGTCGACCTTGATGAGCGAACCGTTCGCCTGATACGGGAACGCAACCTGGGCGATGCCGGTCACGACGAGCGTATAGCCCAGGCCGCAGACAACGGTAAACAGAGCGAACACACCCAGCGCACGCGATGCAACACCTTTGAACATACAAACCTCCACTTACATAATGCCGCAGAACGCGAGCAGCATGTCGATGAGCTTGATGAATACGAACGGGGCAACGATGCCGCCCAGACCCCACACGAGCAGGTTGTGAGTCAGCAGCTGTCCGGACGGGACCTCGCGGTACTTAACGCCCTTCAGCGCGGCCGGGATCAGCGCGACGATAACAAGCGCGTTATAGATGATGGCCGAAAGAACCGCGGACAGCGGGCTTGCCAGACCGAGGATGTTGAGCGCTCCAAGGCCCGGGTAGATCGGCGAGAACAGGGCCGGGATGATAGCGAAGTACTTCGCCACGTCGTTGGCCACCGAGAAGGTCGTGAGCGAACCGCGGGTCATGAGCAGCTGCTTGCCAATACGCACGACCTCGATGAGCTTGGTGGGGCTGGAGTCGAGGTCGACCATGTTGCCGGCCTCCTTGGCAGCCTGGGTGCCCGTGTTCATGGCCACGGCGACGTCGGCCTGGGCCAGAGCGGGCGCGTCGTTGGTGCCGTCGCCGGTCATGGCGACCAGGTGGCCCTCACGCTGGAACTCGCGGATCTTCTCGAGCTTGCCCTCGGGGGTGGCCTCTGCCAGGAAGTCGTCCACACCCGCCTCGGCGGCGATTGCCGCGGCGGTGAGCGGGTTGTCGCCCGTCACCATGATGGTCTTGATGCCCATCTTGCGCAGGTCGGCGAACTTCTCCTTGACGCCGGACTTGATGATGTCCTTGAGGTACACAACGCCCAGCACGCGGCAGTTCTTGGTCACGACCAGCGGGGTGCCGCCGGCCTTGGCGATGCGCTCGACGACCTCGTCGCACTCCTGGGAGAACACGCCGCCGGCCGCCTCCACGTAGGCGCGCACGGAATCGGCGGCGCCCTTGCGGATCTCATTGCCCTCGTAGTTCACGCCCGACATGCGCGTCGCCGCGGTGAACGGGATGAACTCCATGCCCTTGTCCTCGAGCGTGCGGCCGCGCAGGCCGAACTGCTCCTTGGCGAGCACGACGATGGAACGGCCCTCGGGCGTCTCGTCGGCCAGCGAGGAGAGCTGCGCGGCGTCGGCCAGCTCCGCGGGATCGACGCCGTCGACCGGGATGAACTCGGAGGCCTGGCGGTTGCCCAGGGTGATGGTGCCGGTCTTGTCGAGCATGAGGATGTCGACGTCGCCGGCGGCCTCGATGGCGCGGCCGGACATGGCCAGCACGTTGGCCTCGTTCAGACGGCTCATGCCGGCGATGCCGATGGCGGACAGCAGCGCGCCGATGGTGGTGGGGGCCAGGCACACGAGCAGCGCCACGAGCGTGGTCACGGACGTGGGGTTGGCCATGTCGCTGAGGCCGGCCGAGAAGCAGGAGTAGCAATAGAGGGCCAGCGTGACCAGAATAAAGACGATGGAGAGGGCCACCAGGAAGATCTCCAGGGCGATCTCGTTGGGGGTCTTCTTGCGCGCGGCGCCCTCGACCATCGCGATCATCTTGTCGAGGAAGCTCTGGCCGGGCTCGCTGGAGATCTTGACGATGATCCAGTCGGACAGCACCGTGGTACCGCCGGTAACGGCAGAGCGGTCGCCGCCGGCCTCGCGGACCACGGGGGCGGACTCGCCGGTGATGGCGGACTCGTCAACGGAGGCAGCGCCCTCGATGACGTCGCCGTCGCCGGGAATCTGCTCGCCGGCGCGTACGATCACCAGGTCGCCGCGCGTGAGCTCGGTGCCGGGAACGACGGTGAAGTGCTCCTTGTCCTCAACGGACTCGATGCGATGGGCCTCGACATCCTTCTTGGCCGCACGCAGGGAATCGGCCTGAGCCTTACCGCGGCCCTCGGCGAGCGCCTCGGCGAAGTTCGAGAACAGATCGGTGAGCCACAGGATGACCGCGATGGCGACCACATAGTAGGTGGGCACACCCGCGTCCTGCACACCGAAGACGGAAGCGACGGCCAGGACGGAGGTCATGACGGCGGAAAGCCACACCAGGAACATGACCGGGTTTTGAATCTGGACGCGAGGATCCAGCTTGGCAAACGAGTCGCGGACCGCGCGGCCCATCATGTCTTTTTGCATAGCCATAAATCTGCGCCCTCCTTTACGCAATCATCTGGAAGAACTCGGCAACGGGGCCAAGCGCCAGGGCCGGGAAGAAGCTCAGGGCACCGATCAGCAGAACGATGAACACGAGCAGGAATACGAACATGCCGTTGGTGGTAGACAGGGTACCGGCGCTCTCGGCGACCTTGCCCTTCTTGGCCAGCGAGCCGGCGATGGCCAGCGTACCGATGATGGGCATGAAGCGGGCGAACAGCATCTCGAGGCCGAGCATGACGTTGATCCAGGGGATGTTGCAGTTCATGCCCGCGAACGCCGAGCCGTTGTTGCCACCGCATGAGGTGAAGGCGTACAGCACCTCGGAGAAGCCGTGCGCGCCGCCGTTGTTGAGCTGGTCGGCAAGACCGGGCACCATGCAGGCGATGCCCGAGCACACCAGGATCGCGAACGGGGTTGCCAGGCACAGGACGACCGCCCAGCGCATCTCGCCCGGCTCGATCTTCTTGCCCAGGAACTCGGGCGTGCGCCCGACCATGAGGCCGGCGATGAACACCGTGAGGATGGCGAAGCCGATCATGCCGTACAGGCCGCAGCCCACGCCGCCGAAGACGACCTCGCCCAGGGCCATCTGGAGCATCTGGACGAAACCGCCCAGCGGGGTGTAGGAATCGTGCATGGAGTTGACCGAGCCGTTGGAGGCGGCGGTGGTGTAAGCCGACCACGTGGAGGAGGCGGCGATGCCGAAGCGGCTCTCCTTGCCCTCCATGTTGCCGCCGGCCTGGCCGTCGGTCATCTCGATGTTGACCGCTCCGCCATCGGCCAGCTGCGGGGTGCCCGCATGCTCGTTGACGGCGATGACGCCGGTGAAGATCACCAGCAGGATGAGCATGGCGGCGAAGATGGCCTTGCCCTGCTTGGTGTTCTTGACGCCGATGCCGAAGGTGAAGCAGCAGGCGGCCGGGATCAGCAGCAGGCTGGTCATCTCGATGATGTTGGTGAAGGCGTTGGGGTTCTCATACGGATGGGCGGAGTTCACGCCGAAGAAGCCGCCGCCGTTGGTGCCGGACTGCTTGATGGCGACCTGAGGAGCCGCGGGGCCCTGGGGCAGGAACTGCTCGGTGACCACGCGCGCGTCCTCGACGACCTTGCCGTCGACCTTGACCGTGTCTCCCTCGATCTGGGCGCCGTCGATGACGCTCCAGCCGCCGTCGGCGTTGGGCTGGACGGCGACGGGCTCTACGAGCTCGGCCTTCTGGGCCGGCTGGAAGTTGGCGATGACGCCGCCGGCGGCCAGGCAGATGCCGAACACGAGGTTCAGCGGGATGAGCACGTACAGGACGGTGCGGGTGAGGTCGACCCAGAAGGAGCCCAGACCCTGCTCCTTGACCTGACGGAAACCGCGGATCAGAGCGAACATGACCGCGATGCCGGTGCCAGCGGAGACGAAGTTCTGCACGGTGAGGCCCATGAACTGCACGAGGTAGGACAGGGTGGTCTCACCGGAGTAGGACTGCCAGTTGGTGTTGGTGATGAAGGAAGCCGCCGTGTTGAACGACAGGTCCCACGGCACGCCCGGCAGGTGCTGCGGGTTGCCCGGCAGGACGGCCTGGAGCATCTGGAGCGCGACGAGCACCACGAGCCCGATGCCCGAGAAGGCGAGGACGCTCACCAGGTAGCGCTTCCAGCCCATCTGCTCGGAGGCATCGATACGCAGGAGGCGATAGACGCCTCGCTCCACCGGAGCCAGCACGGGCGACAGAAACGTATGCTCACCGTCCATGACGCGCGCCATGAACTTCCCCAGGGGGATGGCGAGCGCGATGAGGACGGCAAAGTACAGAGCGTACTGAATGATGGCACTCATGCTTTACGAATCACTCCTCATCAAAATATAAATGTAGTAGATCAACAGGCCGATGCACGTGATGCCTATGATCGGGATCAGGACATTCATGTAACCGCTCCTTCCGAGAATCACGGGTGGCACCCTTCCCCGAGTGCCTGGGAACAGTAAACGGCGAAGCGGATTAAAACGGTGTTAGAGTGATGCCCTCCGGCCTTAAGATGCCGTAAAGATGCAGCTGGACGGATGCGGCGCCCCGAACGGAGCCCTATACTCATCGCATGCTCGAGGCGGCCCATCCCACCGCCGCAATCGATCCACACCGGCGAGAAAGGCCTCGCAATGTCACGCACTGCATCCGACGTACGGGCGAACCCCGACCTCCTGCTCAGAGCGCTCGAACAGGACGCCCACACACAGGAGCGCCGCGGACGTCGAGGGCACCTCAAGATCTTCTTCGGGTACGCCGCGGGCGTGGGCAAGACCTACGCCATGCTCCAGGCCGCACACGCCGCCAAGAGGCGCGGCGTGGACGTCGTCGCCGGCTATATCGAACCTCATGAGCGCCCCGCAACGGCGCGCCTGTCGCGGGGCATCGAGCGCATCCCGCATATGGCCATCGAGCACAACGGCATCGAACTCGCGGAATTCGACCTCGACGCTGCCCTGGCCCGGGCGCGCAGCTCATCCTCGTCGACGAACTCGCGCACACCAATGCACCGGGGTGCCGCCATGAAAAGCGCTATCAAGATGTCGAGGAGCTCCTGCGCACCGGCATAGACGTCTACACCACGGTCAACGTCCAGCACATCGAGAGCTTGAACGACATGGTGGCCTCCATCACGGGCGTCGTCGTGCGCGAGCGCATCCCCGACCGCGTCTTCGATGACGCCGACCAGGTCGAGCTCGTGGATATCGAGCCCGAGGACCTGCTCGAGCGCCTCAAGGCCGGACTCGTGTACCGCGCGGCGCAGGCCGACCGCGCGCAGCGCAACTTCTTCAGCATCGAGAACCTCACGGCGCTGCGCGAGATCGCCCTCCGCAGATGCGCGGACCGCACCGGGCGCCTCGCCGACGCCGCGCGCGTGCTCGGCAACCGCGACTACTACACCAGCGAGCGCATCCTGGTCTGCCTCTCCCCCGCCCCCACGAACCCGCGCATCGTGCGGGCGGCCGCGCGGCTGTCGAAGGCCTTCCACGGCGAACTCGTCGCCCTATTCGTCGAGAGTCCGCGAACCCAGACCATGGACGAGGACGAACGTGCCCGCCTCTCATCGAACAGCGCCCTCGCCGAACAGCTCGGCGCGCAGGTGGAAACGGTGTATGGGGACGACATCGCCTTTCAGATCGCCGAGTTCGCGCGACTGTCCGGCATCTCGAAGATCGTCATGGGGCGCACCGGCGAGGCGCGTGGCCTGCATCACGCGCTCTTCGGGCGCAAGTCGCTCGTGGAGAGGCTGATCGCCATCGCGCCGAACCTCGACATCTACATCATCCCCGATCAGCCGGTTCCGGCCAGGCGGGGGCAGGACCGGCCAACGGCCTCGGAACCTCATCTGCCGAGCAGGCGGGACATGTTGCTCACGCTGGGCCTATCCGCCATCGCCACGGCAGTTGGCACCGCATTCCGCGGACTCGGGTTCGCCGACTCGAGCATCATCTCCCTCTACATCCTCACGGCCCTGCTCACGGCCGTCACGACCACGGGGCGCGTCTGCACCATCGTGTCGAGCATCCTCTCGGTGGTGCTCTACAACTTCTGCTTCGTGACGCCGCTGTTCTCATTCGACAGCTACGACCGAAGCTACCTCGTGACCTTCGTCATCATGTTCGCGACCGCAATGGTGGCAGCCGAACTCACCGCGCGCCTCACCGACAACGCGCGTACCTCGGCGAAAAACGCCTTCAGGACCCGCGTGCTCCTCGAAACCAACCAGCTCCTGCAGCGGGCCCAGGGACCCCAGGCACGAGCGCGCATCGCCATGAGCCAGCTCGTGAAGCTCCTCAGGCTCGACGTCGTCTTCTACCCCGCAGACGGCGACCTGCTCGGAGAGCCGCTGTATGAGAGCGCCGGGGCCGAAGACCACCGCACGTCCCTGCTCACCGAATACGAGCGCGCCGTGGCGACGTGGACTTTCAACAACAACAAGCACGCTGGGGCGAGCACTCACACCCTGCCAGAGGCGCAATGCCTCTACCTTGCGGTGCGCGCAGGCAACGAGGTGTTCGGCGTCGTGGGCATCGATCTTAAGGGGCGCGGACTCGAGGCGTTCGAGCACTCCATCGTCTTGTCGATCGTCGGCGAGTGCGCACTCGCCCTCGAGAGCGACAAGGCGGCGCGGGAGCGGGAGGAGGCCGCCGTATTCGCCAAAAACGAGCAGCTGCGCGCCAACCTGCTTAGATCCATCGGCCATGACCTGAGGACGCCCCTCACCGCGATCTCGGGATCTGCCGCCGTGCTGCGCGATGGTGGGGAGAAACTCGGGGACGCGAAACGGCTCGAGCTCGCGGACGCCATTTACGACGACTCGCTCTGGCTGATCGACACCGTCGAGAACCTCCTCGCCATCACGCGCGTCGAGGATGCGGGCATGCACCTCAACCTCACCTCGGAGCTCATGGATGAGGTCATAGCCGCCGCCCTCGGCCATGTCGCGCGCGGGGCGCGCGGCCACCGGGTCGTCGCCGCGCATACGGACGAGCTCCTCTTGGTAAAGATAGACGTCCACCTCATCATGCAGGTCCTCACCAACCTCGTCGTGAACGCGTTCAAGTACACGCCCGAGGGCTCGACCGTGACGGTGGGCGCGCGAAGGGCCGGGGCCTTCGTCGTTGTCGAGGTCGCCGACGACGGGCCGGGCGTGGCCGACTGCGACAAACCGCACGTCTTCGACCGCTTCTTCATCTCGAGCAAAGCGCTGCCCGTGGACTCCCATCGCAGCTTCGGGCTCGGGCTGTCGCTGTGCCGCTCGATTGTAGAGGCGCATGGCGGTACCATCGAAGTGCATGACAACCACCCCCATGGAGCGGTTTTCCGCTTCACCCTTCCCGCCGAGGAGATCGAGATCCATGAATGACGGCACACGCTCAAACATACTCGTGGTCGAGGACGACCCGGCGGTCCGCAATCTCGTGACGACCGCGCTCGGCCTGCATGGATACGACGTCGAGGCGGCGACGAATGGCGAGACGGCCATCTTGGACGCCGCCTCGCGCAACCCCGCCCTCATCATGCTCGATCTCGGCCTGCCCGACATCGACGGCGTGGACGTCATATCCAAGGTCCGCAGCTGGTCGGCGGTGCCCATCATCGTCATCTCGGCACGCACCGAAGACTCGGATAAAATCGGCGCGCTCGACGCCGGCGCGGACGACTACCTAACGAAGCCCTTCTCGGTGGAGGAGATGCTCGCCCGCGTGCGCGCCAACTTGCGACGCTCGGCCATGCCCGCGGCCGATTCCGTCGAGTCGAGCACCTTCGACAACGGGGGCCTGCATATCGACTATGCCGCGGGGTACGCCGAGCTCGACGGCGAGCGGCTCTCGCTCACGCCCACCGAGTACAAGCTCCTCGTGCTTTTGGCGAAAAACGTCGACAAGGTGCTCACGCACACGTTCATCACGCGCGAAATCTGGGGGACGAGCTGGGATAGCGACATCGCGAGTCTTCGCGTGTTCATGCGGACCCTACGCAAGAAGATAGAGGCCGACCCCTCGCACCCGACGATGATCCAGACGCACGTGGGCGTGGGCTACCGCATGCAGCGACTCTAGTCCGATCAGGCCTCGTCGCCAAAGGAGATGCCCAGGGAACGCGCCTCGTGCACCAGGTCGCTGCCGGGGTCGACGTACTTGAGCTTGCCGGCGACCTCCTCCAGCGGCACGCGGCACATCTTGCCAGAGCGCTGCGCGACCATAAAGCCGCTCTCCCCCTCCAGGAAACCCAAAGCCGCCTCGACGCCGCACTGCGTGGCGAACACGCGGTCCTGCGCATCGGGCTGGCCTCCGCGCTGCGTGTGACCGGGGATTGCCACACGCGTCTCGCGACCGGTGCGGGCCTCGATCTCGCGCGCGATGTCGTAGACGATGGACGGAGAGGTGCGCGCCGCGACGAGCTTCTTGTACTCCTTCTTGGACAGCGTCGCCTCATCGCGCGAGATAGCGCCCTCGGCGACCACGATGATGGTGAACCGGGCACCGGCCTGCATGCGGCGATTGATCGCGGCGATCACGTTGTCCATGTCGTAGGGGATCTCGGGAATCAGACAGACGTCGGCACCGCCCGCAACCGCGGCGTACAGCGGAATCCAACCCACCTTATGGCCCATGATCTCGATCACGAAGACGCGTCCGTGGCTGCTCGCGGTGGTGTGGATGTCGTCGATGCACTTGGTGGCGATCTCGACCGCGCTCGTGAAGCCAAAGGTAAGGTCGGTGCCCCAGGTGTCGTTGTCGATGGTCTTGGGCAGGGAAATGACGGAGAGACCCTCCTCGCGCAAGCGGTTGGCCGTCTTGGTGGAGCCGTTTCCGCCCAGCATAAACAGACAATCGAGCTTGAGCTCGCGATAGGTCTCCTTCATGGCGGCGACCTTGTCCACACCGTCGGCCTCGGGCGTGTCGAGGCGCTTGAAGGGCGTGCGGCTCGTGCCCAAGATGGTCCCGCCGCGCGTGAGGACGCCGCTGAAGTCGACCGGTGCCATCTTGCGATAGCGCTTGTAGATCATGCCCTGGTACCCGTCCTCGAACCCGTAGATCTCAACGGGCTCCGTCGACAGGTTGACGACGGTCTTTACGATGCCACGCATGGTGGCGTTGAGCGCCTGACAGTCGCCACCGCTCGTCAGAAGGCCGATTCGCACCATAGGTACCCCTCACGCTCATGGCACACGCCGCCTGAAGGGCGGCGAGCGCGGTCTATTCACATATTCAACAGTGTACGCCCAACGAAGCCCCGCTCAGCGTGTCCGCGCGCATCGCTTACATACGCGCGATTCTTTAACATGCTCGAAAGCATCGCGTAAAGAGTCCATCATGCTTGCGCGTTACACTCACCATGAACCGAGGCACGGCGATAACCTAAAGACATCCATGCGATTTCACAGGTACCACCACTTCCGGCAAGCACCGCAACACGAGGGAGCCATCATGGGCAACGACGGACACAACAAGCAGCGTGATTTGAATTACACCCAAAACCGTGAACTTTCCTGGCTCCGTTTCGACGAACGCGTGCTCTCCGAGTCCCTCGACGACACGGTGCCGTTGTTCGAGCGCCTCAAATTCATCGCGATTTTTGAGAGCAACATGCATGAGTTCCTCATGGTCCGCATGGGTGGACTCTCAAGCCTGGCGACCCTCAAGCGGCAGCCACGCGACAACAAGAGCGGCATGACCCCCTCCGAGCAAGTGGCGGCCGTATTCTCGGCGTTGCCGGGATTGTTCTCCAAAGCCGCCTCGTCCCTCGACGCCATCGAATCCCTCCTGCGCGCCAAGGGCATCGAGCGCATCACGCCCTCCGAGCTCATAGGTGCCGAGCGCGATGCGGTGCGCAGCTACTTCGACCGCAACGTGCTCCCCATCTTCTCGCCGCTCATCATCGACCCGCGCCACCCCTTCCCCAACCTGCGCAACGGAGCCCTCTACATCGTCTGCACGCTCGCCGCCGCCTCCGAAGACGAACAAGGGCTCCTCGGCATCATCGAGGTCCCAAGCTCGCTCCCCCGCGTCGTCGAGATCACGAGAAACGACGGCCAGCTGCGCTACATCCTGCTCGAGGATGTCATCTTGGCGTGCCTGGAATCGTGTTTTGGCTCCTATGTCCCGCAGGATCGCGCGGTAATCCGCGTCACGCGCAACGCCGACCTCGACCCGGACGGCGAGGGCGTCGAGGAAGACGAGGATTACCGCCAGCACATGAAGAAGGTGCTCAAGAAGCGCTTGCGCCTCCAGCCCGTGCTCCTCGCCGTGCACGGAGATCTCGCCCGCGAGTCCCTCAAGTCGATCCGCAAGGCACTGGGACTGAGCCAGCAGGCCGTCCTGTCGGTTACCATGCCCCTTGACTTGGGATATATCTACTCCCTGGAGGGCAAGTTGCCCGCCACCGTGCGCGACCGGCTCCTGTTCCCTCCGTTCGCCCCCCAGCCGAGCCCGCTGTTTTGCCCGGGTGACTCCATGCGCGATCAGGTGCTCGCCGGCGACAAGCTGCTGTTCTACCCCTACGAGTCGATGGGCACGCTTCTCGGCCTCATCAACGAGGCCGCCCACGACGACACCTGTATCTCGCTGCGCATCACGCTCTACCGCGTAGCGCGTCAGTCGCGTTTGTGCGAGTCGCTCATCTCCGCAGCCGAGCGTGGCAAAGAGGTGACCGTGCTGATGGAACTCCGCGCGCGCTTTGACGAGGAGAACAACATCGCCTGGGCGGAGCGCCTCGAGGAGGCGGGCTGCACCGTCATCTACGGTGCGGAGGGCTTCAAATGCCATTCCAAGATCTGCCAACTCACCTATCATGACCAGGGGAAGATTCGCCGCATTACCCTACTGGGGACCGGCAACTTCAACGAGAAGACCGCACGCCTGTACTCGGACTTCATGCTCATGACTGCGCACGAGGGCATCGGCGAGGACGCCAACGCGTTCTTCCGAAACCTCACCCTGGGCAACCTGCGCGGCGAGTACCGCTACCTCGGCGTGGCGCCCGCCGGGCTCAAGCCCCTCGTGATGGACGGCCTCGACCGCGAGATCGCCCGTGCGCGCGCCGGCATGCCTGCCCACGCCTTCTTCAAGATGAACTCCCTCACCGACCGAGAGGTCATCGATAAGATCGCCGAGGCAAGCCGAGCGGGTGTCCGCATCGATATGATCATCCGCGGGATATCCTGCATGCTGCCGGGCATCGAGGGCAGCACCGAGAACGTGCACATCCGCTCTATCGTGGGTCGCTTCCTGGAGCACGCGCGCGTGTACTCCTTCGGTGAGGACGCCGACACCGTCTACCTGTCGAGCGCCGACATGATGACGCGCAACACCGAGCACCGTGTGGAAATCGCCTATCCCGTTCTCGACCCCACGTGTCGCGCCATGGTGCGCGACTACATGGCCGATCAGCTGCGCGACAACGTGAAGGCGCGTGAGCTGAGCGCGCAGGGCACCTGGAAGCCCGTTGCCCGAGCGGAGGGCGATGAGCCCTTCAATGCACAGGAGCACTTCATGACGCAGGCTGCCAACCGCGCTCGCGCCGCAGAGGAGAGACGCGCGGCTCGAGCCGTCGAGGTCGAACGTGCCGCGCGTGACGAAATCGCACATGACGCGGAAACGGTGAACCCCCGTGCAGGCCGGGCGCCCGACACGTCGAATGCCGATGCGACGCCGTCGCAACCGGTTGCCTCCACAACGGAAACCAACGAGCTCAACCAAGCTGTCGAGCCCCAAGAGACAGACGGCCACAAGGGTACCGAACAGGGCAAAGAGAGCAACTTCAAGCGCGGCTGGCACATGGTGATGCGCGGCTTCCGCGAGATGTTCTCCTAGCCGCCATTACCCGTTTTCAAGACGAGGACGCTTTCGTATTCGACGGGCAGCCGGTGCACCGCGCGTGTAATGTCGAAAAATACGCGATTGAAGCGCGTCAATTTCGACATTCTACGCGCGGATCCGTCAAATCCGGCTGACATGCCGCGCCGCCTCACATCATGCACGAGGAGGCAGGTACGTTATACGCATTAGCCCTCGAGCTGCTCGCTGGCCTCGAGCCAAGCCATCTCGAGCTCATCAAGCTCCTCACGAGCGTGGGCAATTGCCTCCTGCTGCGCAGTGAGGGCGGCGAAGTCGGTGGGGTCGATGGCGAACATCCCCTGCTCAAGCTCCTCGACCTTGCCGCGACGCGTCTCCATTTTGCGTTCGAGCGAAGCAACCTCCTTCTTGAGGCGCTGGCGCTCCGCATTCGACAGTCCGCATGCCTGGGAAGGTGTCGCCACGGCAGATGCGACGGCTCCTTGACCGGACGCGCCGCCGCCCAAAGGTGACCCCGCTTCCAAAGCACCACCGAACCCGGGCGCCTGAGGATGGGACGCTCCGCCGGCAGACGCGCCCTCCGTCAAACGCAGGTACTCGTCCACGCCACCAGGTACGTGGCGAAGCGTGCCTCCTATGAGGGCCCACTGCTGGTCAGTCACACGTTCCATGAGGAAACGGTCGTGCGTCACGAGGATGAGCGTGCCCGGCCAGCTGTCGAGCAGGTCCTCCACGAGAGCGAGCATGTCGGTATCGAGGTCGTTGCCCGGCTCGTCCAAAATCAAGACATTCGGTTCCTCCAAAATGGTCAGCAGCAACGACAAACGGCGCTTCTGACCACCCGAAAGATCCTTGATACGACTCCACATCTGTTGCTGCGTAAATCCGAGGCGCTCGAGCAGCTTCTCGGGGCTCGTCTCCTTGCCCTCGACCATCACGTAACGCTTGCCGCGGGCAAGCACCTCGCGAATGGTGTCGTCCTCGACGGGCTTCAACTCGTCGAGCTGCTGGGACAGCACGCCAAACCGGACCGTGGAACCAATCTTCACGCGTCCGCGGAGCGGCTTGAGTTTGCCCTGGATGATATTGAGCAAGGTGGTCTTACCGGCGCCGTTCTCGCCGAGCAGGCCGTAGCGGTCGCCCGCACCAATAAGCCAGGTCACATCGGAAAGAACGGGACGACCCAAAGCCACGGCGTCAGGAGACACGCCGCGGGCAGCGAAGCCGTCCGCCGCAGCGGAATTGCCCACAGCAGAAGGATTGTCCGGCACGGCGGAGCCGCCAAGAGAACTTGTGCCTTCCTTGGAGCCACGCACGGCGGCCAAGGAGCTTGCGTAACCCGCGTCCACATCGATCACATCGATGACCTGCTTGCCCAAGCGGCTCACCGCGAGACGCTTGAGCTCGAGCTCGTTGCGCACGGGAGGCACGTCGGCAATAAGCTCGCGGGCAGCCTCAACGCGGAACTTAGGCTTGGTACTACGCGCCTGCGCACCACGAGAGAGCCAGGCAAGCTCCTTGCGGGCCATGTTGCGGCGACGCTCCTCGGTTACCTGCGCCATACGGTCGCGCTCGACGCGCTGCAGGATGTAGGCGGAGTACCCACCCTCAAAGGGGTCGACACACCCGTCGTGCACCTCCCACATGGAGGTGCAGACTTCATCGAGGAACCAGCGGTCGTGCGTGACCACGAGCATTGCGCCGCTCGATTTCTGCCACCGCGCCTTCAAATGCTCGGCGAGCCAGTTGATGGTACGCATGTCCAGATGGTTGGTGGGCTCGTCGAGCATGAGCGCGTCATAGTCGCCAATAAGCAGGCGCGCCAGGTCCACACGACGACGCTGTCCACCAGAGAGCTCGCCCACCAGGCCCTCCCAGGGCACGTCGGCGATAAGACCGTCAAGAATCTGACGCACGCGCGGGCTCGACGCCCACTCGTATTCGGGAAGGTCGCCCACCACAGCACGATGCACGGTCATGCCGTCATCAAGCGCATCGCGCTGACCGAGGACGCCCACCGTCACATCACGACGGCGCGTCACGCGTCCGGCGTCCGGCTCGATCGCACCCGAGAGAATGCCGAGCAGGCTCGACTTGCCATCACCATTCTTGCCCACGATGCCGATGCGGTCGCCCTCGTTCACGCCGAGCGTCACGTTCTGCGCAATCAGTTTGGTAGGAAACTCAAGATGCACGCTGTCGCAACCGAGCAGAATGGCCATATCGAAACGCTCCTCGCTATCGTATTCACAGCCATCCATCTTAGCAGGGCGTCTACCCGAGACAGGCGGGGCGGGACATTGCAGACACGAGCACTTAACCACAGTGTGCCGCGCCGTACCCTCGGGCATATCGTCCCGCGCGCAGTTCCGCACGAGCCGAAGGCCCCAGTGGGGCCTTCGTGCGAGCTCAGGACTGTCCGAGCACGGGATGATATGCCCGAGGGTACGGCGCGAAGCGTGATAGGCGGTCTACGAGAACATGCCGGTCAGGTAGTCGTTCAGGCGCTTATCGCGAGGACGCTGGAAGATCTGCTCCGTCTCGCCGTACTCGACCATGTCGCCCATATAGAAGAACGCCGTTCGGTTGGAGGCGCGGCTCGCCTGCTCCATGTTGTGCGTCACGATGACGATGGCGCGCTCCTTCACGATGCTCTGCATGAGCTCCTCAATCGCCAGCGTGGAGATGGGGTCGAGCGCAGAGCACGGTTCATCGAACAAGATCACGTCGGGATGCATGGCGAGGGTGCGCGCAATGCACAGACGCTGCTGCTGGCCACCGGAAAGCGAAAAGGCGCTCTGGTGTAGCTTGTCCTTGACCTCGTCCCACAGGGCGGCGCCGCGCAGGCTCTCCTCCACGAGCGCATCGAGGTTCTCCTTGCCCTTGAGGCCATGGCGCTTGGGCGCGAACACGATGTTCTCGTAGATGGACTTGCGGAACGGATTGGGCTGCTGGAACACCATGCCGATGGAACGGCGCAACTCGTAAAGGTTCTCCTCGCGGGTGTTGATGTTCCGGCCATCGTAGAGGATCTCGCCCTCAACGCGGCATCCGCGGATCTCTCGATTCATGAGGTTGAGGGAGCGTAGGAACGTCGACTTGCCGCAACCGGAAGGGCCGATGAGTGCGGTGATCTCGCCCTTGTGGAATTCGAGGGACGTATCATGCAGCGCATGGTTGTCGCCGTAATACACGTTGACGCCGCGCGCCTCGAGAACGACTTCGCCATCGGTCGCACCGCGAGGCTGCGCGGAGGCGGCACCGGCGCGCACGCTATCCATGAAGGCTTCGGACGCACTCGACTCCACGGGGGCGGAAACGTCATGTTGGTTAGACTTGTTACTCATTCGGCCGTCATCCTTTTCGCCAGAGCCTTACCGGCCAAACGAGAAGCCACGTTGAACAGCAGGACGCAAATCATCAGCAATGCGGCGGTTCCCCATACGATGTGCTGCGCCTCGGGGCTTCCCTCACCGTAAATCTTGTAAATGTGCACCGCAAGCGACTCGCCCGGTCGGAAGATGTTCCATGCGCACGTGGGGCTTGAGAAGTTGAGCGAGAGGAAGTTCAGGCGCACCGGGCTCGACATGCCCGAGGTGAACAGCAGGGCCGCGGCCTCGCCGAAGACACGCCCGGCGGAAAGAACCACGCCCGTCACAATGGCGGGCATTGCGGCGGGAATCAGCACGTGGACCGTCGCCTCCCAGCGCGTAAGGCCCATGGCCAGGCATGCATCGCGCTGGTGCTGAGGAACGTCATCGAGGGCCTGCTGGATAACGCGCACCAAGATAGGGATATTGAACATGGTGAGCGCGACCGCACCGGAAATGATCGAGTACTTCCAGCCAAAATTCACCGAGAACACGAGGAAGCCGAACATGCCGACGACGATCGACGGCAGGGAGGACAGCGTCTCGATGGCGGTACTCGCGATGCTCGTGATGGGGCCGTCGGGTGCGTACTCCGTGAGGAACACGGCAGCCCCCAAGCTCACGGGAACGGAGATGATCAGCGTGATGAGCAACAGATAGGACGAATCGAAGAGCTGGTAAGCCACACCACCGGCAGCGCCGTTGGAGCGGCTGGGCTGCGTGAGGAACCCAGGAGTGAACAAGGTCGAAAGGCCCTCATATAGGATGTAGGCGACCATCGAGACCACGATGAGCATGACGAGTCCCGCGATGGCGGCAAGCGCCACGGTTGCGAAGCGATCGGCTCGGCGGGAACGGCGAATGATACGCATGTCCCCCATCTGAGCGGACGCCGCCTGAGAGATATCAGCCACGGGCGTTCGCCCCCTTCTTGCCAATGAGATGGATGATCAGGATGAAAATGAGCGACATACCCATGAGCAGCAGGCCCAGCGACCACAGGACGTCCTTTTGCACGGAGCCATCCGCATAAATCGCCATGCTGGTGGTAAGCGTGGTCGTGATGGTGGATGCCGGTGACAACAGGGACGCGGGCATGACCTCAGCGCCACCGATGACCATGCGCACCGCGAGCGTCTCGCCAAAGGCGCGCGTCATGCCGAGAATAACCGCGGTCATGAGCGAGGGAAGGGCGCTCTTGAGCACCACGTGCCAAATCGTCTGCCAGCGGGTATAGCCTAGGGCGAGCGAGCCCTGACGATATCCATCGGGTACGGCGCGCAGCGCGTCCATGGAAAGCGTCGTGACGGTAGGCAAGATCATGACGGAGAGCACGATGGCACCGGGCAGGATACCCATGCCCGTCTGCGTCCCAAACACGGCTTTACAGGCGGCGACCACCACATGGAAGCCGATGAGACCGAACACGACCGACGGGATACCCACCAGCAGCTCGACCATGGGTTGGAACACGCGCTTTCCGAACGCCGGGGCGATCTCAACCGCAAAGATGGCGGAACCAATCGCGATGGGAAGCGCAATTGCCGTCGAAAGCAGCGTGACCGCAAAAGACGTGATGATAAGCGGAAGCGCGCCGGTCTGCGGCAATCCCGTCGCCTCGTCGACATTGGCGAGGCTCCAATCAGTCCCGGTAAAGAACCCAACGACGTCGACACCGTCCTTGACGAAGGTCGAGATGCCCTTCTGCGCCACCATGACGATCAGCGCAAGGACAAGAAGCGTCACGAGCGCTACACACGCGCCCGTGACGCCCTGACCGACCCTCTCAAGGTTGCGCTTGGGCATGTGCTTTGCCATACCGCACCTTTCGAGAATTCGTGACTTCAACAGTTACTTCTTGGAGACCTTGCCCTCGGCATCCTTGGTCACCAGCATCTCGGAGACGGGGATGAAGCCCTGCTCCTCAACGAGGGAGCCCTGGACGTCGTCGGAGAGCATGTAATCGAGGAACGCCTTGGTGGCGTCGTCGGCATCCTCGGCGCAGTACATGTGCTCGGTCGCCCAGATGGGGAAGCTGTTGTCGAGGACGTTCTTGCTCTCCGGCTCCACGCCGCCCACCTTGATGGCGGTGAACTTGGAGTCATCGAAGTGGGAGAAGTCGATGTAGGAAATGGCGTTATCGGTGGAGCCCATGAGGGTCTGGACGTCGCCGGACTTGTCCTGCTCGGGCTGAGCCGGCTTATAGGTATTCTTCTCGTCACCGAAGACGGCGGCCTCGAAGGTGGCGCGGGTGCCGGACCCCTCCTTGCGGTTGACGACGACGATCTCAGCGTCGTCACCACCGACCTCGCTCCAGTTGGTGATGGTGCCGCCGAAGATTCCCTTGAGCTGCTCGAGGGTCAGGCCGTCGACGGTAACGTTCTTGGAGACGATCGGGCCCATACCCACGACGGCGACCTCATGGTCGACGAGCTTGGCGGCAGCGTCGGCATCGAGCTTGGTCTCGGCGAAGACGTCGGAGTTGCCGATGGTCACGGTTCCGGAGGAAACGGCGGTGAGGCCGGCGCCGGAACCATTGCCGGAACCAGAGATGACGCAGTCGGGGTTCTCGTTCATGAACTGCTCGGCCGCAGCCTCGACGAGCGCCTGGAAGGAGGAGGCACCGTCATAGGTGACCTCGCCCGTCACGGTAGCGGCGGCATCGGCGGAGCCGGCAGCGGGAGCGTCAGAGCCACCGCAGCCAGCCAGACCAAGACCGGCGACAGCGGCAAGACTGCCAGCGAGACCGAGGAAGGAGCGACGAGAGCAGGAATAATCGAACATGGTTCTCCCTTCGAGAGCAAACGTGCGCAATGCGCGCGGACGGTCCGGGGCGTGTCCTTAAGGCCCCCATGGGGAACCTTCAACTCCCCATCCGTCGTACCGCAAGCACAATACCGCGCGTTCGCCGCCCATTCCTCCACGTTCGCCGTCTCTTACGGCTCTCTGACCATCCATTACCGCCCGCTGCGCCCCAGCTTACCCGCGGCTTACATAGACGACTGAGATTGACGCCCATGCGTTATGCCGTGGACAACCACCCGGCCAACCCGCCACATTCCCCCTGCCCATTCGAGGGCGAACGGCGTTTGAAGCATGTTCCAAGCCGATAAAGGGGGTCTTTATTTAAAAAGTGAGGGGTTTATTTGGCAACAGCTGAATATACACGCACGTTCTTCCGTCGAATCATGCGGATATGGTCCAGCTAAAGCGTGTGCATACGGCGAGCCGGGATAACCGCTCATATTCTATTTTTTAACCCCTCTTACGGGGACGTTTCGTCCTCGGGCGGCCCGCGGTACCCGTTCGTCCCGAGTCGTCGCCATGGCGTCTGCGGTACAGGTAGCCGCCAAACACCATGGAAAGCGCAATGATCACGAAGCCGAAGATTTGCTCCCAGAAATTGGGCACGATTGCCTCCCGTCCTATCCCTGCATGCATACGATACACACGTGCAATGGGGCACCGTGGCTCTTTCTCCGCGGCGCCCGCGTCTCTTACAGCTCGAGCTCGTTGAGGCGAAGAATAGCCAAGATATACATCTTGAGAGCGTCGCGCAAAAGCGCCTCGTTCGCCGCCTCGTTGGGACCGTGCATGGTGCCTGCCCACTCGGGAAGTTCGAGGTCGTTGTCCTCGGGGCCGAACGACACCGCACTCTTGAAGTTGCGGGCATAAGTGCCGCCTCCCATGGAGAACGGCTCGGCATGTTTGCCCGTAACCTCGCGATATGTGTCGAGCAGCGCCTGCACGGCGGGGCTCTCCGCCGAGGTTGAGAACGGCTCCTTGGTGCTGTCGAGCACGAATTCTGCACCATACCGCGCCGCGTGGGCACGGCAGATCATGGACATCTCGTCGCAGGTGATCGAATCGGGATAGCGAACGTCGATGGTCTGCGAGATACGCCCGTCAGAAACCTTGATCGTGCCCGCGTTGCAGGTGAGCGGACCGAAAGCCGCGCTCTCCGCCTCGATGCCCAAACCCTCGCCTGCCGTTCCCTCATGCACGATGGAAAGCAGGTTGAGATAGGTGCGCTCGCCTTCAGAGAGGAGATCGGGCCGCTCGGCCGAGATCTCCTGCAGATAGTCGACAATCAGAGCAATGGCATTGACGGTACCCTGAGGCAGCGAAGCATGTCCGCCGATGCCCTTGGCGAAAATGCGGGACCGCCCCTCCCCGAGCGGCTCAACCGTCAAGCGCTCCGCATGAGACCGCGGTGCGGGAAGCTCAGAGACGGGGACTGCAAGCACACACACCGACTCGCTCGGAATGGCATTGGTGGCATCCGCGCCACTCCACGACTCGATGGCGCCGTCTTTGATAGGCGCACTCACGAACATGCCGCCAAAGCAACCCTTCTCGGCATTGCAAATGGGAAACTCTGCATCCGGCGTGAAGAGGAACAGCGGCTGCTCATGAGACTCGAGGTAATGGTGGACGTCGGTCATCCCGACCTCCTCATCGCACCCCAAAAGCGCGCGGAAACCGTAGCGGGGCTTGATACCGCGGCTCAGCAGGTATGCACCGGCGTATAGCGAGAGCACCGCCGGGCCCTTGTCGTCGATCACGCCGCGGCCAAGCAGCCAACCCTCGCGGCGCTCCATCACATAGGGGTCGGTTGCCCAACCGGGACCAGCGGGAACGACGTCGACATGCGCTATCGTAGCGATGTGCCCATCAAGCTCCCCCGCGATATCGGCGATGCCGACGTAGCCCTCATCGTCCCCCGTCTCGTATCCAAGGCGATGGGCGATGCCGAGAGCGCAGTCGAGGGCATCTCGCACGGTGGCACCGAAAGGAGCGCCGGGCATCGATTTCCCAGCATCGGCGACCGAAGGATGCGCGACGAGGGCGGCGATGTCGGCCACCACATCCTCCCAGACCTCATCGACATATGCCTCAATGTCATCCATACTTCCAGTGCGCATGGGCACTCCCTTCATGAAGACGTTCAATCTAGACCATTGTGCCCCATAAACCGGATGGGGCAAAGCCCGTGAGCAAAACCTCGGCAAGCGGACCCGGGTCTCTCGGCAAACAAGCGGCGCGGCGCGACCGAGGTGCGAGCCGCGATTCCGCTAGGCCACACCCAGCACGCGCGCCACCTCGAGCATAGAACCGCAAGACACATCCGCGGCATCATGCTCACCGGGTTGGGCGGCACCCGTGTACACGCCGATACAGGGGACACCGCAGGCGTGGGCACCCTCGATATCGTTGAGGCGGTCCCCAACCATCACAACGTCGGCGGCGTCAACGCCCATATACTCGAGGGCATCGCGGATGGAGTCCGCCTTGGTGAGGCGAACGGGCTCATTGAGGCCCATGACGCACTCGAACCGATCGGTCCAGCCGAGCTGATCGACCATACTCCGAGCACCCGACTCCTTACGCGACGTCGCGATCGACATACGCCGCCCCGCAAGCGTTAGACGATCGAGCAGGAAGGGCACGTCGTCGATTGGCGGGAAGTCGGAGGGAGTGACGGTCTTGTCGAACAGCTCGCGATACTCTTGAGTGAGTGAGAGCGCAGTGTCGTGCGTCACGCCGAACGCGCGCTCGAATCCCAACACGAGCGGCGGGCCCAGGAGCTTGCGCAAATCGGCATCGGTGGGCTCGATGCCCCGCGCGCGGAGCACGGCGCGCGCAGTTCGCATGACGGCTCCGCCAGTGTCTGCCAGCGTGCCATCGAAGTCGAAGAGGACGACGGAACGGTCTCGAAGACGCGCGGGCATCTCGGAGTCGGCGATCATATACGGCTCCCTTCAACGTCCATATATGCCATTTGGGATGAAAAGACCCCGACGGGCCCGTGCCCGTCGGGGTCTGCAGCGAACCTAAGGTTCAAAGGCGCTACACCGGAGTGCTACTCGGCGTCCTCGGCCTTCTCCTCACCCTCGAGCGGGGTGACCTCGATCTCGATGCCGAGGGTCTCGGCAGCAGACTTCATGGAGAGGGAGATGCGACGACGATCGAGGTCGATCTCCATGACCTTGACCTGGACCTTGGCACCCACAGCGGTGACCTGGGCCGGCTGGTCAACGTGCTTGTTAGCCATCTCGGAGATGTGGACCAGGCCCTCGATGCCGTCACCGAGGTCAACGAACGCGCCGAAGGGCACGAGCTTGGTGACGGTGCCCTCGACGATGGCGCCGACGGGGTACTTCTTGACGAGCGCGCGCCACGGATCCTCGGTGGTCTGCTTGAGACCGAGGGAGATGCGCTCGCGGTTCAGATCGACGTCGAGAACCTCGACCTCGACCTCCTGGCCGACCTTGACGACCTCGGAGGGGTGGTTGACGTGGTTCCAAGAGAGCTCGGAGATGTGGATGAGGCCGTCGATGCCGCCCAGATCCACGAAGGCGCCGAAGTCCACGATGGAGGAAACGGTGCCCTTGAGACGCATACCGCTCTTGAGCTTGGAGAGGATCTCGGAGCGCTCGGCCTTGCGGGACTCCTCGAGCACCACGCGACGGGAGAGCACGACGTTGTTGCGGTTGCGATCCATCTCGATGACGCGAGCCTCGATGGAGGTGCCGAGGTAGGAGGTGAGGTCCTTCACGCGGCGAAGATCAACGAGGGAAGCGGGCAGGAAGCCGCGCAGGCCGATGTCGAGAATAAGGCCGCCCTTGACGACCTCGATGACCTCGCCCTCGACGTTCTCGCCGGCGTTGAACTTCTCCTCGATGCGGTTCCAGGCACGCTCGTACTCGGCGCGCTTCTTGGAGAGAACCAGACGACCGTCCTTGTCCTCCTTCTGGAGCACGAGCGCCTCGATGGAGTCGCCCAGCGCCACGAGGTCGGCAGGGTTGGCGTCCTTGCGGATGGAGAGCTCACGGACAGGAATGACGCCCTCGGACTTGAAGCCGATGTCGACGAGGACCTCGTCGCGCTCGATCTTCACAACGGTGCCGTTGACCAGGTCGCCCTCATCGAAATCGGTGATGGAGTTGTCGATGAGGTTGTTCATCTCCTCGGTATCGACGTCGTCGAGGGAGAAGATGGACGAGTTCTGAATCTCACTCAAAGGTGGACCCCTTTCGAACTACGGGGCCCCGATTACCTGACCTGCAGATGGTTGCGAGCCTTAAGGCGATAATCGCCAGCGCGCGCGCACCGTTTGGAACAATCTCGGGGGCCGACAGATACTAATGTGAAGCATATGCATTCACGAAACAGTAGATTACGTGGAAACAAAGTCGTTTTCAAGCGTCAACTGCGATTTTTTCGTACTCGGCAATAAACCTTTCGCGAATGGCGCGCCCCTTCCTCGAGCCCTCACGTAAAATGCTATACACAAATCGATTCAATTCCAGGAGCCCTTGTGTCCACCATCCAAGAAGTCGCCAAACGGGCCGGTGTGTCGGCGGGAACGGTCTCGCGCTACCTCAACGGCCATCAACTCAAAGCGGGCAATCAATCTCGCGTCGAGGCGGCGATTGAGGAACTCGGGTACCGCAGCAACTACCTTGCCCGCAGCTTGCGCTCCAACCAGAGCATGTCCATCGGTCTGCTTATCAACAATATGCTGAACCACTTTGCCGTGAGCGTTGTTGCGCAGGTGGAACGCGAGATGGAGCTCAATGACTACAATATCATCCTCTCTGGATTTCGCGAGGATCGCGAGGTCTTCATACGCAAGCTCGAAAATCTCATCGACCGCCGCGTGGACGGCCTCATCCTCTTCGAGGCGATTGAGGACGAACGCGCACGCAAGCTCATCGAGCAGAGCGGGATCCCAACCATCTCCATATCCAACCCCCTTCCCTATCCATGTGTCGACAACATGCTCGCCGCCAATCGCAAAAGCTGCCGCGAAGTGACGCGCCGCATCATACACGCAGGCCACGCACGCATTGGCGTGCTCGCCGGCATCCAAGAGGAATACGTCTCGCGCGAGCGCTTGGCAGGTGTGCTCGAGGCATTTGACGAGGCGGGCCTGCCGCGCAACAACGCCGTGGTGCGCATTGGCGACTATCCGCGCGAATGCGGGTATCGCGACATGATGCACCTCGTCTGCGAGGATCACGTGGACTGTGTCTTCGCACTCAACTACGGGCGTAGTCAAGGCGCCCAGCAGGCGTTAAACGAGCTTGGGCTGCGCATCGGCGAAGACATCTCGTTCGCATGCTATGACTACCTGGACACCAAGACCTACTTTCACCCGAGCATCACCACGGTGTGCCCGCCCTCGCTCGAAATCGGCACGAACGCCGCGCGCGAGATCCTCTCCATGATTCAAGAGGGGCGTTTGGGCAGGGGTCGCACCACGTATACCGACGAGGACATCGCCTGGTTGCCCTCCATCATCGGCCTGGACGCATAGCGCACTGGTAATTGGCGCCCGGCCCATAACGCGATGGCCCCGCAACCGACTTGGGTTGCGGGGCCATCGCGTTTCTGCAAGATGTCGGTCGGTCGTTGAGCGCGCCTAGGCGTTCTTCTTCGCAAGTTCGATGAACTTGCCGGCCAAGATCTTGAAGGTCTCGGCGCTCATGAGCTGGTCCTCGGCGTGAATGAGGATGATGCTCGGGTCGATGTGGTCGCCGCAGGCCTCCTGGGCGATCATCTCGCCGTGCTTAGCGTGACCGACCAGGAAGAACTGCTCGCCCTCGGCGACACGGGCCTCGGCCTCGTCGATTTTGCCCTCGCCGGCGAGGTCGATGGCCTCGATGAAGCAGCTGCGGGCGGAGCCCACGTTGGCGATGATCTCGAAGCAGGCCATCTCGATCTTGTTCATGTCTTCCATGTTATTCCTCGCTCTCCGCGGCGTTGTCAGCCGCACTTTGGCTCTCCTCCGGCAGTTCGCCGTTGGCGGATACCGAATCGGACTCGTCGTCTCGGACGGAAGCGCCGCTCGCCTTGATGTAGGCCTCCATGTCACGCAAACGCTTCTTGATTTTACGCTTGGCAAAGGGGCTGTACAGAGTACCCATGAGTTTGCCGTTGAGGTCGTTGAGGGTCTTGTCGCCCTCGTAGCCCTCCTCGTAGACGACGCTGATGGCGTCCTGTCCCTCGATGGGCTCAATCTCGTAGCGCACGGTGTTGACGCCGCGCGACGAGGTGATGGAAGCGGCGTACAGGCGCGGGGGCTCGAACTCGGTGATCTTGGTGGTGACATGCTGAGCACCGCCGAGCTTGGCGTTCAGCGTCTTCTGATAGGTGAACCCCGCCTTGAGCTTCTTTGCCGGCACCTTCTTGCCGCGCGCCTGCTCGACGTCGTAAAGCACCGACGTGACGATGCTGTCGAAGAGGTCGTCGGCACTGATGCCCATCTTGACCTGTACTTTCATTAACCCTCCTCATAGGGGCGCCCCGCCACGCGCAAGGGCGCCCTCGTGTCGCTAGAAGCCGCGGGACTCGGCGAGCTGCTTGTACCAGCGACCGCTCTTCTTAATGCGGCGCTCCTGCGTCTCGAGGTCGAGCTCGACCAGGCCGTAGCGGTTCTTGTAGGCGTTCAGCCAGCTCCAGCAATCGATGAACGTCCAGAGATGATACCCGATGCAGTTGGAGCCCTCATCGATGCCGCGGGCGAGCTCGGTCAGGTGCTCCTTGATGAAGTCGATGCGATAGTCGTCCTGGATGGCGCCATCGGGTCCGCGGAACTTCTCCTCGCCCTCGACGCCCATGCCGTTCTCAGACACGATCCACTCAATGTTGCCGTAGTTGTCGCGCAGGTTGATGGCGATGTCGTACAGCGCGTGCGGATAGATCTCCCAGCCGCGGTGCGGGTTCATGCGACGACCCGGCATGGCGTACACGTCGTAGTAGTACGTGGGCATGAAGGGCGCCTCGGGGTTGGGCAGGCTCGCACGGGCGCAGACGCGCAAGGGCTGGTAGAAGTTAACGCCCAGGTAATCCACCGTGTTGTCGAGGATGATGGCGAGATCGGTCTCGTCGACCACGGGCATGAGGCCGTGCTTCTTGATGAGCTCGACGAGCTCGGGATCGTAAGCGCCGTGCACGCTCGGGTCCAGGAAGCTCTTGTTGGCGAAGAGCTCGGCGATGTGGGCGGCGCGAGCGTCGGCGGGATTTTCGGAACGCGGATAGGCGGGCGTGAGGTTGAGCACGATGCCGATCTTGGCGTCGGGCAGGACCTCATGGCAGGCACGAACAGCCAGCGCGCTGGCGAGCGCCGTGTGGTAGGCAACCTGTGCCGCGGCCTTAGGGTCGACCTTGCAGGGATAGTGGTACTGCTGCAGATAGCCGCACTCCACGTGCACGATGGGCTCGTTGAACGTGTACCAGCGCTTGACGACGTCGCCGAACAGCTCGAACGCAATGCGGGCATAGCGTTCGTAGAGGTCGACGACCTCGCGGCTTTCCCAGCCGCCGCGCTCCTGCAGGGCGACGGGCATGTCGAAGTGGAACAGGTTCACGAAGGGCTCGATGTCCTCGTCGCGCAGCGTGCCGAACACGTTGCGGTAGAACTCGACGGCCTCGGGGTTGGGGTCGCCTCCGGGTCGGGCAGCAGGCGCGACCAGCTGATCGAGGTGCGGAAGGAGTTCTGCCCCGTCTCGTGCAGCAGCTCGATATCCTCGCGCCAATGCTCGAAGAACGTCGACGTGTCGGCTGGACCGACGCCGCCGTGGAACTTGTAGGGCTCCTCCTCGAACCAGAGGTCCCAGATATCCGGGGCCTTGTGATCGGCGGTATGGGCGCCCTCCGCCTGGGCCGCGCTCGTGGCACTACCGAAGTAGAACCCTTCCGGGAACTTGACGTCCATCGTCTTACCTCTTTCTCTTTACGAACAGGTAGATGCCGCTCAGGATGACGATCGCCAAGCCGCCCACGAGCAGGCCGAGGCTCATCTCAGAGCCGGCGGCGGCACCGAAATTCGACATCACGATGAAGAAGAAGCCCAGGCCCATGATGAAAACGGCCCAAGGAGATCGAAATCCCATGAGTAGCAAACCTTCCTCTAGGTAAAAGGGCCACCGGCGAGTCAGCAGACCACCGGCGGCCGACGGGCGTGACCCGCATGGAGCATATGCAACCACTGTGGGCCACGCGAATCAATCGTTGAAAGCCGAAGCCCTTAACGCCTAGGCAGCGGCCTCGGTCTTCTCCTGCTCCTTGTTCGCAAGGATGACGAACGGGAGCCAGATGATGAAGGAGACAGCGAGGTTCAGGAGCGCGACGAGCGCGGCCATGACGTTGCCGCCGGTGGCGAAGAAGGCGTACAGGCCAACGGGCATAATCCAGGGAACCTGGATGTAGACCGGCGGAATGATGCCGGCGTAGGTGAAGCCGAGCGCGATAGCGGCGGTGATCACCGGGACGAGCAGCCACGGGAAGAAGTAGATCGGGTTCAGCACGATCGGCATGCCGAAGATGATGGGCTCGTTGATATTGAACACGCCCATGGGAGCGGCCAACTTGGCGATGGTCTTGGAATCCTCACGCTTGGAGAAAAAGAGGATGGCGATGATCAGGCCGAGGGTAAGACCGGAGCCACCCATCATGGTATAAGCGTCGAAGGAGCCGCGGGTCCACATGTAGGGAAGCTGGGAGAGGTCGCCGGTGGCGTTCCAGACGGCGAGGTTCTCGAGCAGAGCGGGGGTGTAGATGCCCTCGGTGATGGGGGCGAGGACGTTCATGCCGTGAATGCCGAAGAACCAGAAGAGCTGGGCGAGGAACTCGACGAGCAGGACCGTGAAGAAGCCGGAGGACATGCCGAGCAGCGGGCGCTGGATGAACTCGGAGATGAGGTCGTTCGGGTAGGAACCGGAGACGACGACGCAGATCTGCGTGATGATGGCGGACACGAAGATCGCCGCGACGCCGGGGATCATGGCCACGAAGGCGCTGTTGACCGCGGGCGGCACGGAATCGGGCAGCTTGATGGTGAGCTTGGCCTGGATGAGCTTGATGTAGATCATCGTGCAGACGAGGCCGAAGATCAGGGCGGTGAACAGGCCCGTGGCGCTGGTGAGCGCCGTGGAGATCATGCTCGAGCCCACAACGTCCATCGTAACCGCACCGGCGTCCGTCACCGTAAGACCGGTGAGGCCGGCGGCCTCGAGAGCCTTGACCGCATCGGGGGTGACGTCGGCCAGGGTGTAGGCGAAGCTCGGGGCGAAGTTCATCGTGGCCACGACGGAAGCCAGGGAGACGGCGCCGCCGGAAATCGGCGAGACGTCATAGGACTTGCAGAGGTGGTAGCCGAGGGTGAACGCGAAGCAGAGCGCGAGAATGGAGATGGAGCCGTTGTACACGTTCACGTTGACGTTGATGAGCTGGGTGCAGGCCTCGGTGAAGGCGTTGCCCGCGCCCCACCAGGTGTTGGGGAGGTCACGGAAGAACACGTTCAGAAGCGTTGCGACGGAGCCGGCCATCGTGACCGGCATGATGGAGATAAAGCCGTCACGGATGGCGACGAGGTGACGCTGATTGCCGATCCTCTGCGCGATCGGCATGAACTTGGTCTCCATCCAGTGCATGAAACCGTCCATGGGTGATGCCATGTCGTCTCTCCTTAAAAAAGTGGGGTGATGATCGAATAGACACGGGTGCGGGTGCCCCCGCGGGTTCGGGCGCGCCGGGCGCGCGGCCGATTACTCGTGGCCGATGAGCTTGAGACCCTGATCGAGGACCTTGGCACCGTCCATCATGCCGTACGCCATCATGTCGATGACCTCGACCGGCGTGTCGCCGGCGACCGACTTGACCTTGTCCAGCAGGAAACGAACCTGCGGACCGAGCAGGATGACGTCGGCCTTCTCGGCGTTCGCCTGAGCCTCGGCCTCGGGCACGGCCCAGATGGTGGCCTCGATGCCGCGCTCCTCGGCGCTCGCCTGCATCTTGGAGACCATCAGGCTCGTGGACATGCCTGCGGAGCAGCAAAGCAGAATGTTGACCATGAGCTCTCCTCCTTTCCTTCTCCCGCGCGGTGCGGGAACGACATTGCGCGGCCGTGGAAATGCGACCGCAATATTCTCATCACCCCACCTTGATGATACGCCGTGGAGCGAGGAATACCCAACGAAAGTTGACGTGCGCCGCGCAAGCGGCGGGTGGGCAGGGGGTCGCCCGCCCGGACCGCCTCGCGCAGGCCCCTTAAGCGAACTGGGGCAGGTACTGCCTGTGGGCCTCGATAAGCTCATCCACCACGATGTTGGCGAGCTTGTCGGAGGGGCACAGCGGGTTCATCTCGAGCGCCGCGACGGCAAGGTCGCGGTCGCCAGTAATCGCCGCCTCGACCACCATGCGCTCGAAGCCCTTCATCATCTGCACGTAGCCGGCGATGCGGGGCTTGAGCTCGCCCGTGGTGAGCGGCTTGGGGCCGTCGGCGGTGATGCGGCACGCCACCTCGACGGCGCTCGTCGAGGGCAGGCCCTCGATGCAGCCGTCGTTGCGGACGTCGACGTACTGGATGTCGCCGCGGTTGGTGTGGATGGACTCGATGAGGCTGCAGGCGGCATCGCTGTAGCGGGCGCCGCCGCGCTGCTCGAGCTGCTTGGGCTTGATGTCGAGATTCTCGTCGCGGTAGATCTCGAAGAGCTCGTCCTCGAGGCGGGAGACCACCTCGCCGCGGACGTTGCCCTCCTCGAACTCCTTGAGCTCCTCGGCGAGCATCTCGTCGGTATGGAAGTAATAGTTGTGGTAGGGGCACGGAATCGCGTGGATGCCGCGGATGAACGCCGGCGAGAACGGGATGGACATGAAGTTCTTCATGAAGAGGGCCTCGTCCTCGGAGACGTGGGCGTACTTCTCGACCGCCTCGTCGATGACGGAGACGCCATCCACGAACACACCGGTGGCGAAGACGAAGTGATTCACGCCCTGGAGCTGGAGCTCGAGACGGCTCTCATCGACGTCGAGCACGCGGGCGATACCGGCGTGCATGTTGATGGGCACGTTGCACAGGCCGATGGCGCGGTCGAAGTCGGTGTAGTTGAGGATGGCCTCCTCGATCATGCCGGAGGGGTTGGAGAAGTTGATCATCCACGCATCGGGGCAGAGCTCCTGAACCTCACGGACAAAGTCGAGGATGACCGGGATGGTGCGGAACGCCTTGAACATGCCGCCGGCGCCGTTCGTCTCCTGGCCGAGCATGCCGTGGGACAGCGGGATGCGCTCGTCGAGCACGCGGGCGGGAAGACGGCCGATGCGGACCTGAGAGGTCACGAAGTCGGCGCCGTCGAGCGCGGCGCGGCGATCGGTCGTGAGGACGACCTTGGTGGGAAGGCCGGCGCGCTTGACCATGCGCTGGGCCAGTGCGCCCACCGTGTCGAGCTTCTCCTGGCCCTCCGGGATGTCGACGAGCCACAGTTCGTCCACGGGAAGGTTCTCATAGCGCCTGATGAAGCCCTCGACCAGCTCGGGGGTGTAGCTCGAGCCGCCGCCGATGGTCGCGATCTTGATACCGTTTGCCATAAGTCCTCTCCTCCTCTTCAACAAGTTCAGGATGATCTGCTCAACGCGATATTCCTCAATTAGGCTGCTCGCCCTTGAGGCCGTCCTGCCTTTTGTCGATGGCGTGTGACGGGTTGAATAACAGCTCTTGGGTTACGTTGTACTTCCCTAGAGCAGGATGCCGAAGCGCGACCAGGAATCCAGGTAGTCGAGCAGCATCTGCTCGTAGGCGGGCAAGGTGCCAACCACGTTGCGCGTGCCGTCATCGGGCATGTCCTGCAACACCAGCTGCAGCTCACCCTTATAGCGGGGGCTGGCGTTGTTGACAACCACCACGTCGCCGCGCTTGAGGTCGCGGCCGACCGGACGCACCGGGATGTCGAGGTCGGCGAACTCGACGCGCGACCACGTGCTGCGCAGCAGATAGGGACTCAGGTCGCCGCGGACCTTGTGCTTGGGATAGAGAGCGACCATGCGCTCGTTGTCGGTCAAGCCGGAATCGGCGACAGGACGCATCTGGACGAGGGAGCGATCGATCTGCTCGATAGAAGCCAGTTCCTCCTCGGTGGCAAAACAGTTGGAGATGATGATGTCGTCGACCAGGCCAATGGCGGACAGGTGGCGCGCCTGGAAGTCGAGCGGAAGCTCGCGATGGCACTCGAGGGTGACGAGGCCCTCACGCAGGGGCCAGGGGCCGAAGGCATCGGCGCGGGGGATGCCGATGAACGCGGCGAGGTTCACACCAAGCTCGCAGACGATTGCGCTCTCGCGCTCAAAGAACGCGGTGTCAAGACCGCTAAATCGCTGCGGATAGAAGTTGTGACAGGAAATGAGGCGCGCACGGTCGGGATCATGCGCGAGCGTCGCGGGCAGGATGCCATCGGCGCAGCTGGCGTTGAGCTCGATCATGAGACCGTAGGGGTTACGGGTCATGTCGGCGACCTGGCTGGGCTGGAAGGGCTCGTCGAGGCGGATGCCGTCGGCGCCGATCTCGTGGAAGAACGAGAGGTCGTCATAGGAGATGCCGAGTTTGGCGAAGACGTTGGGAGCGACGTCGAAGACGACCTCCATGCCGTTCGCGTGGGCGCAGGAGGTGAGCTCGGCAGACTCGCGCTTGACCTGATCGGGATCCCCCTCGACCGACAGCAGGCAGGAGAAGATGCGGCTAAAGCCGTGTGCCGCGGCGCGCTCGATGTATGCGCAATCCTGCTCAACCGTCGAATGCTCCGGATACAGGGAGATACCCCACTTCATACGCGGACGTCCTTCCTCACGTGGCCTGCGTCGGCGCACACGGCAATTGTGTGCATCTGATGGTTGGAATTATATCGATTCAATTGGAGTCCGGCAGTAGGAATACTCCAACCCTCTCAGGTGCTAAAACGCTATTTCTTGGCGTAATGCCAGCTATTTGTATCGATTTAATTTTAGTCTGCATAATCGAGTAAAACCGCGAACGGTAGCGATTTGCCGGTGAGCGGATGGGGGCAAGCGACGAAAAACGTCTCCGGCTAGCCACCGACATGTCGCGCGCAGAGACGACGGCGGCGAAGGGCCATGAGGGAGACGACGCCCCGCCCGGTCGCGGCTAAGGCGATGCGAAGGTACGAGGGACGATGCAGGGCAACGGCGGGAAAGCGTGGCTCAGGTACTTCGAGGCCACCCTCCCCCGCCATGCCACAAGGAGATTGCAGCCCTCATTCATTTCCATGGCTGGAACGCAGCGATTATGGGCATAATTCATAAACATGCCCATATAAACGGAAAGGAGGCGTTCATGACGGCTCTCAAAGCGGTTGTTTTCGACATGGACGACACGCTGCTCAGCATCAACCTGAACGCCTTCATCGGCATGTTCGCACTTGATGAGGCAAACCTTCTCGCCCAAGCGGCACGCAAGAGTACCGTGGCGCTCTTCACCTCGGTGGGAAGTGCCATGTTGGAGCTCAACAACGGAGAGCGCGCCGAGGGCGACATACGGACGAACCAGCGGTTTTTCGCCGATGAGGTCGAGCGCCGCTGTGGCGTGCCCCTGCTCGAGCCCGCAATCCTCGACATGCTCGAGTTCTACGAGCGCGAGATCCTCCCCAAGAAGAACGACCGCCTCATCGCCGCGCGTCCACGCGAGGGAGCCCACGAGGCGATTGAGGCCGTACTCAATCGCGGGATGCGCATCGCCCTCCTCACCAACCCGAGCTTCTCGCGCGCCTGCATCGAGTGTCGCATGGGCTGGGGCGACATGCTCGGCATGCCCTTCGAGCTCGTGACCACCTGGGAGAACTCGACGCGCTGTAAACCGTGCTCCGGCTACTACCTCGAGGCGCTCGGCAAACTCGGACTCGCCCCCGAGGAGACGCTCATGGTAGGCAACGACCCCAAGCGCGACTTCCCCTCCCCCGCAATCGGGCTCAAGACCGCCTACGTGGGCAACGGCAACCAGCCGCGCGCCCTTTGGTGCGGCAGCATGGCGGACTTCGCCAAGGGCTTTGACGAGATCGAAGAGCGGTTCTGCACGGGCGACTGACGCCATGGAGCCTTCACCCGAATACACCCCAGGAGCGGCATCGAACTCAAACGAAGACCAATATTGCGCTGAGAGCGGAATGTAGAAAATGAAGCGTTTCACAGTCCTCATTTTTCGACATTACGCGCTCGGATCATCTCTGTAAGCGAAGCTGCCACATAGGCAGAGGCAGCACGCCTACAACCGTGTCTCGCCCGTCATGATCTTCAAGATCTCGACGTCGGTGTCCTTCATGCCCACGCGGCCCACGTAACCCATGCTGGCGATGGTCTCCTCGACGGTGTCTTGCACGATGCCCTCACCCGCGCGGAAGCCGCGGCCAGCGAGCGCCATGTCGCATCCCAGGATGGCGGCATCCACCGCGGCGGAGATCTTCGCCGCGCAGCTCGCCTTGGCACCGTCGCACACGATGCCGCCCACGTTGCCGAGGGTGTTCACCACCGTCGCGCCGATCTGCTCGCGCGTGCCGCCGCGCATCCAGCAGATGGCCGCGCCCGCACCGCACGCGGCGCACACAACGCCGCAGAACGCGGAGAGAGCTCCGATATAGCTCTTGGTATGAATGGCGACGAGGTCCGCCAGCGCAAGGGCGCGCGTGAGACGCTCCCCCTCGATGCCGAGCTCCTCAGCGTAGGTGAGCACCGGCAGGGCGCACGTGATGCCCTGGTTGCCCGAGCCGCATACGATCGCGACGGGCAGGGCGCAACCGCTCATACGGGCGTCGGAACCAGCGGCGGCGCGGGCCCGGGCGCGGCAGGCGAGGTCGTCGCCGCGCGTGGCGAGCAGCGTGCGTCCGACCTCGGCACCCCATGCGTTCTCAAGGCCCTCGGCAGAGATGGCGGCATTGAGCGCGAGCTGGCGCTCAAGAGATGCCCGGGCGCGAGAGATATCGCCCGACTCAGCGTAATCGAGGATGACGTCGAGCGACAACCCCGGCACCGGAGCCGCCTGAGACACATCCTCGGCGGCCTCCTGAACCGAGACGGCACTCATGAGCGCGCACGTCCCCGAGCACGCGTCCTCGACGTCACGCTCGGCTCGCGCGGCGGGGCACAATTGGATCGCGGGTACGCCGTCGCGCGTACAGCGGACAACGTTGGTGTGGTGCTCCGAGATGGCGACCTCCGCCGCATGCCCGAAAGCCTCGGCGCGCACCTCGATATACAGATTGGGCACGCCCTCGATGAGGGAGACATCAATATAGCCCTCTCGAGCGAGCAGCTCGCGCGTGTGGGCGATGTCGGCATCGGTGACGCGCTCAAGCGTCTCAAGGGCGGCCGAAGCGTCACCGCCCACGGCGCCCAAAACCGCCGCGGCCTCAACTCCACGCATACCTCCCGAGTTGGGGACCGTGACGCTCTTGACGTTCTTGATGATGTTGCCCGAACAGCCCACCGTGAGTTTCTCGGGCTCGCAGCCGAGCACCAGGCGCGCAAGGGCGGCGGCATACGCCAGCGCAATCGGCTCCGTGCATCCCAGCGCGCAGATGAGCTCTCCGTTCAGCAGGTCCCCCAACGCGGCGTCGCGCGCCTCGGCTGTCATCTCGTCTACGCTCTTCTCTGCCACGGGAACCTCCTCGCTCGTACATCAATACCGTCCAGTGTAGCGAACCGAAGGGTCGCGCCGCCACGACAAAAGCCCCGCGCCACCCACCGTTCGGCAGATGGCGCGGGGCCGCTATGACTTGCTTTGCGAATCGTCGCGCGAATCGACTCCAGTCCTACGTGGGAAACTAGCCGAAGAAGCGCTCGATCTCGATGGCGGCGTTCTCCAGCGAATCGGAACCGTGGATGACGTTGGCGTTCACATCGACGGCGAAGTCACCGCGGATGGTGCCGGGCGCGGCGTCAAGCGGGTTGGTGGCGCCCATGAGCGTGCGCATCTTGGAGACTGCGGAGAGGCCCGAGACGACCATCTTGACCACGGGACCGCTCGTCATGAACGCGACGAGATTGGGGAAGAACGGCTTGTCGGCGAGGTGGGCGTAGTGGACCTTGACGGTCTCGTCGTCGAGCACGCACTTCTCCATCTTCTCGATGGTAAGACCGGAGCGCTCGATGCGGTCGATGATGAGCCCGGTCTTGCGATCGCGGACGGCATCCGGCTTGATCATGATGAATGTCTGCTCAATGGCGGGCATAACATCCCCTTTCAACAGGAAACAACGGTGCGCGCAGGTCGGGCACCCATGAGGAGCCTTCATTGACGGCGACGCGCTGGCCTCATCTTACCCCATGCTACCCTTGACGATTCTCCACCCTCTCCCAAAGTTCACTTTCAAACGCTTCAATTCAGCTATCTGCGGGAAATCACCATCGAGAGTTAACTCTCGATGCAGCAACGACGTCCAAACCGCAACGGTGTTCGGGCAGAGGCGCCATCCGGGTCGCATCGGTATCCGGGACGCAGCGACCACCCGGAGCCGGCGTCTCGCCGCAATTGCCACCCGACGGAGGCGCGGCCTCGGTCGGGTGGCCAGCGAGAGCGGCATCAGGAGCCGCAACCGCGCCTTCAACCGGAGCCCAAGGGTCCCTACGCGCCCGCACCCATGGAGACTACATAGCCCAGACCGCCCACGCGCGCCTCGTCGCCCACGAGCGACGTGCGAACGAACTTGAGCTGCTCCTTCACCGCGGAAGGCGACGTCCCACCCTCCGTGGTGCGCGCGGCGACAATCGCATCGATATCGAGTGCCGAGGTAATGTCGGGCGCGAACAACGGGCTCGCCTCTTGGAAGACCTCGAACGGCAGATCCTCCAGCTGGCATCCGCGGTGGTCGCACTCCAGCACCAAATGCCCCACGACGGCATGGGCTTCACGAAAGGGCATGCCCTTCTTGGCGAGATAATCGGCAACATCCGTGGCTGCCAAATGACCGACCCTGCAGGCGGCGCGCATGCGCTCGGCGTTGATGTGCATCGTGTCCACCATGCCCGCCATCACCTCGAGGCACTGGCTAAGCGTACGAGCGGAGTCGAGCGCCCCCTCCTTGTCCTCTTGGAGATCCTTGTTGTACGCAAGCGGCAGACCTTTGCAGGTCACCAACAGCTGCATGAGGTTACCGTACACGCGCCCGGTCTTACCGCGGATAAGTTCGGCGAAATCGGGGTTCTTCTTTTGCGGCATGATGGACGAGCCGGTCGAGAAGGAATCAGACAGCGTGATGTACCCGAACTCGGAGCTGCTCCACAGCACGATTTCCTCGGCCAGACGCGAGAGATGCATGGCCATGGTCGAACAGGCAAAGTGCAAATCGAGAAGAAAATCTCGATCGGACACGGCGTCAAGCGAATTGGGGATCACGCGCGTGAAACCCATGGCGTAAGCGGTTGCCACGCGGTCGAGCGGATACGTGGTGCCCGCAAGCGCAGCGGCACCGAGCGGAGAGGCATCCGCGGCCTCAAACGCCGCATCGAGCCGCTTGAAGTCGCGCGTGAACATCCAGTAATACGCGAGCAGATGATGCGAGAGCAAGACCGGCTGCGCGTGCTGCAGGTGCGTCATGCCGGGCAGGACCACCGTGCCATTATCGATCGCCACGCGCACCAACACCTGCCGAAGCTTGAGGTTGGCCTCCATGAGCTGCTTGGAAAGAGCCTTGGCGGCGAGGCGCGTGTCGGTGGCCACCTGGTCATTGCGCGAGCGACCCGTGTGTAGGCGCTTGCCCGCTTCGCCTATCCTGCGCGTCAACTCGCTCTCGATGGCCATATGGATGTCTTCGTCATTGATGTCAAAGACGAACGCGCCCGCATCGATCTCGGCCTCAATCGCCGCGAGACCGCTGGCGATGGCTTCATAATCCGCCTCGGTGATGATTCCTTGCTTAGCGAGCATCGCGGCATGTGCGCGCGAACCGGCGATATCCTGTTTATACAGATGCTTATCGACGGGAAGCGATGCACCGAACTCCTGCGTGGACACATCCACGCCGCCCTCGAACCGTCCGCCCCAAAGTGCCATATATCCGCTCTCCTTAGGTAAACTCGATGCGGTTTCGTTAGTAATTCACGACCTGGTCGCAAGCAGTGGACTGGGCATCCGTCACGACCTCGAAATGGACATCTTGACCAGCACCGGCGAGCTGCGCCTGCTTGGTGGCCCACGTCTTGATGGAGAGGCCCTGGATGTCGATGAAGCCCTTGGCGGCCTTCTGGTCGAACGCATCGTCGTTGTCGTAGGTGGCGAGCGCGGGGTCGTACAGGGCAGCGGCGCTCTTGCGGCCCACGACCACGCATCCGCCCTTGTAGAACTTGAGCTTGACCGCACCGGTGAGATCCTGCTGCGTGGCGCTCATAAAGGCGTCGAGCGCCTGCTTGAAGGGACTGAACCAGCGACCGTTGTAGACCTGGTCGGCCCAAAGCTGCTCAAGGGCGAGCTTGTGGTGGAGCACGTCGCACTCCAGGCACAGATCCTCAAGCGCCTTGTGAGCCTGAATGAGCGCAAGACCCGCCGGGACCTCGTAGCACTCGCGAGACTTGAGACCCACGTAGCGGTTCTCGATCATGTCGATGCGGCCGTAGCCGTTCGCGCCTGCGATGGCGTTGAGCTTTGCAATGAGCTCCGCCAGCGGCAGCTCCTGCCCGTCAAGGCTCGCCGGCACGCCAGCGACGAAGCCGATCTCGACATAGGTGGGCGCGTCGGGCGCGTCAACGGGGCCAACGGTCATCGTCCAGATGTCCGCCGGGGGCTCCGCCCACGGATCCTCGAGGACGCCGGCCTCGATGGCACGGCCCCAGAGGTTATCGTCGATGGAATACGGCTTCTCGATGCTCTGCGCAACCGGCACGCCATGCTTCTGGGCATAAGCAATCTCGTCGGGGCGCATGCCGAGGTCCCACTCACGCACCGGGGCGATGACCTTGAGAGAGGGGTCGAGGGCCGTGATGGAGGTCTCGAAGCGCACCTGGTCGTTGCCCTTACCGGTGCACCCGTGGGCAACGCTCGCCGCGCCGTACTTGTGAGCCACCTCAACAAGGTGCTTGGAGATCAACGGACGGGACAACGCGGAAAGCAGCGGATACTTGTTCTCGTACATGGCATTGGCAGCAAGCGCGCAGGTGATGTAGTCCGAGGCGAACTCGTCGGTCATGTCGACCACTTCGACGGCGATGCAGCCGAGCATCTTGGCCTTCTCGGCAACCTTCTCCAGGCCGTCGTGCTCCTGGCCCACATTGCCGAGCATGGCGATGACGTCGAGACCCATCTCGTTTTGCAGCCATTTGATGCAGACGGAGGTATCGAGGCCGCCAGAATAGGCAAGTACGACTTTTTCCTTGGAGACAGTGTTCACGGTGTTCATGGGTTCATCCTTTCGATATGCCATTCGGCTTGAGAACGGGTGAGCCCAACTGATTGTGATATCCCCACATGGTGCAATTGGGGTACGTCCCCATTGCACCAAACGCGCCGCGAGTCGCGTGCGGCCGTTTGGTAAGAAAAATCCGCCTTGCGGCGGACCCTCCCTCGACGATATCAGTTGGACTCTGCTTGGAGGACTTGACCTCCATGCGAACAGAGACAACGAGTTATCGTCGTCGGGAGATTGAACGCTGGCGTCGGGCGGCCGCATCGGCGGCGTTCTGGCAAGGCATGATGGCGATGTGCGCCATGCCCTCATATGTAGCCAGAAGCTGTGCCACGGTTACTCATCCCTTCGAAACCAGCCGTGTCAATCGTTGGTCACTATAGTAGCCTAAAGTGACATCGATTCACGCGACGTTCTGTTATGTTGCGACTTTGTTACCACCCCGTACCCTGGCGCGCATCATCCGGCGCTCGAACAATCCTGCTCGCACGAAGGCCACATTAAGTGGCCTTCGGCTCGTGCGGAACTCGCGGCGGATGATGCGCGCCAGGGGACGGGCTACGGCAACGAATAGAAATTCCACGTACTACGCCTCTCCCCAAACATGTGCCGCGCCCCCTCCGCCCATATCGTCCCGCGCGCAGTTCGCGACAGCGCTGTTTGAGCACGGGATGATATGGGCGGAGGGGGCGCGTTCGCCTTGAAGTGATGAGGTGAAAAACTGTTCGAGCGCCGGATGATACGGTCCGAGACGCGGGGCGGCGAGCGCCTGTCTACTCTTTGAGATAACGCGAGAGGAACTCACGGGTACGTGCGTGGTGTGGCGCAGTGAAGATCTGCTCGGGGTCGCCCTGCTCGGCAATCACGCCCTTGTCCATGAAGACCACGCGGTCGGACACGGTGCGCGCAAACTCCATCTCATGCGTCACCACGACCATCGTCATACCGTCGCTGGCCAGGCCTCGCATGACTTCGAGCACCTCTCCGACAATCTGCGGGTCCAAGGCGCTGGTAGGCTCGTCGAACAGCATGATCTTGGGACGCATGCATAAGGCGCGGGCAATCGCCACGCGCTGCTTCTGGCCACCGGATAGCGTCGAGGGCGCAGCGTGGGCAAAATCCGCCAGACCCACCGAGCGCAAGTGCTCGAGAGCGACCGTCTCGGCCTCCCCCTTCGACATCTTCTTGCGCGTTACGGGAGCCAGCGTGCAGTTTGCCAGCACATCCATGTTGTTGAACAGGTTGAATCCCTGGAAGACCATGCCGATGTCCTCGCGTAGCGAGTTCACGTCCACGTGGTCGGCGGTGAGGTCGCTTCCTTGAAACCACACGTGTCCCGCGTCGGGCGTCTCGAGCAGGTTGATGCAGCGCAGAAGCGTCGACTTACCCGATCCGGAGGCACCGATGATCGTCACCACCTCGCCGGGTGCGACCTCCAGATTGACGTCGCGCAGGACTTCGAGGTCGCCGAAGGACTTGCGCAGGCCCTCGATACGCACCATGTAATCGCCGGCGGGAGCCGTAACGGCGGTGTTGTCGTTCATAGCCATGGTCTAGTGCTCCTCGACGTTGACGGGCTGATCGGAAGTGCTGCCAAGCTTCACCGACTTGACGTTGAGGCGGTTCGCCAGGCGACCAAGCAGCCACGAAGCGATCATGGTGAGGCACAGGTAGATCACGCTCGTCACGAGCGCCGCCTCGAACTTGGCATAGTAGATGCCGCCCACGGTGGTAGTTGCGAACATAAGGTCAAAGGTGCCAATGACGGAAAGGACCGACGAGTCCTTGATATTGATGACGAGCTCGTTGGAAAGACCGGGGATGGCGAATTTGACGCCCTGGGGGAACACGACCTTGCGCATGGCCTCCCACTGGGACAGGCCAAGCGAACGGGCCGCCTCGGTCTGACCGGTGTCAACCGACTCGATGCCGCCGCGTAGCACCTCCATCATATACGCCGTTGAGTTGAGGACGATGGTGACGAGACCGGCGGTAAACGTGCTCCAGATCGCGTTGATCTGCGTGGTGGTGAGGTCGGTCATCTTAAAAAGCGCGAACACGCCGAAGAAGATGATCATGGCCTGGACCATCATGGGCGTGCCGCGGACCACGGTGCTGTAAAGGCGCGCGAAACCGCTGCCCACGACTTTCCAAAAGCGAACGAAATCGTTGTCGGAACGGTCGATGACCTGGATGCGCAGGAACACCAAGAGCAGTGCGAGGAAAAACGCGATCACCGTGCCGAACACCGCGAGCGCGACGGTGGTCTTGAAGCCGGAGAAGAAGATGGCGCGACTGTTGTAGAGCATATAGAGCATGCTCTCGAGCGTGGAGGCGGGACGCGTCTCGGCCGTAACCGCGACCTGCCAAGCAGATGCGATCCCCATGCCAAGGCGGTCGAGCGCGAGTACGGCAGTGATACCGCACACCGCATACGATCCGTAGCGCAACGCGCGCGCAACGGTAGGTTGGGTAAAGGGCGACACCTGCGCGTACGTCTTCCACCGAGCGAGCTTGAACGCCAAGGCCACGGCGGCAAGCACGAGCCAAGCAACGAGCAGGTAGTACAAGACGACCTCAAGCGCATACGCACCGGCAAGGAAACTCAGTGCGGGGCGCGGCTGGCTGGACAGGCTCATGCCCATCGCCGCAATCACACTCGTTCCCAACAACACGTAGCGATGATCATCCAAAACAAACGAGGCCAAGCGACCAAGCGGGCGAGCACCCGCCGATGCGGTGGTCATGGATCGACTCCTTTAATTGAATAATAGCGATACGGCCACCGATCGTGAGATGGCGGCCCAGCAAGATGTATAAAGCCCGAGCGCGAACATATTCTCGTAGGGCGTTTTGTGGAGCGAAGCGCAACCACGCCCGAAGAGATTATGTCCGCGCGCAGGCGGTTTGGATACGTTATGCAGGCTGACGATCCATGCAGGCGGACCACATGTCCTGACGCTCCTCGTCATCGATGCCCGCGATGATCTCGTTGATCTGGTCGAGGACGGCCTTGTTCTCATTGGCCACCGCGGCGTTATCGGGCATGAGGGAATCCTCGAAGGAGTCCTCCATGTCGAGCACCACGAGCTCCGGATAGACCTCGAGCAGCTTGGGGGCGGAGAGCATGGAATAGGTGATGATGTCGCACGTACCGTTCATCAGGTTCTCGACGACCATGGGCTGCGTCTCAGCAGGCGTCATATGGTTGACGTCAGGAATCTGCTCGATCACGTCGTCGTACATGGTCGCCGCCTGGCCGAGAATCGAGGCGCCCGCAAGCTCGGCAAACGTCGTGGCACCGGCGTAGGCCGAATCGTTCTTGCAAATCATGATGATGTCGTCATCGACATAGGAGTCGGAGAACGCGGCGGCGTCCTCGCGCTCGGGCGTGACGGACATACCGGCGCACACGATATCGATCTGACCGTTGTTGAGCGCGTCGATCAGCGAGCCGAACTCGAGCTTGACCGCGACGGGCTCCATACCCAGGCCCTCGGCGATCATCTTGGCAACTTGGACGTCATAGCCGTCGGCGTAAGCACCCGAGACGTTCTCGATTGGAATGGTGTACTCAGACTCCTCGGAGACCTGCCAGTTATACGGGGCGTATGCGGCCTCCATACCAACACGCAGCGTCTTGCCATCGCCCAGCTGAGCCGCCGATGCGGAAGCGTCGGTGCTACCGCTCTGTCCTGCATCCTGGGCAGCGGGGCCGCAGCCCGCAAGGAACATCATGCCTCCCACGCTCATAGCCGTTATGCCGGAGAGCTTAAGGAACTCCCTGCGCGAACGCATAGCGGGTTGGATAGATACGTCAACAGTCTCACGAGTCATGATGAACCTCCAATGTTTGTCTGAGACCCCTTCCGCACGACGCAACCAGAGGGGGCCCATCCCCCTCTCCCTTGCAACTTAATGCGTGAAAGTTCCGCGTGCTGTAGGGCAGGATACTCCGTTTTGGTGGAGCATAATCAGGAGGTATACCAAGAAATAGATTAGTTACATTTCTTATACATGCACATGCATAGAATTTCAGCGGGCAGAGAAATCGAGCGCGGTAACCGCTTTTGTACCGATGTGCGGCACTCAGGCTATACAATACCTGCGAACATCAAGGCGCGCGCCGCCCAAACCGGAAAGGATCACATGCTTCCCTCGTACCTCGCCGATACCGACCTCTCCTCGATCAGACTCGTCGCCACCGACATGGACCTCACCCTGCTCGCCGATGACAAATCCATGCCCGAGGGCGTTGACGAACGCATTGACGCACTCGCGCGACGCGGCGTCGTGTTCTGCGCGGCGAGCGGCAGGCCCGCGCTCGCCCTGCGCGAATCCTTCCCGGCCCATCACCAAGATATGGCGCTCGTCGCCGACAACGGGGCATCCGTCTACCTGCGCGATGAGCTCATCTACCGCGACCTCATCGATCACGACCTGTACCGCGAGGTCCTCACGCGTTGCGTCGAATCGGGGTGCGGCGTCCCCGTGCTCTGCGCCTTCGACGTCGCGTACGCGCTTGAGCGCGACCGTGTGCACCATGACGTGGTGAGCATCTACTACCGCAATATCATCTACATCGACACCTTCGAGGAAATCGATGTCGACTCGAATAAGATCTCGATATACTTCCCCAACTGGGACAGCAAGCGCAATTTCGATGAGGTGTATGGGCCGGAATTCGGAGAGCGCCTGTACGTCACGTGCGCCGGTGATGAATGGCTCGATTTCATGAACCTCGGTATCGACAAGGGGTCGGGCATTCGCCATCTGGCGGAACATCTGGGCATCAAGCTCACCGATATCGCCGCCTTCGGCGACACCTATAACGACATCCCCATGCTCGACATCATAGGCCACAGCTACGTGATGGCCAATGCCGCCGAGCACATGCATGCCCACGGCAAGTTCCTCGCCCCGAGCAACAACGAGGCGGGCGTGCTCACCGTCATCGACCGCATCATCGAGGCGATGGCATAAAGCCCCATCACGATCGACTCGCAAACCAAAACCGCGAAGCCCATCACCAGCAACATGCAGTCGATTAAAAATCGAGTTTCGCACCGCTGATGATGCGGAATGATCAGAAGCCAGAGGCCCAGCACCAGCCTCCACGCCCCTTCTTCCATCTACCAACGCACGGCCAGCGAGACTCTGCCGCGAATCGGACGAAAATGTAACGAATTCTCGAAGGGGTCGAGTAGACGGGGGTTTTGGCCTCCTGCCAACTGGGGTTTTACCATCCAGACCGGCCGTCTACTCGGGGCGTCTCGAAACTCGTTACAAAATCGAGCGATTCGCGGTAACTCGGCGGGAAAACCGCGATATCGCAAAGAGCTACTTCGCCTCTGCCCAGGTCTCGCCGATGCTGGCGTCCGCGATGAGGGGCACGCGGAGCTGAGCCACGCCCTCCATTTCCTCGCGCACCATGGCCACGAGCGCGTCGACCTCGGATGCCGGGCACTCGAAGTCCAACTCGTCATGCACCTGCAGAATCATCTTGGCGGCAAAGCCCTCGGCACGCAGTCGCTCGGCCACGCGCACCATGGCGATCTTGATGATGTCTGCAGCGGAGCCCTGCATCGGATGATTCATCGCCGTGCGTTCGCCGAACATGCGCTGCGCGGGCACGCGCAACTCAGGGATGGGGCGGCGGCGCCCGTACATGGTCTCGGCATATCCGGACTGCTTCGCGAAGGCCACCGTCTCATCCAGGTATGTGCGCACGCCCGGGTACGCGCGGAAGTAGGCGTCGATCATCTCACGGGCCTCCGCCATGGGGATATCGAGCGTCTGCGACAGACCGTATGCCTGCTGGCCGTACACGATGCCGAAGTTCACCGCCTTGGCGCGGCTGCGCAGCTGCGGGGTCACCTCGTCAACCGCGACACCGAACACGCGCGCGGCGGTCTCGGCATGGAAGTCCTCGCCCTCGTTGAAGGCACTCACCAGATGCTCGTCGCCCGAGAGGTGCGCCAGCAGCCTCAGCTCGATCTGCGAGTAGTCGATGGCCACAAAGACCGAGCCCTCCTCCACCGAGAACGCCTTTTTGACCGCATGGCCCAGCTCGGAGCGAGTGGGGATGTTCTGCAGGTTGGGATTGGAGCTCGATAGGCGGCCCGTCGCGGTGATGGTCTGGTTGTAGGTTGTGTGTACGCGGCCGTCGTTGCGGCGCTGGCCGCCGAGGGTGTCCAGGTACGTCGACTTGATCTTGGTCTTCTCGCGGTACTCAAGGATGAGGCGGACGATCTCGTGGTCCTTCGCGAGATCCTCGAGGACCTTGGCGTTGGTGGAGTAGTAGCCGCGCTGGGTTTTCTTGAGGCCAGCCGTGGGCAAGCCGAGCTTGTCGAAGAGAATGCGGGAGAGCTGCATAGGGCTCGAGAGATTGAACTCCTCGCCACCCGCAAGCTCGCGAATGCGAAGCTCGAGCGACTGGATTTGACCAACGAGTTCCTCGGACTGCGCCGCCAATCGTGCGGGGTCGACGTACATGCCCGCGCGCTCCATGGACGCAAGCACGCGCACGAGCGGCATCTCGATCTTGGTGAAAATGTCCTCCGCGCCCTGAGCCCCAAGCGCGGCGGCGAGCGGCTCACGCAGGATGCGGGCGAGCCAGGCGGATCGAGCAGAGGCGCTCACGGCATCCGCCGGCGCGCCCGCCTCCCCCGCCGCGGGTGGCAACGAGGCATACAGGTACGTCTCGGCAAGATAGGAATCGGCAAAATCCGAACGCACGGAATCGAGCAGGTACGCGGCAACCACCGTGTCAAATAACCGCGAAGAGTCAACCAACAGCGGGTCCAGGAGCTCCGTCTCACTCGAATCGACGGGCGAGAGCTCGTGGAGCAACGCCTTAACGTCGCAAGAGATCACGCGCCCCTCGCTCAGGATATGATGCAGCACCCCAGGAATGACCCCCGCCGAGAGGTCAAGGTCGATCGTGGATATCGCACAGGGGCCGAGCGGTTCCTCGAATGACAGCAGGGCGCGGTCGGTGGCGACCCACAGGCGACGCGTCATGCCGAAGAGCGCTCCATCTTCCTTGTCATCCTCCATGGCGACACCCAGCCACTCGTCCGCATCGAGGGCACGACAGAGCTCGTCGAAGCACGCGTTCATCTCCTCAGATGCGGCCCGCTCTTCCTCATCGCCCTTCTGGGCCGCAGAGGCGTCGAGGGCAACACGCAGCACCTCGGGCATCTCCAGGCTCGTAGCCACAGGAGCCGAAGCGGCGCCTTCCCCGAGCAGCGCGAGGAAGCGGTTCTGCATCGCCATGATGCCGAGCTCACCCAGGGCGGCAGAAACGGACGACGCGTCGAACGCCGGGAACGCCACCTCGGTCAGGTCGCACTCGATGGGCGCGTCCGTCATGATCGTGGCGATCTTGCGGGAGATGAGCGCGTCATCGATGTGCGCGCGCAGGTTCTCGCCCATCTTGCCCTTGACCTCGTCGGCATGGGCAATAACCTCGTCCAAGCTGCCGTACCGGGCGATCAATGCGCTCGCCTTTTTGGGGCCGATGCCCGGCACGCCGGGAATGTTATCGGAAGAGTCGCCCTTGAGACCGTAGAAATCGGGTACGAGATTGGGCGTGATGCCATGGTAGAGGTCGTCCACGCTCTCGGGTGTCATGATGGCGATGTCGGAAAGGCCCTTGCGCGTGGAGACCACCTGCACATGTTCTGTAACAAGTTGATACATATCGCGGTCACCGGTGACGAGATACATATCGCACTCCGCCTCTTCACCGCGGCGGGCGAGCGTACCCAGAATATCGTCGCCCTCCCAGCCTTCGAGCTCGATCACGGGGATCGAGAGGTTCTTCAGCAGTTCTTTGATCATGGGGAATTGGCTGCGAAGATTCGGATCCATGGGTGGACGCTGGGCCTTGTACTGGGGCAGCATCTCCATGCGGACCTTCGGACGGCCCTTGTCGAACGCGCAGACCACGCCGTCGGGCGAGAACTCGTCGACCATCTTAAGGAACATGTTGAGGAAGCCGAATACTGCGTTGGTGGGGCGGCCGTCCGGCGCGTTCATGGTGGGGGGCACAGCATGGAAGGCGCGGTGCATGAGCGAGTTGCCATCGATGACGGCGATGACGCGTCGGGCACGGGCAGGCGTGAAATCAGGCATGGAGGACCTCTCTCGTCCGTTTTCTCTCGCAAACCAGTCTACCCCACCGCCCGGACAAGTAGGCGCAGGCCGATAGATGGCAGTAGGCCCCGGAAGGACATCCCTCACTAAACATTCCACAGGATTTGCGCAAAGCGCAGATCCGAGGGCGTTTGGGGAGGGATGTCTTTCCGGGGCCGACCGAGCACGTCCGCTCGGCAAACCCTAGTTGAACTTGAAGATCTTAGACGCAAGATGGTACATACCGATGGTGGTCTTCTCTCCCAGCTTGCCCGGCAGGTTCGTGCCCCAGCCAATCACGCCGTGGCGCGCCTTGCGGTACATCTTCTCGTCATACGTGCGCAGATCGTTCCATAGGGCAGCAAGCTCATCATCGATGCCCGGCTTGTCGGAAAGCTTGGTGAACACCGAGCAGATGGCCATCATCATGGTGAAGTAACCCATCATGTAGGAGCGCAATTTCTCCTGTTCGACGTCCTCGTACAGGTGGTAGGACTCCATCATGATGCGCGTAATGCGGAACTGCTGGTCCAGGCGCTTGACCATAGTGGCCTCGTTTACGCTCTGACCCTCACGACCAATGAAGTAACGATACAGGTCGATGTCGGCGTAATAGAGAGTCTTGCAGTTGGGCAACGGCACGTACGCGTAGATATTGTCCACGTAGAAGGTGTGCGGTGGCATGGGGAGGTCGTGCCCGCGCAAGACATCCGTGCGGTAGCACAAAGAGTGCATGAGCAGGTTCTGATCGGGGCGGAAGCGCCCGATCTCCTCCCAGGAAAAGACCTTTTTGCGCGGCAACGCCATGCGATAGCTGATCGTGGTGTGCGTGCCCTCGTGAACCTTCTCGTACACGTAGTTCGAGATGAACAGGTCAACGCGCAGGTTACGCTCCTCAAATCCGCGAAGAATGGTGAGCATGGTGGAAAGCGCGGCGGCGTCGAGCCAGTCGTCGGAATCGACGACCTTGTAGTACGTACCCTGGGCTTCGCGCAGGCCGGCACGCACAGCCATGCCATGGCCGCCGTTCTCCTGATGCACCACGCGGACAATGCCCGGATACCGCGCCTCCCATTCATCTGCCTTGGCGCCCGTTTCGTCCTCCGAGCCGTCATCGACGATGATGATCTCGATGTCGGACGCGAACTTGGATCCCTCGAGGATTGAGGTGATGCAGTGATCCATATCCTTAGCGGCATTGTAACTGGGGATGCCAAAAGAGAGCACCTTGTGGCCCTCCCCCGCCGGCGTCACAGAAATCGTCCTGATGGGAAACGCGACGCGGGCAGCCTCGATATCGTAAGCAGTCGCAACGCAGTTCTGTTCGGTATTAGGCATGGCAGGCGATGATCTCGTCGGAGAGGTTAAGGGCGGAAGCGGTCACGGCATCCATATCGTAGTAACGATACTCGGCAAGACGGCCGACCGGGTGGAAATTCGTGATGTGCTGCACGCGCTCGAGATACCGCTCGTAGAGCTTGCGGTTGTCGGGGTCGAGAATCGCGTAGTACGGGGTCTGGCCGCTACCCGGCTCGTAAGCGTGGCTGTACTCCTTCATGATGGTGGTCTTGCCTTCGACCTCTTGCCCTGTCATGTTCTTGAACTCGGTGATACGCGTGAAGTCCTCGGACACCGTGTAGTTAACCGTGCCAACCGGCTGGAAGCGATCCATGTCGAGGGTCTCGAACTTCATGTCGAGCGTACGGTACGGCAGAGCGCCCAGATCAAGGTTGAACAGCTCATCAAGCGGACCGGTGTAGATGACCTCGCCACCGTAGACGTTGCCGCGAACCTTAACCGTGGTCTCGTCGAGCTCGAAGATGTCGCGTGCGTCGACACCACAGAACACATCGATGCAATCATGGTCGAGCATGTTCTCGAACAGGGCGGTGTAGCCTTCCGCGGGCATACCCTGGAAGGGGGCCTGGGGGAAGTAACGGTCATCGTCACCCACGAACACGGGGACGCGCGCAGTGACGGACGGATCGATCTCGTCGGGCGTCTGACCCCACTGCTTCATCGTGTAGTGCAGGAATACGTTCTCGTACACGTAGTCGGCGACCTCGGCCAGGTCCGGGTCGTTTTTCTCGCGAAGCTTCAGGATCGGAACCTTCACATCCTTGCCGAACGTGTCGACGAGCTTGTTGTAGAGCTCCTCACCGCGCTGATCGCCAAAAGCGAGCAACAGGCTCTTGTGGTTGAAGGGCACCGGCATGAACGTGCCGTGAACGTTGGCGAGCACTTTGTGCTGATAATCGGTCCACTCGGTGAAGCGGGAGAGGAAATTGTGCACGTTCTCGTTGAACGTATGGTAGATATGCGGGCCGTACATATGCACCAGAATCCCGGCCTCGTCGTAATAGTCATACGCGTTGCCGGCGATATGGTCGCGACGCTCCAAGACGGCGACGCGGAATCCGACGGTCTCGGCGAGGCGACGGGCGCACACGGCGCCGGCGTATCCCGCGCCGACGACGATCATGTCGTACGCGTTCGGGTTGAAGTCCTCCGGGAGACCGAAAGTGATCTGCATGACAGCTCCTTGCAGGCGGTGGCGACATCTCTTCCCATGAAGCGACGAGCGGGGTCGCCATGGCCCGCATATCGCGTTTTCATCCAAATGATTATAGCGGTCGAGTCATATAATTACCTCTGTCACACCAATAATGCTCATCGCGCGCAGCGGCACGCGATGAGCGATTCATTCTGAGGAGCGTACATGAGCGATTTCCTGAGCCGCATGAAAGCCACCGCCAAGGCGGATAAAAAGACCGTCGTCCTGCCCGAGGGCGAAGATCAGCGCACCATCGACGCAGCGAAGATCATCGTCGAGGAGGATCTCGCCAACCTGGTCATCTTGGGCGATCCCGATAAGATCGACGTCCCCGGCGTCACCGTGATCGACCCCAAGTGTGGCCCCAAGCACGAAGAGTACGCCCAGAAGTTCGCCGAGCTCCGCGCAAAGAAGGGCGTGACCATCGAACAGGCCCGCGCCCAAATGAACGACGCCACCTATTACGGCACCATGATGGTCAAGATGGGAGATGCAGACGGCCTCGTGTCCGGCGCCTGCCACTCCACCGCCGACACGCTGCGCCCCGCCCTGCAGATCCTCAAGACCGCCCCGGGCACCAAGCTCGTCTCCGCATTCTTCATCATGTGCACCCAGACCCCGCAGTTCGGCACCGACGGCACGCTGATCTTCGCCGACTGCGGCCTGAACATCAACCCCACCTCCGACGAGCTCTCCGAGATCGCCATCGCGTCCGCCAAGAGCTGGCAGACCTTCATGGGAGGTGCCGAGCCGCACGTGGCGCTACTCTCCTACTCCACCATGGGATCGGCTGGCGGCGAGGTCGCCAAGAAGGTCCAGGAGGCTGTGGCGTTCTGCAAGGACAAGGCTCCCGAGCTCGCCATCGACGGCGACCTTCAGCTCGATGCCGCCATCGTGCCCACCGTGGCGCAACTCAAGGCCCCGGGCTCCCCGGTCGCCGGCAAGGCGAACGTACTCGTGTTCCCCGACCTCGAGGCCGGCAACATCGGCTACAAGCTCGTGCAGCGTTTCGCCGGTGCGGATGCCTACGGCCCGATCCTGCAGGGCATCGCCAAACCGGTGAACGACCTGTCGCGCGGCTGCTCGGCCGAGGACATCGTGGGCGTGGTGGCCATCACGGCCGTTCAGGCTCAGATGGCCGAGTAAGCCTCCGATTCATCGCACGTGGCCATGGGGCCGGGCGTTGCTTTGGCAGCGCCCGGCCCTTTCCCTATCAAAACGCAAGGTGCGGCCGAAACGACTACGGTTGCCCGCCAAAGGGTACAGATGTCATAACGGATGCCAAGGCGAGAGAAAGGGGCACCCATGTTGTTCAAGAACGTTTTGGTTCCCTTCGATGAGTCCGAGCACGCGCAGGCGGCGCTCCATCTTGCCATCGACTTCGTGGGGGACGACCCCACGGCGACGATCCATATCGTCACGGTCGTATCGAACGATATCATGCCGCCCTCGATGATCTCCGCCGCTGGTGCCTTTGGAGAGGTCCCCATCGACTACACGAGCTACGAGTCACTCCTCACCTCGATCGCCGAGCGCTCTGACCGCGAGCTGCGCGACAGCATCGGCAGCATCCTTGGCAAGGACCTAGATGCCATCAAGGCCAAGGTCGTCATTGATACGCGCCTGGCACCCTCCCCTGTGGACGGGATCACCAACTACGCCGCCGACCATCGCTGCGACCTCATCATCATGGGCCGGCGCGGCTTGGGCGCCCTGCGCGGCATGCTCGGCAGCGTGAGTTACGGCGTTCTGCGTTCGTCCGAGATTCCCGTCCTCACGGTCAAGTAGTCCCCAACTGAAAGCGGCCCCTCATGTGAGGGGCCGCTTCGCGTGATGCTCTGGTGAGCGAGGTTACTTGGCCAAGCGCTCGACGTCCAGCGAAATCATATACTCCTCGTCCGTGGGAATGACCACGACGGTGACGCTAGAGCCGGCAGCGGAAATGACGCCGCCCTTGCCGCCCACGCACTCCCTGTTCTTGGCGCGATCAACGCGAACGCCGAGCCACTCGAGGAACTCGCAGAACGCCTGACGGGTCGCCCAGTCGTTCTCGCCAATGCCACCAGCGAAGGTGATGGTGTCGACGCCGGCCATGGAGAAGATCATGGAGCCGGAGTGCAGCATCGCCTTGTAGGCGAACAGGTCGAGCGTGAACAGCGCCTTCTCGTCGCCCTCGAGCGCCGCCTCGCGAATGTCGCGCGCATCGCTCGTCTTCTCATACATGGCGAGGATACCGGACTGCTTGTTCATCATGGTATCGACCTCGTCGGCGGTGTAGCCACCCACGCGCTGCAGGTAGCAGACGGTGGCGGGGTCGATGGAGCCGCAGCGGGTGCCCATCATGAGGCCGTCGAGCGGGGTCAGGCCCATCGTGGTGTCGCGGCACACGCCGTCCTCGATGGCGCACAGGGAGCTGCCATTGCCCAAGTGGCAGGACAGCAGGCGGTGGCAGCGGTCGCCGAGCATCTCCTTGGCGGTCTTCCACTCATAGCGATGGCTCGTGCCGTGCGCGCCGTACTTGCGCACGTGGTACTTCTCGCGAACCTCGCGAGGCAGCGGGTAGGTGTAGGACATCTCGGGCATGCCCATGTGGAAGGAGGTGTCGAACACAGCGACGTTCGGAATACTCGGATAGGCATCGCGGCAGAACTCGATTACGCCGGCCTCAGCGTAGTTGTGCAGGGGGGCGAGGGGCGCCACCTCGTAGATCTTGGCGAGCACGTCGTCGTCAACGAGGGCAGAATCGGTGAAGTGCCAGCCGCCCTGGACGATACGATGGCCGATGGCGTCCATTTCGAAGCCATGCTCGTTGATAAGATCGATGACCATGCGAACGGCCGTGCCGTGATCGGGTAGAACAACGGCCTCCTTGGCCTTTTCCCCACCCTCGCTGTGACCGAAGATTCCCTCTTCGAGGCCGATCTTCTCGCAGTTGCCCTTGGTGAAGACCTCGCGAGTCTTGGTGTTCATGAGCTGGAACTTGAGACTCGAGCTACCGGCGTTGAGAACGAGGACGTTCATGACACTCCCTACAAATGATGCGCGGACAATCGTGCGTCGCGCAGGACGTTACAACGGTTCTATCATAGCGCGAATGTGCGCACGCAGGCATCCCACCGCGCGCACAACGCTATTTTGCATGCGGGCCCTGCGGCCTCAAATGAGTCCTTCGCCGAGCGGCTTGCCGCCGAGCACGTGCAAGTGAACGTGCATGACGGTTTGACCGGCGGCCTCGCCCTTGTTCGAAATCACGCGGAAGCCCTCATCGAGGCCCTTGATGCGGGCGACCTCGGCCACTGCGTGCATCATGGCGGCGAGCGTCTCGGCGGGAATGCCATCGATGATGTTGTCGTAGTGCTCCTTGGGAATCACGAGCGTGTGCGCGGGCGCCTGCGGGTTGAGGTCGTCAAACGCGATGACCAGGTCATCCTCGTAGACGATGGTCGAGGGGATCTCGTGGGCGGCAATTTTGCAGAAGATGCAGTCGGACATGGGGCTCCTTTCAATTGTGTTCCCGTGTCGGCAAGGGGGGCATATCGACCCGTGCTCAAACAGTCCTGGCTCGCACGGACCGTCCACCGGACGGTCCGGCTCGTGCGGAACTGCGCGCGGGACGATATGCCCCCTACCGACAAACGACGTCCCCCTCGATTATCGCATCGAAAGGGCGACTACGGGTTGAGGGGATGGCTCTTAGAGGTTGAGGCTGTCGGCGTCATCCGCGGGCTCACCCGGGACAAGCTGATCGGTACCGTCGACATCTTGCAGCAGGACGGAGACCTTTTGCTCGGCCGCTGCCAGACGACCGCGGAGGCTCTTGAGAAGCTCCACGCCGCGCGTGTAGCTCTCGAGTGATTCCTCGAGCTCCATATCACCTGACTCGAGACTGCGGATGATAAGCTCAAGCTCGGTGGACGCCTCCTTGTAGGTAAGCTCCTCAACGTTCTTGCGATCTGCCATGTTCTTCTCCTTACTCGGCGCCACTCCGGGCGGCGCGTAGCTTCCTGTATCTTCTCGGCTTATTTCCCAGCATGTGTGATGTTGCGGACAGACGCACTCACTTCGCCGTCGGCCATGCGTACCCGCATTTCGTCACCCGGCGCGAACACGTCCACGCTCGTCGCGACGCGCCCGGCACCGTCGTAGGCGATGGAGTACCCGCGGCCGAGGACCTTGAGCGGCGAGAGCGCATCGAGTGCTGCCGCGCTTTTCCCCAGATCCGCCAAGGGGCCGCTCAGGATGATCGAACCCTTGGCACGTAGCTTAGAGGTGTACAGGTCCAGGGCGTGACGTTTGACGCCCAGACCGGAAACGCTCGCCTCCAGGCGCGGTGCCAGGCGGTCGAGCGCACCGGTAAAGCGCTCCTGTGAGCGGTCGCACGCGACGGCGAATCGATCCGCCGTCTGCGCGAGCTCGGCACGGCGACGATCGACGACATTCGTGGGGTCGACCAGGCACGGACGCGACGCATAGCCATCGACCTCGAGTGCAAGACGCTCGAGCCGCATGGACATCGCGCGGGAGATCCTCCCCAACATGCCCTCCCATTCCGCATCCGCGGAAGCGGTCAACGATGCCAGGGAGCGCTGCAGCCGCTGCTCACGCATATTCAGCACATTAACGAGTTCGGCGAACTCGGGAGCCACCGACTCCGCCGCCGCCGTGGGTGTGGAGCACCGGCGGTCGCTTACCATATCGCAAATCGAATTGTCGGGCTCGTGTCCGATGCCGGTCACCACGGGCACGGGACTGGCCGCGACGGCGCGGGCGAGGGACTCGTCGTTGAAGGTCATGAGATCCTCGAAGGAACCGCCACCGCGAACGAGCAGGATGCAATCGGGTGCGGGCGAAATCGCGGCCGCACGGCGCAGCCCCTCGATGAGCTCGGCGGGAGCACCCTCCCCTTGGACCTTCGCCCCCACACAGACGACCTCGACCAGCGGGTTGCGGCGGCGCAGCGTGCGCTTGACATCGTTGACGACGGCACCGGATAGCGACGTGACGACGGCGATGCGCGTGCAAAAGACCGGAATGCGGCGCTTGCGCTCGGGTTCCATGAGGCCCTCGCGGCGCAGCTTCTCCGCAAGTTGGGCAACCTGCTGACGCAGCAGGCCCTCCCCCGCCAAGGTGAAGGAGCTCGCCTTGAAGCTCATCTTCCCCGTGGGCTTGTACAGATCGAACGTTCCCGTGAACAGCACTTGCAGGCCGTCGCGCAAATCAAAGGCGCGCTTGTCGTACGTGCCCTTCCACACGATGCAATCGAGCGCCGCAGACTCGTCCTTGATCTGAAAATAGCAATGGCCGCTACGAGCGTTGGGACCGCGAAAGCCGGTCACCTCGCCGAGCACGGTGATCTTGGGAATGTCGTGGAGCGCACCGGCGGCGAGCTCTGCCGCTTGCGAGACGGAAAGCGCGTCCTCATCGGGCACCGCGGAAGGTGCCTCGGGCGAGGAGCCCGTCAGGTTCCACGCGTTCATATGCCCTCCTCTCACTCGTATCTTCGAACTCAAACCAGTGTAGCAACGCATGCGGACAAAACGAAGCACCGCGTGAGCGAGCAGAACCGCACCCGGGCACGCGCCGCGCCCCCTCGCAGGCACGCGCCCCGAGCACAGCCACACAACGGTGTATGGGGCGCCGCGCAGGACTGCTCGCGTATGGCTACTCGCGAAGGGCTACTCGTCGCGATTCCTGTTGGTGCGGGCGAGCAAATAGAGCAGCTGCATCACGCTGGCAAGCGCTGCCGCCACGTAGGTCAGCGCGGCGGCGGTGAGCACTTTGCGAGCACCGCGCACATTGACCTCGCTCATGCCCGAACGCTCGATATAGGCCACCGCACGGCGGCTGGCGTCGATCTCGACGGGAAGCGTTACCAGCTGGAAGATGACGGAGAAGGCGAACAGTGCGATGGCGAGCGTGGTGAGTCCGGCCACATTCATCATGATGCCGAGTAAGAACACGATGGTCCAAATGTTCTGGGTAAAGTTCACCACGGGCACGAGCGCATGGCGAACCTTCATCATAAAATACCCGCTCTCGCGTTGCGCGGCGTGGCCTGCCTCGTGGCAGGCGACCGCGACACTCGCGACCGATCCGCCGCTGAGGTTCTCTCGGGAGAGGTAGAGGTTGTTATCGCGCGGGTCGTAGTGGTCGGACAGGTGACCCGAGGTGCCCCTGATGCCCACGCGACCGCACCCGAGGTCGTCGAGCATGCGACGCGCAACCTGTTCGCCCGTCTCCCCGTCCGAGGCGACTTTGGACCAGCGACGATAGGTCGAGTTGACGTAGTTTTGTGCCATCAGGCCAATAACCGTGGTGGCAATCACGATAACGAGATACAACGGGTCAAATCCGTACCCGTAGCCATATCCATAGCCGTAGTAAGGCATCTGCGAATCCTTTCAAACACACACCCATTCGCACATGCAGGTAGTTCTACCCAAAACAGTGCAAGGCACGCAAGGCAAACGGCCGTCACGGGAAGAAAATCCGAAAGAGGGTGGGAATGTCGAAAAACGCGGCTGAAAAAGGCCTTGATTTCGACATTCCCACCCTCAACACAACGCGAACGGGGCGATTGCGCAACGCAAACGGGGACGATGAGCCCGTGCGTCCCATCGATCGCCGGGCGAACTAGAAGTCCGCCGCTCCCTCGCCGGCCATCCACTCGGCCTGGAACTCGGCGTAGCGGCCGTCGATGATGGCCTGGCGCGCACGGCGCATGAGGTCGAGCAGGAAATAGATGTTGTGCTGGGACAGCAGAATGCCGCCGAGCATCTCCTTCTGCGTGACCATATGGCGGATGAGCGCGCGGGAGTAGCCGCCGGTGCACACCGGGCAGGTGCACTTCTCGTCGATGGGGCGCGGGTCCTTCGCGAACTTGGCGTTCTTGAGATTCATGCGGCCGGTGCTGGAGAACGCCGTGCCCATACGGCCGGTGCGGGTGGGCAGGACGCAGTCGAACATGTCGATGCCGCAGCCCACGCCGCGCACGAGCGTAGTGGGATTGCCCACGCCCATGAGGTAGCGGGGCTTGCGGCGCGGCATGTGCTCGGACACGAGCGGCTCGAGCGTCTCGAACATGACCTCGTGGGGCTCGCCCACGGAATAGCCGCCGATGCCGTAGCCGGGGAAGTCGCCGATCTCCTCGAGGTGCTTGAGGGAGCGCAGGCGCAGATCGAGGTGCATGCCGCCCTGGACGATGCCGAACAGGGCCTGGTCGTCGCGGGTATGGGCCTTGTAGCAACGCTCGGCCCACATGCTGGAGAGCTCGACGGCGCGCTCGACGAACTTGCGCGTGGCGGGGTACCCGGGGCACTGGTCGAGCTGCATGCAGATGTCGCTGCCGAGCTTCATGGCGATCTCCATGTTGTCCTCGGGCGTCCAGAAGACATGGGAGCCGTCGTAATCGGTGGCGATGAAGCGCACGCCTTCGTCGGTGAGCTTGACTGCGTCGGAATGGGAGAAGATCTGGAAGCCACCCGAGTCCGTGAGGATGGGGCCGTGCCAATTCATGAAGTCGTGCAGGCCGCCGAGCTCAGCCACAGTATCCGCACCGGGGCGCATGGCGAGGTGATAGGTGTTGGCGAGCACGATCTGGGCGCCAAGGTCCTTGACCGTCTCGGTGGGAATGCCCTTGACGTTGGCCTTGGTGCCCACCGGCATGAAGATCGGGGTCTCGATGTCGCCGTGCGGTGTGTGCAGGACGCCCGCGCGCGCATGCGTCTTGGGGTCCTCGGCGACGATCTCGTATTTGAACAGGGATTGATCCATGAAGCGGCTCCTCGGTCATTCGGTGCCGGGCGCACACGGGGCGATCGCCCTTCCTCGCGAGGCGCCCCATGCAGGGAACCTCGCATCCGCACATCAACGGCACCGTGCGTTATCAGCCGCTTATTGTACTATCGAGTGCACCCCTTTCGCGCACCCCTGCCCGAGGAGCACAAAAAGAGAGAACCACTTATCCCGATACGAGTTCGAACAGCACGCCAACCACAAGGCAAACGATGACGACAACCAGCACGGTGAGCTCCGTTCGATAGCTTTGGAATATGCCCCGTGGTTTCGTTCCGTACTCGATATCCCCCACAAGATAGTCGGCGATCTGTTGGTTGTTGCTCAATTGATGTTTACGGTTAATGACGCCCATCCGAATGATGATCGTCACCAGACCTCCCAGGATGATGAGATACGGAATGATAGCCGCTATATCCGGAACAGGACGCGGAGTTTCATTAATTGCAAAACGGTATGCAACGCTCAAAAGCACGAGAAAGAGGAGCGCATAATTCAGAAGGACGAGTTCCCGACGATCCGCTGAAACGCTTCGCACGATTTCGTGCCCGGCACTACCGACAAGATTGTCCACTGTGATGCCGAATACTTCAGCGAGATACGTCAGGCTCTGGATGTCGGGCAGGGTCTTGCCGTTTTCCCAATTCGAGATCGTCTGGCGCGACACCATGCACGCCTGCGCCAGGTCCTCCTGCGTCATGCCGAGCCGCTCGCGCTGCTCTCGAATGCTGATGCCGATACCCGTGTTGCCCGCTGTCATGACCCCTCCTTCGCCAACGGAGCTTCCATTGCCTCCACGTTAACGGCATCCGCGGGATTTGTCTGTCCAAACCCTTTTACATCTGGTATTTTGCCGACACGCCCGGGATTATCTTATTCCGCGCCCGGCAGGCCGTTGCCCGCGCCGCGGTTGGGCCGCCGAAGCGCGAGGAGCTGATCGCGCACCTGCTCGCACTGGGAAATCGCCTTGTCAACGCGCCCCTTCGACTCCATGATGCGCTGCTGGACCATGGCGTCCATGAAGGCGTTGTCGAACAGCCAGTCGGCAGTGAGGAGGAAGTCGCCGACGTCGGGGCCGAGCCCGGCGAAGCCCTGAACGTCATCCAGCCCGTCTGCCAGGCGTGCCAGTGACGCTTGAGCAGCGGAGAGGTGGCGGCGCGCGGCCTGCATCTTGTCGTGCTTAATCAGTGAACTAAAGAATCCCCCACCGAAGATGTCAAACCATCCCCAGTTGCCGGCGCTCTTGAGATCACGCGCCGCGGCGTCAAGGCAGTTAAGCGCGTCCTCCACCGCCGTGAGCGCCTCATCAATCTCGATATCCTGACGTGCCATCGTCTTCCCTTCCAAGTCGGTTGCTCAATTCTACCCGCTATGGACCCGTTCGTTCTTCCAAGCGCAGGGATGGCGGCATTGCATGCACCAGCCGATGGCAAATCAGCCGACTCCGAGTGCGCGAGACGCGCCACGAGCATACGGAACGGGCGAGAGACAGGACAAGTTGAGGTTTTTCGTATCGATATCGAGAAATAGAAAGTAGCGACAACAGTGGCAAGCGCATGACCTGTGGCGATTATGGACGCAGAGCCGCCCCTACTTCACGAAACCAATTTTCAATACGAAAAAGCTCAAGTTTGTGAGCAATGAGCGACTTGCGAGCCGCTTCGGCCACGGGAAAGGCGGCTTGCGTGCCGTTTCGACCATGGAAAGGCGGCTCAGACTTACGGGCAGTCGGCTCACCCTTGCGGAAAGGCGGCTCGCCTCGCCTCGCGAAGCCATGCAAAAGCCTCCCACCCCCAGCTTTTGCCTCTTGCCGGGAAATGGGAGGCCGAATGCGGGTCCGTCCGACCGAATCGCACGCCAATCCAGTCGCCCCTTGCCAATGGGAACATGAACGCATCGATTACAACCCAAAGCACGCCTTGATTCCACCCGTCAAAGGCGGTAACGATTCGGTGCTAGGCCGTTCGCCGGGGGCGATTGCCACATCGGCATCAGGTCCGCCGATGTGGCCTTGCAACGCAGTCTTGCCTTACGGGCGCTGGCCCATGCCGCCCTCAAGTGTGAGGGTCTCGCCGTTCATGTACTTGAAGTCGGGTCCGCACAGCTGAACGACGACGCGGCCGATCTCGGTCTCGACGTCACCGTAGTGGCCCGCCGGCGGCATGTGGACGTTGGCCTCGAAGGCCTCAGGATACGCGTTCTGGAAGTTCTCCAGCTGGGCGGTCCAGGCAAGCGGGCAGACGATGTTGACGTTGACGCCGTCCTTGCCCCACTCGTTCGCGGCAACACGCGTCAAGCCGCGGATGCCCTCCTTGGCGGCGGCGTATGAGCACTGGCCGTAATTGCCGAACAGGCCTGCACCGGAGGCGAAGTTCACCACGGAGCCCTTGGTCTCCTTGAGGTGCGGATAGCACTTCTGCATGTAGAGGAACGTCGCGTACAGGCCGGAGTACAGGGCAAGGTCAAACTGCTCCATGGTGTGGTCGGCAATAGTAACACCGGACGCAGAAGCTTGGGCGTTGTTCACGAGCGCGTCGATGCGGCCGAACTTGGCGATCGCCTCGTCGACGACATGCTGCACGATAGCCTCATTGTCCTGGCCGGCGGAGACATCGGCCTGGACCGGAAGGACCTCGATGCCGTACTCGGCCTCGAGCGACTCCTTGGCCGCCTCGAGCTTTGCCACGTTGCGGCCAGTGATGACGAGGTTGGCGCCCTCCTTGGCAAAGGCGATATCGATGCCGTAACCGATGGATCCGGCGGAACCATCCTGGAGCGTGGCCTTGCCGCCACCCGTGACGATTACGGTCTTACCGGTGAAAAGCCCCATGTCTTTCTCCTCTCAATTAATTATTGTGCAGAAACCTGCACACAACTACCGCAACCATACCCCTCTTACACCTCACGCAATCAAAGTCGGCAACGCTGTTCGTTAAGCGGCGTTCCGCGATTCGCCAAACGGATAAACAAGACCGCCCATTCCCAGAGGCAGCGCTAAGACAAGTATGCGAAAACGTCTTGGAATCAAGGTAGCCAAAGCCATGCGTCCGCACCGCGCCGTATGATAGAGCCATACGAACGGCGGGCATCGACCGCATGCGAAAGGGGCACCATGAGCGAACGTGACGATATGCAGCCTGTTGATGCGACGTCAAACCAAAACGACGAGACGGCAACCAACAGCGACTCAGCCAAAGAAGTACACGCAGATGGGGTCGCAGTCGAGCCCGAAAACCGAGCCATTGAGCCGACCGGTTCGGCCCGTTCGGCCAATTCGACAGGTTCGGCCATCTCGGCTGATTCGACCGGCGCGACCGGCACCACCGAGCCAGCCGGCTCAACCGATTTGGCCAACATGCCTGACCGGACAGAAACCAACGCCGCGCGGGCAGTAGGTGCGTTCTTTGCAGAGGGCGTGGCGAGCATGAAGGAGATGAGCGCAGCCCATCGCGCTCACAGCGAGGCGCGCGGAGAGCTCGAGCGCCTGGACAACACCATAGCCGCTCGCGAACGCGAACTCGCGCGCCGCCGCGACATCGAGTCGCGCTATGACGAGATCGTCGCAGAAGAAACAGCTCGCAAGAACGCCGCCGTTCAGACACGTGAGGCCGCCGAGGAGCGTCGCGCCGCAATAGCCGCAGAAGTCGCCGAACTCAAAAACAACCTGGAGAAGATGCGAGACGAGGACGCCTCCGTTGAGCGTCGCCTCAAGTCCGCCGTCGATGCGGCGGAGGACAAGGAGCGGTCATCGCGCGAATCCGGCAAACGCCTTCAGCGTCGGCTCGATGATGCGCAGGAGAATCTCGAGCGTACGGTCAAGGAGCACGACGAAGGCGTCTCGACCGCACAGCAGACGGTCAAGAGCGCCGAGTCGCTGCTGGCGACGCTCAATGCCGAATACGCCGAGATCCAGCGCAACCCTTCCGCCAATCCCGCTGGGTACTCCGTGCGCAAACGCGAGCTCGAAGATGAGATCTCCGACGCGGCGTGCGCGCTGCGAACGGCAAAGGATGACGTTCCGCGCATCGAACAAGAAACCCAAGCGGCAATTGACGAGGCTCGCGCCGCCGTCGCCGAGGCAGAGAAGCCCATGGCGTCGGCACGCGAGGCATTCAACGCCGTCGCAGCGGCGGCGGACCGCGCGCGAGATGCGTACAGCGAGGCGAAAGATGACGCCGAGAAGCGTCAGAAAAAACTGCGTGGCGAGATTTCCGAACGCGAAAAGGAGGCAAAAGCCGAAGAGCACGCCGCCCAAGTTGCGCAAAAGGAGGCGGACGCCGCCCAATCGACGCTTGATGAAGCCAATGAGATCCACGCGCATCCCGAGGCGACCGCATCTCTTGCCCATGCCCTCGAGGCAGATCGTGCCGAGCGCATTGACCGCGTCGCCGAAGTCGAGGAGCTCGCCGCCGCCGAAAAGACCGTCCGCGAGCGCACGCGAGGGGCGCGCTTGAAGCTCGTACTTGCAATTGCCAGCATCGTGCTCGTCGTGGTGCTCATGCTGGTTTGGACGTATCTCGCCCAATAGCCCCATTGCCCCGACGTGACGGCGGCAATCACGCAAAAGCCCGGCCCCCGCTATGAGGAGCCGGGCTTCGACTTGAGCCAAGGGGCCATCGGCCCTAGCGACGGCGCGAACGCGACGCTACTCCACGACCTCGACGAGCTCGATGTCGAAGTTGAGGTCGCAGCCTGCCAGCTCGTGGTTGGCGTCGAGCTTGACGCCCTCGGGCGAGACCTCGACGACCGTCACGGGCACGGGCATACCGCCGGGACCCTGCAGGAAGAGCTTCATGCCGACCTCGATCTTCTCGAAATCCGGCACCTGATCGGCCGGGAAGAAGAGGATCATGTCCTCGGAGCGCTCACCGTACGCCTCGGCGGCCGGGATGTGGACGGTCTTCTTCTCGCCCACCTCCATGTCGAGCACGGCGGCGTCGAAGCCCTTGATCATCTGGCCGGCGCCGGCCACGAACTCGATGGGCTCGCCGCGATCGTAGCTGGAATCGAACTGGGTGCCGTCGTCGAGCGTGCCGCGGTAGTGGGCCTTGACCGTCTTACCCTGGTTGGACATGTGCATCCTCTTTCAATCGTAGTAATCCCCGCCCGGATGAAGGCGGAAGGCTTGCAAAATGGCCGAAGGCGAGTTCAGGCCTCCCCGCCGGCACGTTGAACCACTATACCCGAGGCTCGAGCAGCTCATGCAGTATGCGCTCCCGATTATTGATAAAGAGCTCCGTGACCTGATAGCTCTCAGTCTCCTCGTAACCGATCTCATGCAACTCACCATCGTCAAATGAGATGATGCGCGCACCCGGAAGCCCCAAGAGAATGGGCGAGTGCGTAGCCACGATGAGCTGGCTGCCGTGATGTGCAAGCTGGTCCATCTCGTACAGCAAGGTCAGCTGCCGCGCAGGCGAAAGGGCCGCCTCGGGCTCATCGAGAAAATACAGGCCATTGTCCCGGGAGCCGTCTTGGATGAATCCGAGAAACGCCTCCCCATGGCTCATCTCGTGCAGCGGGACCCTTGCGCCTGTAACGGGATTCGTGTACATCGCACCCGGAAGCCCCGGCCTCATGCTGCACCGATCGGCCTCGGACGCGACGTTATAGAAGCTCTCCGCCCGCAAAAAGAAGCTGCTGCGCGGCGCCAAACGCCCCCGCTCCATGTAAATGCCCTCGTGGAGGACGGAATGGGAATCCCTCGTGGCAAACGTGTAGTTGGACGTGCCTCCCTCGGCGTTGAGGCCATACGCGACCGCCATGGCCTCGAGCAGGGTCGACTTACCCGACCCGTTCTCGCCAACGAAAAACGTGACGTTCGAGTCGAAGGCGAGCGAACGCTCGCCCAGCGACGCGAGCGCGGAGATACGGCGCAGGTACTCGTCTCCGTGGACAAGCTCCCACAGAATCGAAACGGAAGATATGAACAGCTCACCATCGAGCATGACGCCCCCTATCGTCCGTGCCCCAAATGCTGTCATTGTACGCGCGCGCCAAGACAAAGCCCTCCGTCACGATGAGGTGACAGAGGGCTTTCGTCACATGAGGCAGTTCGTTGGTTACTCGTCAGACCCTTTCGGCTCGGCGTTCTTCTCCGGCGGGAGCACCAGGTTCAAGATGATGCCCACGAGCGCGGAGGTCGCCATGCCGGGCAGAGTATAGTCGCCCAACGGGATGGCAATGCCCGCTGTCTCCATGCCCACGCCCAGGATGATGACAACCGAAGCGATCATGAGGTTGCGGTTCACGTCGAAATCCACGCCATTGGACACGAGCATGCGCAGGCCGTTGGAGGCAATGAGGCCGAACAGCAGCAGGCACACGCCGCCCATGACCGGGCTCGGGATGGAGTTGATGAGCGCAGCGAGCTTGGGGCACAGGCCGCCGACGATGAGCGCGAATCCGCCCGCGTACCAGAAGATCTGGGTGGAGTAGACGCGCGTGACGCTCATGACGCCGATGTTCTCGGCATACGTGGTGGTGGGAGGACCTCCCAGGAAGCCCGAGATCATGGTGGACAGGCCGTCGCCGGCGAGTGAGCGCGGCAGCAGCGGGCGATAGTCCTTGTCGACGATCTCGCCCACGGCGAGCAGGTGGCCGATATGTTCGATGACCGTGACCACGGCGACCGGCGCGATGAGCGCGATGGCGCCCATGTCGAACTTGGGGAAGCTGATGCTGGGCAGGCCGATCCATGCGGCCTGGGCGATGGGCGCGAAATCCACCATGCCGAACGCCACGGCGACCGCATAGCCCACGATGATGGCGAGCAGCACCGGCACCGTGCCGACGATGCCGCCGCGCCCGGAAAAGATCACCGCCGCGAGCAGCGTGACGGCGGCGACCAGGGCGCCCTGCGGGTTGAACACCGATGCACCCGCGGCGTCGGTACCCATAAAGGCCATGTTGGCGGCGGTGGCGGACAGACCCACGCCGATGACCACCATGACGGAGGCAACGAGCACGGGCGGCAGCAGGCGGTCAAGCCAGCCCGTGCCGACGAGCTTGATGATGCCCGCCACCACGAGGAACACTGCGCCCGCCACAATCACACCGGACATGGCGGCGTCGAGGCCGCGCGTGGCGCCCACCGCGAGGATGGGGCTGATGAAGGCGAACGAGCTGCCCAGATAGCTGGGAATCTTGTTGCCGGTCACGAGCAGGTAGCAGATGGTGCCGATGCCCGAGCACATGATGGCGACGTTGGGATCGAGGCCGGTCAGCACGGGTACGAGCACCGTGGAGCCGAACATGCTCATCATGTGCTGGATTCCCAGCGGAATGGCGCGCGCCGGGGAGACCCGGTCGTCGACGCCGATGACCTCGCGTTCGCGGTGGCTCATGGGCGGTCCTTTCTATAGGTGACAGTTCGGTCTATGGTACCGTGTAATCTGCAAGAAAAGTGCGACGACGCGCGCAAGCTGGAAGAGTTTGCGCAGCGATGTTATGCGGACTGCAGTTGATCCATCTGTCTCGCCCCGCGACTCGCTGCACCCCAGTTCACGGCAGCCACGTCACCTATCGCCGCTCCATCGCCGCACTCGCCTCACAACCGCCCCGTGACCCGCGGCCGAGGCCGCTCGTCCATGCGCGGTGCACCAGCGGCACGGCAAGGCGCCACCAACCAAAGGCCCGCTGACCTCGAAAGGAGCCCGCAACGCATGAGCGGCACCCGCCTCGTCCTCACCCTGCACGCCGATGGGCTCGAGATCCCCGTCGAGGTCACTCGCAAACACGTAAAGAACCTCAACCTGCGCGTCCGCGGCGACGGGTCGGTCGCACTCAGCATTCCACAGCGCCTCTCCTTCACCCGCGCGCAGGCGTTTCTGGACTGCAAGGCAAGCTGGATAATCGAACGCGTCCGCCGCGCCCAGATGCGGAACACGCGTATTTCCCCAACCGAGGGGGAAAGCGATGGCGATGGGCGAACCTCGCACCCGCTGTGGGGAGATCTCACGCCCCTCAGCCCCGACCACCGCGGCCAAGATGCCATCGACAACCTCTACCGCGACGAACTGAGGCGCGCCCTTCCCCAGATTGCCGCTCGGCTGGAGCGGAAGATGGGCGTACACGCCACGCAGTGGAGCATCCGCACGATGAAGACGCGCTGGGGTTCGTGCACCCCGTCCACAGGCGCCATTCGCATTAACGCCCGCCTCGCCGCCTATCCACCCGAATGCCTTGAGTTCGTGGTCGCCCATGAACTCGTCCACCTGCTGGAACCCAGCCACAACGCGCGCTTCCACGCATTACTCGACGAATTCTGCCCCGACAACCGGGCTCTCGCCCAGCGTCTCAGGCAAGGCCCCATTTCGCCTGACACGGAAAAGCGGAGCGATCACGACGACGGACTCAAGGCAGAACCGTCTATGACAGATTTGTAATTAAAATAAAAAGAAACGGCGGCTTTGATTTTTCAAAGCTGCTGCGGAAATCAAAGAACGACAAGCAACAGTTCTGATTTTGCTCCAATATGGTTATTGGGGGCACAAATTAAAATCAAAAAAGAGCCGATAACAGCAGTATTTCAAACTGCATATTATCGGCTCTGCGTCTGTGCGTCTGGCTCTTTTAATTAAATTATTTTTGTTGTTTTTTGGCTTTATTATATGTATTAGCTAATTGTCCACAAGCTGCTTTAATCTCTCTACCATGAGAAACTCTCATGGTAACTTCAAGTCCTGTTTGCTCTAATTGATGTTTGAACGCAACCATTTCTTGTTTTGTGGTGCTCTAATTTTTGAATTACTCGTCGGGTTGTATTGCAGCACGTTAATCATAACATTTTTGCCCTTAAACCATTTTGCAAGTTGCCTTATATCTGAGGAACGGTCATTTATACCTGGTAAAAGTAAATACGCAAATACCACTTTTCGATTATGCCTTTGTGAATAGGACAATGCTTGCTTAACAACATCTTCAATAGCGTACATGTGCATATGAGGAATGATACAGTTTCTCGCAGCCTGTGTTGCTGCATGTAAAGATATTGTCAACTGAATTTTAAGATGTTCCTCGCGCAATTTTTTTAATTGATTAACTGGACCAACTGTTGATACGGTAATGCCGTCGGTTGGAAAGTTAAGTCCATTTCTATCTCGAAGAATATGGATTGCTGCAATCAAGTTGTCGTAATTGAATAAAGGTTCTCCCATTCCCATAAAAACGATACGATTTACTTTTTGACGTATCAATATGACCTGCTGCACAATTTCAGACGGTGTTAGATTACGAACAAAACCATTGCGTCCGGACTCACAAAAAATACAGCCAACAGAACAACCAACTTGCGTACTTACGCAAACAGTCCCACCATCTCGCCGTTTAATAAAAACCGTTTCGATATACCTGTTGTCTTTCAATTCATAAACATACTTTTCAGTATCGCTACTTTTATAGACTTTTTTTGTTGATATTGATAGATTTTTTTTGTGAAATGGCTGTTTATACAATTCCGCATATAAGGCTCTTGCTTTATCCTCTCCAATTACTTCCGACATTTCTTTGTAAGTAAATCCGTATGGGTCATTCAATATTTCCGTAAGTGTACTTTTAGGTAAGTGTTTCATTTAATATCCTTCCTTTTGTTTTTCAGAGTTTTTGATTATGATTTCTAATTTTTCAACATCAATGATATGTGTTAATTTACATTTAGGGCAGAAAAGAGGAAAATTTCTTAATACCGTATTATAAAATACTTGAACCCTCGTCTTTCCGTTACAAATTGGACATTTTATCCAATATTTTTCAAGCATAATATT
>ENA-OQDA01000029-OQDA01000029.1-human-gut-metagenome-genome-assembly--contig:-NODE-29-length-65432-cov-5.297374_pt1 | contig 65432 bp, 68 predicted proteins | sample MGYA00242771_ERZ504603 | MGnify/ENA primary metagenome ERZ504603 (study PRJEB26092, sample SAMD00036328) | human gut metagenome | host: Homo sapiens | study: EMG produced TPA metagenomics assembly of...
AGGTGCTGGGTTGCTGCTCCGGACCCGGGTTTGTGATCGGCTGCGTCGGCGGGGCCCTGCTGGGGAATGTACGGCTTGGCGTGGTGCTGTACGCGGCGCAGATCGGGGCGAATTTGGGGGCGGGAGCGGTTTGTCAGCTGCTATCCCACATTGTAGGGGCGAACATTGTTCGCCCGCTGGCCGTTTCCGATGGGAGCGGCCTTTCCGGAAAAGCACAGCCACGCCAACTTGACGGGCGAACAATGTTCGCCTCTACAGACTGCACCCGGGAGGTTTCGGGGCGCAGCAAGATTCTCTCTCCCACCCGCTGCGGCGGGAGCCCCCTCGCAGAGGGGGCCAAGGGGTTGCCGCAGGCCATATCCTCCGCGGTCACGTCGTCGCTGTCGGTCTGCGGGTGCGTTGTATTCTTCCGCATAGTGGGCGCGGTGCTGCTGGCAGCGCTGCCGCTGCCGCCGACGGCTGTCAGCGCGGCGCTGGAGGTCAGCGCCGGATGCGCGGACTTTGCGGCGCGGGGCGGGGCGGCGGCGCTGTACGGCTGCTGCGCCTGCCTGAGCGTGCTCGGTGTCTCGGTCTGGGCGCAGCTGCGGCTGTTTGCCGGGGCGGCGTACCGCCCGCGGCTGCTAGTTTTCAGCCGCGCGGTGCACCTTGTACTTTTGCAGCTGCTCGTCAGGGTGTGTGCGCAGCTGCTGCCCGGCAGCGTTACGGCATGCAGTACGCTGGCCGCCCGCGTCCTGCCGGTTTTCCGTCTGCCGCCGGACGCCGCGGCGGCGGGGTTTGTCTTTCTCTGCGCAGCTCTTTACAAGGCCCGGCAAAGTCTTTATAATAAATGATAGGCAATACCGCATAATTCTAAGTGTCGCAGCCGCCGGAACAGTGCTTAAGCCGTAAGGCGGGAATTATGCGGTGTTGCCGATAGTATATTTTGTGGTTTGAGGGTGAGTCTAATGTTTAAAAAGACCTATTACGGCGCACATATTGCCCCGGCGTGTGCTTATTGCCTGCACGGCTCCACCGCCGCCGACCCCAAAATGATTTTATGCAAGCGCAAGGGCGTTGTGTCGCCCTACTACTGCTGCCGCAAATTCAGCTATGACCCGCTGATGCGCATCCCCCGCCGCCAGGTCCTGCCCGAGCTGGACCCGCGGGATTTTACACTGGACGACTGAAAAGGAGAAGTCATGGATCACCCGAAACTTGAAGAATGGAAAGCCGTCTGGCGCGAAAGACGCTCCGTCACGATGGTGTATATCCTGCTGCGCATCTCGGTTGTGTTGGTCATGCTGGCACAGATTTTCAACGGCAACTTTGAAAACGTTTTTCTCTGCGTGCTGACGCTTATCCTGTTCATGATGCCCAGCGTCCTGGAAAAAAAGCTGGACATCACCCTGCCGAACACGCTGGAAATCATCATCCTGCTGTTCATTTATGCAGCGGAAATCATGGGCGAGATCGGCGCGTACTACGTCACCTTCCCCTACTGGGACACGGTGCTGCACACGCTAAACGGCTTTTTGTGCGCGGCCATCGGGTTCTCGCTGCTGGACATTCTGAACCGCCACAGCGAGGCGCGGTTCCACCTGTCGCCGCTGTATCTGGCCATCGTGGCGTTCTGCTTCTCGATGACCGTCGGCGTCATCTGGGAATTTTTTGAGTGTACGATGGACCAGCTGTTCTTCCTCGATATGCAGAAGGACACCGTCGTCAATACGATTGGCTCCATCATGCTGGACCCCACGGGCGGCAATACGTCCACCGTGCTGAAAAACATCACCGACGTCATCGTCGTGCAGGCGGACGGCACCCAGACCGCACTGGGGCTGGGCGGGTATCTGGACATTGGTCTGCTGGACACGATGGAGGATCTGTTCGTCAACTTCATCGGTGCGCTTACGTTCTCGATCATCGGCTACTTCTACGTGTGCAGCCGCGGCGAAAACAAGTTTGCCAAACGGTTCATCCCGGTAGCCAACAACAGCACCCGCCCGAAGGATGCACCGTCCGAAACGCCCGAAAAAAACGAAATTGAGTAAGAGGCTCTCTTAAACAGGAGCCGAACTCTCACGCCGCCGAGGCTACTTGACTTTCCATGAAATCATAGCCGGTAGTCAAAAAGTAGTCAAAACCCACAATTTTAAACAGCACAAAAAACAAGCGCTGAAACATCACGTTTCAACGCTTGTTTTATGGAGCTGGTGGCCGGACTTGAACCGGCGACCTGCTGATTACGAATCAGCTGCTCTACCAACTGAGCCACACCAGCACGCAAGACAACAATAAATATTATACAGATTTTCCCGGATAAGTCAATACCCTGACGGAAATTTTATTGCTGTCCTGCGGGATGTAGTTTACTCTGCGTCCTCGCAGAAGGCCTTGAAGGTCAGGTAGGCCATGTAAACGTCGGCCTTGGAGACGATCTCAAACGGAGAGTGCATCGAGAGCACGGGTACGCCGATGTCGATGGTGTCGATGTCCTGATTGGCAACATACTTCGCAACCGTGCCGCCGCCGCCCAGGTCGAGCTTGCCCATCTCGCCGATCTGCCACACAACGCTGTTGGCGTCCATCAGACCGGTCAGGTAGCTGACGAGCTCGGCGGAGGCATCGCTCGTGCCGGACTTGCCGCGGGAGCCGGTGTACTTGTAAATGGCCACGCCGCGGCCTGCGTAGGTGCCGTTGTCGGGCTCAAAGGCGTCTGCAAACGTCGGGTCGTAGGCCGCCGTAACGTCAGCAGACAGGCACTTGGCGGCCTTGCAGGCCGTGATGTAGTCCGCCCCCTGCCCTGCGCAGAGCTGCTGCAGGAAGTGGAAGGTGTACATGCTGTTCAGGCCGGTGACGCCGTCGGAGCCGGTCTCCTCCTTGTCGGTCAGGACACAGACGGAGGTATAGGCGGGGCTCTTGGTCCCGATCTCGGCCATCAGCGCAGGGTAAGCGTCCACGCGGTCATCGTGGCCGTAGGCACCGATCATAGCGCGGTCCAGACCGATGTCGCGGGCCTTGTAGGCAGGCACGACCTCGATTTCGGCGCGGGTGAAGTCGCGCTCGGTGATGCCGTAGGCCTCGTTCAGCATGCCCAGGACGTTGAGCTTTACGCGCTGCTCGGCGTCCTTATCCTCGATGGGCAGGGACGCAATGATGACGTTGAGGTCCTCGGCGGTAATGCCCTCGGCCAGCGTCTTGGCGCTCTGCTTGGCACCCAGATGCGGCAGCAGATCGGTGATGCAGAACACGGGGTCGTCGTCCTTCTCACCGATGCAGACGTTGACCCTGGTGCCGTCGGCGCGGTAGATGACACCGTGCAGGGCAAGCGGGATGGTGGGCCACTGGTACTTGCGCACGCCGCCGTAGTAGTGGGTGCGCAGGTAGCCGATGCCGGTCTTTTCAAACACGGGCACGGGGCGCAGGTCGAGGCGCGGCGAGTCGATGTGGGCAATGTTCAGGTGGAAGCCCTCCTCGAGGTTCTTCGTGCCGATGGTCGCGGCCAGCACGCACTTTTCGCGGTTGATGGTGTAGACCTTGGTGCCGGGGGCGTAGCTCGTGCCGGGCACAAACTTCTGATAGCCGGCGGCGGTCAGCAGCTTTTCGCTGTAGGCTGTGGCCTCGCGCTCGGTCTTGGCGTTGTCCAGGAAGGTCTTGTAGCCCTCGCAGAAGTCCTGCGCGGCGGCAATGGCATCGGGGACCGCGTCGGCTACCGTTTCATTTTTATAGAGCAGATTTTTCAGTTCCTCGGTGGTTTTCATTTCGAGAATCCTTTCTAAAATTATTTATAAATCTCCGAGTAGTGCTGATAGCTCTCGGTGATTTTTTTTACGTAGAGCCGCATCTGCGGGTAAGGGTAATGGTCCAGCGTAACGCCGTCCGTTGAGTACGCCTCCTGCCCGAGCAGACCGTCCACGGTGCCCACGCCGCTGTGGTAGGCCGCGGCGGCGGTGGCCAGATGGCCGCTGTAGCGGTCCAGGCAGTAGCTGACAAAGTAGCTGCCGAACCGGATATTCGTCTCGGGGTCGTAGAGGTCGTCGAACGTCAGGCTCTCCTTCGGGGCGATTTTCATCTTGATCCAGTCGAACGTGACCTCGGTGATCTGCATGAGTCCCCTGGCCCCGGCGTCGGAATCCGCGTTCGGATCAAAATTGCTCTCGGTGCGGATGAAGGCGTATAAAATCATCGGGTCTATGCCGTATTTCCCGGCGTAATACTCGACGTACTCTGTGAAGCGCTGCGGGTATTCCCAGTGTTCGATCTTATCGCGGAAGGCGCTGAACAGCAGCGTTCCCGCCAGGGCCAGCACCAGCAGCAGCGCCAGGATCGGTGCTAAAATGCTTCTTTTTCGCTTTTTGGCTTTTGGCATGTTCCCTCCTTCTCCAATCCATTCAAAACGAATCGCAGCTTTTCGCGCAGGGCGTCAGGCGTGCTGTCGTTGACCAGCTCTGCCGTGGCGGCGGCGCGCAGCGTTTCCAGCGGGGTCTGCGCATCCAGACGGCGGCGGGCCATCTCGGGCGCGATGCCGTCGCGGGCACAGATGCGGGCCACACTCGTCTCATAGGGGGCCGTGACCAGGATCAGTGCGTCGCAGCGCGCCTCAAACGGCGTGCCGACAATGACCGCACCGTCCACAAAGGCAAGGTTCGCCCCGCCCCGCCGGGCCTCGTCCAATGCGGCGTCGATGCGGCGCAGGATCTCCGGCTGGGTGATGTCTGTCAGGGCCGCCGTGCCCTCCGGCGTGGCAAACGCGCGGTCTGCCAGCAGGCGGCGGCGCACCGTGCCGTTTTCGTCGGCAATATCCGCGCCGAACACCTGTTGCAGCTGTGCAATGCAGGGCGAACCGGGCAGCAGCACTTCCCGCGCAACTAAATCTGCATCAATACAAGGATAGCCTTTTTCCCGCAAGAAATTTGTCGCACTGGACTTGCCGCAGCCGCTGCGGCCTGTGATGCCGACTACCTTCATAGATCGACCACCCGGAACGCCGCGGCGCGGATGAGTCGGTTGTAGACCGCCATCGAGACGCCGTCCTGCTCGGGGCAGCGGGCGTAGACGACCTGCGCACCGTGCTTGTCCAAATCGCGAAGCGCTGTGAACAGGTGGTGTGCCTGGGTCACGCCGTCATGGTTTTTGCCGTACTCGATGAACGGCACGTCCAGCTGTGCGCCCTCACCGTCAAAGCAGAGCGCCCAGACGCCGTCAGCCTTGTTCGCATCCACAAACGCCCTGTACTTGTCAAAATCGCCGCGCAGGATCGTGACCTGCGCCTTGGGGGCGTAGTGCTTGTACTTCATGCCGGGCGAGCGCGCGACCTCGCCGTCCCCGAGCTTTTCAAGGATGGCCGGGCTGACGAGGACCTCCTCGCCCAAAACGGCCTCCATCTGCTCCTTCGTGACGTAGCCGGGGCGCAGGAGCATCGGCTGCTCCCCCGTCACGGCGACGACGGTGGACTCGACACCGACATTGGACTCGCCGCCGTCGAGAATCAGCGGCAGACGGCCATCCATATCGGCCAGCGTGTCAGGCGCATTCGTCGGGCTGGGCTTGCCGGAAAGGTTTGCCGACGGTGCGGCAAACGCGACGCCGCTGGCCTTGATGACCTGCTGCACTACCGGGTGGGACGGCATCCGCACGCCGACGGTGTCAAGGCCCGCGCAGGTCACGTCGCTGACCTCGGGACCGCGGGGCATGACCATCGTCAGCGGGCCGGGCCAGAAGGCGGCAGCCAGCTTTTTGGCGCGCTCGGGCACCTCGGAGACGATGCCGTTCAGCATCTCCATGCCGCAGATATGCACAATGAGCGGGTTATCCTGCGGGCGGCCCTTCGCTTCAAAAATTTTCTTGACGGCCTCGCCGTTGCGGGCGTCGGCGGCAATGCCGTAGACTGTCTCCGTCGGCAGGGCGACCAGCTCACCCTGCTGCAAAAGCCGGGCGGCCAGCGCCACGCTCTCCGGCGTGATGGGCAAAACCTGTGTTTTCATAGCTTTATTTTCCTTCTTCTGTACTGCTTTGCTTCAGTTTTTCTTCCCGGTCTGCCAAAATCAGCGGCTCGACCACGCGGTCCAGGTCGCCGTCCAGCACACCCTGCAAATTGCGCAGCGTCAGGCCGATGCGGTGATCGGTCACGCGGTCCTGCGGGAAGTTGTAGGTGCGTATCTTTTCGCTGCGGTCACCGCTGCCGACCTGGCTCTGGCGGCGGGCGTTGTATTCCTCGTCGTAGGCGTCCTGCTTCTGCTGCAAAAGACGGCTGCGCAGGACCTTTAAGGCGCGGTCCTTGTTCTCCCGCTGGCTGCGCTGGTCCTGGCATTCCACGACCATACCGGTGGGCAGATGGGTCACGCGGATGGCGGACGACGTCTTGTTGATGTGCTGGCCGCCCGCGCCCGACGAGCGGAATGTGTCAATGCGCAGGTCTTTTGGGTCGATCTCCAGCTCGACCTCCTCGGCCTCGGGCATGACGGCCACGGTGACGGTGGAGGTGTGGATGCGGCCCTGCGTTTCTGTCTCGGGCACGCGCTGGACGCGGTGGACACCGCTCTCGAATTTCAGGCGGCTGTAGACGTCCGGCCCCTCGACGGAAAAGACGATCTCCTTCACGCCGCCGAGCTCCGTCGGGTTTTCGCTGATCGTCTCGCACTGCCATCCGCGCCTGGCGGCGTACATTGTGTACATGCGCCACAGGCTGTGGGCAAACAGCGCGGCCTCTTCGCCGCCGGCACCGGCGCGAATCTCCAGAATGACGCTTTTTTCGTCATCGGCGTCCTTCGGGATGAGCAGCAGACGCAGATTCTCTTCGCTCTGTGCCAGATTCCGGCCAATTTCGCACAGCTCCTGCTGTACCATAGCAGCAAACGCCGGGTCTGACTCTGCGGCCAGCATTTCCTTTGCATCCGCTTCCTGCTGCTGCAGGTCGGTGTAACGGCGGTATTCTTCGATCAGGGGGGTAAGCTCTTTGTAATCACGCATCATCCGCGCGTACTCGTCGGCGTTGGCCGCCGCATCGGGCGTGGACATTCTGTGGGCCAGCTCCTCATAGCGGCGCTCGACCTCGTAGAGTTCGGTAAAGTTCTGCATAGGTTCTCCTTTGGCTGTAGGGGTCGGCGTCCCCGACGACCCGGGCGCTTTGCGGCTGCCGTTGCGTTCCGCGGGCGAGCAATGCTCGCCCCTACAATGGGCAACCCGCGTACTTATGCAAAACCCCGCTACTGCTCCCCCGCGCGCAGAACTTTTTTGATGTTGCGCTCGATCTTGGCACGCGGCAGCATGATCTCATGCCCGCAGCCCTGGCATTTGATCTTGAAATCCATGCCTACGCGCAGTACATCGAAACGGTTCGCACCGCAGGGGTGCGGCTTCTTGGTCTGGATGACGTCCCCGACCTGTACGTCCATACGGCACACCGCCTTTCTTTCAAAAATATCATTCTTATTATAGTACAGCCTGTGTTGTTTTGCAAATCTCCCGCATAAAAGTTTAGTAAGTAATCGCAAACCCACCACAAATCTTATAAGAAATGAGGAACCGAAAATGTTGGAATATCGAGCCGAAGGCCTTTGCCGCAATGCGAACCACCTGAGCCGCGAGGAACTGAGCCGCTGCATGGCCAGCGGCGAGGTGCTGCAAAGCACAGCCCTGGCCTACGACACAGGGCACCGCCTGCGGTTTGAGCTGGGCGGGCTGCGCGGCATCATGCCGTTTGCGGACTGTGTGGACGCCGCGCCCGGCGAGACCGTCAAGGACATTGCCGTGCTGACCCGGGTAGGACGCCCGACCTGCTTTGTCATCATGGGCACCGAATTTGACGATAACGGCGAGGAATACTACCTGCTCTCCCGCGCCGAGGCACAGCGCCGCTGCCGGGCACAGTACCTTGACACGCTGGAGGCCGGCAGCGTCATCCCCTGCACCGTGACCCACATTGAGAATTTCGGCGCGTTCTGCGACATCGGCTGCGGCATTGCGGCGCTGCTGCCCATCGACTGCCTGTCGGTCAGCCGCATTGCCTCACCCGCGGACCGGGTGCAGGTCGGTCAGCAGCTTTTGTGTGCCATCAAGAACCGCGACGTGCAGGGGCGCATTGTGCTGACGCTGCGCGAGCTGCTGGGCACCTGGAGCGAGAACGCAGCCTGCTTTGCCGCCGGGGAGACCGTCGTCGGAATTGTGCGCAGCGTCGAGGAATACGGCGTCTTTATTGAGATCGCACCGAACCTGGCAGGGCTGGCGGAGGCGGACTCCACACTGCGCCCCGGGCAGGCCGTGAGCGTGTACATCAAGAACATCCTGCCCGATAAAATGAAGATCAAGCTGGTCGTGGTCAACAAGAATTTGGGACAGCCCCTGCGGTTTGAGCCGCACTATTTCGTGACCCGCGGGCGGCTCAAGCGGTGGACCTACTCCACACCGCAGAGCCGCAAGCAGATCGAAACGGTATTTTGATTTTGGCGTCCGATTTTTGTCACTTTTGGACTTTGCCATCTTGCCACGGCCCGCCGCGGCGTGTATAATATGAGATAGATGAAATTTTGTCGAGGAAGTGGTTACGATGGCAGAGGCATTCACCGCCGGGGTGCGCCCGGGCGGCCTTACAGACGACACGCAGATCCGTATGTTGCTCTGCTACCTTGTCAAAGTGGCAGGCCCCGTAAAGCGCGAAACGATGCAGGGTGCGCTTTTGCAGGAACAGCTTGTCAATTATTTTGAGTTTGCCGACGCCCTGGCCGAGGTCGAAAAGCAGCAGCTTGTCACCGTGGACGAGGACGGGCGGTATACCATTACACGCCGCGGCACCACCGTGGCGGACACGCTGGCCTACGACCTGCCCCGCACCGTGCGGGAGAGCGCGATCCGCGCCGTCATGCAGATCCGCAGCTGGCGGCACCGCGCCGCGTCGAACCGCGCCGTTGTGCAGGAGAAGGACGGCCAGTTCAGCGTGGTCTGCTCGATTGCCGACATGGGCAGCGATGTGTTCCGCATGGAACTGGCCATGCCGGATAAGCTGACCGCTGAGATGATCAAAAACAACTTTATTGCGCACGGCAGCGACATCTACCCCAAGCTGATGGATATGCTGACCCAGCCCGGCAGTGAGGATGACAGACCGCCGGCAGCATTACAGTAACAGCAGAACACCCCTTCGCATGGTTATGCCATACGAAGGGGCATTTTGTATGTTGGGTAAACGGGGGACCGCCAAAGTGCTGTATTTACTTTTTGTGGCTTTTGACCCAATGTACGATTCCTAAAATTAGCCAGACCAGCCCCATTACCAGTAAAAGGACTGCTTGCTTCGTTACATTTTCTATTTTTCCTTCACTTATCAAAAGTGCCGCCAAAAAAGCCATAGCTGCTACTATCCAACAGATGATGGCATATGCTTTTCTGTTTTTCATGATTTCTCCTTCTTTCTGAATTTTGAAATTTTACCTACAGCAGATTTCCTGCAAGCACCATTGAACGGACAAAACGCCTATAGGGGCCGGGCACGCCGCGATGCAGATACGCAGCTGGAACCACCGCGCCGCGTCCACCGCACCACCGTGCAGGAGAAGGGCGGCAAGTACAGCGTTGTCTGCACAATCGGCGATATGAGCAGCGATGTGTTCCGCATGGAGCTGGCCATGCCGGATAAACTGACCGCTCCTACAACGATACTCCCAATTTGTTCGTAGGGCGGGGTGACCCCACCCCGCCGGGAGATTGCGGCAAACTGGAAGTTATCTTTTTCCTAATGGCAATGCTATTAAATTTCCCAATAATGCAATAACGGCATATCCAACTACATAAACCCATGCACTTGAGTTATAAAATATAAATATAGATGGCGCAAACATTATTGCTACAATCAAAATATACCAGAAGTTAAAACCATTCCTAATCCCATAAAAAACAGAGGTTATTAAACATATTAGAGGAATAATTACTAACATAACAATCATTGCACTTCCTGTGTTTTTTATAAACCAAGGAACGATATAAAAATCTATCAGCAACAGTAGGTAGAAAACCATGTTCTTTTTTAATTTATCCATCATATCATCATCCTTTCAAATTCCGATTTGTCTATCTACAGTATAGCAAACCCCTTCTGGTAAGTCCAGCCGGAGGCTCTAATATTTACATTTCCCTATTGACAACTGTGTATAGTGTGTGTATACTGTAAATATCGGATATGTACAGTTCGACTACAAGGAGCTTCTGACAATGCAGATTTATCTTTCCAACTCCGGGCAGGAGCCGATCTACGCGCAGATCACGCGGCAGATCAAGCAGCAGATCCTGTCCGGCGCGCTGCGCCCCGGCGACGCACTGCCCAGCATCCGGCTTTTGGCCAGGGAGCTGCGCATCAGCGTCATCACAACGAAGCGCGCGTATGAGGATCTGGAGCGCGACGGCTTTATCCTGACCCAGCAGGGCCGGGGCAGCTTTGTCGCCGAGCAGAACCCCGCCCTGCTGCGCGAGGAGCATTTAAAAAAGGTCGAGGACTGCCTGCAGGGCGCGGTGGACGCCGCGCGGCTGGGCGGCATCGGCTATGACGAGGTTGCAGAGACGCTGCGCCTTTTGTGGGAGGGCTGACCTATGGCAGCAAGCACCGCCGCTTTACGCGGCATCACGAAGCAGTACAAAAACTTTACCCTTGGGCCGGTTGATATGACCGTGCCCGCGGGCAGCATCGTCGGGTTGATCGGCGAGAACGGCGCAGGCAAGACGACGCTTTTGAAAATTCTCTGCGGCGTCAACCGGGCGGATGACGGCACGGTTGACCTGTTGGGCGGCTCCCCTGCCGATGCCGCCACTCGCGCTAAGATTGGCGTTGTGTTTGAGGATGCCTTTTTCTACGAGAGCTTCACCGCCGCGCAGGTCGCGCGCAGTCTGGCCGGAATGTACGGTGCGCGGTGGAATGCGGACAGCTTTTCCGCCTATCTGCGCCGCTTTGGTCTGGACGCAGGCAAGAAGCTCAAAGAGTACAGCCGCGGCATGCGGTTAAAACTGAGCCTGGCTGCGGCGCTGGCCCATGACCCCGAGCTGCTGGTGCTGGACGAAGCCACCGCCGGTCTTGACCCGGTGGTGCGCGGTGAGCTGCTGGACCTGTTTTTGGAGTTCATCCAGGACGAGCGGCACAGCATTGTCATGAGCAGCCACATCACGGCGGACCTTGAGCAGATTGCGGATTCCATCGCGTACCTGCACAACGGGCAGCTGCTGTTTCAGGAGAACAAGGATGACCTTTTGCAGGAATACGGCGTGCTGCACTGCGGCGAGGATGTACTGACTTCCCTGCCCGCCGGGCTGGTGGTGTTCACCAGGCGCGGGGCCTATGGGTGTGAAAGTCTTGTCAGGGAACGGCGCACCGTGCAGAAGCTTTTGCCGGAGGCCGTCTGCGACGCGGCAAGGCTCGATGATATTATGCGGTTTTACAGCGGGAGGGATGCACAATGAAAGGGCTTTTGTATAAAGAATGGGCCACTCTGACAAGTTCCTACAAACAGTCTGTATTTTTTTTCGCGTTCCTCTACGGCGGCATCAGCATTCTGACCGGGCAGACCGGGATGGCCTATGGATTGCTCGTTATATTTTCCATTCTGATCACCTCCACGATTTCGTTTGACGAGAACTCCCATTGGGACATCTACGTCCGCACGCTACCCGTAACACCCGCGCAGCTTGTGGGCAGCAAATACCTGTTTGGGCTGTGCGGGCTGGCGCTGGGCACAGTGTATACGGTGCTGATCGTGGCGCTGAACAATGTGCTGCCGCCCCTGCTGTTCTGGCACACTGTGTATAAGGTACCGCCCCTCGAGTGCCTGGCAGCCCTGCTGGCCTGCGGCAGCATGGCACTGCTGTTGGTCGCGCTTTTGCTGCCGCTGTCCTATCGCTTCAACAGTGTCAAGGCCCGCAGCTGGTTGTTTCTGATCATCGGTGTGCTCGGCGGTTGTTTTGGGCTGGTCGCTTCCGTCTCGCCCGATTTGATGCAGCTGTTCAATGCCTCCGACGAAGTGTTGCTGACGGGGCTGGTTGCAGCGTTTGTGGGGCTGCTGGCGGTGTATTTTGTGAGCTATAAGGTATGCGTGGGGATTTATAAGCGGAAGGAATACTGAGTTCCTGCCGTAATGTGCCCGGGCGGATATGGAATCCGCCCCTACGTGTGTGTGCGTCTCCCTTGTAGGGGCGAGCAATGCTCGCCCCTACAAGGGAGGCTTTATAGCAAAAATCCTGTGCCCTTTTGCGGACACAGTATTTTTAGTATGCACTTATTCGCAGCCCAGATATGCTTTGCGGACCTCGATGTTGTTGGCGAGCTCGGTGGCCTCGCCCTCCATCTTGATCGTGCCGGTCTCCAGAACATAAGCGCGGTTGGCGATCTCCAAGGCCATCTTTGCGTTCTGCTCCACCAGCAGCACGGTCACGCCGTTGCGGTTGACCTGGCGGATGATCTTGAAGATTTCCTTGACCAGCAGCGGGGACAGGCCCATGGACGGCTCGTCCAGCAGCAGCATTTTGGGCTTGCACATCAGTGCGCGGCCCATGGCCAGCATCTGCTGCTCGCCGCCGGAGAGCGTACCGGCGGGCTGGTTGCGGCGCTCCTTCAGACGCGGCAGCAGGTCAAAGACCATGTCGAAGTCATTCTGGATGGCCTCCTTGCCGTCGCGGCGTGTGTACGCGCCCATCTGCAGGTTCTGCTGCACGGTCAGGCCGCTGAACGCGCGGCGACCCTCCGGCACCTGCGCCAGGCCCAGGCGGATGATCTTGTGCGCCTCCATCTTGCTGATGGTCTGGCCGCAGTAGTCGATCTCGCCGCTCTGCAGCTTCAGCAGACCGGAGATCGCGTGCATCGTCGTGGTCTTGCCCGCGCCGTTCGCACCGATCAGGGTGACGATCTCGCCCTCATTGACATGGAACGAAACATCCTTGATGGCGTGGATCGAGCCATAGTAAACATTGATATTTTTGACAGAAAGCATCTCGCCCATCGTCAGTCACCTCCCAGGTATGCCGCAATGACCTTCGGGTTGTTGCGGATGGCTTTGCCGTCGCCGCGGGCAATCACACGGCCATAGTCCAGCACGGTGATCTCCTCGCAGATGCCCATGACAAAGTTCATATCGTGCTCGATGAGCAGGATGGCGACGCCGAACTGGTCGCGCACGCTGTGGATGGTGTGCATCAGTTCCTCGGTCTCGTTGGGGTTCATACCGGCGGCGGGCTCGTCCAGCAGCAGCAGCTTCGGGTTCGTGGCCAGTGCGCGGGCAATTTCCAGCTTGCGCTGCTTGCCGTAGGGCAGCTGGCTGGCCTTGTAGTCAGCCTCCTTGTCCAGGTCAAAGATTTTGAGCAGCTTCATGGCCTCGCGGTTCATCTCGTGCTCTTTTTCTTTGTAAGCAGGCAGACGCAGGATGCCGGTCCACATATTGTACCTGATCTGGTTGTGCAGACCGACCTTGACGTTATCCAGCACCGTCATATCATTGAACAGTCGGATATTCTGGAAGGTACGTGCAATACCGGACTTGCTGATAAGCTCGGGGTTTTGGCCGGTAATGTCCTTGCCGTCCAGAATGATGTTGCCCTCGGTGGGCTTATAGACGCCGGTCAGCATGTTAAAGACCGTCGTCTTGCCCGCGCCGTTGGGGCCGATCAGGCCGTACAGATGACCCTTTTCAATGGAAAGATCGAGCTGCGCAACGGCCTGCAGGCCGCCGAACGCAATACCCAGGTTACTGACCTCCAGCAGTGCCATTTACGCCACCCCCTTTTTCTCTTTGTCTTTGGTGCCCTTGCCCTCGGCATCCTCCTTGCGGAAGCGCGCGGTCAGGCGCTTGCGCAGGGCAATCATTTCGGGGCTCTGGTTGAAAATCATGACCACGATCAGCACGATGGCGTAGATCAGCATACGGTAGTCGTTCATGCTGCGCAGCAGCTCAGGCAGAACGGTCAGCACGGCGGCGGCGATGACCGAGCCGCGCAGGTTGCCGATGCCGCCCAGAACAACGAACACCAGAATTAAAATCGAGGTGTTGTAGTCGAACTTCTTCGCGACCAGCGAGGAGTAGTTCAGCGCGTAGAGCACGCCTGCAACGCCCGCAAAGACGGCGGAGGTCACAAAGGCCATGAGCTTGTACTTCGTGATGGGGATGCCGACGGAACGCGCGGCGATCTCGTTATCGCGGATGGCCTTGATGGCGCGGCCCGCGCGGGAGTTGACAAGGTTCAGAATGACCAGCAGCGTAATAATGACCAGCACGATGCCGATGGTGAAGGTGGACGCCTTCTTGATGCCAGTGATGCCCATAGCGCCGTTGATCAGCACCTTGCCGTCTGCCTCCAGATTCAGGGAGGCGGAATCCTTCAGTGAGAAGTGCAGGCCGTGGGAATCCACGCCCAGATAACAGGCGTTCATAACGTTCTTGACGATCTCACCAAAAGCCAGCGTGACGATGGCCAGGTAGTCACCGGACAGACGCAGAACGGGGATGCCGACAAGCACGCCGAACAGACCTGCCACCGCGCCGCCGACCACGAAGGCCAGCAGCAGTGCAAGGGGCTGCGGGGCGTTTTCGGACATGACGACATAGACGAGCGTGCCGGAGAACGCGCCGACGCTCATGAAGCCGGCGTGGCCGAGGCTCAGCTCACCCAGCATACCGACGGTCAGGTTCAGCGAGACCGCCATAATGACATAGGCGCAGATGGGCACGAGCTGGCCGGAGAAGGAGTTTGTCAGCGCACCGGCGGCACTCAGAATTTGAATCAGGACATAGAAACCGATGACAATGCCCAGCGTAATGGCGTTGCTTTTGGTGGACTTTTTCATATTTTTCAACATAGCAGCCACCTCAAACCTTTACGTTGACCTTCTTGCCCAGCAGGCCGGTGGGCTTGACAATGAGCACCACGACCAGGACAAGAAATACGATAGCGTCAGACAGCTGGGTCGAAATGTAGGCCTTGCTCAGGTTCTCGATGATGCCCAGCAGGATACCGCCGAGGAACGCACCCGGGATAGAGCCGATGCCGCCAAAGACCGCGGCCACGAACGCCTTGATGCCGGGCATGGCGCCGGTGGTGGGCTGCAGAGTCGGATAGGACGAGCAGAGCAGCGCACCGGCCACAGCGGCCAGCGCAGAGCCGATGGCAAAGGTCAGCGAAATCGTCGCGTTGACGTTGACGCCCATCAGCTGGGCGGCGCCGCGGTCCTCCGACACAGCCAGCATGGCGTGGCCCGCGGGGTGTTATTGACGAACCAGATCAGCACGACCATGATGACAATGCAGGCAATGATGGTCACGACGGTCTCTGCCGAGATGGTCAGCTGCCCGCCGAACAGACTGATGGGCTTGAGCCCGGAGACAACAGAGGTAAAGCTCTTGGGGTTGGACGTCCAAGCCAGCTGGGCCACCTGCTGCAAAAGGTAGCTGACGCCGATGGCCGTAATCAGGACGGCCAGAGACGGGGCCTCACGCAGCGGGCGGTAGGCGACGCGCTCGATCGTAACGCCCAGAACGGTGCAGACGACCATCGAAAGGACAATGGCCAGCACGGGGTTCATACCCGCAGAGCCAAAGGCAAAGAACACAACATAGCTGCCAATCATGATAACGTCGCCGTGGGCGAAGTTCAACATCTTGGCAATGCCGTAGACCATCGTATAGCCCAGGGCGATCAGCGCGTAAACGCTGCCCAGACTGATACCGTTGATCAGGTAGGATAAAAATTGCATTGCGGAATACACCTCACTCTAACTTTTCCCCTGCTGATCGTTATGCCGCAGGTAAGCAGGAAAATATGAATCCATAGTAGCACAAATCTGCGGGCAAAACAATGGGTTATCCTGTATTTCTACAAAAAACAAGTGTTTTTGTCGAGACCTGCTTCTACCAAACCAAAAAGGGCTGCCGAACCCTATGTCCGGCAGCCCCCATTGGCAACGGAAAATTCAGTTTACGTGCGCCGTACCGGAATTACATAGCAGCGTAAGCGCCGTCCTTGATGACAACAGCCTTAGGAGCCTTGGAAACCGCACCGGAGGCATCCCAGGTCATGCCATCGCCGGTCAGACCGTCAAAGGTCATGCTGGTGAACTGAGCCTTGAGAGCATCGCAGACGTCAGAGGCATCCATGTCGCCGTTGATGCCGCCGGCAACCGCAGCCTGATAGATGGCGTAGACGACATCGTAAGCATCGGCAGCGAACTGGTTCGGGGTGTCACCGTAGGCCTCCTTGTAAGCGGAGACAAAGGCCTGCGTCTTTTCATCCTGTGCGTCTGCAGCGAACGGGGTCAGGAGCATCAGGCCCTCGGCCAGAGAGGTGTCAAAGCCCTCAATGGTCAGGATGCCGTCCATACCGTCGCAGCCGAAGAAGACAGGCGCATAGCCGCTCTTGTTGGCGGCAATCAGGATCTGAGAAGCCTCCTGATAGTAGATGGGCAGGAATACGAGATCAGCACCGGCCTGCTGGCACTTGGCAACCTGGGTGGACAGGTCAGACTTGTTGTCAGCGGTAAATGCCTCAGCGGTAACGATCTCGAGGTTCTTGGCAGCAGCCTCAGCCTTGAACTTCTCATAGATACCGGAGGAGTAGGCGTCAGAGGAGTCATAGATGATGCCGACCTTGGTGCCGAGCTTGTTTTCTGCGATATAATCTGCGGAGGCAACGCCCTGGTTGGGGTCGGTAAAGCAGATCTGGAACACATTGTCGCCGCTCTCGATGACAGCAGGCGCAGAAGCGGAAGGCGTCATCATAAACAGGTTGTCATTGGCGGTCTCGGCGGCAACGGCAATGGACGGGGTGGTTGTGACAGGACCGGCCAGAACCTGCAGGCCCCAGTCCTTCAGGGTGTTGTAGGCGTTGACGCTCTTCTCGGCGTCATGCTCATCGTCCTCGAACTTCCACTCAAAGACATCGCTGCCGTTGGCGGCGTTGATCTCCTTGACGGCCAGCTCCTCGGCGTTCTTAACGGCCTGACCGTAGATGGCGGCGCCGCCGGTAACAGGGCCAATGCCGCCGATCTTGATGGGGGTGCCGGTATAAGCGCCGGAGCCCTCACCTGCTGCCTCGGTAGTGGCAGCGGCGGAGGTGGAGGCAGCCTCAGAGGAGGATGCCGTATCGGTGGATGCGGAAGAGCCGCAGGCGGCCAGGCTCAGGACCATGGAAGCCGCCAGCACAGAGCTAACGAGTTTTTTCATAATAGTGTTCCCTCCTAGAAATAAAGCAACGGCACATAACGGGTTCGCACAACCCCGTGCCGCTTCATTGACTAAATTACAAGCTTTTGTTTACAAAAATGCAACGAACCAAATCAACAGCGTTTTCTATGCTTTTTGACCGCTTTATGGGAAAGTTTCACAAATTTTGGTTACAAAATATTATCAACTTTACCTATTGACCTTTTAGTAAGACTTTTTGGGATAAAGGGCTTGCAAAATCCGCCATAATTTGTCATAATAGAGTGAAACTGAGTTTGTGAAAGGGGCATCATCGCAGATGAAACTTTTGGAGGAACGTATTATGCAGGAAGGCCAGGTTCGTCCCGGCAACGTCCTGAAGGTCGACTGCTTTCTGAACCACCAGCTGGACGTAGACCTGCTGGACAAGGTCGGCGAGGAGTTCTACCGCATCTTCAAGGACGACGGCATCAACAAGATTCTGACCATCGAGGCATCCGGCATCGCCATCGCCTGCATGACCGCGCGGCATTTCAACGTGCCTGTCGTCTTTGCCAAGAAGGCCAAGAGCAAGAACATTGACGGCGAGGTCTACACCTCCACCGTTCATTCCTACACCTATGGCCGTGATTATGACATCACGCTGTCCAAGAAGTTTCTCTCCCCCTCTGACAAGGTGCTGATTCTGGACGACTTCCTCGCCAACGGCAAGGCCATGAAGGGTCTGCTGGATGTCTGCGCGCAGGCAGGTGCGACCGTCGGCGGCATCGGCATCTGCATTGAGAAGGGCTTCCAGCCGGGCGGCGCCGAGCTGCGCGCTGCCGGCTACAAGCTGGCCAGCCTGGCCATCGTCGATACGATGACCGACGACCAGCTGACCTTCCGTGAGCAGTAAGCTTTTCTCTGATTTTACGTATGGCGCAAAAAATTCCCGGGCCGCTTTCACGACCCGGGAATTTTTATTTCAGATGTTCAGAAGCAGAGATCACTTGCCCAGAGAAGCCAGATAAGCAGCATTCTGCGCAGCGAGCGCGGGCCATGACTGTCTGTTCAGATTTTTCATACGTCTCACCAACCAAAAACCGCCTGCGCGGTGCGCAGGCGGTCAATGCCTTATTTGGTTACATCAGCCCTTGATGGCAGCAGCAACTTCAGCAGCGAAGTCCTCGTTGCGCTTCTCCAGGCCCTCGCCCTTGGTGAAGTGGGTGAAGGAAGCGATCTTGATGTCGCCGCCCAGAGCCTTCGCGGTGTCGGCAACGTACTTCTTGACGTCCATGCCGCCGTCCTTGATGAAGGCCTGGTCGACCAAGCAGGCTTCCTTGTAGAACTTGCCCAGCTTGCCGATGGCCATCTTCTCCTTGATAGCGTCGGGCTTGTTGGCAGTCTTGGGATCGTTGGCCATCTGAGCCAGAACGATCTCCTTCTCCTTGGCCAGAACGTCCTCGGGCACGTCGGACTCGTTCAGGTAGCTGGGGTTAGCAGCAGCGACCTGCATGGCGATGTCCTTGCCGAAGGCGGCGAACTCGGGCTTGGCAGCGACGTCGTCAGAGGTCTCGAACTTGACGATGACGCCGTGGGTGCCGCCGCCATGGACGTAGGCAGCGCAGTGGCCCTCATAGCGGGCAAAGCGGCGAACCTTGATGTTCTCCTTGATGACGAGGATCAGAGCCTTCAGGGCATCGTCAACCGTGCCGTCGCCCATCTTGCAGGCCATCAGGGCCTCGACATCGGCGGGGTTCTCGTCAGCAACAACCTTGGCCAGGCTCTTGGTGAAGTCAACAAACTTGTCGTTCTTGGCGACGAAGTCGGTCTCGGCGTTGACCTCAACGACAACAGCGCAGTTGTCGAAGGAAACGGCATAGACCATGCCCTCGGCGGCGATGCGGCCAGCCTTCTTGTTGGCTGCAGCCAGGCCCTGCTCGCGCAGGATCTCGATAGCCTTCTCGAAGTCGCCGTCAGCCTGGGTCAGTGCCTTCTTGCACTCCATCATGCCGCAGTCGGTCTGCTTACGCAGCTCCATAACGTCTTTTGCAGAAATAGCCATAGTGCTCAATGTCCTTTCTGAATTGTAGGGAGTAAATCAATCCTCTTTGGTCTCGGCGGCGGGAGCGTCCTGAACGCCTGCTTGCCCTCCAGCACAGCGCTGGCCATAGCACCGGAGATCAGCTTGACAGCGCGGATAGCGTCGTCGTTGCCGGGGATGACGTAGTCGATCTCATCGGGATCGCAGTTGGTATCAACGATGGCAACAATGGGGATGTTCAGCTTGCGGGCCTCGGAGACAGCGATGCGCTCCTTGTGGGGGTCAACGATGAACATAGCCTTCGGCAGAGCCTTCATGTTCTTGACGCCGCCCAGGTACTTGTCCAGCTTGGCCATCTCGAGCTCGAGCTTGACGACTTCCTTCTTGGGCAGCAGGTCGAACGTGCCGTCCTCCTGCATGGTCTTGAGCTGCTCCATACGGTCGATGCGCTTACGGATGGTGCGGAAGTTGGTCATCATGCCGCCCAGCCAGCGAGCGTTGACATAGTGCATGCCGCAGCGGGTAGCCTCGTCACGGATGGACTCCTGAGCCTGCTTCTTGGTGCCGACGAACAGGATCTCGCCGCCCTGTGCAGCGGTGTCGCGGACGAAGTTGTAAGCCTCATCGAGCTTCTTCACGGTCTTCTGCAGGTCAATGATGTAGATACCATTGCGCTCGGTGAAGATGTACTTAGCCATCTTGGGGTTCCAGCGGCGGGTCTGGTGGCCGAAGTGGACACCGGCCTCGAGAAGCTGTTTCATAGATACGACTGCCATTGTTTGTTTCCTCCAAAAAATTTAGTTTGTACCCTCCGCACTGCGAGGTTTCTGTTTTCTAACCCTTTTGACGTGTCACCGCAAAAAAGGCACAAAAAAACAGCGCAATGCGTGTGTATTGCCCTAGTATAGTACCATACCACGGCGCAAATTGCAAGGGGTTTTTGAAAATTTATCGTTGCAGGTGTGTTTTTAACGTGCTATGATACAGGCAGAGACGATACTGTGAAGTGTTTCCAACGGGAGCGACGGGGGTGCCGGGATGGCCATTTGGATCAGCATTTATTTCATCGGGGTCTTTGTGTGCGGCCTTGTCCAGCTGTACACGCAGCATCTGCGCCTTGTCGGCGTGGACCGCCGCCGCTGGCACCATCCGCCGGAGCGCAGTCCTTACAAGCCCATTGAGGTCTGGTGGATGTTCAGCCGCGGGGAGTTTGCCGCGTTTTTGCTGAACTGCTTTGCCGTGCCCGGGCTTCTGCTGCTCACCTTCCCGCTGGGGTGGTACATCGGCGGCGACGCAGCCAGCTTTATCACGGGGCTTGGCGTACTGTTTTTTGTGCTGTTCATCTCCCCCATTGCCGAGCGGCTGATCGACGGGTTTTGACTTTTCCGCATGTTTCAACTAAAAGAAAAGACCTGTCAGATTTCTCTGACAGGTCTTTGTGGTGGAGAATACCGGGATCGAACCGGTGACCTCTTGCATGCCATGCAAGCGCTCTCCCAGCTGAGCTAATCCCCCATAGCTGGCGTCGCTTCGAAGCGTTTGTGTTTCGTGCGCTCCTGACGACGCCATTTATTATAGCAAACCGTTTTTCAAATGTCAAGCGGTTTTTTGAAATTATTTTAGGATTTTTTAATCGTTGCTTCTGCGGCCCAGCATACGCAGGATATACAGGAAGATGTTGATGAAATCAAGGTAGAGGTTCAGCGCACCGATGATGGAGGACTTGTGCAGCATGGCCGCGTCGCCGCCGAAGTAGGAGTAGTAGTATTTCAGCATCTGGGTGTCATAGGCGGTCAGGCCCATGAAGATCAGCAGACCGACGGCGCAGAGCACAAGGTCCATGATGCCGAAGCCAAAGCCGAACAGGCTGAACAGCCCGCCCACCAGGCCGCAGACGATCAGGGCAACCAGACCGCCCATGAGCTTGGGGCCCCAGCCGGTCAGGTCACGGTTGGTGACGTTGCCGTACACCGCCATAACGCCGAAGTAGACCGCACCGACGAGGAACGCCAAAATCAGGCTGCCGAAGTCATACACGAGGAAGATAGAGCTCAGATTCAGGCCGTTGAGCACCGCGTAGGCGAAGAAGATGCCCGTGGCCGTGGACGGCTGCAGCGTCTGCACCCGGGCCGACAGCACGAACACCAGCACCAGCTCCGCGATGGAGGTCAGGATAAACAGGCCCGAGGTGATGAGCGGGTAGATCAGCCCCGTCGTCACTGCGCCGATGCCGACCAGGAACGTGACCAACAGACCGGCAAACATCCAGCCGAAGGTCTTGGACATAAACTCGGAAAGCGTACCAAAGGGGCTTTCCGCATACGAAATATCAGAATAATTGCGATTCATAGTTGCAATCCCCTTTCTCTAAGCAGTATTATAGCGTGCTTTTCACCGTAAATCATCAAGAAATTGTGAAATTTACTTCTTTTTAAAACTATAGTCAGGCAGTGCTTTCCGTGCTATAATAGCAAATAATGCTTTCCGTTTACATTTATATAAAGGGATGTGATTTTTATGACAGCAGCCGAAATCGAGGCCTTGGGCGGTTACTACGGTGCCACCCCGCGCCCCGACGATTTTGAGAGCTTCTGGCAGGTGCGAATGGCCGAGGCTGACGCGGTGCCGCTGCACTACACCGTCACCCAGGCGCAGGAGGTCCCGAGCTGGGGCAGCTGCGAGTTTCTGGACCTGTGGTTCACCGGCATGGAGGGCGCACGCCTTTACGCAAAGTTTTTACGCCCGCGCCGGAGCGAGCCGATGCCGCTGGTTCTGCAGTTTCACGGCTACCCCGGCGCGTCCCGCAGCTTTGCCGAGCAGGCGTCGTTCGCGGGCATGGGCATGGCGCTGATCGCCATGGACTGCCCCGGTCAGGCCGGCTACAGTGAGGATGTCGGCGGCTTTTTGGGCACCACCGTGTCCGGGCATATCATTGCCGGGCTGGACGGCCCGCCGGAGCGGATGTACTATGTGCGGCTGCACCAGAACATCCGCATCCTCTGCCGCCTGGCGCGGGAGCTGGACGGCATCGACACGAGCCGTGTCTTTGTCAGCGGCGGGTCGCAGGGCGGCGGGCTGGGTCTGGCCTGTGCGGCGCTGAACCCGGAGCTTATTGACCGCGCGGCCATTCTCTACCCGTTTTTGAGCGATTTCAAGCTCGTGTGGGACCTTGGCGCGGACGAGATCGCCTATGAGGGGCTGCGCTACTACGCCCGCTGGTTTGACGCCGACGAGCACCAGCAGGACCGGTGGTTCCGCCAGCTGGGCTACATCGACAGCAAAAATTTTGCGTCGATGATCCGCTGCCCGGTGCTGTTCGGCACGGGATTGGATGACGTTATCTGCCCGCCGCAGACCCAGTGCGCCGTGTACAACAATCTGCACTGCGCCAGGAAGCGGTATCTCTTCCCCGGGTACGGGCATGAGGAGATCCCGGAATTTGACGATATGCTGCTGGACTTTTTCACCAGCAAGGAGGCTGTGCTATGACCATCACCGAGCAAAAGGCATTTTTGCGCAGCTACACCGGGCAGGCGCAGGCCCCCGCTGATTTTGCGCAGCGCTGGCAGGAAACTGCGGCGGCACTACACCCCGCGGTAAGCTGTGCGCCCGTCGCGTGCGGCAACCCCTGCGGCGTGTATGAGCGGCCGACCGTCACCTTTGACGGGCGCAGCGTCACGGCCCGGGTCATCCGCCCCGCCGCAGACGGAGTGCATCCGCTGCTGCTGATGTACCACGACCTGAACCGCGGCGTGCGCGGCTGGCACCATATAACGCGGTTTCTGGCGCTGGGCTTCGGCGTTGTCGCGCCGGAGGCCGAGCCGTTCCGGGAGGATTGGAAGGTGCAGCCCGCACAAGCGGCGTTCCGCCAGCGCTATCTCGACGCGCTGGCCGTGGCAAAGGCCGCGCTGGCGCTGCCGTGGGTGGACACAGGCCGCGTGTACACGTTTGGCGAGGGCTTCGGCGGCGGACTGGCGCTGCTGGCAGCGTCGCTCTGCCCTGCAGTGTCCCGCTGCGCAGCGCTGAATCCGCTGCCGGGCGATTTTGCCGGCCTTGGTCTGCCCGGATACGACGAGTTGGATGCAGCGAATTTCGCACCGCTCTGCCGTGCCGAGGTGCTGTTGGGCACCTGTCTGATGGACGAGTACGCCCCGCCCAAGGGTCAGGCCGCGATTTACAACCGCCTGACCTGTCCTAAGCAGTGGAAACTCTACCCCAAATACGTGCATGAGCGCGTCAACTTTTTTGAAAATGAGATGCTGTGCTTCTTCAAGGACGGCATCCCGGAAGCATAAGGTACACCATGTCTGAAGCAACACCGTTCGGCATCTATCTGCACATTCCCTACTGCAAGGCAAAATGTCGCTACTGCGATTTTTATTCAGCCCCCGGTGCGCGCGGCGTGCCGCAGAGCTACGTGGACGCACTGCTGCGGGAACTGGCGAAAAACACCCGCCGCCCCGACACGCTGTACTTTGGCGGCGGCACCCCGGCATTGCTGGTGCCCGCGCAGGCGGCAGCTTTGATCGAGGCTGCCAATCCCCTGCCCGGCGCGGAGATCACGCTGGAGGCCAACCCCGATGTTGTCACACCGGAGACGCTGCGGGGCTTCCGGGCAGCAGGCGTGACTCGCATCAGCTTTGGCGTGCAGAGCGCCGACGACGCGCAGCTGCGCCGGTTGGGCCGCACCCACACCGCTGCCGGAGCCGCGCAGGCGCTGGCATGGGCGCGGGAGGCGGGCTTTCCTGAAATTTGCGGCGACATCATGCTGGCGCTGCCGGAGTACACAAACGCCGAATTCGACCGCACGCTGGCCCTGCTGCGGAACGGCGGCTGCACGCATATTTCGGCCTATTTATTAAAGGTAGAGCCGGGCACGGCGTTTTACCGCAATCCGCCCGCGGGTCTGCCCGACGGCGACGCGGCGGCAGATTTTTACCTGTATGCCGTGCAGCAGCTCGAGGCCGCAGGCTACCGGCAGTATGAGATCAGCAACTTTGCCCGCCCGGGCCACGAAGGGCGGCACAATCTTTTGTACTGGAACTGCAGCGATTATTGGGGCGTCGGCCCTGCCGCCCACAGCTGTGTGGGCAATGTGCGTCGGTTCTGGCCCGACGACGTGCAGGGATTTATCGCGGGTACCGTGGCCGAGCAGCGCGAGGGCGACTGCACGTCGGAGGATTATCTGTTGATGCAGCTACGGCTGGTCAGCGGGCTGAACATCCCTGCGTATGAACGCCGCGGCGGACGGTTTACGGCGGCACAGCGCGTCTTTATGCGGCAGTGCGTCGGGCACGGGTACGCCGTGTGGGACGGAGAGGTGTTCCGCCTGACCCCCGCCGGGATGGTCGTGCAGAATGCGATATTGGAGGAATTGATGTAAGCAAAGCCTCCCCCGAGGCGGAAGCCTAGCGTGTCGAAAGACCTCCCTCTGCGAGGGAGGTGCCCCGTAGGGGCGGAGGGAGAGAACCTTGCCATAGCCCGAAATATTTCGGATTGCCGTACAGTTCTCTCCCCACCGCCTGCGGGCGGAGCCCCCCTCGCAGAGGGGGCCAAGGGAGGGACGCACCTTTTTCGACATGCTGAGCTTCCCCCGAGGGGGAAGCCTTTTGGCTCAGCAAAAACGCACACGCGGAAAATTTCCGCGTGTGCGTTATTTTTGTACTTTTATACTTCTCTCACCGGCCAGCCGAGCAGGTCGGCGGCGGCGCGGTCATGGGTGACGAGGATCGTGGGACGCTCCCCCGCCAGCCGTTTTGTGGCGGCGACGGCGTCCTCGACAAGCTCGGCGTCCATGCCGGTGAAGGGCTCGTCCAGCAAGAGCGTTTTCGCATCGCGGCAGAGCAGCGCGCGCAGCAGAGCGGCACGGCGCTTCTGCCCGCCGGAGAGCCGCGCCGCGGGCAGCGCCAGCTCGGCATCCGTAAAGCCAAGGGCACGCAGCTCACGCTCGGCATCCTGCGGCGTCAGGCCGTGGCCGGTCAGCGTCAGGTTGGCGGCGGCGGTCAGCTGCGGGCAGAGACGATCCTCCTGAAAGACGGCGGCGGGCGTTTCGACGCCGGCCACTCTGCCGGAGTCCGCGGACTCCAGTCCCAACAGGATGCGCAGTAGCGTGGTCTTGCCGCAGCCGGAGCGGCCCATCAGCACCATGGGGCGTTCCACCGTCCAGGTAAAGCGCTGCAAAACCGGCGTACTGCCGAAGCTTTTGCAGAGATCGGTTATCACAATGCTCACACGCGCACCTCCCCGCAAAGACGTGTCTTGGCCGCGCGCAGCAGGGCCGCCGCTGCCGCGGACAGCGCCGCCGACAGCAGCACGATGACGAGCGTCCACGCGAACACATCCGACGTGGACAGGGTGATCTTCGCGCGGTAGAGCGCGTCGCCCACGCTGTGGTCCGGCAGACCGATGACCTCGGCGGAAACGCCGCTCTTCCAGCACATGCCCATGGCGGCGATGCAGCTCTCGCAGAAGGACGGGAAGATGCCGGGCAGCCAGATGTACCGCAGCCGCGCGGTGAGCGGCAGGCGGTAGACCTTCGCCATTTCCAGCAGCTTCGGGTCGGTGTCGGCAATTCCGCCCAGCACGCCCGCATAGACGACGGGCAGCACATGGGTAAAGCTGACGATGACCGACAGGTTCGCACTGCGCACCCAGAGCAGCGCCAGAATGACAAAGCTGGCGACGGGCATGGCGCGGATCAGCTGCATGGCAGGGTCCATGAACACCCGTACCCAGTGCCAACGTGCGCCCGCTGCGCCAAGAAGCAGGCCCCCTGCTGCTGCCAGCAGGAAGCCCGCCAATATGCGCAGCGCACTGAACACGATGCGCTGCCAGAATGCAGCTGTGGGTGCCAGCTGTGCCAGCGCCCCCAGTGTCTGCAGGGGCGTAGCCAGAAACAGCCCGCCGTGTCCCAGCCCCATGGCGGCAAGCTGCCAAATCAGAATCCACACAAGGATGGCGGCAGCCTTTTGCCACAGCGGCGTTTGCTGGGGCCGATGCTTGCATCCGCCCGCAGCAGCAGCGGCGAGTCGATGCGAGCATCGGCCTCTGCGGGGGGATTTAGCCTGCATAGTAGAAGTCGTCGGCAGGCAGGGCGCCGCCCACGCTGGCGGGGTCGGCGGCGTACAGAACCTTGAAGTAGGTCTCGAGGTCGGTCTTCATCTCGTCGCCGGTCTCAAAAACAATGTTGCACTGCGGCAGGGCCTTCTGGGCCAGCGCAGCCTTGGCGACAACGCCGTACTGCTCGCAGAGGGCTGCGGTGCCCTCGAGGTCAGAGTTTGCGGCCTCGACGCTGGCGGCATAGCCATCCATGAAGGCGGCAAAAGCCTCCGGGTCGTTCTCAACGGCATCCTTGCGGACGACCAGAACGCCGGTGACCAGCTTGGAGCCGGCGACCTTCTGCCATTCTTCGTTCATGTCAAGCGCAACGCGCAGACCCTCGACCTGGGACATGGCGCTGGTGACGAAGGGCTGAGGCAGCATGGCGATGGTGGCTTCGCCCGCCTGGACCTTGCTCAGGGCCTCGGTGGCCTCGCTGCAATACTCGATGGTAACGTCGCTGTCGGGGTCAACGCCGTTCTCGGTCAGGACGTAGCGCAGAACGTACTCGGGGGTGGCGCCCTTGCCGGTGGTGACGATGGTCTGGCCCTTCAGATCCCCGACAGAGTTGACGGTCTCTCCGTTCTCGACGATGTAGAGCACGCCCAGCGTGTTGATGCAGGCAACTTCCACTGCACCGTTCATCTTGTTGTAGAGCGTAGCGGCGAGGTTGGCGGGCACAGCGGCGGCGTCCAAGTCTCCCTTGACGAGCAGCGGCACGATTTCATCGGCAGCGCCGTACATCGTGAAGTTGTAGTTGGAGGCGACCTCGTCGCTCATCAGGTTGACGAGGCCCATCGTCGTGGGGCCCTTCAGGCCCGCGATGCGCAGGGCGGCCTCGGATGCGTCGGCGGTTTCTTCAGTAGCGGGGGCCTCGGTGACGGCGGGGGTTGACTCGACGGCGGATTCAGCGGCAGATTCTGCGGCAGACTCGCTCACAGTCGCGGCCGCGCCGCAGCCTGCCAGAGAGGCGCACAAAGCAAACGCCGTTACAGCGGTGAAAATACGTTTCAGTTTCATAAAAATCTTATCCTCCTTGTTGCTTTTGCGGCCCTACTATACTATAATAAGTGTGAATTGTCTGTTGCCCGTGCAACAGATACCCTTTTCAACCGTTTGCAAGGAGCTGTATGGACTACACACCCTACTACGATACGATGCGCCGCACAAGCCTTTTGCGCGGCATGACGGACGCCGAGCTGGACACGCTGATGGCCTGCTTTGCGCCGCGGGTGCGCCGCTACGCCAAAGGCGAGCTGCTGCTGATGGCGGGCTACGAGACCCACGAAGTCGGACTTGTGCTGGAAGGTGCTATCACGGCAAGCAAACCGCTGGCCGACGGCTCTACCGTCGTCATGGCCCGTATGGGGCCGGGCGGCGTCTTTGCCGACGTGCTGGCGGGCGGGCGCAGCCGCAGCCCCGTCAATGTCTCCGCCGCCGAGGCCTGTCTGGCACTGTATCTTCCCTGCGAGGCACTGCTGCGCCCCTGCGCCGCGCTGCACAGCGCACACCTGAAGCTGCTGCAGAACTGGCTGGAGACCATCAGCGACAAATATTTTGCGCTGGACCGCCGTTTGGAGCTGATTTGCTGCAGGAGCCTGCGCGGACGCATCTGCATGTGGCTGCTGGAACAGCGCGAGCGGTGCGGCGCGGATACGTTTTCCACCGCCATGACCCGCACTGAGCTGGCCGCGTTTTTGAACTGTGACCGCAGCGCGCTTTCCCGCGAGCTGAGCCGGATGCAGGAGGAGGGGCTGATCGAGCTGTTCCGCGGCAGCTTTAAGCTGCCCGACCCCGAGCGGCTGCACGCCGCCTGCCCGCAATTTTAACATATTGAGGTTATTTGTATGAACAACCGTACCGACCCGATTTTATACATTGTTATCCCCTGCTACAACGAGCAGGAGGTGCTGCCCATCACAGCACCGATGTTTTTACAGAAGCTCGCCGACCTGACCGCCGCGGGCAAGATCAGCCCGGAAAGCCGCGTGCTGTTTGTGAACGACGGCTCGAAGGACCGGACATGGGAAATTATCTGTGACCTGGCTGCGCGTGACCCGCACTATGCAGGCATCTGCCAGAGCCGCAACCGCGGCCACCAGAATGCCGTGCTGGCGGGCCTGATGGAGGCAAAGAGCCGCTGCGACATCACCATTTCTATCGACTGTGACGGGCAGGACGACATCAACGCGATGGACGCCATGGTCGACGCCTACCGCGACGGCTGCGACGTCGTGTACGGCGTGCGCAGCAAGCGCGAGACAGACACGTTTTTTAAACGCTTTACCGCGGAGAGCTTCTATAAAATCCTCAACGCCATGGGCGCGGAGGTCGTCTTTAACCACGCGGACTACCGTCTGATGAGCGCCCGCGCACTGGAAGAGTTTGCCCGGTTCAGGGAGGTCAACCTGTTCCTGCGCGGCATGGTGCCGCTGGTCGGCTTCAAGTCCACCTGCGTGACCTACGAGCGCCACGAGCGCATCGCGGGCGAGAGCCACTATCCCCTGTCCAAATGCTGCGCTGGCGTTTGACGGCATCACGAGCCTGTCCATCAAACCCATCCGATTCATCACAGGCTTCGGCGTGTTTGTGGCGCTCGTCAGCTTTATCGGCGTGCTGTGGGCCGTCATCGAGGCCGCGCTTGGCCTGACCGTGTCCGGTTGGCGTCGATGACAAGCATCATCTGCTTTGTGTCGGGCGTGCAGCTGATCTGTCTGGGCGTTATCGGGGAGTACATCGGTAAAATTTATCTGGAATCCAAGCACCGTCCGCGGTATATTATCAGCGATGCAACACCAAACTTTGGCGAGATCAAGGAGGATGCGCAATGAGCCGACAGGTATGGAAGGGGTCTACCCTGCTGAATCCGGAGCCGCCCGTACTGGTCAGCTGCGGGGTTCCGGAGAAGCCGAACCTTATCACGGTGGGCTGGACCGGCACGATCTGCACCCAGCCGCCGATGTTGTCCATCAGCGTGCGGCCCGAGCGGTACAGCCACCATTTAATTAAGGAAAGCGGCGAGTTCGTCGTGAACCTGCCCACCGAGAGCCTTGTCCGCGCCATCGACTGGTGCGGTGTCAAGAGCGGGCGCGACGTGGACAAGTTTTCCGCCATGCACCTGACCGCCGCCCCTGCGGCCAAGGTCGGCACGGTGTTGGTGGAGGAAAGCCCCGTGAATCTGGAGTGCAAGGTCACGCAGGTCATTCCGCTGGGTTCGCATGATTTGTTTCTGGCCGAGTGCGTCGCCGTGGATGTGGACGAGCAGCTGCTGGACGAGAGCGGCAAGCTGTGCCTGAACAAGGCGAAGTTGATCGTCTACAGCCACGGGGATTATCTGGCGCTGGGAAGAAAGCTGGGCAGCTTTGGGTACAGCGTGCGGAAGAAGAAAAAAATCGTTAAAAAGTGATGCCTGCTTCCGGGCCGGTTTGTAGGGGAGGGATGAATCCCTCCCCTACGGTTTTCCCGGAGGGTCTGCGATGCAGGGCGGCTGCCTTCCGCAAGGCCGCGGGCCGGACATGCCCGGCCCCTGAGCGGTAAAATAAAAGACGTGCCTCCCACAGAGCGTTTCTGTGGGAGGCACGTTTTTTACAATATTCCCTTGCTATTCAGTATCCCGACCAGCACAACGATGACCAGTGCGGCAACACAGACGCCGATAAAGACATCAATGTATTTCAGCGGCACTTTGCGGAATTTCTCATAGAAATTTTCAAAGGCGTTCAGTTGGCTGCGGTCCGGGCGGGAATCGGACTTTTGCATTTCAGAGGTGGTTTTTTCTTCTTCCATATTACTTCTTGGCCAGGTACTTGCGCAGGTCAAGGGCAACGGCGATGACGATGACAAGGCCCTGTGCAATGTAGGTGTAAGCGGGGTCGACGCCGAGGAACTGCAGGCAAATCTTCAGGACTTCAAAGACCAGAACGCCGACGAGAACGCCGGAGACCTTGCCGACGCCGCCGTTGGTGGAAACGCCGCCGATGGTGCAGGCTGCGATAGCTTCCAGCTCATAGCCGTTGCCGGTGTTGGTGGAAGCGCCGCCGGCCTTTGCGCCGACGAGGAAGCCGCCGAGGGCATACATGCAGGAGGCCAGGATGTAGATGCGGATCAGGGACGCTGTGACGTTGACACCGGCAACCTGAGCAGCGTTCTCGTTGCCGCCGATGGCGTACATGTACTTGCCGTGACGGGTCTTATTGTACAGGAACCAGAAGAAGATGCCGACGATCAGCGCAAAGATGGCTAGGAACGGGATGGGGCCCAGCGTGCCGCTGGCAACGGTCAGGTAGCTCTGCTTGTAACCGCCCATGGGCTGGTTGTTGGTGATGACGGAGCACAGGCCGTAAACGATGGTCTGCATGCCCAGCGTAGCGATGAAAGGAGGAACCTTCAGGAATGCGATAATGCAGCCGTTGATGGCACCGAAGCAGGCCATGATCGCCATGACGATCAGCAGGGCCACGGGCCACGGAATATCGGGCAGCCACGGCAGCATGCGGGCAGAGTAGTCAACGCTCTGCAGCAGCATGGCGGAGAAGCAGGCGGCCAGGCCGACCTGGCGGCCGGCGGACAGGTCAGTGCCCTTGGTAATCAGGCATCCCGAAACGCCGCAGGCGATGATGAAACGCGGGGCGACGTTCAGCAGCAGGTTTTTGCCGTTTGTCTCGGTAAAGAAGTTCTGGGTCGTGCAGCCGACGAAGAGTGCCAGCAAAATGATCAGAATAATGATCGCGTTATTGGACAGGAATTTTTTTAAGTCGAATTTTTTCTCCATTTTCGGATTCCTCCTTATTCAAACTGGGTAGCCAGCGTCATGATGTTCTCCTGGTTCGCCTTATCACCGTCGATAAAGCCGGTGCAGCGGCCATCGCACATGACCATGATGCGGTCAGACATGCCGATCAGCTCGCTCATTTCGGAGGAGATCATGATGATGCTCTTGCCCTGTTTGGCCATCTCGGCGATGATGCAGTAAATTTCATACTTTGCACCGACGTCGATACCGCGGGTCGGCTCGTCCATGATGAAAACATCGGGGTCGTTGGCCAGCCAGCGGGCAATCAGCACCTTCTGCTGGTTACCGCCGGACAGCGATTGAATCTGCGTTTTGGAGGACGGCGTCTTGATGGACAGCTTGGCGACATTATCCTGCACGAGCTTTTCGATTTTGTTGTCGTCCAGCATGATGCCGCCAATCAGATACTTGTTCAGCGATGCAATGGAGACGTTATCCGCAATGGAAAGCACACCCAGAATACCGGTGGCGCGGCGGTCCTCAGTCAGCATGGCGATGCCGTTTTTGATGGCGTCCTGCGGCTGGTTGATTGTCAGTTCCTTGCCCTTATAGGTGATGGTGCCCGACGTGTGGCAGCGCAGACCGAACAGGCCCTCCATCAGCTCGGTGCGCTGGGCACCGACCAGACCCGCAACGCCGAGGATCTCGCCTTTGCGGACGTTGAAGTTGACGTGACGGAAGCTCTTGGGGTTGATGGACGTGAAGTCCTTGACCTCAAACACGACCTCACCGGGCGTATTCGAGCGCGGCGGGTAGAGGTTCGACAGCTCACGTCCGACCATCTTGGTGATGATCATATCGGTGGTCAGTTCCTTGGCCTCCCAGGTGCCGATGTACTGGCCGTCGCGCATGATCGTGACTTCGTCGCTGATGCGAAGAATTTCATCCATCTTGTGGCTGATGTAGACGATGGAGACGCCCTTGGCGCGCAGCTCGTTCACGATGGTGAACAGTGCCTCGACCTCAGCTGCCGTCAGCGAGGAGGTCGGCTCGTCGAGGATCAGCACCTTGCAGTCTGCGGAGACCGCCTTGGCGATCTCAACCAGCTGCATCTGGGAAACGCTCAAGGTTCCGAGCTTTGCGTGCGGATCATAATTCAGATGGACTTCCTTCAGGACCTTGGCCGCATCCTCATACATTTTGTCATGGTCGATGACGGTGACGGGTCCGTATTTCTTGGTGGGATAGCGCCCAACGTAGATATTCTCGCCTATGGAGCGTTCCGGGATGGGCTGCAGTTCCTGGTGCACCATCGCAATGCCACGGTTCAGTGCATCCAGAGGTCCCTTGATCTGGACCTCCTGTCCCTCATAAATGACCTTGCCTTCGTCCATGTGGTAGATACCAAACATGCACTTCATCAAGGTGGACTTGCCCGCGCCGTTCTCTCCCATCAGCGCATGGACGGTGCCGGGTTTCAATTTCAGCTGTGCGTGATTCAGTGCCTTGACGCCGGGGAACGTCTTGACGACATCACACATCTCCAAGCGGTACTCTGACAATTCGCTGGCCCCCTTTAATCTTTTGTAACCTTTTCACGAAAAAAGGGTGCGTGCGCCTGCGCACACGCACCCCGGTTGTTCTGGTTTAAGCTGTGGCTTTTGTCAAATTACTGGAAGTCCTTGACGTTGTCAGGGGTAACCTTGACGTAGTCAACGTAGACGCTCTGGTGGTCGGCCTCGAAGGTCTTGCCGCCCAGCAGCTCCTCCATGGAAGCAACAGCCTGCGTAGCCTGGCCCTTAGCGTCGTTCAGAACAGTGCCGGTCATGTTGCCGTTGGCAACTTCGTTCTTGGCAGCGTCCAGAGCGTCAACACCGACGAGGTAGATGTCCTTGTTGACGGTACGGCCGGCAGCCTGAATAGCCTGCAGAGCGCCGATAGCCATATCATCGTTGTTGCAGAAGACAACCTCGATCTGGTCGCCGAACTTGGCGAGGTCGTTCTGGCAGATTTCCTGACCCTTGTTACGGTCCCAGTCACCGCGCTGCAGGTCAAGCTGCTCAACCTCAACGCCGGCATCGGTCAAAGCCTTGACGGAGTACTCGGTACGCAGCTGAGCATCGATATTCTCGGGGTCGCCCTGAATCATGATGTAGGAAACCTTGCCGTCGCCGTTGATGTCGCCCTTGTTCTCGGTGTCGAGGATCAGCTCGCCCTGGAAGGTGCCGGACTGAGCAGCGTCGCAGCCGACGTAGACCAGCTTGTCATAAGCGGACATCTGATCGGCGGTGGGCTCACGGTTGATGAGAACGGTGGGAACATCGGCACCCTTGACGGTGGAGATGATCTGGTCGGCAGCGGAGGTCATAACGGGGTTGATGATCAGTGCGTCAACGCCCTGGGTGATGAAGGTGTTGATCTGCTCGTTCTGCTTAGCCTGGTCGTTGTTGCCGTCGACGATGGTGACCTCGTAGCCCTTGCCCTCGAGGATCTCCTGCAGAGCATTACGGTAGGTGGTCATGAAGGCATCGTCGAACTTGTAGATGCAGACGCCGACCTTACCGCCCTGAGTGGCCTCGGTAACGCTCTCGGCTGCGGACTCAGCAGCAGACTCTGCAGCAGAGGTGGACTCTGCGGGAGCCGTGGACTCCGAAGCAGCGGTGGAAGTGGAGGCGGAACCGCCGCAGGCGGCGAGAGAGACGGCCATGCAACCTGCAAGGGCCAGAGCAGCAAACTTTTTCATAATGAGTTTCTCCTTCTTTTTTAGATATGCAGTAGATTTTCGGGCGGGTCGCTTGTAGAGGAGCGAACCCTGTTGACAGTTATTATAATACTCGGGGACGGGTGAAAAAACAAGGTGAAATTTCACCGACTACGGGTGGAAATTTTCACCGTTTCAGGCAGTTTCGCCAGTCGAAAGCGTTTGTTTTTGTGCATAATGCGCAGTAAAAGTAACAAAAGGGTGTTTGTTGTTTTCATTTTGTAAGATTTTTGCGGGTGATGGAAAAAATAAAAAAGCCCCTTCTCCGAAGTGGGAGAAGGGCTTTGGCGGTAGGCTCGTAGGGGCCGGGCTTCGGGGGGTCACCCAAACGGGAACAGGACCTTTTGCTTATCCATGGCAAACATATTTTCCCGGGTGATGGTGCGGGTGGCGGTGATGTTCGATTTTTTCGACGCTGCTCCCCTGCCCGGCCAGCAGCTTGTAGGCGCTTTCGACGCCGAAATAGCCCATACCGTAGGTGTTCTGCACGATCAGCGCGTCCACCGTACCGGTCTGCAGGGCGTCAATCGTTTCGATGTTCGAGTCGAACGCCGCGAGCCAGAGGTCGTCGGCGCGCTGCATCTGCTGGACAGCCTGCGCCGCGCCGACGGCAGTCGTCTCGTTGAGGGCGATCAGCACGTTGATCTCCGGGTGGGTGCGCAGCATGGCCAGCGTGTCCGCGCGGGCACTGGCGGCGTTGGGGTGTGTTGACACGGCGGCAGTGATCTTAGCGCGTCCGCTTTCCGCAAAAGCATCGCGCGCACCCTGCTCCCGGTCCCGCCCGTTGGCACCGTTGACCTCATAGTTGATAAGCCCGACGCAGAGCGTCCCTGCTGTGCCGTCCAGTGCGCTCTGGGCCGCCATCCGGCCTGCGCCGTAGTTGTCCGCGCCGATGTAGGCCGCAACGTTGTCAGAGTTCACCGCGGAATCCACGCTGATGACCGTCACGCCCGCCGCGGCGGCGGCATCAATGGCGGCGGCGTTGGCCTCATAATCAATGGCGGAGAAAACGATGGCCTGTGCGCCGTCCTCAACGGCATCGGCAATCAGCTGGTTCTGCGCCGCATAGTCCTCCTCATCGTCGGGGGCCGTTATGGTCAATTGCAGGTTATATTCCGTGGCGGCGGCCTCTGCCCCGGTAAAGACGGCGTCCCAGAACTCGGAATCCCGATTGTTTTTGGCTACGAGCGCGACCCTGTAGCGGGTCGTTGTACTGTCCACGGGCTGCATGGCACAGCCTGCCAGCAGCACGGCCAGGGCCGCGGGCAGCAGACGTTTAATGGTTTTTGTCATAGTCGCCCTCCCTGTCCTCCGGCACGCGCGGGGTGCGGATCGTCACCGTAGTGCCCTCGTAGGGGGCGCTTTCAATGGAGATACCGTAGTCCGCGCCAAAGTAGATGCGCAGACGGTCATTGACATTCTTGACGCCGATGCCGGTGCGGTCACTCGGCTCATTCTGCAAGAGGGCCGCGACCTGCTCCGGCTCCATGCCGATGCCGTCGTCCGCGACGATGAGCAGAATATCATCCCCGTCGGGCTTTACGGTGATTTCAATGTGGCCGGAATCGACCATCAGATCCAGCCCGTGAACAATGGCGTTCTCAATGATGGGCTGCAGTGTGATCTTGTTGCACAGGCAGTGCAGGCAGCTCTCGTCCACCGTAAAGTGGTAGGTAAACTGGTTTTTGTAGCGGTATTTTTGAATTTGCAGATACGCCTCGGCGTGCTGCAGCTCCTTTTCGATCGGGATCAGCTCATGCCCGCGGCTGATGCTGATGCGGAACAGCCGCGCCAGTGCATGGACCATCTGGACAGCATCGGCGTTTTTGCCGCGCTCACACATCCAGGCGATGGAATCCAGCGTATTGTAGAGAAAATGCGGGTTGATCTGCGCCTGCAGCGCCTTGAGTTCTGTCTTGCGCAGGACAATTTCCTCCTCGCGGACGGTGGTCATAAGCTGCTGGATGCGGCCTACCATGTGGCCGAAGGAGTCCGAGAGGTTCTGCACCTCCCGCGTGCCTCGCACGGCCTGAAAGGCGAAGTGGTCGGCGTCCTGCTCAAACTGCTCCATGGCTGTTTCGAGTTGCTGCAACGGGCGGGACAGCAGGCGGGACAGCACCCAGCCCGCCGCCAGCGCGGCCAGAAAAACAAGCCCCGCCGTGATAACCGTGATGCGCACCATCTGCCGGAAGCTCTCATTGACGGTTTCGTCAATGTAGCTGACGCCGACGACGCGCCATGTGCTGCCCGGCACACGCTGTACGCTGTAGATGACCGTGTCCTCCACGTAGGTGCCGTCGCCGAGGCAGGCCAGACGCCCGGCCTCCTCCTTCTTTAACCCGGCATACAAAAGCTGCTGCTGCGGGTGGTAGACCATGTTGCCGCGCTCATCCATCAGGTAACAGTAGCCATGCTGACCGATGCTGACGTTGTTGATCGTTGCGGCCAGCTCCTTGAAGCTCAAATCTACTGCAAGCCAGCGGCTGCTGCCGCCGTCCCCCGGCACAGCGCGGATGACCGAGACGACCCACGGGTAGTAGCTGTCAAAGATCGACTCTACATGCGGCGTGCTGATGTAGCCATGCCCCAGGCGCCGGGCCGTGGTCAGGTCAAAGGAGAGGTTGCGCAGTATGTCGGATTTCGGCGTGCGGCCCGCCTGGGCCCAGCAGTCCAACAGACTGCCGTTTTCGTCGTAAGTCGTGATGGCCGCGACCTCGGGCCGGGCTGTCAGAAAGGCATTCAGAAATGCGTCCCGCATCGCAGGTTCACTGTCAAGCTGTTCCAGCACGATGCCGACGGCGCTGTCCATCGTGTTGACGTAGTTATCCACCGCGCCTGCGACCTGGCTGACGACCTGGGCACTGTTCGTGCGCGCGCCCTCCACAACAGCACTGCGGTAGCTGCGCAGAAACAGCGTGGTGCAGAGGATCAGCGCCGCCACGGCCACGCCGGAGATCAGCGCTGCCGCCAGGACTACGGTGCGGGGCGGGCGCTTCACGGCCGGGCCTCCCCCGCGGCGCGGGCGCGGCGCAGCGCCACAGGCGACGTACCGCTGTACTTTTTAAAGCAATAGCTGAAATAATGCTGGTCGGTGTAGCCGCAGCGCCGGGCGATCTCCTGGATTTGCAGGTCGGTGGTCAGCAGCAGGGTCTGGGCAGTCTCCATGCGGCGGCGCACCAGAATGTTGATGAAGGTCTCCCCCTCCGATTTTTTGATACAGGCGCTCAGATGGTTGGGGCTGACGTCCAGCATGGCGGAGAGTGACGCAAGGGACAGATCCTCGTCCATGTAGTGCTGCTCAATGATCTCCAGTGCGCGTTCGCACAGGCTTCCGGTCTTGCGGGCGTCCGCCGTAAAGCTGACGCCGCCCTCGCCCTCCGCCGCCGCGCGCAGGGCCTCGATCGCCTGTTTGTAGGCATCGTTCAGGTCACTGAATCGGGCAAATTCACGGCTGACGCCGACGCTGGCACTGCGTCCCAGGGCACGGTCCGCCAGCTGGCAGATCTCATCGGCCAGAATGTGCAGGTATTCATCAAAGTCAGAGGGGTTGCCCAGCAGCAAAGCCACGGCACGCCCGAAGCAATAAAATACGAAATGCCGCAGATATTTGTTGGCGCTCTGCTCCACCAGCTGAGTAAACCCGGCCTCATAGTCCACCGGGCCGTCCAGCGCCGCGACCATCACCACCAGCGTGCTGCGGTCATCGGTGCCGCGCAGCAGACCGCAGTCTACCGCTGCCTGGCGCAGGCGCGTCTCCACATTCTCGGGGGCATTTTCATAACGGGCCAGTACCAGCGGAATGATGAGCGCTGCGCGATCCGCATGGGCCGAGTCAGCCCGGCGCAGGCCGGCGTAGCGGGCGTCGATCTTCTCGTGGATGGCCTTCAGCTCGGCGGCCAGGCCGTCCATCGTCAGCGGCTTGAGCATGTAGCTGATGATGTTGTACTGGATGGCCTGCTTGGCATACTCGAAATCGTCGAAGCCGCTCAAAAAGGCAATGTGCATCGCCGGGCGGATCTCGCGCACCTGCCGCGCCAGCTCGATACCCGAGATGAACGGCATACGGATGTCGGTCAGCAGCAAGTCCGGCTCAAGCCGCTCGACAAGCTCGAGCGCGTCCAGCCCGTTGCTGGCATTGCCCACAAGGTGGAAGCCGAGCGCCTCCCAGGGGATCATTGTGCAGACGGCCTCGCGCAGCTCGTCCTCATCGTCAGCCACGACGACGGTGTAGATGTTTTTGTCAGCCATACGTCCTTTTCCTTTTTGGGGTGCGCCGTCACAGCCAGAACTGGACCAGGCGGCTCACATTTTCATACAGGGCAGGGTTCTGCCCCATCAGCTGCGGCTCCGCCGCAAAGTAAACACAGAAATTGTAGCAGACGCCCGCCAGCACGGCCAGCGGCAGCGCCGTGCGCAGAGCTTTGGTCAGCGCGGGGATGGGGCGGGCCTGCAGGACACTTTCCGCAAAGAGCCACGCCAGCGCCGCCGCCAGTAGCAGCGGGCCGAGCCAGTCGCTCTGGTAGCGGTAGAGCATTCCGGCCATCTGGCAGTCTACGACGGCCAGCGCTGCCGTGCAGACGAGCACAAGCCGGATGACGGTGCGCAGGTCGCGGCGGCTGCCCAACCGGCGGCGGGCCAGCGGCAGCGCAGCCAGCCCCCACAGCAGCGGCAGGCAGGCGAATGCGCCGCCGTAGTACAGCTCTGTAATGGTCAGGCCCATGTAGTTTGTCTGCATCCGCGTGGCAGTCAGGTACGGGAACACCGTCTGCACACCGGGAATGCCCGCAAGGAAGGTCACGGCTGCCGGGGCGATGCGCCCGACGGCAAAGCCGCGGCGGGTCATATCGTTGCTGGTCAGGTTGTAGTTGGCACCAAAGTCAAACGGCGAGCCGAACCGCGCGGCGTTGTACCACATAAGGCCGACGGCCACAAGCACAACGGGCAGGATAAACGCAGCGGCTTCCCCTGCGCCCCGGCGGGTGCACAGACGCTTTTCCGTGATATAGCGCGGCCAGAGGATGGGCAGGGCCAGCGCGGCAAAAAGCACCATCTGGGGGCGGCAGCCTGCGACCAGCGCCATGCAGAGAGAGCCGAACGCGAGGTGGAAAGTCAGCGCTTTGCGGCGGTTTACCGGCGTGTTTGCGGTGCACAGCCACTGCCACAGTGCCCACAAAACGAACGTGGCACCGCAGAGGATCGCGTACTCATACACCGACGGGCGGTGGAGCAGATAGTAGATCTGTGTGCCCGAGGCCGCGCCCGCGGCGGTGAGCAGGTAGGCTGCGGCGCTTGCCTGCGGGAACCAGCGGCGCACAGCCTGCTTCACAAAGCCAAAGACGGCAAGTATGTACAGCCAGGCAAGCAAAATCATCGGCAGTGCGGGCGGCAGGTCCCGGATGCCGGTCAGCGCCTCAAACGGAAGCTGGAACAGAAGGCAGGGCACGATGCCGAAATAGACGTAATAGTGTCCGTTATAGTAGGCCACATCCCATAGGGCATCGGGCGTGGCGGCCTGCCGGGCGGCGGTGTCGTAGGGGTTTTCCAGTTCAGCCATGGCGGCGGGCGGGTCCTTTTCAAGGTCAAGGCGGCCATTCAGCAGACTGTGCGCCAGCGCACCGTACTGGGCACCGGCGTTGGACGCCCAGTCGTTGATGTGCATGGTGAAGTCGATGCGGCTCGTACCCGACCAGTCGGGGGTGTTATAAAAGCTCGTGGCGACGCCCGCGTTGAAGCGGTCCCCGAAGGGCGCCAGGAACGCCGCCGCGCAGAGCGCCAGCCCCACGGCCAGCACTGCCGGGCGGTATTTTTTCTCATGGGTCAGGTAGGCGTCCTGCCACGCGGCACTGGCCGGGCGCAGGGCGAACGCCGCCAGCGCCAGTACGAAGATGACCGCAAAGCGCAGGACGGAGAAATCCAGCGGGCGGCGGGCGTTGGCGTAAACCGTGGTCAACTGGGCATTGAGCGGGTAGCTGCGGTACTCGCCAGTATAGCCCGACGCCGTCAGCGTCAGGGTGGACGCCTTGCCGGAGAGGTCAAGGCTATGGGTCTGGCTGCGGGCGGACGCGGGGGCGGTCTCCCAGTTCCAGCTCTGGCGGGAGACCGAGCTGGCCTCATCGGTGGCGGCAACGTTGAGGGTCAGCAGAACGTTCTTCTGCTCCGGCGTCTCGCCGTCGGCCAGCGAGGTCAGGCCGTCGAGCTGCAAGTTGTATATTGCAAAGTCGAGGCCCGCAAATTCCAGCGTTGTCTGCTCATCGTTCAGCGTCAGCGGCGCGGCGGGGTCTGCGTCATTGACCAGATACGGGCGCAGGTCAACCGGCGTGTAGCTGTGGGTCGCCAGCCAGTTCAGGTTGCCGACGAATAATTCTATTCCAAGGCTGGCGGCCAGCAGCAGTCCGACAGCCGCCGGGGTGCGGAGCTTTCGCGGCAGTGTGTCGCGCAGCCGGAAGCCGCAGACCACACCGCAGGCGATTGCCTGCATGATTAAAATCGCAGCCAGCCGGAAGGCGTCAAAACCGGACGGCACAGCCCGTGGCTTGGACCAGACGCAGACCGCCCACAGCCAGACCACGCCGCCGACACCCCGCCCCGGCGTACAGGTCCGCGCGGACGGGGCGGCGGTGATGGATACGGGCGGGCAGGAGTGTAAAGAGGGCTGCGAGGGCGAGAGAGAGGAGGATGGTTAGAATCAGCATAAGGATAAATCCATTTTGAATTGTTGTTGCGCTGTAGGGGCCGCACATGTGCGGCCCGCGGCCTTACCGGAAATGCCATTTTCCGTACAGTTGAGGGCCGGGCATACCCGGCCCCTACAGCGCGGCGATTACATTTTCATTATATACCATTCCGCAGCGCGTTGTACAGCATTTCCGCTTTGGCATGGCTGATGCCCTTGACCTCCTCGAGATCGGAGATGGAGGCAGCCTTGACGGCGGTGACGGTCTTGAAGTGCGCCAGCAGCGCGGCGCTCGTCTTTTCACCGACGCCGGGAATGGCGGTCAGGGTGGCGGCGTAGGACTTTTTCTTCATTGCGCGCTTGCGGTAGTCGTTGGCGTAGCGATGGGTCTCGTCCTGAATGTTCGTGACAAACGTAAAGATATTGCGGTGGCGGTTGATGGCGATCTCGCCGCCCTCGTCGTCCACAATGGCGCGGGTGCGGTGGTGGTCATCCTTGACCATGCCGAAGGTCGGCACATGCTCCAGCGCTGTGCCGCGCAGGGCCTGCCTGACCGCGCCGACCTGTCCCCTGCCGCCGTCGATGAGCAGCAGGTCGGGCAGCGTCGCAAACTGGTTCTGCGGGCCGTCCGGCTTCTCGCCGCGGCGGGCCATCTCGTACTCCGCCGCGCGGCGGGAGAGCGTCTCTGCCAGCGAGGCGTAGTCATCGGTGCCCGCGACGGTTTTCATCTTAAAGCGGCGGTAGCCCGCGCGGTGGGGCTTGCCGTCCTGAAAGACGACCATGCCGCAGACGCTCGACCCGTCGCCCCAGTTGGAAATATCGTAGCTTTCAATCACGCGGGGCGGCTTTTTCAGGCCCAGCACCTGCGCAGCCTCCTCAAGCAGCTTTTCCTCGCGGGTATAGCGCCCGCTCTCGCGGCCCAGACGCTCGACAGCGTTTGTATAGGCCATCGTGACGAGCTTCGCGACGTCGCCGCGCTGGGGCACGTACAGCTCCACCTTCGTGCCGCGCGCCTGGTTCAGAGCTTCATTCAGTGCCTCCGCGTCGGTCGGCAGGGCGTCCACGGCAATCGTTTTAGGGATCGTCTCGCCGTCGAGGTAATACTGCGGCAGAAATTCCTCCCGCACAGCGTCGATGTCCGTCGTGTCGCGGAACAGGAACTCCCGCTTGTCGGTCAGGCGTCCGTCGCGGTAGCGCAGCACGGCGGCGCAGACCGCGTGGGTCGTGCCCGCCAGTGCGATGACGTCCATCTCGGTGTCGCTCTCCATGACGACCTTCTGCCCGGCTGCCACGCGGTCAATGGCCATGATCTGGTCGCGCAGCAGCGCCGCCGTCTCAAAGTCAAGCCGCTCCGACGCAGCCTCCATCTTCTCCCGCAGCTGCCTGACGATGTCCTTTTTGCCGTAGCGGATCATCCGCAGTGCGCCCTGCACAGCGTCGTTGTAAGCAGCACAGGTGATTTTGCCGCTGCACACGGCCATGCACTTGCCGATGTGGGCGTTGAGGCAGGGGCGGCCCTTGCCGAAATCCTGCGGAAAGCTCTTATTGCACCGCGGCAGCAGGAAGCAGTCCTGCGCCGTTTCCACCATCTCCCGCACGGCAAACGACGAGGTGAACGGGCCGATGTAGTCGGCGTCGTCGTCATCCTTCTGCAGCGCGGCGGAGATGCGCGGCCAGGCCCCGCGCGTGACCTTGACATAGCTGTAGCCCTTGTCGTCTTTCAGCAAAATATTGTACTTCGGCGTATGGGCCTTGATCTGGCTGGCCTCGAGGACGAGCGCCTCAAATTCCGACTGACAGACAATGACGTCAAACGTGAAGGCGTGGGCGATCATCTGGCTGACCTTGGCGTCGTGGGGCACGCCCTCCCGGAAATACTGCGACACGCGGGTTTTCAGGCGCTTGGCCTTGCCGATATAGATGATCGTGTCCGACTTGTCCCGGATGATGTAGACGCCGGGCAGCAGCGGCAGCATACAGGCCTTTTTATAAAGTTCAGCTTTTGTCATGGGGTGTTGCCTTTCCTATACAAAAAAAGCGGCGGGTCGCCCCACCGCTGATTGTTCTGGAATAGATTACTCGGCAAAGCCGGAGCTGACCAGCTTGACCAGGCCGTCAACTGCAGCCTGCTCATCGGCGCCATCAGCAATGATGCGGATGGTGGTGCCGCCGACGATGCCCAGGCTCAGGACGCCGAGCAGAGACTTCGCGTTGACGCGGCGCTCCTCCTTCTCGACCCAGATGGAAGACTTATACTCGTTCGCCTTCTGGATGAAGAAGGTAGCCGGACGTGCGTGCAGACCAACCTGATTCTCAACGGTAACTTCTTTAACGTACATAGTTATTCTCTCCTACTTTTGAAAATAATATGCCCCTGCGTATCTACCGTGGGCGACTTCCAGGCGGTCTATTGCGTGTTAATACGCCGCCTTGATTGCCTCTATTTTATCCTATTTAGTCGATTTTGTACAGTGGAAAATTGCAATTTTGGCAGGATTCTGTAATTCCGCCAAATCTTCGTTCTCTCGTTTGTGCAATATTGCCAGTTTATTTTCAACAGGATTGTGGATTGACGACAAAAACAACGGTCAGCCCCGATACTGCATCTCCAATTCCTCACAATATACCGCTGCAAAGGCGCCTTCCTCGGCGGGGTCGTAGCGGTGCAGCACTGTGCCCGTCAGCCGCCAGCCCATCCGCTTGTACAGCGCGATGGCGCGGGTGTTCGTGTTTATGACCCCCATCGTCGGGTGGTCGTGCTCCGGCAGCTTTTTGCGGGCAAAGTCCAGCATTTTCGCACCGTACCCCTTGCCGCGGGCAGCCTCGGTCACAAACAGATGGCCGATCTCGCCGGTTTTGTGGCAGACGCCGACCATACCGTCGGCAGCGTCCTTCGTGTAGTGCAGATAGAACGCCCAACCGTTCTTTTTCTCGTCTGTCAGGTCCGGCAGCCAGAAGTCCGGCGTCATTTTTTCGAGATATTCCTCGTCGCAGACCGGCGCACAGACCGTGCGGCGGCCCTCGGCCATGAGGGCGGCACAGAGGGCGAGCTGTTCGTCATTTTTCACAAGGCGCATATTTTCGCCGCGCTTCCACTTGGGCAGCTCGGTCAGCGGGTGGCTCTCGCACCAGGCGTCGTACAAATCGGGGCGGCGCTCGCGGGTGCGCTCCCGGCTTTGGGCCCCGCGCCACTCGTCAATTTTTTTGTGGTCACCGGTCAGCAGCACGGGCGGCACGGCGCGGCCCTCCCAGACCTCGGGGCGGGTAAACTGGGGGTATTCCAGCAGGCCGTCCCAATAGCTCTCGTCCTGATAGCCCTTTTCCTCGGCCAGGACGCCGGGCTGCAGGCGCAGGACGCTGTCGGCCACGACCAGGCTTGCCAGCTCACCGCCGGTCAGCACATAGTCTCCGATGGAAATTTCCTCGTCGCCGAACGCATCGATGACGCGCTGGTCGATGCCCTCATAGTGGCCGCAGACCAGCGTCACCGCGTCATAGCCGGCCAGCTCGCGGGCCTTTTCCTCATTGTAGGGGCGGCCTGCGGCGGTCAGAAAGACGACATGCGGCCTGGCCCTGCCCTGCGCGGCACACTGGGCCTGCACGGCGCGCAGGCAGTCGGCAATCGGCTGGGCGTAGAGCACCATGCCGCAGCCGCCGCCGTAGGGGTAGTCGTCGGTCTGCTTCTGCTTGTTTTTCGTATAGTCGCGGATCTGGTGGCAGTGCGCCTCAAACAGATTTTTGGCGCGGGCGCGGCCCAGGATGCTGGCCGAGAGAAAGCTGTCGCACAACTCCGGAAAAAGCGTTACAATGTCAATGCGCATCGGTTCAGTCCTCGTCGCCGTTGACGGCCTCGGTGAACATGCCCTCGATGGGCGTCACCAGAATTTTGCGCGCCTCGATGTCGATATTTTTGACAAATTCCGGCACGGCGGGCAGCATGTGCTCCCCGCCAGCGGTGTCGGTGACGGTATAGATGTCCTGCGCGGCGGGGCGCTCCACGTTTGTCAGTCTGCCGTACACGCGGCCGGTTTCGGCATCGACGACCTCGCAGTCCAGCAGGTCGTCAATGAAGAAGCGGCCCTTGGGCAGGCGTGCGTCCGCCTTAGCCAGATAGTACACCCGGCCCACCTGGGCGCGGGCGGCGTCCATATCGTTGACGCCGTCGAGGCGCAGTAAAATCACATTGCCCTGGGCGCGCACGCCCAGCACGCGGGTCTCCCCTGCGCCGTCGGCGGTAGTGAACAGGCGCTTGAATTTTGCCAGAAACGCCGCGCCGTCGCAGAGCGGCAGGGCTTTCATTTCGCCGCGCACGCCGTGGGTGGACACGATCTTGCAGGCGGGAAGATAGTTTTGCATAGTTCCTCCTGATGTGTTGTAGAGGTCTGTTTGCGGCAGCGGAAAAGCCCCGGGCGGATATAGAATCCGCCCCTACGGTGTAGGGCGGCATCTACCCACGGAAGTCTCCGCTGCCGTAAGGCTGCAGCGCGCGAACAATGTTCGCCCCTACATTGAAAAAAAGCACTTTACCCTGCGGCAAAGTGCTTTGTAACGGGTCTTAGTCGATCTCAACGATGACTTTCTCGCCCTGACGGACGGCAGCGGCACGCACGACAACGCGAATCGCCTTGGCGATACGGCCCTGCTTGCCGATGACGCGGCCCATATCGGCCTCGGCCACCTTGAGGTGGTACACAACAGTGCCGTCCTCACGCATGGGATCAACAGTCACCTGCACGGCCTCCTTGTCTTCGACAAGGCCGCGGGCAACGGCTAATAAGAGTTCCTGCATGTGGCGTTCCCTCCCTGAAAAGCGAACAAATTACAGAACAGCGGCCTTCTTCAGGATCTCACGGACGGTGTCAGTGGGCTGAGCGCCGTTGTCCAGCCACTGCTTAGCCTTCTCAGCGTCGATCTTGACGACAGAGGGCTCCTTGGTCGGATCGTAGTAACCGATCTCCTCGATGAAGCGGCCATCACGAGCGAAGCGGCTGTCAGCGACAACAACGCGGTAGAAAGGAGCCTTCTTGGCGCCCATGCGGCGCAGACGAATCTTAACCATAGTAATATTCCTCCAAAAATTGTTTACGGCCCTTGCGGGGCATCTGATTTATATTGTACATCCCGTGGGCCGTAAAGCCGAGCGGGTCATACCGAAATTGTGTCAGCGGCCAAAGCCGCGGAAGCCGCCGCCCCTGCCGCCTAAGCTGCCCAGGCTGCGCATAAAGCCCTTGGGGTTGCGCTTGACCTTTTTCATCATCTTCTGCATCATCTCAAACTGGCGCAGCAGCTTGTTGACGTCCTCCACCGTGGTGCCGGAGCCTGCTGCAATGCGGCGCTTGCGCTTGGGGTTGATGATGTCGGGCTTGGCGCGCTCTGCCGGGGTCATCGAGTAGATGATGGCCTCGATGCGGGGCAGTGCCTTTTCGTCGAGGGAATCGGCGTCGATCTGGCCGCCGCCGGGCATCATGGCCAGCAGCGCCGACGCACCGCCCATCTTTTTGACCTGCTGGAACTGGGCGAGCAAATCGTTCATGTCGAACTTGTTCTCCATCAGGCGCTTGGCGGCGGCCTCGGCCTCCTTGTCGTTCTGGAGCGTCTGCGCCTTCTCGATCAGGGAAAGCACATCGCCCATGCCAAGGATGCGGTTCGCCATCCGCGCCGGGTAGAACGGCTCCAGATCCTCGAGCTTCTCGCCCGTGCCCTGGAAGTAGATCGGCATGCCGGTGACGGCCAGCACCGAGAGTGCCGCACCGCCGCGGGTGTCGCCGTCGGTCTTGGTCAGGATGACGCCGCTGATGCCGACCTTTTCATTAAAGGTCTTGGCCACGTTGACGGCTTCCTGACCGGCCATGGCGTCCACGACCAGCAGCGTTTCATCGACCTCGACAGCCTGCTTGATGCGCACCAGCTCATCCATGAGCTGGTCATCGATCTGCAGACGGCCTGCGGTATCGAGAATAACAATGTCATTGCCGTGATCCTTCGCGTAGGCAAGTGCCTTCTGCGCGATGATTTCGGGCTTTTCGGTGCCCAGCGTAAAGACCGGGACACCGGCCTGCTCACCGACGACCTTCAACTGCTCAATGGCGGCGGGGCGGTAAATATCGCAGGCGACCAGCAGCGGGCGGCGGCCCTGGCTGCGGTAATATTTGCCGAGCTTGGCGGCGTGGGTGGTCTTGCCGTTGCCCTGCAGGCCGCACATCATCAGCACGGTCTGGCCCTTGTTTTTCAGGCGCAGATACTTCGGCTCGTTGCCGCCCATGAGGTTGGTCAGCTCTTCGTTGACGATCTTGACGACCTGTTGGGCGGGGGTCAGGCTCTCCATAACCTCCTGCCCCATGGCGCGTTCCGAGACCTGGGCGCAGAAGTCCTTGGCAACTTTATAGTTGACGTCGGCCTCGAGCAGGGCCATGCGCACCTCGCGCATCGCGGCCTTGATGTCGGCCTCGTTCAGCTTGCCCTTGCCGCGCAGCTTCTTGAAAACGCCATTCAAGCGCTCTGTTAAAGACTCAAAGGCCATCGGCATCCTCCTGCGTGTCCAAGCGGTGTAAGATCGTGAGCATCTCCGCGGTGTCGTTCGTGATCCGCGGGTCCGGCGTGAAGGAGCCGGAGTTCGAGCAGCGAATCTCTGTGACGAGCAGCCGCATGCGGTCTAAGTCGGCCTGCATCCGGGTGTGGCGGCGGGCGTTGCCGAGCTTTTGCTCCAGCTCATCGAGCGCGGCCTCACCGTGCTTGATGGCGTCCCGCACCCCCTGTCGCGTGATGCCGAGGTTCTCGGCAATTTCGGCCAGGGACAGATCCTCATCATAGTATTCTGTCAGGATGACGCGCTGCTTGTCCGTCAGGACCGGACCGTAGAAGTCCAGCAGGACGGAGTAGGCAAGGTTTTTCTGCGGCTTGCCGGCCATGCCCGCGCCCCCTTTGCTGCTTGTGAAGGCCGTGTAAAGTATTTTTCTTTACATCATCCTTTGAATTATAACAGGCGCAGGGAGAAAAGTCAAGGGGTCCGGGCGGATTTTGTGCCGATTTCCTGCGATTTTTTGAGGAAATCCGCGGGCCTTCCGCAGCGGCCCCTACAACATTGCCCACAATATTTTGCCAGACCCGTGGCAAACCCTGCCGAACTATGCTATAATAAGAATACTTTTGTTTACGGAAAGTGAGGTGCCCCGCCATGCCCATCCTGCACAGCTATTATCAGGACGTCTACCGCTGCCCCATCGTGCGGCTGGACGGCTATTCCGCGCAGCACGGGCTGAGTACCGGCATCCTCGCGTATCTCGATTTCGGCGGCGCGACGGGTTCCTCCAAGGACGGCCTGGCCGAGACGATGCTTGCCTTTGCCACCGAGCGCGGCACGCTGCAGCCCGGCATGCCTGTGGTGGAGGCCAGCTCCGGCAGCTTCGGCGCGGCGCTGGCCGTCAGCTGTGCCACAACGGGGCACCCCTGCATCCTGGTCGTACCCAGCAACCTGCCCATTGCCCAGCGCAAGCGGCTGCAGGACCTGGGTGCGCATATCATCGCCTGCAGCAGCAGCGGGCGCCGCGCCATGGAGCGTGTGGCCGAGGACACCGCCAAGCGCTACGGCGGATATTACACCCACTATTTTTCCAACGACGACAACCCCGAGTACCACCGCCGCGTGACGGGGCCGCAGATTTATAAAAACGCAGGGGATGCCATAGACGCCATCGTCATCGGCGTGGGCAGCGGCGGCACGATCACCGGCGTGGCCGAGTACATCAAGGCGTGGAACAGCATGGTGCGCATCGTCGCCGTGGAGCCTGCCGAGTGCGCCGCTATCTCGGGCGGGTTCATCGGCCAGCACGGCATTTCGGGCATCGGGCCGGGCTTTGTGCCGGAGAACTACAACCCTTATGTCGTGGACACCGTATTGACCGTGACCACCGCCGACGCCGAGCGCGCCGCGCGGGAGGTGCTGTTCTTTGACGGCGTGCCCGCCTGCACCAGCGCCGGGGCGACGCTCGCCGCTGCCGTGCAGTTGCTGGGCATGGGCAAGGCCAAGCGCCCCCTGTGCGTCTTTGCCGGGCGGCATATCTACGGATAAATTTGTAAAATTTGCGCGAACGCCCCGCACCGTATTTCCCGGTGCGGGGCGTTATGCTATACTGGTATTATAAAAAGGAAGGGCGGTGTGTGACCGTGAAAAGATCTTTGTTTCCCGTTTTGTCGATGCTTTTTTTGACAGGCTGTGCCGCCGGGGCGGTTTCCTCAGCGGCTGTGCCATCCACGGCTGCCCCTCTGCCCGGAACTGCGGAGACTGCCGGAACCGCCGAGGCCGCGGCGACGCCCGCCCCCACCGCTGACGCTGTGCAGCCGCCACAGGGACTCGTGGAGACCGGCGCGGCGGTGCTGGACTACGATGAAATACGGCTGATCGACTATTTTCGCGAATATCAGCCCTACCCCGACACCGATTACTATACGATGTGCAGGGACGGCAAGTGGGGGCTGATGCGCAGCGACGGCACCGAGGTACTGCCCTGCCGCGCGTCCGAGCCGCTTTTTTGAATGCAGCTGGAACGCCCACCATTGGCACGGGTACCTGGACGACCTGTTCGGCTCACCGGACTATGAAGCCGCGTATAAAGCAGCCTCACAAACGCTGACAGAGAGCGGCGACGGACGTCTTTGTGCAGAACACGACGGCGGCGGCTACCGGCAGTTTGTCTTTTTGCAGGACGATAAAACCTACCTGTACAGCGGCAGCATGGGGCCTGGCCAGTTCATTACGCTCACCGACGACATCCTGCGGCTGTTCAGCGGCAGCACCAACGGCCTTGTGCCCGCGCAGAGCGGCACCACCACGCACGAAAGTGACGAATGGTACAACTTCGTCGGCGACGGGCTGTACGTGTATCGCTGCCGGAACAGCGGTGCAGCCAACAATTTTGTATACACCGCGGCTGACTGCTTCTTTGACGCGCCGCTGGCCGCCGCCCAGCGCGAGGGCAAATGGGTGTATCTGGACACAGCGGGCCATGAAGTGACCGCCCCCTGCTACGACGGCATATACCGGCCCAACCACTATACAGACGAGCCGTTGGTCTTTGCCCGCGCCGCGCCGCTGCTGAGCGGCTATGCAGTCGTCAGCCGGGACGGAAAGTTCGGTCTGCTGGACAGCACCGGCGCAGAGCTTGTTCCCTGCGCGTATGACGGCCTTGCGTGGGACGGCGGCACGGCCTGGGTCAAGCTGGCCGACGGCTGGCACGAGTACACAATTCCCGGCGTGACGAAGCCCGACCCGCTGGCCGACCTGCCCGACAGCGTTACAGTCCCCGACACCTACCCCGCGCGGACGGACGCGGTGTTTTTCATGGCGGATGCCGACAGCACCAACCGCCTGAATCTGCGCGCCGGACCCGGGCTTGCGTACGACATCCTCGGCAAAATTTCTTCCTCCACCCTGCGCGTGTACGGGTATTCCTCCGCCGCCCCCGGCTGGGCACTGGTGCGGTATGACCCGCTGTACGATGTGCCGCAGTTTGGCTGGGTCAGTACGGCGTATTTGATTTCAACGGAATAAAAAGGCGGTGTGCTTCTATGGGTCTTTCGTGGGAGGCCCCCGGCTGGGCGCTTGTCAAATACGGACGTAAATTTGGCTGGGTCAGTCAGGATTTTCTGGTTTGGGACGTTAAAATGAAAATGCCCCGGACGCGCGATGTGTCCGGGGCTGTTGCTTTGCGGTGGTCGGTTTGCAGCTGCCGTGAGCTGCACGGGAGAGACGAATCTCTCCCTTACTTCTTTTTGCGCGTTGTGCGCTTTGCCGTTCTTCGCGGCGCAGGCTTTTTGACCGGCTTCGGTACAGGCTTCACACGGACAAACTGGATGGGGTTGCCGTTTGCCAGAATGCGCTCCTCGACCTCGAGTTCCGGCAGGGACGCCAGGAATTTGTTCAGGCTCTTGGAGCCGAAGTTGCGCACGTCAAAGTCCGGGTAGCGCTTGATGAGCTGATCACCGACGCGGGAGGTGCGCACCCAGCCCGTGCCGTCGTCCATTTCATCAATAAGGCCGTGGATGATGCGGCCAATGGAGTCGCGGTTGATGGCCGTGTCGTCCCCGGCGTTGGCGCGGGCGGCGGCCTCGGCGGCGGGGGCTGCGGGCGCGGTGTCGTCGGTCTCGCCGTGGTCGAGGATCAGATCCAGGTATTTGAACTGGTCGCACGCCTTGACGAAGGGGCCGAGCGCTTTGCTCTCGCCCATTCCGATGACGAGTTTTCCGGCCTCACGCAGACGGGCGGCCAGCCGCGTAAAGTCGCTGTCCGACGAGACGATGCAGAAGCCGTCCAGATTGCCGCCGTAGAGCAGGTCCATGGCGTCAATGATCATGGCGGAGTCCGTCGCGTTTTTGCCCGTCGTATAGCTATACTGCTGGATGGGGATGATGGAGTTGTTCAAAAGCGCGTCCTTCCAGCTCTTGAGACGCACATCCGACCAGTCGCCGTAGATGCGCTTGCAGGCGGCCACGCCGAAGGTCGCGGCCTCGTCAAGAATGACCTTGACATACTTGGGCGAAATGTTGTCCGCATCAATGAGGATCGCAAGTTTCAGGTCTTCCATCGCTTACTTCCTCTCGCGCTTGGGCTGCTCAAAGTACATATAGAGCTGGCACGGGATCATGCCGTTGTAAATTTTGCGGCGGCGCGCTGCCTTTTTGCCAAAGTGCTGCTCAAACTCGGCGTCCGCGGTGATGGCATAGAGCCCCTGCGCGGGGTGCGCCTGCCAGACCTGGCCCAGCGTTCTGGCAAGGCTTGCGGCCTCGGATGCGTCGCCGAGGCGCTCGCCGTAGGGCGGGTTCGTCAGGACGGTGGCGTTGTCGAGTGCACGGAATTCCCTGACGTCGGCGACCTCAAAGCGGCAGCGGTCCCCACGCCGCCCAGCTTGGCGTTCGCGTTGGCCAGTGCCACGGCGGCGGGTCGAATGTCGTAGCCGATGCCCTCGAACGCGCGCCGTTGCGGACCTCGTCCAGGGCGTTTCTGGCGCTGCTCTGCCCAGATGCCAGCGGCACAAAGTCGAAGTGCTCGGCCGCAAAGCGGCGGCGCAGGCCGGGGGCCAGGTTCAGCGCCTTCTGGGCAGCCTCGATGACCAGCGTGCCGGAGCCGCAGAACGGGTCCTGCACGAGGGAGTCACGGCGCACGCGGCCCAGGTCGGCAATGGCGGCGGCCAGCGTCTCCTTGATGGGGGCCAGCGTCGCGTTTTTGCGGTAGCCGCGCTTGTGCAGGCCGTCGCCGGAGGTGTCGAGGTAGATTTCCACGGTGTCCTTGCGCAGGGCAAAGCGCACCTTGTACAGAGCGCCGTCCTCGGGCAGGGTGCCGACCTTGTGGCCGTGCATCAGGCGCTTGACGATGGCCTTTTTGACGATGCTCTGGCAGGCGGGCACGCTGGACAGCTGGCTGGACAGGCTCGAGCCCTTGACCGGGAACGCCGCGTTGGCAGGCAGCAGGTCCTCCCACGCGATGTTGTAGCAGCCGTCGAACAGCTCGTCAAACGTCGTGGCCTTGTAGGTAGCCAGCAGCAGCAGGACGCGCTCCGCCGTGCGCAGATTCAGGTTGGCGGCGGCGATAACGTCCGCCCCGCCCTGGAACGCCACGCGGCCATCGGTGACCTGGATGTTCTGTGCGCCCAGACGCTTGACCTCAAAATTCAGCGTCGACTCCGTGCCGAAAAAGCAGGGCGCGACCATAGTATAGAGTGTAGACATAGGTGTCCTTTCTTATTGATGTGCCGGTTATTTTGTAGGGGCGAGCATTGCTCGCCCGCGGGCGGTCAATGACCGCCCCTACATTCTAAAATTGCAAAAAGACCCCAGCCCGGCGGCTGACAGCCGTCAGGATAGGGCCGTTCGTACTGTGGTTTCTGCGGCCAAATCAGCCGCGGCGGCGGGAATATCCACCGCGATGGTTCTCCGTCACGCGCTTGAGGTCTGCGATTTTCTCCTCACTGCGGGTCTTGTAACGGGCCATCATGTCCTCAAAGCTCATCTCGCCTTGGGGGGCGGCGGGCTTGGGCTGCCACACGCGGGGCTTTTCCTCGCGCTTGGGGCGCGGGGCCGGGCGGCGCTCACCGCCGTTGCCGCTGCGCTCACCGTGCGGCTGGCGCGGTGCGCGTTCCGGTGCAGGCTGGGTGCGCTTGATGGACAAGGCGATCTTGCCGTCCGGTGCGATGGAAAGCACCTTGACGGAAACCGTCTGCCCGTCGCTCAACACAGCAGAAAGATCCTGCACAAACTCGTAAGAAACCTCGGAGATGTGGACAAGACCGGTCTTGCCCTCCGGCAGAGAAACGAACGCGCCGAACGGCTTGATACCAGTGACCTTGCCCTCGACAATATCCCCAACTTGTAATGCCAAACTATGATACCCCTTTAAAATGTAATTTATTACAGGGGGCTGCCGCAAAGCTTCCCCGCTGAAAACGATGTTATTTGCCGCTGATGTCCACAAAGACGCGCTCATTGGGCTTGGCGTAGCCCTGCTCCCGGGCGTAGCGCTCAATGATGGCGTCCTCGCCCTGGTCGAGCGTGCCGGACAGCTCGGCATTTTCCGTGACCTGTGCCGCCAGCCGGTTCTTCAGCGATTGCAGCTCCTGCTGCTTGGCCGCGATGGAGACCTGGTTCCTGACCAGCCCTACAAACATAGCGGCGCTTACGATGACCAGCACCGGAAGTACGACCCACTGCACCAGAAACTGGGTGCGGGACAGCCCGCTGCGTTTTCTCATTTGGGATGCCCCCTTCCAAGACATGCACATTACTGCGTATGGCTAATTATATAATACTTTCGACGGTTTTTGCAACCGTTTTTCGGCGGATTTTTTGATTTTAGCAGATTTTTTTGCTTTGCGGCAGGCGCGGCGGCGGCTTTGGGCCGCTTGTAAGCGCATTTGTGCGGGCCTGACGAGCATTTTGTGTACAAGCCGCAGCGGTCTGCACGCCAGCTCCGCCAGTGCTGCCGCCGCGCGGTGCACGGCAGGCTGCACCGCCCACCGCCAGCTGACGGCCCCCAGCAGCACGGCGGCGCTCATATACCAGCGGGCCAGACCGCCCGCGCTGGCCCCGGCAGCAAACCGCAGACGAGCACCGCCGCCGCGGCAAACAGGGCTATGTCCCGGAAAAAGCAACCGCACCGGCCCCTCCCCGCAGTGCCAGCCGCACAGCATCCCGCGCGGCTCCGAGCAGGCAGCCGAGTCCTAAGCACCACAGCACATCCCCCCAGCACGGCCCCACGGCGCGGGCGACGGGGCCATTTACCGAAAGAGCCGCGCCAGCAGACTGCCGCCGGACTGCTGGTTCTCGGCATACTGCAGGTATTCAATCTTACCGGAAAGCTGCACCTGGCCGCTCTGGGTGGAAAGCTCGCCGATCTGCAGTTCCTGCCCGCCGACGGTCAGGTTGCCGAGCGGCGTTTCCAGCACAGCGGCGTTTTCGTCGCAGCTGATGACCCGGATGACGCCGGTCACAGCCAGATGACGGCGGTCCTTCAGCGCCAGGCCGTGGCTTTTCGGCTGGGGCTGGGCGGTGTCAGCCGCGCGGGGTGTGCGCGGCTCCAATTTTGTTTCCGGCATGGCGGTTCCTCCCCTGCTTGTTTACAATGGTAATGTATGCAGGCGGAGGGGAAAGTAGAACCGGGCTGAGGGGCTTTGGCCGTTTACCCCTCGATCACCTCAAACATCTCCCGCGCAACGTCCTTGCCCTTCTGCTCGACATCGGAGAGTACGCGGATCTTGACGGGCCGGTTGCCGAAGGTGACCTCGATGATGTCGCCGATCTTGACCGTGTAGCTGGCCTTGGCGGGCTTGCCGTTGACCAGCACGCGCCCGGCGTCGGCGACCTCATTGGCGAGGGTGCGGCGCTTGATGACGCGGCTGACCTTTAAATATTTGTCCAGACGCATGATTTTCCCTTTCACTCATACAAAACCGCCCCGTCGCAGGCTGTGACGGGGCGGACCGGGTTCCGTTTTAAGTTACTGAACGGCGTCCTTCAGAGCCTTACCGGCCTTGAAGGCGGGCAGCTTGGAAGCCTCGATGGTGATCTCGGCGCCGGTCTGGGGGTTGCGGCCCTTGCGCTCGGGGCGCTCGCGGACCTCAAAGGTGCCAAAGCCGACCAGCGTGACCTTGTCGCCGTCCTTCAGGGCAGCGGTGATGGCGTTCAGGGCGCTGTTGACAGCAGCCTCGGCATCCTTCTTGGTCAGGTTCGCATCGTTCGCAACAGCGGCAATCAGTTCAACTTTCGTCATAGTATTATACCTCCAAAGTATTATATCAGCAAAAAGCGGCTGCGGAAATCTCCGTCCGCTCGGCTCACTTCTTAGCTCTCCTGGTTTTCCGCGCGGCCTGCATACTCTGCAAGGAACGCGGCATTGCGCTTCTGCAGCGCCTGCTCGGGGTCAACACCCGCTTGGCGCGCCAGCGCGGCAGCGGTAAACAGCAGCTCTCCCACTGCCTGCTCCGCCACGGCCTTGTCCGCAGCGGAGGCGGCGGTCTCGGCTGCGGCGGCGATGTCCGCAGGTGCGGCTGCTGTTTGCACACCGCAGCGGGCTGCGCGCTTTTGCAGCTTAGCGGCACGCATCAGCGCAGGCAGCGCACGGGGCACGCTCTCCAGGTCATCGGCCAGTGTCAGGCGGCCCTTTTCCTTATTCTTGAGCGAATCCCAGTCTTTTATGCTCTCGTCCCCACGAAAAATGTGCGGATGGCGGTCAAGCAGCTTGCGGCAGACACCGTCGCAGACCTCTGCAAAGGTGAAATGCCCGGCCTCCCGCTCGATCTGCGCATGAAAGGCGACCTGCATCAGCACGTCCCCCAGCTCCTCACACAGGAGTTCCGGGTCGTCGAGGTCAATGGCATCCACAGCCTCGTAGGCTTCCTCCAGAAAATTCATCCGGATGGACCGATGCGTCTGCACCTTGTCCCACGGGCAGCCGTTGTCCGGGTCACGCAGGATCGCAATGATCGCGGCCAGATCGTCCGCCGTGTAGTGCTGTTTTTCAGGGTATGCGTTCATAGACCTCTCCGCTTGGGCAGAAATGCAATACGCTTCATTTTACACATATCGCAGGATTTGTCAAGTGTTGACAGTATTTCTTCTGCAAAAGCTGCGCTCTGCCGTATTTTACAGCTGAGCACCACAGTGGTTGCAGAACAGGGCGTCGCCGTCGACCTCGGCCTTGCAGACGGGGCAGGTCTTGGTCTCGCCGCGCAGCTGGATGGGTTCTTCCACGATGTCCTCGTCCTCGGCGGGGGCGGCCTCGGGCTCGGTGTTCTCGGCGGTCTCCTGGGCCTCGACCTCGGCGCGCTCGTCGTCGGTCATGTTGGCCTTGATCTCCTCAATGGCCTTCTCGACCTCAGCCACGGCGTCGATATACTTCTCGACCAGGGCGGGGTTCTCCTCACCGGCCTTGTGCAGGCTGTAGACCAATGCGCCGAGCTGACGCTGCGCCTTGGACAGGCGCGCCTGCTGGTTCAGAAGATCCAGCTTGTTCTTGCCCTTATCTGCCAGATCCTGTGCGGTCCTTTTGGCGGAATCCACCAACTGCAGACCCTGCTCCTTCAGCATCTCAATATCCAGTTCAAACATAGTTAAGCACCTCTTTCTTTAGCCCTGTCGCGGCAGTTCTGCCTTGCGATTTAGGTCTATTATAGCCCATTGCGGTGCGGTTTGCAACGCGCAAATGTATATTTTCCGTGAATTGTGCAGAATTATTTGCCGATAAACTCTCGCAGCATGCTGTTTTGGGGCACCAGCTCGGTGCCAAGCGCCGGGAACGCCGCAAATTTTTCCCGCAGGGCGGCCAATTGGCGTGCCTGGGTGGCTGTCAGCGCCGGGTCTGCCGGCATGGCGTCCAGCACGGTACGCCACAGGCAGACCTCGTAGGTATGGGTCGTGTCCAGCAGGAGATTGGCGCGGGGCTTGTAGGGCTTGATATAGCGGTCCTCGCCCGCGCAGACGTGGCCCCACAGCCCCAGCGTGAACGCTGCGCCGTGGCCGCGGAACAGGCAGTCCCGCACCAGACGGCGTGCCAGGCGGATGTCCCGCGTGGCCAGGCAGCGCGCGTCGCGGCTGTCGGCGTATTCCTCCCGCAGACCCGCGTACAGGCAGAGTGCTGCATCTTCGGGCAGCTCCTCGGTCAGGGCGGGGTTCAGTGCGTGCAGTCCCTCGATGATGACCACGCCGTCCCGCGCGTCGATGCGCTGGGTGCCGCTGGGCCGCTGAATCGTGAAATCAAACACAGGTGCGTCACAAACACCCGTTTTGTACAGTGCCTTCAGGCAGGCGTGCAGCCTTTCAAGGTCAAGCGCCTCCAGGCTCTCGTAGTCGTCGCTGCCGTCCGGGTTCTTGGGGTATTTCCCTTCCCCGATGTAGAAATCGTCAAGGCTGATGACCTGGCTGCGGTGCCCGCAGGCGGCGATAGCGTCAGCGATCTTGTGCGCGGACGTCGTCTTGCCTGCGGCGGACGGGCCGGTCAGCATGACAATGCGCTGCCCCGCGGCCAGCACCTCGTCCGCTATGCTCTCGATCTGGTCATGGTAGTGGGCCTCGCTCAGAGCGGCCAGCTCCTGCGGGCGGCGGGCCGCCAGCGCGACGAGGTCACGGCTGACGAAGCGTTTGCGATGTGTAACGTGCATAGAAATCCTCCACGGCCTTTTTGCGGTCCAGCAGTTCCGCAAAGCGGTCAATGTATTCTGTCGGATACTTGAAGTTGAAGATACGCTCGATCTTGCCGCGGCGCTGCCCCGGAATGACGAGCTTGGTGGAGCCGCCCGCACCGGCGGACAGAATCGTGTGGACCTCCTCCATTATATAAATATTGTAGAGGCACTCGAAACCGGGCTTGGCCCAGCCGATGTTTTCCAGATTTTGCAGCGTGCCCTTCTGGCGGTACATATAGTACGGACGGTAACCGGCGTCGGCCAGCAGGCTGCATTTGCCGAGCATGGCGGCCACATCGGCGTAGTCGGCGGCGCGGTGCTCCACGACGATGTTGGACGCGCGCTTGAGGGTCAGCGTGTGGACCGTGATGTTTTCGGGGTCCAGCGCAATGGCCTGACGCAGGCTGGCCTCAAAGCCCTCGACGGTATCCCCCGGCAGACCCGCGATCAGATCCATGTTGATGTTTTTGTGCCCTGCCGCGCGGGCCGCCGCAAAGCAGTCAATGATGTCCTGCGCGGTGTGGCGGCGCCCGATGTTCTGCAGCACCTGATCCGAAAAGGTCTGCGGATTGATAGAAATGCGTGTTGCACCGTATTTTTTGATGATGCGCAGCTTCTCGGCGTCGGTGCAGTCGGGGCGGCCCGCCTCGGCTGTGTACTCGTCCAGCTTCGCTAAATCAAACGTTTTGGCAATGTGGGACATAAGCTGCTCGAGCTGCGCGGCGGACAAACTCGTCGGCGTACCGCCGCCGATGTAGAACGTGCGGATATGCAGCCCGCAGCGGTCCGCGGTCTCGCGGATAGCGGTCAGCTCCGCGCAGAGCTTGTCCACATAGGGCTGGACGAGTGCGCGGGTCGCCTTGTCCCCCACCGTGCGGGAGACAAAGCTGCAATAGCTGCACCGCGTCGGGCAGAACGGGATGCCTGCGTAGACGCTGCAATCCATCGGGTCAGCGGCGTCCAGCACCGGTTTCTGCAGGTCGGCAATGCCGAGGGCCAGCGCGAATTTCTCCGGTGTGCAGGCAAAGTGGTCAAGGAACCGTGCGCGGATCTCATCCTCCGTGGCACCGCTTGCGCGCATGTCGTGAATGATGCGCACCGGGCGCACGCCGGTCATCATACCCCAGGGCGGCGTGCTGCCGGTGGCCTCCCCCAGCAGCGTGTACAAAAGGCGGCAGAGCGTGTACTCGGGGTCTGCGCCCTGCGGGCGCAGGGCGATCTTCCAGTATAGCCTGCCGTGCAAGCGCAGCAGGATCGTGTCGGTGCAGAGATGGCTCTGTGCCAGCACAAAATCACTTTCCTGCGGCAGATTTTCCGTCTTCTCTGCGTCGGGGAAAAACAGCCGTGCGGTGTGTTCGGCCTCATAGCCCGCTGCGGGGCCGCGTAAAATAATCTGCATTAGTACCATGCCCCATTCATGTAAGGATTGGTGCTGCGCTCCTGCCCGAGGGTGGAAAAGCTCTCATGTCCGGGCAGGACTTTTGTTGCATCGGGCAGCGGCAGCTCTGCCAGCAGGGACAGGCTTTTTGCCATCTCCTGCATGCTGCCGCCGGGGAAATCCGTCCGTCCGCAGGAGCCTGCAAACAGCGTGTCACCGCTGAACAGCAGCCCGTAGCAGGACAGGCAGACGCCACCCTTGGTGTGGCCGGGCGTGTGGTAAATTTTAAACGTCAGCTCATCGATGGTAAGCTCGTCGTTCGCGGGCCAGTTGTCGGTGAGGACGTCGGGCGTCAGCGGCAGCAGCTGGCTGCCCTGCGCGTCAACCGGGTCCATATAGACCTTGCAGCCCGTCGCCTTTTTCAGCGCGGCCACCGCGCCGACATGGTCATAGTGGCCGTGGGTCAGCAGGATGTGCGTCAGCGTCGCGCCGGCCTCGTCGAGCGCCTTCAGATAGACGCCCGGCTCGGCGGCGGCATCGATCAGGATACCGTGCTTCGCGTTGGTGATAATTAAAAAGGTATTCGTGTACAGCGGCGCAACGCCGTGGATATGCTGGATGTTCATTGCGTCCTCCCTTAAATTATGCTTACTTTTTCCACTCGTCGGTGTCGATGACGATGGTGACGGGGCCGTCGTTCACAAGGTCGATCTTCATGTCCGCGCCGAACTCCCCGTGCTGCAGGTCTTTAAGGCCCTGATGGCTCATCTCCTCGAGGAATTTTTCATAGCACGGCACGGCCAGCTCGCCCCTGGCGGCATGGATGAAACTCGGGCGTTTGCCCCTGGACGTATCACCGTAGAGCGTGAAGTTGGAGACGACGAGTGCCGAATAGCCCAACTCGACGGCGCTGCGGTTCAGCTTGCCGTCCTCGTCCTCAAAAATGCGCAGGTGGGCGCATTTTTCGGCCAGCTTGGGCACAATGGCGCTGTCGTCGGTATCGCGCACGCCCAGCAGGATGACAAGGCCAGGCCCGATGGCCCGGGGCTCGCCCCCGTTGACGGTAACGCTTGCGCGGGTGACGCGCTGGATGACTGCTCGCATAGGTAGTTGCTCCTTTTCAAAATCAGCTGCACTGTAGGGGCCGGGCATGCCCGGCCCTGCCGTGAAAGGCAAACGAACGTCTGCCATACAGTTGCGGGCCGCACATGTGCGGCCCCTACATGCCTCCGGCCGTTTCAGTTCCTCGTCACGCTCACAACGTCCTTGATTTTTTTCAGTCTTGCCACGACGCTGTTCAGGTGCTCGGTGTTGGTGATGCCGACGGTCACGCTCATGCGGGCGCGGCCCTGCTCGGCGGCGCGGGCCGTCAGAGAGTAGATCGGCACGCGCATATCGCCCAGTGCCAGTGCCACGTCAGAGACGAGGTTCGCGCGATCTATGCAAACAATATCCAACGTAGCCTTGTAGTTTTCCTTCTCCGCTTCGTCCCAGTAGGCGCGGACCCAACGGTCTGCGTTCTCGGGGTGGCGCATACTCTCGCGGGCGTTGGCGCAGTCACGCTTGTGGATAGACACGCCGAAGCCGCGGGTGACAAAGCCGATGATCTCATCGCCCGGCAGCGGAGAGCAGCACTTGGCGAACTTGATGGGGCAGTTGTCGATGCCCTCGACGATGACGCCGTCGGAGGAATGCATCCGCTTGAGCTCCACCGTGACCGGCTTCGGCTCGGTAGCCTGCAGCTTGGTGTACTCCTCCTTGAGCTTGGGCAGCATGCGGGAAATCTGCAGGCCGCCGTAGCCGATGGCCGCGTACATTTCCTCCACGCTGTTGCAGCGGTTGCGGCGGGCCAGCGCCTCCATAAAGACGTCGTGCTGCTCGTCGGTCAGCGTCATGAGGTTGCGGCGCATCTCGCGCTCAAGCGCATCGCGGCCCTCCTGAATATTTTCCTCTCTGCGTTCCTTTTTGAACCAGTTGCGAATCTTGTTCTTGGCTTCGCTCGTCTTGACGATGTTGAGCCAGTCGCGGCTGGGGCCGCGGTTCTCGGAGCCGGTGATGATCTCAATAATTTCGCCGGTCTGGACCTTGTGGTCGATGGGCACAATGCGGTTATTGACCTTCGCACCGATCATTCTGTTGCCGACAGCAGAGTGGATCGCGTAGGCGAAGTCGATGGCCGTCGCGCCCGCGGGCAGGTTGATGACGTCGCCGCGCGGCGTGAAGGCGAACACTTCCTCGGGCAGCAGGTCGCTCTTGATGTCGCTGAGCAAATCCGTGGCGTCAGCGCTGGAGCGCTGGCTTTCCAGCAGCTGGCGCACCCAGGCCAGGCGCTCGTCCAGTTTGTCGCTGCTGCCTGTGATGCCGGCCTTGTACTTCCAGTGCGCGGCGATGCCGTACTCCGCCATGCGGTCCATGTCCCAGGTGCGGATCTGCACCTCAAACGGGATGGCCTCGCGTCCGATGACCGTTGTGTGCAGGGACTGGTAGCCGTTGGGCTTCGGGGTCGAGATGTAGTCCTTGAAGCGGTTGGGCAGCGGGTGGTACATATCGTGGATCAGCCCCAGCGCGGTATAGCACTCGGGGACGTTGTCGAGGATGATACGCACAGCGTAAATGTCATAAATTTCCTCGAAATCTTTATTCTGCATATACATCTTGCGGTAAATGCCGTAGATGCTCTTGACGCGGTGGCGGATGGTCGCCTTCTGGATGCCGTTCTCGGACAGGTGCCTGGCAATCGTATGGCAGACCTGATGCAGGAACTCGTCGCCGTGCTTATTCAGCAGGTCACGGATCGTCTCATAGCCGACAGGGTCAAGGTAGTGCAGACTGCGGTCTTCAAGCTCCTCCTTGATGTTGGAAATTCCGAGGCGGTGCGCGATGGGGGCATAGACCTCCATCGTTTCCAGTGCCTTGTCGCGGCGCTTCTGCTCGGGCCAGGCGTCGCCGGTGCGCATATTGTGCAGTCTGTCGCACAATTTTATAATCATGACGCGGACGTCCTGGCTCATGGCCAGCAGCATTTTGCGCAGGTTCTCGGCCTGACGGTCCTCGACATTCGAGAACTTGATCTGGGTCAGCTTGGTGACGCCGTCAACGAGCAGCGCGACCTCGGGGCCGAACTTCTGCTTGATCTCGGCCACCGTGACCGGCGTGTCCTCGGCCACATCGTGCATGAGGGCCGCGGCAATGCTCTCGCTGTCCATGCCCAGCTCCACCAAAATCTGCGCCACCGAAAGCGGGTGACAGATGTACGGCTCGCCGCTGCGGCGGCGCTGCTCGCCGTGGGCCTTTTCGGCCAGCGCGTAGGCGCGGTCGATCATAGCAAAATCATAGGGACGGCCGCTGTCAACCAGACTCTTTTTCAGATCGTCATAGGTGATGGGCATTTTTACTTCTTGCACGTTTGTGTTTTCCATAGTCCGTTCCCCTCTCCGTTTTCTACCTGTCTTGCACAGCGCTTTTTCGGGCATTCTGTAGGGGCGAGCATTGCTCGCCCGCAGGCCGCTTGCCATGGGCACAGCCTTCCCGAAAAGGCGCTGTTGTTTTCAGGCTGCCGAGCGGGCAATGCCCGCCCCTACATGTGCAGCAGGGCGCTCATGCCTGTTTTGCCAGCTCCGCCAGCTTTTGCAGCACTGGCGCACTGGCCAGGTCCTGCTTGGCCGTCACGGGCACGGGCAGCCAGCGGCCCTCCTGCTCCTCAATGAGGCCAAGCTCCTGCAGCGCCGTCAGGCTTGCCAGCGTCTTGCCGGTGTTCTGCGGTCCCTCCGCCGCAAAAACCGGCTGCAGATCCGCCGCGGCCACATGCCCGCCGCGGATACGCCGGTAGAGTGATACCGTGTCGGCGCGGGCCGGCAGCAGCGCGGCGGCGCGGGCCGCGTCGAGGCTGCCGCCGGTGCGGAACGCCTCAAACCACGCGGCCTGTTCACTGGGAGTATTGCCCAACTCCGCAGGGCGGATAGCCTTGAGGTGCGCGGACACCATCGGCCCGCTGCGCCCGTTGAAGATCGAGACCTCGAGCGCGGCCTCCACCTCACTGCCGACGGGATAGGCAAACGCCTGCGGCGCAATGCCGAAGCTCGACGCAAACAGCGTGTCGCTGCCCTGCCGCAGCCGGATGCGGGTGTGGCGGCCCTCCGCGCCCATCGGCCAGATACCGTCCACAAAGGCATGCTGCACCAGCAGCACGGGCGTGGGGTTCTCGCGGCCAAAGGGTGCCAGCCGGGCCAGTTCGCCGACGTTTTCCAGATTCAGCTCGCCCAGCGTGGCGGCGGCGTCCAGCCGCAGGCTGACGGCCTCGGGCGGGGCGGCGTGGGCCGCGGCCCACGCATTGATGGTCTGCCGGAACGCGGCAAGATTTTCTTCCTCTATCTCAACGCCCGCCGCGGCGGCGTGGCCGCCGAACCGCGTCAGATATTGTGCGCAGTCTGCGAGCGCACTGTGCAGGTCGAACGGGTCCGGTGCGCGCCCGCTGCCGCGGCCCTCGCCCTCGTGCATCGAGATGACGATGACCGGGCGGCTGAACCGCTCCATGAGCCGCGCCGCCACGATGCCGATGACGCCGGGGTGCCAATCCTCGCCGCTGACGACGAGCACGCGGTCCCGGGTGCGGGCGGGGTCGGCCTCCAACGCCTGCAAAGCAGCGGCAAAGACCTGCTGTTCGGTCTGCTGGCGCTCGGTGTTGATCTCGGCCAGGCGTTCAGCTATGCCGGTGGCCTGATCCTCGTCGCCGCAGAGCAGCAGTTTGAGCGCTACCGCGGCGTTGTCCATGCGGCCCGCAGCGTTCAGGCGCGGGGCCAAACTGTAGCTGACCGTGTCCGCCGTGACGGGCTTGCCGCCGCAGCCGGCGCTCTCCAAAAGCGCATGCAGGCCGGGGCGCATCGTGTCCTGCAAAAGGGACAGACCCTCGCGGACAATCGTGCGGTTCTCCCCCACCAGCGGCATGACGTCGGCCACCGTACCCAGCGCCGCCAGCTCGCCGTACATTTCCAACAGCTCGGCGGGGTCGCAGCCCTCGAGCGCGGCACAGAGCTTGAACGCCACGCCCGCGCCGCACAGGTCCTTGAACGGGCTTTCGTCGTCGGGGCGCTTGGGGTCGACAACGGCGATGGCGTCCGGCAGCGTGTCGCCAGGCAGGTGGTGATCCGTGATGATGAGGTCAAGGCCCAGCTCCTTTGCGCAGGCAGCTTCCTCGACGGCGGAAATGCCGTTGTCTACCGTCACGACGAGCTTGAAGCCCTTGGAGGCCAGCGATTCCAGCGCCGCGCGTGTCAGACCGTAGCCGGAGCCGCGGGTAGGCAGCTTGCAGCGGACGTGTGCGCCCTGGCTGGTGAGACATTCGTACAAAATGGCCGTGGCCGAGATGCCATCGACGTCATAGTCACCGTAGATGACCATGAGTTCCTCCTTTTCGATGGCCTCCTGGATACGGACGACAGCCTTGTCCATATCGGTGAGCAGGAACGGGTCGCTCAGCGGTTCGCCCTGGCCCAGCAGGGCCTGCGCAGCGGCGGGGTCCGTGCAGCCGCGGGCGGCCAGCACCCGGCGCAGCAGTACGCCGCACCCGGCCCCGGCCAGCGAGGTTTCCGCCGCGGGGTCCGCCTTTTTCAGTTGCCACGCAGGGTAATTCATACAGTTTAGCTCCTTGTGTTAAAATCAGCTTCAAAATCGTGGGTCAGGCCATCCTGCCGCAGCATAGCCTCCAGCGTGTCGATCTCGGTGGAAACGTCCATGCTGACGTCCTGCAGAAGGGTGTCGTACAGCTTTTCATACGCTTGGTTCAGCGTGTGCAGGATGCCGGTGATGTCGCGGCGTATCTCCGCCGCGTTCGCGCTGTCCGTATCGCCCAGGCCCTGCGCCGTGTCCAGCAGCTTGCGGGTCGTTGGCAGGTAGTACTCCCGGAAGCGGCGCACGCGGTTCAGCTGCTCCGGGTGGTTGTGGACAAAGCCCATGATCGACGCGCAGGTTTTCTGCATTGCGGCAAGCTCTTCATCCGCATCGGTGCCCAGCTTGCCGCGGCAGACTTTTAAGTAGTTCAAAAAGTCCATGCCCTCGCGGCGGAACTGTTCGGCATCGGTCAGGGGTTCGGCTGGCTCGGCCTGCGGCGCTGCGGCGGGCTTTGCCGCCGTCGGCATGAGCGAATCGTCCAGGTAAAGCGTGCTGTAATCGTCGGAAATGGCAGCGTTGGGAAGATCCCCGTTCGCCACAGCCTTTGCAACGGTTTCATAGGCCTTTTCCTGCTTGATCTGCGCCTTGCGGGCCAGCGCGGGCAGGTCGCAGGTCCAGTCATTGGCGGCGCGCAACAGCTTGCGCAGGCGGCTGAAATAGGCCAGCTTTTTCATGCCCACGTGGCCATAAAGAGGAAGCCGAGCGTTGCGGGGTGAAAACACGGCTGTCAGAATCGGCAGGGCTATGAAATCCTGTTGGGAAAGCCCCAGCGGCCCTGCGCCGACTGCCGTCAGGATGCCCAGCACAAGCGCCGCGATGCCAAAGCAGCCTGTAAAGGTCCAGCCGACCGCCGTCAGCGCAACGCCGACAGACTGGCCGCCGTTTTTCCATTTGCGCTCCAGACGGCGCTTCCATGCGGCGAAGCTGTCGGGCTGCGGCCTGCTCATGGCATCGCCCGCCTGTGCAAGGGCGTCTGCAATGCTGCCCAGCACCGACGAGCCGATTTTGGCTGCCCGCCTCAAACGGCGCTGTCCAGCATATCGCCGAAGTCGTAGTGATCGTATTGATATTTGGGAGTTTTGTTGTCAGGCATTTGGTTGTCCAATCTGTTTGTTACTGCATTGTAGGGGCCGGACATGTCCGGCTCTCGGCTTTCCGGTTATAGGGCGGTTTCCTGCAGGCTGCGGGCCGGGCATGCCCGGCCCCTGCGGACGCATCAGTCCGCCATCGGTCCCCAATTCTTCATCAGCTCGGCGGCGCAGCGCACACCATCGACGGCGGCGGTCATGATGCCG
>ENA-OQDA01000030-OQDA01000030.1-human-gut-metagenome-genome-assembly--contig:-NODE-30-length-63805-cov-5.727724_pt1 | contig 63805 bp, 49 predicted proteins | sample MGYA00242771_ERZ504603 | MGnify/ENA primary metagenome ERZ504603 (study PRJEB26092, sample SAMD00036328) | human gut metagenome | host: Homo sapiens | study: EMG produced TPA metagenomics assembly of...
CGGCGGCATCGAGGCGCTGCTGGCATCCAAGGCCGCTCGTGCCCGTCACCCTGATCGTCGGCTGGCGGTGGTGTGCGTTCGCGCTGCTGTTCGGCCGCGCCTGGTGCGCCTGGGGTTCGCCCCGCCCCGAGGATCCGCGGGTTCTTCCGCCGCAACCCCGAAAGCGCCCCGTGCGCCGCCGACTCGTGCGCCCTGGCCTCATGCGCCCCGGCCTCGTGCGCCCCCGCCGAACGGCTCCCGCGCCTCCGCCGCCTCGTCCGCGACCGTCGCACCTGGGTGCTCGGCGTCGTGCTCGTCGCGACGCTCGTCGCGGGCATCCCGCTGTTCTGCCTCGTGTGCCCCATCGGGCTGACGTTCGGCACGGTGGGGTCGCTGTGGCACCTCATCGTGGACAAGCAGGTGACCCTGTCGGCAATCGTGTTCCCCGCAGCGCTCGCCATCGAGCTGGTGCTGTATCGCAAGTGGTGCATGAACCTTTGCCCCGTCGCCGGGCTGCTCAACGTGTTCGGCCAGTTCGCACCCCTGTTCCGCCCGCGCATCGACGCCTCGACCTGCTTGCGCGCTTCCGAGGGCAAGCCGTGCACGGTGTGCGCGTCGGTGTGCGCCGAGCGCATCAACCTGCATGCCGAAGACGCGGACGTGCAGCTGGGCGAATGCACCCGCTGCGGCGAGTGCGTCAAGCACTGCCCCACCGCCTCCATCCGCATCGTCGCGAAGCCGAGCGGTGCCGTCGTGCGCGACGAGCCTCAAGCCAGCCAACCGGACGGAACCCCCGATGCCGCTTCCCTGCCTTGATCTTCCTTTCTGCTTATAATCGTGCGTTCGCCTCCCGTCGGGCGTTATGCGACCCCGCTTCCGGTCGAGACATCGGTCGGAAGCGGGGTCGCCGTCGCGTTTTCATCGCCCCATGTGCGGAAAAATCGGACTTTTGGCAATCTCTCCCCGCGTTTTGCCGTCGCAGGACGCCGCCGTCGCGATTTCGAGCGGTGAAACCCCAGGTCGGATTTTTCCACAGCGGAAACCGGAGCCCCGACAGAGGACCAGATTGCCAAAAGTCCGATTTTTCCGCACATAGGGAAGCCTGACGCGCCCCGCGCTCGCCTAGTCCCCCAGGAAGTCGAGCAGCTCTTGGCGGGTGTGCACGTCGAGCTTCGTGTAGATGGCGCGCAAGTGGGAGCGCACGGTGTTCTTGGAGATGGTGAGGTTGTCGGCGATCCAGTTCGCGCTGCGCCCCTGGGCGAACAGATCGAGGATCTCCAGCTCGCGAGCCGACAGCCCGTAGCGCGCATCGGTGGCGCGCCCGATGCCGACCGCCGGCGCCGTCGCACCCGACGGCGCAGCGGCGGCAGACGCACCCGCGGGCGTCCCCGCGCCCTGCGTCGCGGCATGCCCGACGCGATCGCCGTCCACCGACCACGCCATGACGCGCTTGAGGTCGATCTCGGGGAACACGTACACCAGCACGACGATCACCATGAACGTCAGCCCGATTCCCACGCCCATGCGCACCATCACGTCGCCGTAGTACGGAGCCAGGGCTGCGCCGCCCGCCCAGCCCACCGTGGACGCGAGAAAGTACACGCCCTGCCCGATGGCGAAGATGCGCACCGGCGAGAAATCGTAGCGAAACGCCAGGTAGGCCATGAAGCACGAGAACACCAGCCACAGGCTTTCCTTGCCCACGCTCAGGAACGCGATATCGAAGCCGAAGCACGTGGCCAGCATCATCGCCACGCCCAGCACCATGAGCCCCGAGTACACCTGTCGCGCCCCGCGCACGGCGTCGCCGCGGTTCACCACGTACGCGATCAGCACGCCGATCACGCCCACGCACAGCACGATGACAGCGCCTTCGCGCGCGAACACCTCGGTGGGAACGAGCGCGCTCGACACGCCCTTGCCGATGCCCGCCGTCAGCGCCACCAACGCCGAGGCACACACCAGCTTGCGGTACACGCGCCGCTCGGGCGAGCGCCGGTCGAGATTCTCGCCCGCGCCCGACATCGCCGACGGAAACGGGTCGGCCGCACCCATCACCAGCAGCAGCGCCGAAATCAACGGCAGGGCCGCCAAATAGAACAGCCGCAGCTCGGACGGGATACCCACGCCCACGAAGTACAGCAGCGACGCGAACACCAGCGAGATGGCGCCCGCCGTCAGCGAGTCGCCCAGCGACACGCTGCCGTAGATACGCCCCACTTTCAGGCACAGAAACGAGGTGCCGATTCCCGTGAACACGGCCGCCAGGAAGAAGAACACGCCCGCGCCCATGACCACCGAGAATCCCAGCAAGATGGTGGACAGCCCCGCGAACGCGCCGAAGCCGACGACCACGGCCCGCTTGTCCACGAGCGCCGTGACGCGCTTCCATGCGAAAGCCGCCAAGAACATCGCCGCCGCGATGCCCAGGGTGGAGAACAGGTACATCTGCAGCACGTTGGACGTCTGGTCGCCCGCCGGGAACATGCGCACGATCTCCGTGGAGTTGTAGCAGAGCCAAATCCACGCCCACCACGCGCCCAGCCCCAAAAACCGCAGGTACGGCCACTGCTCCGTCAGAGGAGACGCCTGCTCCTCGTATTCCGCTTTCCGCACGTCAGCCATGCGATCCCCCCTCGGTTCCGTCGCGAACCATGGTATCACAAGCCGAACGACGCCATACGCGAACCGAAGCGAGCAGGTCATGGTAAACCCTCGCCGCGCGACAGCGCGGCGAGGGCAGGGAGGGAAACCGGAACACGTACGAGGAACGCCAACGGAAACGCGCCTACTTCGTCCCCGCTATCTCCTTCGCCACGTAGACGCCGGAGCCCAGCGCCAAACCCACCGACGCACCCGGATTGGTGTAATAGGGCACGCAATAGGCGCTGCCCTGATCGACGCCGGCGACGTACAGACCGGGGATGGGGTTGTTCTCCGCATCCATCGCACGCAGGTGGCTGTCCACTTTCACGCCTCCGTTCGTGCCCCATGCGCTCGGCACGTATTCGAATGCGTAAAACGGCGCGGTCTTCACGGGCTTCAGGAACGCTACGTCCTTGCCGAAGTCGCTGTCGACGCCCGCTTCGCAGAAACCGTTGTACCGCTCCACCGTAGCCTCAAGCGCATCGAGCGAGAACTTCTCGGCCAGCTCGGCCACCGTGTCGGCTTTGCATCCCCAACCTTCATCGATGGCCTGCTGCAGATGGGCCTCGGCGTTTTCGGGCGTCGTCTTGTAGTAATCGGCCTCGGCACCGGACACCCAGCTCGCAGGCTCGCCGAGGTAGGCGAAGATGCCGTCGCCCAGCACCCTTCGTAATAGTCCGAATCCATGACAACGTACGCCTTGCCGGCGCGCACGAGCGCCTCGCCGCCGATGGCGAGCGGAAACTCGGCGATACGGCTCTCGTCGATGAAACGCTCGCCTGCCGTATCGGTGTACAAGCCTCCGAACAGCCAGTATCCGTAGTGCTCGTTCACGTTGTGCCAGTCCTCCGTGAACGGACTGCCCTGCGTCGCCGCAGCCACGGCCCCGCACTCGTTGCCCAAGATGGCGAAGTTGCGGTCAAGCGCGCCGCCTGCGTCGAGCACCATGTTGATGCCCGCACCGTCGGACAGCGAATTGCCTAACGAGAACACCGGCGTATTGAACACCTGCATCTGCATGTCCTCGCCGCCGAGGAAGCCGCCCGTGCACACGACGACGTTCGGCGCCAGCACATCGACCCCCTTGTCGGTTTGCAGTCCGCGCACCGCGCCGTCCTCCATGATGATCTTCTCGCCGCCCGCACCGTACAGGAACTCGCCGCCAGCCGCTTCGATGGCCTGCACGAGCGGAGCCACGCGCTCCTCCCCCTCGCTTTCCAGATAGTGACGGGCGCGGAAGCCGTTACCGTACACGTCCGGCCAGAGCGACATCGGTATTCCCAAGTCGATCATGGAGTTGAGGGCGTCGCTCGTGCCCGCCACGCAGTTGCGCAGCAGAGCGCCGTTCACGCTCGTACGCGAGAAGTCGTACATGTAACCGAACAGCGTATCGAGCGTGACGGTCTCACCTTCCTGCTCCTGCAGCTTCGTCTCGCATGCCGCCGGGCCGCCGCACATGCTGAAGTTCGACATGGAAGCCGAAGGGGCTTTCTCCACGACGATCACCTTCTTGCCGGCCTCGCCCAACTTGAGGGCCGCCATGAGACCTGCAGCCCCGGCTCCCACGACGACGACGTCGCATTCCTTGGTCGAAGAACCCTCCTTACGCGGAATGCCTCCCGAAGCCTGCTCTTGCGAAGCGCCCTCGGCTGCATCGGCCGTCGGCGCGCTCGCATTACCCTGCTGAGGCGCGCATCCGGCGAGCCCCGCCCCCGCGGCAAGCGCGCCGAGCGCGCTTAAGCCCAGAAACGAACGGCGATCCATCGATGTACCCATATCGTTCTCCTCCCTGATGATGCCTTTCCACAACGGAACGCATGCTAGAGGCAAGCGCGCGCATGCGCATCGCCGCAAAGGGAGGTGCTCGGCGCTTTCCAGGGGAAACGGGGGTAAAATCACTGCAACGAGGTGATGGCGCGCAACGGATCGTCCCGTATCGTCATCCGGTAGTCGAGAGGAGCATCATGGCCGGAAGCACCGCGCAACCGCGCGGGATCGACCGCATAGCCGCGAGCCTGGAGCCCGCGTTTCCTTTGCGCATGCTGGGATTCGGGCTGATCTACGCATGGAGCACATGCCTATGGGACATTCCTTTGTTCTTGCCGTTCGACGGCGCAGCGCTGCAAACCGACGCCTCATGGATGCTTTCGGCGGCCATCACGCCCCTCGCGTGCATCGTAGGGAGCCTCATCGGGCGCTCGCGCGAACTGGCGACGTTCCGATCGCTGTACGTGGTCGGCCCCCTGCTGACCGCGATCGGCACCTTGTGCGCCATTGCGCATCCGCTCCTGTCCGGCTCCGTTCAGGCTGCAGCCTATGTGGTCGCGGGCGTGGGAACGGGCGTCGGCCCCGTCATCCTCATCCTGCTGTGGACCTGCCTGTTCGCACGCACCGAAACGGGCATCGTCGAGACCGTGGTGCCCGCCTCGTTCGTCGCCACGCTGTTCTGCGCGATCGTGGTGCCGAGCTTTCAGGGAGGCGTCGCCGTCGGCATCGTCACCTTGCTGCCGCTCGCATCCGGAGCACTGCTGCTGCTCTCCAAACGCGCACTTGACCTGGGAGCGATACCTCGGGAGAACGTTGGGGAACGCAGGGCTCCGGGCACGGTGAAAGCCGGAAACATCGCGCGCATGTTCCTCGTGATTTTCGCCGTATACGGCCTTGGATGCCTCCTGCCATCCGTTTCGCTCGCCGACGTCTCGGCCCGCGCCGACACCGGCGCCACCATCCTCGGCATGCTGTTCGCGCTGGCCCTTGCCGCCGGCATCGTGCTGTTTTCTCGGCACATAAACTTCGAAGCGCTGTTCCGCTGGATATCGGCGCCGTTCGTGTTCGCCGTCATCGTCACGGCGCTCGGCACCCCGGCGGCGGCCATCGCGGCGCGCGCCCTCATGAACGCGGTGTTCACCGGCATCGAGATCATCATGGTGCTCTACTTTATCCGGCTTGCGCAGAAGACCGGGCGCACGTCCACGTTCTTCATGGGCATCGGGGAATGCGCCGCATACGCAGGCGTGTTCGCAGGCTACGTCGCGCAACCCGCCGCACGCAGCCTCATCGAAAGCGGCGCGTGCAGCCCCGCCGTATTCTGCTTGCTGCTTGTCGGCGCGTTCACCATCGTCACGCTGCTGGTGCCGCGGCGCGATGTCGTGTGGGCGGAACCGTCGGACCCTCCCGAGCGCACGGGAGACGCGACCCCCGCGGTTCTCGGACGCGGCAGCGAAGCCGATGCCGACGACGTCATCGCCGCGCGGCGCATTGCCGTCGCACGGCGCCACGGGCTCTCGAACCGCGAGACCGAGATATTCCTCATGCTGGCACAGGGGCGAAGTCGCCCGTACATCCGCGACACGCTCATTCTGTCGAAGAATACCGTGGCCACGCACATACGCCACATCTACGAGAAGATGGGCATCCACTCCCAGCAGGAGCTCATCGACCTGGCGCAGGAGGGCGAGTAGCGGCCCCTACGCTCCCAGCATGATGCGGATGATCTCGTCGTTGGTGGCGCGCATGCCGTCGCGGCCGAGACGGGCGATGCTGTCGATGGTGTTCTCGACGCCCTTCTTCACGATGCCGTCGCCGCCGTAGAACTGCTGGCCGTCACGGTACATGACGTAGCCTAGGATGCCCGCGTTCACCGAGAACGCGATCTTGCCGGCGCACGATGGCTTCGCGCCGTCGCACACCATGCCGGCCACGATAGACAGCGCATTCACCACGGCATGACAGGCCTCGCAGTAGCCGCCGCCATCCAAATACGCGATGCCCGCGCCCGCAGCCGCGCCCGCGCACACTGCGCCGCAGAACGCCGACAGCCGTCCGATGCCCGTCTTCTGATGGATAGCCACGAGGTTCGACAGCACGAGCGCACGGTAGAGCTGCTCGTCGGAAGAGCCCAGGTGGCGCGCGTACACGATGAGCGGCACCGACACGGTGATGCCCTGGTTGCCGCTGCCGGAGTTGATGACCACGGGCAGCTCGCAGCCGCTCATGCGCGCGTCGGATGCCGCCGCGGCGCATGCGCACGCGCGCGACTTCACGTCGTCGCCGTAGGCGCCCAGCATGACGCTGCCGATGTTCGCGCCCCAATCGCCGGCCAGCCCCTCGTCGACGATGGCGCCGTTGCAGGCGATCTGGCGATCCAGCAGGTCTCGCACGTCATCCAGCTCCACGGTCATGGCGAAGTCCCAGATGCCCTCCATCGACAGCACGCCGCGATCGGTCATCCCGTCGGCCGAGCCGCCAACGGAGGGCACCGCCACGTCGCGCAGCACCTCCCCGTCGCGCTCCTCGCGCACGATGTTCGTATGGAAGTCGGCGATGCGCACGAGCGCGCTGCGAGCGGGAGAGGCGCAGGCATCAGCCTCCGCGTCCGCCGCCTGCGCCTCCGCGTCCGAGAACACGCGCACGACGATGTCGAAGTCCAGCTCCGATGCGGCGCGCTCAACCGCGATGGACGCGCGCTCCACATAGGCCGCGATACCCGCAATCTCCTCGGGCGAAACCTCGGCGATCACTTCGAGGCTGCGCTCGGCGCGCCCCGCCACGATGCCCGCAGCCGCAGCGGCCTCGATCCCCTTCAGGCCGCCGGTATGGGGCACCACCACGCTCTTCGCGTTCTTGATGATGCTTCCGCTGGCCTCCACCTCCACGCGGGCAGGTTCCGCGCCCAGCAGTTCGCGCGCCCGCGCGGCCGCCAGCGCGATGGCGATGGGCTCGGTGCATCCCATCGCGGCGACGAGCTCCTCTTCGAGGATGGCCACGTATCGCCTGTACCGCTCGTCCGTCCGCTCCATGAAGCACTCCCTTTCGCGCCGCCCGTCGCATGCAACGCATCATGATAGCACCTCGCGCATGGCGCCGCGCGCCGCCCGTCCTCGCAAACCGCGTTCGGCAGCCCTCCCCCGTTTTCGGGTATCTTCGTTGTTTTGCCTGGACACAGGCGAATATACCCCAATCCGCGCGATGACGCGGCTCCGCGACCCGCGTAGCATGCACCTCGTTGAAACCGAACAAACGAGGAGGGAATCATGGGAGAACGAACCATCAGCCGCCGGAACTTCCTGGCGGGAATCACCGCGACGGGCGCGCTGGCCGCAGCCGGGGCGCTGGCCGGATGCGCGCCGCAAGCGCAGGCCGAAGGCGGAAAGAGCGGCAAGGCCGACGCCGACGCGCAGGGTAGTTGGCGCGACAAGCCGGATATGCCCGCCGACATCGCCGAGACGCTGGAAGCCGACCTCGTGGTGGTAGGCGCCGGCAACGGCGGGCTCGTGGCCGCCACCACGGCCGCGCAGAACGGCGCGAAGGTCATCGTGCTGGAAAAGGGCGGCAACATCGCCGCCGCACGCGAGGCTATCGGCGCGCTCAACTCCGCGCTGGAGCCCGACCATGTCGAAGACGTCCCCACCCTGCTGAACCATGCGAACCAGACCCAAGCGGGCGATGCCAACATGCTGCTGTACAAAACCTGGGCCGAGAAGTCTGGCGAGATGATCGAATGGATGAAGGAGACGCTTGAGCCCAAGGGCATGCTGTTCCCGTTCGAATGGCACAAGCCCGACGACCCGCACGCCTACTACCCGGCCATGTGCTATAACCCCTGCATGGGCGAGTACAACCCCGACGGCCCGAACTACGGCGCGTACGCCCACCTTGAAGTGATGAACGAGGTGCTGGGCGAGCTGGGTGGCGAAGTCATGTTCATGACGCCCGCGAAGATGCTCGTGCAGGACGAGTCGGGCAAGGTGTGCGGCGTCATCGCGGAGTCGAAGGACAAGGGCGTCATCCAGATCAACGCGAAGAACGGCGTCATCGTGTGCACGGGCGGCTACGGCGCGAACGACGAGATGCTGCAGGACCTGTGCCCCGGCAACTCCAACTGGTGCGTGCTGCGCGACAGCGTCACCGAGGAGGGCGACGGCATCCGCATGGCGCTGTGGGCGGGAGCCGAGCTGGAAGCGGGCGGCGCCTGCATGATCTGGAACCGCGGCATCATGTTCGACGACACCGAGTTCGACGGCTCCTACCAGGGCGGCGACATCTTCCTTCCCGGCAGCCAGCCGTTCCTCCACGTGAACGCCAACGGCGAGCGCTTCATGAACGAGGACCAGTGCTACCCCATGAGCTACGCCGGCGGCGCGAACCAGCCCGGCCACTTCTCGTGGATCGTTTGGGACGGCAGCTACTGGGAAGACATCGAGCGGTTCGACACCTGCGGCTGCTCGCGCCTGTTCCCCGCGCCGTCGGGCACCGCGTTCAACGCCGACGTGTACGACTGCGAGGCCATCACGAAGGAGCACCTCGACTCGTTCTGGCTGGAGCCGCGCATCGAGAGCGGCGCGCTGAAGAAGCGCGACACGCTCGACGAGCTGGCGAAAGCGATGAAGTTCGACGCCGACCAAACCGCCACGTTCAAGGCCACCATCGAACGCTATAACGAACTGGTCGCTGCAGGCGAGGACGTCGACTTCGGCAAGCCTGCCTACCGCCTGAGCGCCGTCGACGAGCCGCCGTTCTACGCCGCGCGCATCGCCGGCGAGCTGTTGGTCACCATCCACGGCGTGATCACGAACGCCGACTCGCAGCCGCTGCGCAAGGACGGCAGCGTCATCGAGGGCCTCTACGTTTGCGGCAACGACCAGGGCGGCTTCTACCCGCACAACTATCCCAGCAACTTCACGGGCATCAACGCGGGCCGCACCGCCACCTTCGCCCGCATCGCCGCCAAGCACGCTTTAGGCGCAGCGTAAGCAGCACCAAAACCAACCCTCCCTCCCTTAACGGAAAGCCCCGCACGCGGGGCTTTCCGTGCGCTTGCTCAGGATGGCAAGGCAACGTGCGAGCTAATGCACGAGGTCGATGAGCTCTTGGCGAGAGTGCACGTCGAGTTTGGCGTAGACGTGCTTGGCGTGGGTGGCGGCCGTCTCGCGCGAGATGACGAGAGCGTCGCGCACGTACGGTATCGATCGGCCGCGCGCCAGGAGGTCGAACACCTCGGTCTCGCGCGGGGTGAGGCCGCCGCGTTCGGCAAGCTCGAGGATGCGGGCGGTCAGCTCGTCGATATCGGCTGCAGGCGCGGGCGCGGATGCAGCTTCGTCGGCGTTCGCGCCGCCCGCATCCGCGCCCGCCGGCATCGACCGCTTCGAAGCGGCATCGTGCAGCACGCCATCCTCGTTGCGCGCGCCGAACGCGAACGCGCGGCCGTCGCTGAGCACGAACATGGTGGCGCCCACCAGCAGCGCGATGGACACGACCGCCACCTGGTCGAGCGAGAACACCCCGGCCGCCATGCCGGACTCCACCAGCACGAGCGTCACCACGCCCAGCAGATCGCCCAAGTGCACGAAGATCCATCCCAAACCGTACGACTGCACGGGCGTGGCCGCGCCCTGCACAGCGTAGCGCGCGAAATACATCTGCGTGATCAGGCAGAACGCGAAGCGCGCGGCGATGGCCACCACGTAGGCGACGTACGCGCCCGCGGTTTCCCCCAGCACGATGAACGCCGCGAAGCCCACCACGAGCGTCGGGCACATCCATCGGTACAGAAACGACAGCGACACCCGACGCGGCCCCGCCGTGGCCGAAAGACCCACCATCAGCATGAACGCGATGCTCACCACGAGCGCCACCTGGGCGGCCGTCGCATCCTGCCCTGACGACCCCGACCAGAACGACCCCTCCACGCACACGAACAGGCACGCCGCGAGGATGCCGAACCCGGCGCGCCCCATCGACTTCAGCACGCGCGGCAGCCCCTTCCGCGCGCTGTCGTGAGCCTCGGCGAACGCGCGCTGCTCGGCGGCGCCCCGGTACTCGGCGGTCGCGTCGCGCCCTTGCGCATCCCGCCACGACAGCAGCAGGCACAAGCCCGACATCAGGGGAAACGCCGTCACCACCACGAGCGCCATCCATCCCTGCATCGCCGACACCACCAGCACCAGAACGGCGGCCGCCACAGCCGACGACGGCGCGAGAAACTCCACTTCCTCCTGCGTCACCTTCGCGTAGTACTCGCCCCACATCACCCACATGAAGCCGCTGCCAAATCCCGTGAGCACCGCACCTATCACGAACAGCGCAGCCGTCGCGCCGAAATCGGGCAGCTCACAGAACAGCAGCGGCGTGGAAACCGCGGTGGCCAGCGGCGCGATCCAGAACAGCGCCGCATGCTGGGCGGGCGAGCCCAGCCGCTTCTCCAACACCACGATGAGCACGAGCATGACCACCGACATGGACACCGGCAGCCCCGTGAAGAACAGATCCCAGCCCGCACCAACCGCCAACGTCGAGGCCTTCGCGCCCGTGTAGCCGCTCACCGCGTTGGTGTAGAACACGCAGAACACCCAGGCCAGCAGAAACGCCCAGCCCAAGCGCCGCAGCGGCGCGAACCGCTCGACCGCCGCCAGCACGGCCCGCTCGCGATCGCGCTGCGCGCTCGTCGTCTTCCCGGTCATCCGCCCGTCCCTTCCACCGTCATCCCATTCGGCCATTTGTACCACAGGAAGCCCCGCTTGGCAAAAAGTGCCCCCCCCCCCGACGCGTTTCGAGCTGCTAGAATGCCAGACAGTGGCAGATCCCGGCAAAGGAGGTGCCGTATGACCAGGAAACGCGGCATGGCGACGGCGTTCGCGGCGGCGTGTCTGGTTCTGGCCGGTTGCGCAGGACCCCTCAATCTGATGCAGGAATCGATCTACTGCGACGATGCCCGCATCGCCCAAGGATTCGACACGTACACAGTTGCGAACAGAACCGGCTCCCTGTTCGACAGAAAGATCGGCGGACTGACCGGCCTGGAAACATGGCTTCGGATCTCCGTCCCCAACGAAGGCGGGGAGTTTCGCGTCGACTACGATGCGACCGTATCGGACGGCGACTTCAAGATCGTATTCGTCGATGAGAAGAACGTTGATACCGTCTGCGAAGGAACGGCTCGCGGAAGCCGCGTCTTCACGCTCGACCGGGGAGGGTACGCCCTCAAAGCCGTCGGGGCGCATGCGAGTGCCGAAATCGCCTTCGAACTGCAAGCGAGCGAAGGCGTCACCGCCGTTGCCACGGGTGACGCGTTCGACGACGACCAGGCAGTGGATCTCGAACCGATTGAAAGCTGATGCCGCGGATTTGCCTGCGTGGACGCGAATGCGTTTCCACAAGAAGCGAACAACTGCCTAAGTCCCACGCTTAAAGCGCGAAAGCGTTTCGGCGAACGGCATCTGCACGTGATTCGCCCTTCAGCGCACAAAAATTGGCGACGTACGAGACTTGAAGGCCGTTGAACGGCCGTCTCTCGCGAATGCACCGCGCACTGCAATCGAGGGCGATTCAACGACCTGGGGATTCTTCAAAACCGATCAGAGTGGGCGACAAGAAAACATCGGTTCAGATCGCACGTCGCGGGTTTTTGTGCAACAGACGCCTGACCCCATGCAAAACCAGCAGCTCTTCCCCGCCGACTATCACCCCGCGGCGCGCATGACCATGCGCTTGACGTCTTCACGGTACTCGGGGCGCACGAGGTAGTACGCGTAGGCCTCGAGCACGGTTTGGAAGGCCACGCCGCGGCCGACGATCTTGAAGTACCCGATGCCGTACTCGTCGTGCAGGTCGCGCACCTCCCGATCGGTGAAGATCACCGGGTGGCCCGGCTCGTGGTCGAAGAAATCGGCGCGCTTCGCGACGCACTCGAAGGGGCGCATCGTGCCCGACCGCTGATCCTCGCTGTTATGCAGGTAGTGTTGCGCGCGATGCGGGCACCGGTAGGCGCAGAACTCGTTCACCATGACCTCCACCTTGTCGCGGTCTTCGAGCGCCGCGAGAAACGCCGGATCCTTGTGGCGGTTGTAGTCGAGCACCACGTAGTCGTAGCGCTTCGTCATACGGTTGACCTCGGCCGCGTCCGCCAGCGCGCGCGTGGTGGACAGCACGCAGCGCATGCCGTAACGCTCGCGCACGTAGTCGCCCACGAGGTCGGCGTACACGATGGCCTCGACGCCGTAGCGGCTGGCGATGGCGAGCATCGCGTTCAGGTACTCGTCGTGCAGGTCGTCCTCGTCGGCCAGCATGTTCGTCAGCGTGAGACGCGCCTTCACGCCGTGCTCGGCCAAGAGCGAGAACGCCTCCTCCATCTGCCGAGGCGTGGCTCGCTCGCGCAAGAACGCGCGGCCGCCGTTCAGGTCGCACGCGGGAAAGCAGCCGTACACGCTGTCGATGCGCACGCCGTCCTGGAACAGCGCCGGGCGCTGCTCCAGCAAGCGGATGAAGAACAGGTTGAGCCCCAGCCCCACCGTGAAATCCGGCAGCGTGTAGTTGATCATGCGTTCGTTCCTCCAAAATCACCGGTCGTTCGTAGCGTCAGCGAGGGGCTCCCTGGTGCCCGAGATCGTGGGGAGGGCGAGGGCGAAGCGTACTTCGGTACGCGAGTCCTCGGCCTCGCCGCGAGATCGGGTGCCAGGGAGCTCCGCAGCGTCGAGCAGTTCCGGCGGCCGACAAACCGCCGGAACTTCCCTAGAACATGCACATCTCCAAGTGTTCGCCGAGCGTCGCGTGCAGCTTATCGTACATCGATGAGGGCTTGTTCGGGGTCCAGGTTGGACGCTTCATAGCGAAGCACACGGCTTCCTTGCCCATGAACTGCTTGATGGGCACGCGCCCGCTCACCGCGATGGCCTGCTCGGGACAGATGTGCTCGCACAGGCGGCACTGCATGCAGGCGCTCGGACGGTGCACGATGCCGAACACGCCGCCCTCGTCGAGCTTCTTGATGGCGCCCGTGGGACAGAACACCGCGCACATGCGGCACGAACTGCACTTCTGGGCATCGATGGACACGGCGCCGATGACACGCGTCTCCACCTCGTCGGCCGTCGGTTGCCCCACGTGCTGCAGGTAGTTGTACAGCCGCACGCGGCGCGTGGGGACGAACTGCGACAGCGTCCCGTCCGCGCCCACTTTGCGATACGCCGCAGGAACGGGCTCGGCCTCGACCATCCCCAACTCCTCGGCCACCGCCGCGCCAGCTGCGCGGGTCGATGCGTCCTTGGCCGAGCGGAAGAAGTCGCGCCGCCCCACCCCGTCGTTGCCTGCCTGGCCGTGCGACCCGCCGGGGGCCAACACGCGCTCGGGCACGCATTCCTCCAGGTCGATGGGCATGGAGGATCCGAACGCCTCAAGCAGGTTGCGCGCGCCCTCCACCACCTCGCGCACGAGCGCGCCGCCCGGAGCATGTGGGCACGTCTCGCACGAACCGCAGGCCAGCGTCGCGTCGAAGGCGCGGTACGCCGCCAACCCCACGAGCGCCGACTCGTCCATGCGCCCTAGACACGGCACCACGCACGCGGCCGACGCATCGTCGGCCGCGACGTTGGCCGCCTCGAGCGCCTGCTCGCACACGATGACCGGATGGCCTTTCGTCTCCACGATGGAGTGCTTGAGCTGCGCCGTCAGCTCGGCATCCGTCGGGTTGCGCAGCTCGATGGCGCAAGTGGGGCACGCCGTGGCGCACGTACCGCATCCGATGCAGCGCTCGGGCTCTACGAGCAGCTCGCCCGCGCGGTACGCCAGCGCGCCCGACGTGCACGCCTCCACGCAGCGCAGGCAATCGGCATTGCGGTTGCGCACCGAGATGCAGCGCCCCTCGTGCACGGCGATGGCATCGCTCTCGATCTCGCCCAGCAGGGCCAGCAGGCCGTTGATCAGGGACATGGCCTACCCCCTTTCCGGGATCGTCGTCGTCGACGGGCTGCGGCGTCGCCTGCGCCTGCTTCTTCGGCAGCAACGGGAACGTGATGGCATGCTCGGGGCACACGTCGGCACACGCGCGGCACTTGCTGCAATCGTTGAGCGTGGTCTCGCCCGCCGCGACATCGTGCAGGTTGATGCCCTCGGGGCATGCCTGCTCGCACAGGTTGCAGGCCTTGCCGCGACCCTCGCGCAGGCACTTCTCGGCGTCCACCTGGGGGCGGAACGTCCGGTTCAGCCCGCTGAACAGCGAAAGCAACGCGCCCAACGGGCAGAAGCGCTGGCACCACTTCGGCAGCAGCAGGATCTCCAGCGCGATGATGGCCGGGAAGGCGACGACCGTCCACGTGGCGTCGCCGAACGCGAACAGGCGCATGACCAGCAGCACCGTGGCGAACGTGAGGCCGATCGGGCAGACGAGGCAGAACACCGGGAAGCCGAAGACGAGCGTGGAGCCCAACGCCGCCGCGAGGATGCCGTGGCGGCTGTCGATCTTGATGCCCTTGGCTTTGCCGCAGGGGAAGCGCACGCGGAGCAAGGGGAAGCAACCTTGCCCCCTTTACCCTCCTTGTCCCCCTTATCCCCCTTCTTCCTTCCCCGCGACAGGAAGTGCACGGGGCACGCCCAGGCGCAGAACACTTTGCCCAGCACGATGCACACCAGCAGCACGGCCACCACGCTGACCACGGCCATCGGGATGGCCGTGCGCTCGGCGATCATGGCCAGCAGCGCGCCCAGGGGGCACAGCAGCGTGATGGACTCGAAGCCGATGCCGCAGAAGTTGCCGATGCCGCCGGCCGTGAAGTACCCCACGGCCACCACGACGAGCACCGCTAGCATGATCAGGAACCGCAGTCGATAGGTTTTGAGCTTCTTCATCCCGCTCACGCCTCCACTTCTTCGGTCGGACGGACGACGATGGCGCGATCGGTGGCGCCGGCCGTGATGGAACCGGCCGACAGCGAGATGCACGCCAGCTCGCAGGCGCCGCAGCCGTTGCACGCATCCACGTCCACCACCGGCACGTTGTCGGCGCCCAGCTCGAGCGCCTCGTAGTTGCACACGTCCACGCACTCGTGGCAGCCCATGCCCTTCGCGGCAAGGCACCAGTCGCGGTTGAGCTCCGCCTTGCCGATGATCGCCTGCGACGGATCGGGGCACGAAAGCGCATGCGTCGGGCACGCCGCGACGCACTTCGGCCCGCCCGGCTCGTTCTCGCAGAAATCGCACCAGCCGCTTTTGAAGTCCATGCGCGGTGTGCGCGCGTTCAAGATGCCGTCCTCAAGATGAGCAGGAGCGATGGCATGCTTCGGGCACACCTCGCGGCACTTCTCGCAATGCAGGCAGCCGCGCACCAGCTGCTCCTCGTCCTGCCCGCCCGGCGGGCGCAGCAACGTTGCGCTGGGCAGGTACTTCACGCCGCCCAGCCCGATGACGGCGCACGCTCCCACGGCTCCCAGGGCGAACGTGCGGCGCGACACGCGGGAGCCCGCATCGCGCTTGGGCTCGATGCCGCGCTCGTCCATCATGCAACCTCGACTTCGGTTTCGGCCGACGCCGCACGGGATCCTTCGGCTTCGGCCTGCGGCCTCCGCTCAGGATGACAGGCAGGATCGTCCGCTCGCTCAGGATGGCAATCCGCTTCGTTCTCGGACAGCACGGCGTCCAAAAACTCGAGGTCATTGCGCAGGAAGCCGTCGGTCAGCTTGCCCAGGCCCTTGTAGAAGTCGGTCTGCGGGAACTTCTGCAAGTCGGCCGCCATCATGGGGTACCACGCCAGCAGGTGGTCCTCCAGGAAGTTGCGCTGCGACAGCAGCAGCTTCAGGCACTCGTCCTCGTCGCCGGCCTCGTACGCCCTAATGGCGCGCTCGCATAGAATCTGCTCGAACTCCAGCTCAAGCGCGATGTGATCCTCGCCCTCCTTCCAGCTTTCCTGCTTGTCCAAGCCGAAGGCGCGGTACAGCACCAGCACCTCGTCGCGGGCGTCTGCATCATGAGGCGCTTCGGGCTCGTGTACACCGACTCGTACGGGTACGCGGCCGAAAAGCCGTCGTTGCCCGACCCGATGAACGCGCGCACGTAGTCCACCGCCAGCTCGGTGAGCACCGTGCCGTCGGCCTGGCTCAGATAGCCGCAGATCATCCGGTAGCCCTCGTCCACCAGCGCGTTGTCGGTGTTCGTCGGGAAGCGCATGGACACCAGCGTGTCGTACAGCTCTTGGTCCACCTCCACGCGGAACAGGCGCGAGAGGAACCGGTAGGTTGCCATGCGGCCGCGCAGCACGTCGGCGATGGTGGTTTCCTGATCGTGGGACATGGGTGGCTCCTTCTCTAACGTTCGGACGGGGAGGCGGCGGCGAACAAGCCGGACGCGAGCACGCTGCGCCCCAGATCGGTGATGGTCCAGGCGTCGCGCCATTCGATGGCGCCCGTCTCTTCCAGCTTGCCGCGGAAGAACCCGCAGAAGCGACGCGGCTCTTGGCACAGCGGGTCGCCGTCCACCGCCTGGTCCAGCTCCTTGGTGGGACAGCCTCCTTCGCGCGCGCACATCTCAAGCACGCGCTGGAAGATGGGCAGATAGCGCTCGTCCTCCTCGATCTTCTCTGCCACGAGGCCCTCGTTGACGTGCGCCGCGACGGCATCGAGGCCCGCTTGCGTGGCACGGTAGCGGCACGGCGGAGCGGGCGTCACCGAGATGAAGCCCTCGTCCTCGGCGAGCGCATCGGCAGCGTCGCCGGCGGCCGCATGGGCGGCGTCCTCGTCCACGATGCGCTCCAGCGCGCCGTCGCGCTCGAGCAGCTGCACCACCTGCGCCGAGCCGTACACGCTCGTCGTGTTCGGATACGCCGCATCCAAGTCGGCCACGGCCTCGTCCATCGTCTTCGGCTCGGTGCAGAATTCCACGGCGTGCAGCAGGCGGAACTGCTGGCCGGGAATGCCCGCCAGCAGATTCTCGATGCGCTCGGCCGCAGACAGCGGCACCACGGGAGGCACCACGCTCTTGTCGGCATCGGGGATGGGCGGCAGGTAATCCGCCTCGGCATCGTCCCGCTCGCCGTCGTCCAGGCTCAGGTCGGCCAGGGGATCGAAATCGTCATCGATCACGAATACATCGACATCGCTCATATCTATCAGTCCTTTCAAGCTCACTTGTCAGATAAAGTCAGCGAGGGTTCGCGCGGTGCCCGGCATTGGCGGGATCGCGAAGGCGAAGCGTACTTCGGTACGCGAGCTTTCGGGATCGTGCCAAGGACGGGCGCCCCGCGAAGTCGCAGCGTCGAGCAGGCTCGACGGTCGTCAGACCGTCGAAACGTTATACAGCACCTTCGTGGGCAGCTCGCGAGGCGCGTCGGGTGCGGGAGAGAGCACCTCGTCGGTCAGCGACGCGAACTCCGACGGCGTCACGCGCGCGAAGCGCTCGCCGTCGCGCACGAACACGCGCGAGGTCTGCACCTTCGTGAACGCGGTGTTCTCTAAAAGGTCGCGCACGAACCGCGTGCATACCGCTCGTTCGCTCGCACAGGACAGCACGTCCAGGAACAGCGCGCGCTCGCGTTCGAGCGCCACGCGCCGATGGTCGATGGTGAACTTGTCGTCCACGGCGTCGTTCGCCGGCAAGAAGCCGTTCACCAGGCCGGTGACGAACACCGTGCGCACATGGCGCCCGTGGCAGCGCGCGTAGGAGACCACATGCACGGCATCGCGCGCGACGTCCTCCACCGGCTTCGCGAACCCGCAGCGCGCCAAGCGCTCGACGTCCGCATGCGCAGGGTCGTCGCCCAGCAGCTCCACGTGGCGCGGGGACAACGGCATTCCGTGCGCTTCGAACAGCGCTACGGCAGCATCGCGCGACAACCCGCCAGCGCAGGCGCGCAGCAGCTCGTCCAGCTCGTCCAGCGGGCCGTCGAACTTCCCGAAGATCGTCGAGGAGCGGTCGGCGTCGCGCTGCGTGCGCAGCTGCGCCACGGCTTCGGGCACGGTCGTCTCATGGTCGCGCGCGTACGCCATCAGCTCCAAAAACGCATCGGAGCGCAGCAGCCAATCGCCGAACCCCAGCCACGAGCGCAGCGACGTGAAATCGTGCGGATCGAGGTACAACCGCAGGAACGCGGCCAGCTTGAGGTCGGCGTAACGGCCCTCGGTGCGCGGGTCGCCCTTGATCTTCCCGCCGTCGAACCCGCGCTCCACGGCGATGCCGCGCCCTTCCAACTCAGCCGCGATGCGCTCGCCCCAAGCGGCGTTCGGCACGGCCACAGCCACGTCGCCTGGCCGGAAGCCATCGACCAGGCACTCCCCCACGGACGCCTCCGCGAACGCGAACTCGGCCGCCGGGTCGTCCAGCGCGCGGGACTCGCGCGCCGCGGCCGGCCGCTCGCACGCCAGCGTCACCAGGCAGTCGGCCTCGTCGGCAAGCGCGCGGAACCCGTCGAAGCACGGGTACGGCTCCTCGGAGCTGGACGAGGCCAGCGTGCGGCCGGCCGCCACGAGGCCGTCCGTCGCCAGATGGCGCACGAGGCGCTGCGACGCCTTGCTGAGCGACCCAAAGTCGTCTGCCACCAGCGTCAGCGGCTCGCGCTCGACCTCGGCTTTCACAAGGCCGCGATACGCCAGCGACGAAACCTCGCACGGCAGCAGCGCGCGGCGCGCCTCCAGGTTCTCGGTGAGGATGGCGTGCACGGTCTGCTCTTCGGCGGTGATCAGCCAGCGCTCGTCATCGTCGGCGCAGTCGCTGATGCTCTTGTAGAAGAACTTGAGCATCTCGCGCAGCCGGCCCGGCTTGAGGCCGCTCACCTTCACGTCCTCCATGAGCACGGCCAGCTCGTTCTCGTCCAGCACGCGCGCGTCGCGTCCCACGGCGTCGCCGACCCGCGCATCGCCCAGAATCGAGAGGGCCAGCTCGCGCACCGACACCACGTCGAGCGCGCCCAGCAGCGGATCGTCGGCCGCAAGCGCCCGAAAGCGCGCGGCTGCAACGGCGTCGGCGCACACGACGCGCACGTTCGACCCCGCCTCGACGCGAGCGCGAGCCGCGCGCAGCAACGCCGGCGCAACGTCGTCGGACGCATCGTGCTCCACGCACAAGCACTTCGCGCCGCTATTCAGTTCCTCAAGAAGATTGTTCGCCGCGTCTTCGACGGACGCAGCAGTACAAGCACTCATATTCGGTCTCCATCCATTCTTCGGATGAAGCCCTTTGCTCGAAGCCCCCCAGCTTCATAGCGCTTTCACTTCTACGCAGTATGCCCAACCGCCGCGGGCGCGTCTACCATCATTCCGAAACGGAATGGATGAAATCGAGCGCCTCCTGCTTGTCGCCCACGCCCAGCTTGCGGTACACGCTGCCCAGCACGTCGGCCACCTCGTCGCGCGTCAGCGCCAGCTCGCCCTGGATCGTCTCGAAGCCGTGCTCCTCCACGTACAGGATGAGCGCGCCCAGCTCGCGCCGGTCGAGCCCGCAGCGCTCGGCCGCGAGCCGGCACTTGCAGCGCAGCGCCATGTCCCCCGCGGCCGCGGGCGAGCCGTCGACAGCACCCTCGCCCGCCGCGACACTGGCAGTCGAGCCCGCAGCCTGCCCGTCGCGCGCCGCGCGCACCAGCAGCTCGGTGGCGCGCAGCAGCTTCTCCATCTGCCGCGCCTGCGCGTACAGCACGCCGCCCGCCTCGGTCAGGCTCACGCCGCTGCGGTCGCGTACGAACAGGTCGGCCCCGAATTCGCGCTCCAACAAGGCCACGTGCTTGCTCAGCGTCGACTGCGTCAGATGCAGCTCGCGCGCAGCCGCCGTGAAGCTGCCGCACTCGGCCACCTTCGCGAACTCGTGCAGATACGCCGTCTCCATCGCCTCAGACCGCCTCGTCCTGCGCGGCCGTCTCGTGGGCCAGGTCGATGAGCTCTTGGCGGTTGTCCACGCCCGTCTTCTGGTAGATGTGGCGGATGTGCGTGCTCACCGTACCCGCCGAGATGAACAGCGTCTCCTGGATGCGCGAGATGGTGCGCCCCTCCAGCAGCAGCGGAAGCACATCGGTCTCGCGCGGCGACAGGGCGAAGCGCTCCGCGATCAGCGCACACGGATCCACCGGGTCGGCCGGGTCGTCGGCGGCCTCTTCGGGCACCGTGCCCATCAGGCTGACCTCGCCGATGCCGATTTTGATGAGGTCGGTCTCCGTGAACAGGAACAAATGCGCGATGAACAGCAGCGACACGGCCACCAGCGTGACCAGCGTAAGGTCGAACATGCTGACCCCGGTCGCCTCCAGCGAATGGGCGAACAGCTGGCCTGCAGTCTCGCCGCCGTACAGCGCCACGAACCCCAGGCCGATCGTCCGCGCCGGGCTCACACGGAAGCTGGACGCCACGTCGATGCACACCACGCACAGCACCAGCACGAAGCAGTGGTAGCCGCCGAAGATAAGCGCGCTCGAATACGTGTTGTTGTCGGCCATAAACGGCGTGGACAAGCACCCCAAGCACAGCATCAGCATGGAGACGCGGTACGAGAAGAACACGCTGTCGCGCTGCAGGAACACGGCTATCAGGCAGATGGCCAACGCTCCGATGAAGCCCGCCAGAAACAGGTACGTGCCGAAGATGTCCTGCACCTCGTAGGTTTTGAACCCCGACACCACGTCGAAGAACCCCATCAACATGCCGATGAGCACCGCGCCCAGAAGCGCCTTCGCGAACAGGGTCGCCGTATGGCGCGACAAAGGCTGCTCGGGCTCGCGCGGCAGCTGCGGCGTATCGGGCGCGCTGCGCCTGAGAGCTGCCGCCGAAAGCACGGGCATGACAACGATGAGCACGATGACGGGTATCGCCGGCCCTACGATCAGCAAGAACCCCACGACGAACGCGATGCACAGCGACGAGGCAAGCTCCACAAGCGCCAAGCGGCCTCCCAGCCCCGACTCGAGCTCGATCCAGCACAAGAACAGCACGGCCGAGCCCGTGCCGGTCATGACCGCGCTCAGGCCCAGCACCAGCATGCCGACGGGCGTGGTAGGATCGGAGAACGGCGTGAGCACGCTGCCCGCGCTCATCATGATGGCCGATCCCAGCACGATGGAGCGGTTGCCGCTCACCCGCTCGCGCCGCACGATGACGGAGACGAACAGCATGGTCACCACCATGGCCACCAGCGATATGATCAGGCTGACGTACAGCGAGCCGCGCACGTCCGACGAGAAGCCGTACGGCACGATGCTGTAGAACATCATGAGCATCCAAAGCCATTGCAAGGCCGCACCCGCGATGCGCGTGAGGGAAAGGCTCGTCCCCAACGCAGTATCCCATGCACTCCGAAGCTTTTCCATGCCCCACCCCCTGTGAGCCCGTACGGAACGTCGCTCGCGCCGACCCCTCTGTCGACGGGTTCGATTATACGGAAAAGATGAGCATCCCTCTTTGAGGAAGTTATTCTAGTTTCAGAATAGTTTATGACCTTCGTTTGATGTTTTTCCAGTTCAAATCGTCATCGATTTTTTCATGATCACAAGATCATAAGAATTTATGATGCGGTCGAACCCGCTTTCCAACCTTTGAACGATGCTCTGCATCCCCTCGCATCCGTATGGTCAACCCAAGCGACACGGGGACTTTGCACCGGTCCGGAGCCCGAGGCTTCGCCCGGAAGCCCCCCTCCCCGATCGCCCGAACGAAGACGAGCAAGACGAGAACGAGGAGAAAGAAGGAGGAGGAGTATGGGTAACCTGACCATGTCACGACGCACGTTCGTCAAGACCGCCGCCATCACCGGTGCGGCAGCCGCGGCGTTCGGCGCTTCGACGCACACCGCGCTGGCCGAAGAGACGTACAGCAGCGTGTCCGGCAACGACACCGTGGCCGTGAAAACGTGCTGCCGCGGCTGCGGCAAGATGGAGTGCGGCGTCAAGGTCATCGTCCAGAACGGGCGGGCCATACGCGTCGAGGGCGACGAGGGAGCGTTCCAGTCCATGGGCAACTGCTGCACGAAGTCGCAGTCGTCCATCCAGGCGGCGTACCACCCCGACCGTCTGCACTATCCCATGAAGCGCACGAACCCGAAGGGCGAGGAGCCCGGCTGGCAGCGCATCTCGTGGGACGAGGCCATGCAGTCCATCGTGGACAACTTCATGGACATCAAGGCGAAGCACGGCGGCGAGGCCATCGCCTGCCAGGTGGGCACGTCGCGCATCTGGTGCATGCACTCGGAGTCCATCCTGAAGAACATGCTGGAAACGCCGAACAACGTTGAGGCCTGGCAGATCTGCAAGGGCCCGCGCCACTTCGCCACCACCATGGTGTCGCAGTTCGCCATGTCGTGGATGGAAACCATCACGCGCCCGAAAGTGTACGTGCAGTGGGGCGGCGCGTCCGAGCTGTCCAACTACGACGACTCCTGCCGCACCACGGTGGACGTGGCATCGCGCGCCGACGTGCACATCAGCGTCGACCCCCGCATGGCCAACATGGGCAAGGAAGCCGACTACTGGCAGCACCTGCGCCCCGGCACCGACGGCGCCCTGGCCCTGGCCTGGACGAACGTCATCATCGAGAAGAAGCTCTACGACGAGCTGTACGTGAAGAAGTGGACGAACGCCCCGTTCCTCGTGTGCGAGGACATGGAGCCCTCCGGCTTCCCCACCGTGCGCACCGACGGTTCCTACTGGGACGTGAAAACCGCGCTGCTCAAGGAAAGCGACATCAAGGAGGGCGGCAGCCCCTATAAGTTCCTCGTGTACGACAACAACTGGGAGAAGCTGAAGGCCGAGGGCGTCGAGCACGAGTACGGCGCGTTCACCTGGTTCAACGCCGACCAGGAAGGCGTCATCGACGAGACCGGCGGCTTCTGGGAGGGCGAGAACTACGACTCCGAGAAGGCGCGCCAAGGCCGCGAGGCCGCGCAGGACAACCTGCTGCCGGGCCAGACGCAGGGCTGGCTGCCCGATCCCATGCCGTTCGACCCCGCCATCGACCCCGCGCTGGAAGGCGAGTTCGAGATCACGCTGAAGGACGGCAAGACCGTGAAGGTCAAGCCGGTGTGGGAGCACTACAAGGCCCGCGCCGCCGAGTACAAGCCCGAGGTGGCGGCCGAGATCACCGGCATCCCCGCCTCCGAGATCGAGGCGGCGGCCACGGCCTACGGCACGCGCATCGACCCGTCCACCGGCTACGGCAACGGCGGCATCCAGTACATGCTGGCGGTCGAGCACTTCTGCAGCGCCATCCAGAACTGCAGCGCCTTCGACAACCTCGTGGGCATCACCGGCAACATGGACACCCCGGGCGGCAACCGCGGCCCGACCATCGTCCCCATCGACGGCGACCTCCAGGGCTTCAGCGCCTGGGCCCCCGGCGCCACCACCCCGCCGGAGGAAGTCAACCGCAAGCAGATCGGCATCGACAAGTTCCCGCTTCTGGGCTGGTGGCAGTACTGGTGCGACAGCCATTCGCTGTGGGACGCCGTCATCACGGGCGACCCCTACCCGGTGCGCGCCCTCTGGAACGAGTCCGGCAACTTCATGAGCCAGACGAACACCACGCGCGCCTGGGAGGCCCTGTGCTCGCTTGACTTCTACGTGGACCTCAACCTGTGGCACACGCCGCAGAACGACACCGCCGACATCATCCTGCCGGTGGCCCATTGGATCGAGCTCAACTCGCCGCGCGCCAGCCAAGGTTCCGCCGGCGCCATGGGCGCCACGGTCAAGTGCGTGCAGCCGCCCGCGGAAGCCAAGTACGATCCCGAGATCGTCATGGACCTCGCCCGCCGCATGAACTGGAAGTGGACCGACGAGCCGGGCAACGAGTGGCCCGACATCAACTGGCAGCTGGACGACTCCATCAAGCTGCTCACCGACGACGAGCTGACCTACACCACGTGGCACGTCGAGAACGGCAAGCCCACGTTCGAGCGCCACGGCGTTCCGATGGCCGAGGTCACGCCCAAGTACAAGACGTGGGACGAGTACGTCAAGGCCTTCCAGGAGCACGGCTGGTGGCAGGCGAAGGACATCGAGCCGCGCAACTGGGGCACGTACCGCCGCTACCAGACCGGCGCGATGCGCGCACGCGACCGCGTGTGGGGCCGCCTCGACTACACGGCCGGCAAGGGCATCGGCGACTGGAAGCCGGGCTGGTTCACCCCGACGATGAAGCAGGAGATCTGGTCCACCGTCATGGAATCGCACCATCCCGACCATCCCGAGTGGAGGCTTCCCACCTACACCGAGCCGCCTCACGGCCCGAAGGACGGCGACCGCATCAAGGAGTACCCGCTGACCGCCACCACCGGCCGTCGCATCCCGGTGTACTTCCACTCCGAGCATCGTCAGCTGCCCTGGTGCCGCGAGCTGTGGCCCGTGCCGCGCGTGGAGATCAACCCGAAGACGGCCGCCGAGTACGGCATCGAGCAGGGCGACTGGGTGTGGATCGAAACCGAATGGGGCAAGATCCGCGAAGTGGCCGACCTGTACTACGGCGTGAAGGAAGACGTCATCAACCTCGAGCACACGTGGTGGTACCCCGAGGTGAAGGACGCCGGCCACGGCTGGCAGTTCTCCCAGGTGAACCAGCTGATCGACCACTACGCCCAGGATCCGCACTCCGGCACATCCAACCTGCGCGCCTACCAGGTGAAGATCTACAAGGCCACGCCCGAGAACTCGCCGTTCAACAACCCCGTGCCGTGCGACTCCACCGGCACGCCCATCATCCATACCTCCGACGACCCCCGTCTGAAGGAATGGCTGCCTACCTACGAAGGGAGGGAGTAAACCATGACGAAGGCTATCATCACCGACCTCAACCGGTGCGTGGGCTGCCTGGCGTGCTCGGTCGCCTGCAAGGCGGTCAACAACGTGCCCATCGGCAGCTACTGGAACAAAGTGGTGCGCGTGGGGCCGAACCCCATCCCGGGCGGATCAGGGCAGTACCCCGACGTGTACATGTACTTCCTGCCCATCAGCTGCCAGCACTGCGAGAACCCCGAGTGCGTGAAGGTGTGCCCCACCGAGGCGTCGCACGTGGCCGAGGACGGCTCCATCCAGATCGACAAGGAGAAGTGCATCGGCTGCCAGTTCTGCGTCATGGCCTGCCCCTACGGCGTCCGCTACCTCAACGAGGAGGAGAAGGTCGTCGAGAAGTGCACGCTGTGCGAGCAGAAGCTGTCGCAGGGCGAGCTGCCCCAGTGCGTCAGCCAGTGCGGCGGCAACGCCCGCTGGATCGGCGACACCGAGGCCGGCTACGAGTCGTTCGAGGGCTCCGAGGACCCGCTGGGCAAGCGCCGCAAGATGGTGGAGTTCCTGGAGCCGTTCACCGACGCCGACGTGCACAAGCTGCCCGACGTGGGCAACAAGCCGTCGTACTCCTACATCCTACGCGACCATCACTGGGAAGGAGGTGATGAGTAATGGAAACGCAGTGGCCTCTCGTCATCTTCACGCTGTTCGTATGCTTGACCTGCGGCACGCTGGGCGGCATGTCCATCCTGGCGCTTAAGGGTCAGGGCAGGAACCTGCAGATGACCGCGCTCATCACGTCCGCCGTCTCGCTGGTGGTGGGCGGCATCGGAGCCTTCCTGCACCTCGAGCACTGGGAGCGCATCTTCAACGGCTTCGGGCACATCACGTCGGGCATCACCCAGGAGCTCATCGGATGCGTGGCGCTGGCCATCGTCATCGTCGCATGGTTCGTGGTCCTTCGAGGCGGCAAGCCCGTTCCCAAGGCGCTGGCCTGGGCGACCCTCGCGGTTGCCGTGCTCATGGTGGTCGCCACCGCTCACTCCTACCTCATGCCGGCCCGTCCCGCGTGGGGCCTGGCGCTCGTGGCGTTCTATCTGGGCAACGCGTGCCTCCTGGGCGCCGCGGCCGTCTGGCTGATCTCCGTCCTGAAGAAGGACGAGGCCGTCGAGGCGACGGGCATCCAGCTGACGTTCATCGCCGCCCTCGTGCAGATCGTGGCCGACGTGGTGTTCGTCATCGCCTGCGCCATGGCGAAGATCGCGCAGTTCGGCTACTACGCCGACCCGACGTCGATGACCACGGCCCCCACGCACGTCGACAGCCTGATGACCGTCATGGTGTCCGGCGCGGGAGCGCCCATGTTCTGGGGCTCCATCGTCTCCGTGATCGTGGCTGCGGCCTGCGCCTTCGTGGCGAAGAAGAAGGTGGGCGCCTCCAAGACGCTCATGGTCGTCGCCGCCATCGGAGCGCTGGCCACCTCCGTGATGTTCCGCGTGCTGATCTACCAGCTGGGCTACCCGGTGGTCCTGATGTACTAACCGCACGACGCCCGGCATCTTCGGATGCCGGGCGGCACCCCGGTCGCGTTCCGGGAAGGAAACTGCAGCCTTCCCGGAACCGATCGAGGCAAGCGGGGCGATCCCCCTCCCCCGGCCCCGCTTGCCTCGATCTTGCGCCGCCGTCCCCTCCCCTCATGCGGCGCACCAGATCGACCCATCGGCCCGGCCGTCCGCCCCTCCCCCTATCGCGGACCGCCGGGCATCTTCATGCCCCGATCCCGACCATCTCCTCTTTTCCCGTTCACGTCGTCGGAAAAGCCGGCGCGGATGCCTCGTGGGCGTCCGCACACGGACGAACAACCGGAGGCCATGGCATCATTTTGCGCTTGCCGAACCCAACCCGTCGCCGAAGCCCTACAATGGATCAAAGAGCTTGAGACAGGAGATCCGATGCCGGGCAGCCGACGAAAAAGCGCCTCGACGCAGGGCCATACGTATGTCATCGACCAATCGTATCGCGTCGTGTATCTCGACCGTGCGGCCCGTCGCGTATTCCCCGGTGGACGAGTGGGCGAACTCTGCTACGAATGCTTCCGCGGGCAAAGCGAACCGTGCAAGGACTGCCCCTGGAACGCCGAGTCGAACGAGCACGCGACGCAAAGCGTCATCTACAGCGCGCGCACGGGAAGTTGGTACGAGATAACCTGCCTCGAGCTGGACTGGTTCAACGAAGGCCCCTGCGTGCTGTTCTCCGGCCATCCCGTCGACGAGCACAGCCGCAGCTTGTTCACGTCGTTGAGCGAGCCGTCATCTTACGATGAGCTGTTCGAACTCAACCTCACCGACGATGCATACAAGATTCTCTACCATGAGCCCGGAAAATTCACGACGCCTCCGCTCGAGGGACGCATCAGCGACATGTTCCCCGACGTGCGCGACCGCATGATCCACCCCGAAGACCGCGATCGCTTCCATGCGTTCTGGGATTTCGACACGTTGCTCGACCGCATCGAACAAGCAGGCGGCGCACTGCGCGGAGAGTTCCGCAAGCACCTCGAATCGGGGGCATGGAGCTGGACGTCGCTGACCGTGGCACCCGTCAAGCGCGGCGGAAGCGGCGAGCGCGTGGTCATGTGCTTCATCGCGGACATCGAAGAAGAGATGCAGCGACGCACGGATCAGGCAGAACGCTCGCAAATCCAGCTATTGCGCGAACGCGACCAGCTGACCGGCCTGTACAATGCGGCTACGTTTTACGACAAAGCCGAACGCCTGGTAGCCGACATGCCCGACATCGCGTACGATGCAGCGTACATCGACATCGAGCACTTCAAAATATACAACGAGTGGCATGGGCGCGAAGCAGGCGACGCCATCTTGCGCGCCATCGCCTCGCGTATCGGGGAGATCGCCCGTAAGCACGGCGGCATAGCCGGCTACCTGGGCGGCGACGATTTCACGCTGCTGCTGCCTCACGGCCTGATCGACGAAAAACGCGTGGAAAGCGAGCTGAAGAAGGAGCCGTTCGATTCCGAGGACACCATCGGGTTCCAGCCCGCTTTCGGAGTGTGCGCCATCGACAGCCCGGACGTGTCCGTAGTCACCGCCTGCGACCATGCGATGATCGCCATGAACTCCGTCAAAGGCGCCTACACCAAGCGCATCGCCTGGTACGAAGCCGAGATGACCGAGGAGATGGAGACCGAGGCGAAGATCCTGCTCGAGGTGAAGCGCGCGCTGACGAACCATGAGTTCGTGCTGCACTGGCAACCGCAATGCAACACGCGCACCGAGCGCATCGTGGGCCTCGAAGCCCTCGTGCGCTGGCAGCATCCCTCGCGCGGCATCGTCATGCCGGGCGCGTTCATCCCCGTGCTCGAGCGCAACAACTTCATCGCCAGCCTCGACCTGTACGTGTGGGAGGAAGCGTGCCGCCATATCCGTTCATGGATCGATCGCGGCGGTGTGCCCATTCCCGTATCGGTGAACATCTCCCGGGCCGACCTGTACGCCATCGACGTGGTCGAAGCGCTGGAAGGCCTGGTCTCAAGATACGACCTCGACCATCGCCTGCTAGAGCTCGAAATCACCGAAAGCGCGTACGCAGAAGACGAGAAAATGGCCGATGCGGTCGCCCGTCTCAAAGGACTCGGCTTCACCATCCTCATGGACGATTTCGGCAGCGGTTATTCCTCGCTCAACATGCTGAAGGACATCACGGTCGACATCTTGAAAATCGACATGGGCTTCCTCGCTCGACAGGATCAGTCTCAACGCAGCGAAAGCATCCTTGAGGCCATCGTGTCCATGGCTCGATTCATGGATCTGCGCATCATCGCCGAGGGCGCCGAGACGAAGGAGCAGGTGGACTTCCTGCAAGGCATAGGATGCGATTACGCGCAGGGCTACTACTTTTACCGTCCCATGTCTACCGAGGCGCTCGAGCAACTGCTGTCGCAGGACGGCATCGTGGACTACCGAGGCGTGTTGAACCCCAGCATGGAGCTCATCGACGTGAACGCGCTGCTGCACGACGACATGGTAAGCCGCGCTGCTGTAAACAACCTGATCGGCGGCTTAGCCGTGTACGCCGTGTACGCCGACCGTTTCGAGCTGCTGCAAGTGAACAACGAGTACTACCACGTCACCGGATGCAACTCGATCGATCTGCGCGAACGACAGAACCGGATCTCGCGCCAAGTGCACCCCGACGATCTGCCCCTCGTGCAAAGCATGTTCGCCGAAGCGTACGAGCGCCCCGTCACGGGAGCTGAAGCCACCTTTCGTCGGTACCGACTGAACGGCGAGATCATGTGGATGCGCATGCGCGCCTTCTTCCTGCGCCGCGAGCAAGACCGCACCATCTTCTTCGCCTCGCTGGCGGACGTGACCGAGCAGAAACAGCAGGAAGACGAGCTGCGCGAGTCGCAGGCGGTGCTCGAATTGGAAGACGAGGTCCTGCATCGCATCATTCAGCAATCGGATCTGAACGTGTGGGTGTACGACATCGCTTCCGACCGACTGTCGTTCCAGAACCTCTCGTCGAACGGCATCGCCTCCCTTTTGGCCGCCTCGGCGGACGAGGAGGACACCGCCAGCCTGGGCGACGACGTGAGCAATGTCCTGCGGAGGCTGTCGCGCGAAACGTTATGGGGCAGACCTGCCGCTCGCACGATCAAGGTATGGTCGAATACGGGAGAGCCGCTGACGCTGCATATAGAACGCGAGATCGTGCCAGACGCGAACGGCAAGCCCGCCCGCGTCATCGGCTACCTGGAAGATCCTTTGAACGATTCGCGGGCGAAACTGACGCGCTCGGACGACAACCGGCTGCTCGACATCCTCAAGGGCGCCGCGGTGGATCACTGGTATATCAACGTGAACACGAAGAGCTTCCTCAACTCGGCCGATCGCCGCGCATGGCGCTATTGGGCCGGAATCTCGCTGGACGACTGGTCGAGCAGCATGCTCGAAGACCGCCTTGGCAAATACACCGGCCCAAGCCAGGACGCAGAAGCCATCGAGAACTTCCTCGATTTCGACGACATGCTGCAGCGTTTCGCCGACGGAGAGCGCAACGACTCCCTCGAGTACCGACTCGGCGAAAACGACGATGAACGCTGGATGGAGCTGAGCTACCGCATGGTGCAGCTCGAGGAAGACGGCTACGTGTACGCCTATCTGTCGGTCACCGACATCGACGAACGCAAGCGCCGCGAGCTTGACCTGGAGAACAAGGCCGAGCACGACGCGCTGACCGGCTTGCTGAACCGCCAAAGCGCATCGATGCGCATGGCCAACGCCTTGGAGCGCACGCTGCAACGCGGTTACCGCGGCGCGTTCGCCATCATCGACCTCGACGACTTCAAGCAGGTGAACGACCGCTACGGCCACCTGTCGGGTGACACGGTGCTGGCCGACGTGGCGCAGCATTTGTGCGGTGCGTTCAGGAAGGGCGACCTTATCTGCCGCTGGGGCGGCGACGAGTTCGTCGTGTACTGCGAGGACATGGAGCGCGACGATATCGAGAGGCGCCTGGTCGAGCTGTCGGAAGGCCCTTGGAACGCGACGCTGCCCGACAACCGCGTGATCGAGCTGTCGGTGTCGACCGGCATCGCCATGGTGCCGCAGGACGGCATCGCGTTCAAGACGGTGTACGAGCGCGCCGATCGCGCGCTGTATCGAGCGAAATCGAAGGGCAAGGCGCACTTCTGCTTCTTCGAGGCGGACAAGGACTCCTAGGCTTATACGCCCAGACCCACCGTCATGTGCATCATGTAGAACGCGAACCGCATGACGAAGATGCCGGCCAGCACGAGCACGGCAGCTCCCGCCGCGCGCCCGACCGACAGCCGAACCCGTCGAGGCCACAATTCGACGGCGTCCAGGCCAATGCCCGCCATGCCAAGCACGCCGAACGCGCATACCATCAAACCATACGAGGGCACCAGTTCCGCCGCCGTAAGATACGAGTTCTCGATCGAGGCCAAATCCGCACCCTGCACGCCGAACGTCACCACGTTCACGGCCAACGCCGCAGCGGCCACCATCGTCAGCACGCGTCCCATACGGCCTTCAACCGGCTCGTAACCCGCGGCGCGCAGCCCCGCGATGGCGAGTATGGGGCCGCCCACCAGCGCGTTCAGCATCAAATTGAGCGGCACGTACACCGTGTGCCACGACACTATGGTGTCGGCGGCATAGGCGCAGCCCACCGCAGCCACGAACACCGCGCCCGCCAGCATGGCCAGAACGAGCCACGCTCGCTGTAACTGCGGTTTGGGATGCTCGACGAAGTTGTACAGCCAATACAATCCGGCCAGCGCCAGAAACACCACCGCACAGAACACCTCGGTGGACAAGGGGCTGCGTCCCACCCCAAGGAACACGTACAGCGCGTTAGCGGGGTTGCCCAGGTGGGTGGCCGAGGCGACGAGACCCACCATGGCAACCACGAGGGGCAACCCCAAGAACACGTTGAGCCGCTGACGCAGGGCAACGGACGCGCCGCGCCCCAGCACGGGAAGCCCCATGCAGATGAACGCAACCACGCCCGACGGTGCCAACGTCGTGAACAGCACGAGCGTAATCTCGCCGAGCGCGGTATCGAATCCTGAAATCATGCAGGCTATCCTAGCGGTAGAACCTCGGGTAGACGACGTCCAGGCCCAACTTGGCCTGAATGCCTTCGAGCGAAGCCTTCGTGAGACGCGCGAGACCTTCATAGAAGGGCTGGCCGGCCGCCTCGATCAGCTGGTCGAGGAAGTGCGACGACCAGGTGAGCAGATGCAGCCGCAGAAACTCGCCTAGATCCTGCGGCTGGTTGCGCGCGATCCAGGCCATGAGCACCAGCATGAGGCCCATATGATCCTCGGGCGTCTTGTCGTCCGTCTGACGCGCGATGCCGTGAGAGCGCATCCACGCGCGCAGCTCCAACGTGGTCGCACCGAACACGACGCATTCGCGATCCGTGTACACCGAGCCCCAAGGCGGCGCGGGCTTCGGCGCGGGACCGATGAACAGGCGGCGGTATTCCCACACCAGGCCGTCGGCGTCGATGCCTTCCGCCAACCCCGAGCGCATGAGATCGAGGTCGCACCGCGCCTCGGCTTCGTCGACGAACGGCCACTCCACGGCGGCCTGCGCAACGTCGATCGCGGCCATGGCCGCGAAGGCCGGGCCGGCATCGCCCTTCACCGGGTCTTGCAGGTAGAACGGCCCCAGCGTCTCGCCGACGAACGCGATGGCCTCGCGCACATCCTCGGACAGCGGCACGGTTGCTTCTTCGCTCATTCCATGATCTCCTTATCGGTTGCCCGAAATCCAACTTCCAACAGGTTCGCCACGACGCCGTCCTTCGATTCCGCAGGACGGGCATCGGCGGACGGTTTGACGAACAGGTTCGGCACGGTCGCCTCGGGCCGGGGAAACGGCGCGATGGCCGCGCGCTCGCCGAGCTTCTCCATATCGCCGACCGGCCCGAAGTCCAGCGCGCGAGCCGGGCAGGCCTCGACGCACACCGGCTTCTCGCCCGCGGCCACGCGTTCGATACAGCCGTCGCACTTCACCGAGTGCCCCTTTACGCGATCGACGCGCGGAGCGCTATACGGGCACGACAGATGACAGTATCCGCAGCCGATGCAGTGCCGGTCGTTGACGCTGACCAGCCCGGTCTGCTCGTCTTTGTGCATGGCCTCGGTGGGACACACGCGCACGCACACCGGATCGTCGCAATGGTTGCACGCCACCGACACGTTGTACGAGAAGCAGGTGGAGCCGAAGGTGCCGTCGCCGTTGCGAACCGTATCGCCTCCCGTGTATTCGAACACGCGGCGGTAGGCGGTGCCGACGTCGAGGTCGTAGGCGTCTTTGCAGGCGAACATGCACGTTTTGCACCCTGAGCAACGCGTTCCATCGAAGAAAAAAGCCTGCTGGGACATGTGGCGACCTCCTCTCGTCAACACGGAACCGCAAACGCTCCCCCTATCCCAAAAAGCGGGGTACGCTGTATTTTAGCGTACCCCGCCAAGACGTGCGCCTCGCGCCGCAGATTGCCACGAGCCCCTCACGGAGGGAAGAGGGGCCGTGGCGTCGTACGCGAACAGTCCTGCTACGCGACCTCGAGCGGGTTGGCGATTTCCGCCGCGCCCACCGGCTGAGCGTCCGCGGATGCCTTGATAAAGATGTTCGGGGTGGTTTCGGACGGGTCGGGAAGCGGAGCGATGTTGCCGCGCTCGCCCATCTTCGCCATCTCCTCGGCATCGCCGAAGTCCAGCGCACGAGCCGGGCAGGCCTCGACGCACACCGGCTTCTCGCCCGCGGCCACGCGCTCGGCGCACCCGTTGCAGCGAACCGCCTTCTTCTTCTCCTCGTCCACCTTCGGCGCGTTGTACGGGCACACGATGGCGCACGTTCCGCAGCCGATGCACTTCTCCTCGTCGATGGACATGAGGCCCGTGTCGGCGTCCTTGATGATGGCGCTCTGCGGGCACTTCTCGAAGCAAACCGGAGAATCGCAGTGGTTGCACGACATGGACAGCGGATAGCTGACGCAGGTGGTGCTGAAGGCGCCGTCGGCATCCTTCACGGTGTCGCCGATGGTCACCTCGTACACATGGCGAAACGAGATGCCCAGATCGATGTTCTTGTAGTCCTTGCACGCCATCTGGCAGGTCTTGCACCCCGTGCAGCGCGTGCCGTCAAAGTAGAATGCCTGTTGAGACATGATATATCACCCTTTCTGCGGCTCGTCGCCCTACGCCTTGGTCACCTGGCAGATGTTGCTGTGCTGGGGGTTGCCCTTAGCCAACGGAGACGGACGATGCGTCGTCAGCGTGTTGATGCAGCCGCCCTTGTCAACGCGATCGCCGTACATGTCGGCGTCGTGCCATGCGCCCTGCGAGATGCACACCGTGCCGGGAACCACGCGCGGCGTGACTTTCGCCAGGATCTCGATTTCGCCGAACGCGTTCTTCACGCGGATCTTGTCGCCCTGCTTGATGCTGCGCTCTTTAGCGTCGGCGGGGTTGATCCACGCCTCCTGCGGGTTCACTTCCTTGAGCAGCTCGATGCCGCCCCACGAGGAGTGCGTGCGACCGCGATAGTGGAAGCCGCTGCAGCGCAGGGGGAACTCGTCGGTGGGCACGTCAGTCTCGGTGAAACCGTGCGTGTACACCGGGATGGGCGAGATGAGGTCCTCCTCGCCAAGCTCCCAGGTGGAAGCGATGCCGGCCAGCGTCTCGGAGTAGATCTCGATCTTGCCGGTGGGAGTGTCCAGCGGGTTGGCCGCCGGGTCGTTGCGGAAGGCCTCGAACGCGATGGTCGCACCCTTCGGATTCTTGCGCGTGTAGACGCCCATTTCCATGGCCTCGTCGTACGTCGGCAGCTCGGTGTCCTTCTCGCGCGTCTTCTCGTAGAGCTCCTTGATCCACTCTTCCTGGGTCTTGCCCTCGGTGAACTGCTCCTTCACGCCCATCTTGTCGGCGATGAGGGTCAGGGCGTCGTAGAGGGTCTTGCGCTCGAACTTCGGCGTGGTGCACGGCTGGCCGCTGATCATGTATGCGTTGTCGCCGCCGGTGCCGATCTGCGACACCTGCTCGAAGCGGAACAGGTCGGGCAGCAGGATGTCGGCGTACTTGGCGGAGTCCGTCATGGCCGTCTCCCACACAACGATGAACTCGCACTTGCTCTCGTCGGCCAGGATGTCGTGCGCGTAGTTGATGTCGCCATGCTGGTTCGTCAGGCAGTTGCCGGCATAGTTCAGCATGCACTTGATGTTCTGGTTGAGCTTGTCCGCGCCCATCACAGCGGAGTTGAGCGCCGTCATCTCGGTACCGTGGTCAATAGCCTCGGTGAACAGGAAAACGGGGATCTTCGCCTTGATGGGGTTGTCGCCGGCCGGCAGGGACGTCAAGCTGATGGAGAACGAGCCCTCGCGGCAGCCGTTGCTCGTGCCCGGCAGGCCAACCTGGCCGGTCAGCAGCGGCAGCATCATGATGGACCAGCAGTTCAGCTCGCCGTTGCTGCGGCGCTGCGGGCCCCAGCCCTGAACGACGTACAGCGGCTTGGCCTCGCCGATCTCGGAAGCCAGCTCCCTGATGCGATCGGCGGAGATGCCGCAGATGGGGGCTGCCCACTCGGGGGTCTTCTCCACCATGTCGTAGCCGGTGCCCATGATGTAGTCCTTGTAGGACTTGTTCTGGCCCTTGGCGCTCTCGGGCATGGTGTCCTCGTCGAAACCGACGCAGTACGCGTCCAGGAACTCCTTGTCCACCTGGTCGTTCGCGATCAGCTCATGCGCGATGGCGGAACAGAGCGCGGCGTCGGTGCCGGGGTTGATGGGCTGCCACTCGGCGGAACGGCCCATGACGGAATCGTTCATGCGGGGGTCGATGTAGATCATCTTGCCCTTCGTGGTCTCGCGCAGATGCACCCAGTCGTAGTGCGACACGGCGCCGCCCTGGCGCGTCTCGGTCGGGCTCGTGCCGAACGCGAGGATGAGCGCGGCGTCCTCGGCGGCGTTGAGCGTGCTGCCGCTGAAGCCGGATGCGCCGTAGGTGTGGGGCACGATCATTTCCATCTGCATGGCGCTGTAGTCGCCGTACGACCCCAGGAAACCGCCGAGGCAGTTCATGAAACGCGGCAGCGAGCGCGCCGTCGTGGAGCTCACGCCCGTCGCATAGGGAATGTACACGGACTCGTTGCCGTACTCGTCGATGATGCGCTTGAGTTCGCTGGCGATCGTGTCGACGGCTTCGTCCCACGAGATCTGCTCGAACTTGCCCTCGCCGCGCTTGCCGACGCGTTTCATGGGGTAGTTGATGCGATCGGGGTTGGCGAGCCAGCGGCGATACGTGCGACCGCGCAGGCAGGCGCGCGGCTGAACCTCGTCGAAGCCGGCGTCCTTGCTGGTGTAGGTTTCCACCCAGGCGACCTCGTCGTCCTGCACGTGGAACTTCAGGCTGCAACGGCCGGGGCAGTTGATGGCGCAGTGACCCCACGTCGTGGTCTCCTCGACGGCCTGCGTCGCAGCGTCATTGCCCTTCGCGCCGTCGGCGCTCGGCGAGCAGCCGAACAGCGACACGGCACCCGTGCCCATCGCGGCCGCACCCAGGCCGGCCAGCGCCGAGCCCTTCATGAACGTGCGGCGAGACACCTGAGCGTTCTCCAACATGTTCGTCATGGTCCCTCCCTCTTTCCTCTCTCGTCTGGCGCTCCGCTTCCCGGGCGGAACGCCTCGCATTGTGGCACTCCCCCGCGACCGCCGTGTCACATAAAATATGCGAACTTATCGTTTCCCCAGGTCACAAGACAGCACTTTGGGTAATGCGTCGCACGATACTTCTGACAATACCGTTATACTGATGCAACGGGAACAGTGTGCGGGAACGGAAAACCGCATATGCGCGCGGTCTCGGGGGAGGATCTTTGAACGCAGCCACCATCGTCAGCATCATGAAGCCGAACATCACCTCGCTCGGCTACGGCTTGTTCTTGGCCATCAACGCCGCGGGCGTATGGGGCGGCGTGTTCCCGTTTCTTCCGATGGAGTTCCAAACCACCGAGATCGTGTTCTGGTTCTTCCTCGCGCAATCGCTCGTGTTCTCGTTCAGCTACTTCGCCAGCGCCCTGGGATCGTACTTCTTCCCCGGCCCCACGCGCACATTCATCGTGCGGCTGGCCACCATGCCCTACCTTCTGGGATGGTGCTGCCTCATCGCGGCCATCTATCTGGACGCATGGGCGCTGCCGCTCGTCGTCGGCGGCGGCGCGCTCCTGGGCCTGGGGTCGGCCGGTTTCTACATGCTGTGGCAACGCCTGTTCGCCAGCCAGGATTCCGACACCGGCAACCGCGACCTCATCAAGGGTACCCTATACGCGGCGGTGCTGTACTTCTCGCTGTACCTTATTCCGCAAGCGGTGACGGCGTTTCTCATCCCGCTCGTGTTCCTGCCGCTATTCGGGTTGACCATCGTGCTGAAAAGCCGCGAGATCGACCTCGATCAAGCCATGTTCCAGGACGTGCCGCGCGACCATCCGCTCGTGTACCAGCGCCTGGTGAACGACTACTGGCGAAGCGCGCTATGCGTGGGCGCGCTGGGGTTCTGCACGGGCATCATGCGCTCCCTGGCCATCGGCGAGCCGGCGGTGGGATCGCTCGTGAACGTGCTGTCGATGGGCGGATCGTTGACCGCGGCTATATCGCTGCTGGTGTTGTGGCAGTTCAAGAACCTCAGCGTGAACGTGGTGGGCGCCTACCGCGTCTTCTTCCCGTTCGTCATCACCTCGTTTCTGCTGCTGCCGTTTCTGCCCGAGGAGTACGCGCGCTGGCTGGCCGGCGGCCTGCACGCCGTGTACAGCGTGGCTATCATGCTCATGATGATTCAATGCGCGCAAGCTTCGCGCGACCGCGGCATCAACCCCGTGTTCATCTACGGGTTCTTCGGCGGCATCGTGTACGCGCTGCACGACGTGGGCTTCATCGGCGGCACGTTCGCCGAGCAGACCATGATCATCGGCATCGCGCCGCTCGCCGTGGTGGCGCTCGTGGCCGTGTACCTGCTGGGGCTCATGTACTTCATCGGACAGGGCGGGTTCCGCCGCATCTTCAAACACGACAGCGATGCCGCGGCCAGCATCGAGCTGGTCGCCCTACGCGCGCATGCGCCCGAGAAGAAGCCTGCAGGGGCGAACGCGGAGGGCGAAAAGCCCGACGACGCGGTGCCGAAGAAGGCGGGCAAGCGCGGCGATCGGCCGCCTCGCGCGAGCCGCAAGCCGCAGCGCGAACGCAAGCGCGAGGAGCGCGTGTACCTCGACCGCATCTCGAAGCAGGCGGCGCTGTTGCAGCAGCATTACCGTCTGAGCGAGCGCGAGACGGAGGTCATGGAGCTCATCGCGCGCGGCAACACCGTGGCGCGCATCGCCGAGGATCTCGTGGTCACCGAGAACACCATCCGCACGCACTCGAAGCGCATCTACGCGAAGCTGGACATCCACAAGAAGCAGGAGCTGCTCGACCTCATCGAGTCCTTCGACCCCAACGACTTGCAGGAATAGAAACGCTGCAGTGCGCGGAAGCCCGCTTCGAGACCCTTTGCCTAAGGTCGCGCGCGACCCCGATTGTTGTACATCGATTCTCCTTGCGGAGCACGGCCGTTTTTGTATAATAAGGGCGAGCCGCAGGGAGCGCTAACTCCCCACGGCTCTCGAACTCGCTTCGGCGGTTTGGGTTTACTGTGAGCGCTCCTTTCCCTTGCGGGTTTGGAGCGCGTCTCTTATCATCAGGAAGATCTCGATGATTCGGGACATCAGCCTCATAAGCACTTCAGCCAACACCAGCAAATCCAAAACGGTCATGGTCATCACCTCCGTTCATCTAGAATATGAGAGGGAGAGGCACCAAGCCGCCGGATCGAATCCGTACCTATAAGTATAGCGACGCCGTCTCACGTTTCCATGGCACGCATCACCGTGGAAAACCTTCCCGACCTTGCCCGTTTCCAACGCCGCTCCCACGCGAATTCCATGCGCCTTGCCATCGTTTCCAACGCGGATTCCACACGCCTTGCACGCGGTTCCAACGCCGTTTCCACGCAGCGGGACGAACGCGCGAAAACGCACCGGGCGAGCTCTCGCGACGTAATCAAGACCGTCCCTCAGCAAAGTCTCACCTGATCGCATGCTATACTTCTTGCCATCTTGGTTCGCCGCACGTTTCCCTGATCGGAGCTGCCATGAACGCTGCATCGCATGTCGAATCGCCAATATCCGGACGGAAGCTGTGCGCATTCGCACTCGCCGCGGCGCTTGCGCTCATGGCGGGAGCACAGTTCGTTCCCGCGCATTACGCCTGGGCTGAAGACGAGCCGGCGGCAACGGCTCAGGCGGATGCGACCCTCCCTGACGCGGCCCCACTCGAGGAAGCCCCGCCCGAGGTGGCAGCCTTGGCGCCCATAGAGAATGCGCCGCACCTCGACCTGAGGACGGTTCCATCCTCTTGAAGGACTCCGGCTCGAACCTCCAATACAGCCAGGACAACGAGGCAACGTGGACGTCCTATTCCGGCAACGTGACGATCGGTGGAACGGCAGGCAGCGGCACGAACGTGCAAGTGCTCAACGGAACCCATGCGATACTTCTCAACGGCGTTACCATCAACGAGCCGCGCGCCAATCACGCGGCGATTGAAATCGGCAGCGACACGCAGGCTGCGCAGCTTACGCTCTGGCTGTATGGCTCGAACAAGCTTTCCGGTTCGAGCGGGTATCCCGCAATTTTCGCACCTGGTAAGGCTCATCTGATTTTCAAAGGCGATCTCTACGGCAGTCTGGAAGCGCAGGGAGGATACGAGGCTCCCGCCATCGGTGCGGACAGCGCGGTTTCAAGTTGCGGCACCATCGAGTTTTGGCAACCCGGCAACGTAACCGCGCGAAGCGGCAACGGCGCCCCTGCCCTCGGCGACCCGACCTCGAGCGCTGTGGATGCAACGGGGTCGGTGTCCTTCTTTTCGGGAACGGTGACCTTGCAGTCCTCAGGCACTTGCGACATTACCGCGAAAAGCATCGTCACCGGCGGCGGCAACATTCACCTCTCGCAGCGCCCGCCCGCCAACACGACGCTCGCCGTCGATCAGGGCGGCTCCTTCCCCAGTTCCGCGTATGTTCTGGTGTCGGGCTTGGCGGCAGGTGAGAATCTGCTCGGAGCCAGTTTTGGTGAGAAAGGCCCTGTCTTTGTCAGAGGCGATCGGTGGGTGGATGCCAAGCATTACATCGTAGACGGCTTCGCCACTTGGATGGACGACGGCGATCTGGGACTTTTTCTCGACAGAAACCTGCTTAAGGACGGCAGCTCCGTCAAGATGAGCTTTAGCGAATCCGGCAACGTGTACGAAGGCACGATCAAGGGTTCTGCCGAAGCCGGATACACGCTTCATCTGGCCATTCCCGACCCGCCTGTTGAAAACCCCGTCGTCAGCATGCACGAAAAAAAGGGCTGCAAGCTCATCGTCGATGTGAGTTCGGAGGGCATTCCGCAGTACACCCTCGACGGGGGAGTGAGTTGGACGCGCTACAGCGGGTACCTGGCTGTCACGGGAGCCGCAGATTTTACCTCCTTCCCCGTAAGCAATCAGGTGATCGTAAGGAAAGGCACTCACGCACTGCGCTTTCAGGATCTGAGCGGCGTTGCGGTTTCAATCGAGGGATCCTCGAACGCGACGCTCACGCTGGTGGGAAGTAATTACATATGCGGCCACAGACTGGAGGCGTCGCCGGGGGTGGCGGTTCGAGGCACCTCGTCTCTTACCATCAACGGCAAGGGAACCTTGAATACCGTGGGAGCAGGCACAGGTCGTCAGCCTTGCATCCTGGGAGAGCCGAACACGACCATCTCGATAGCGGGCGGCACGGTTCTCGCTCATTCGGGAGTAACGGGCGGTAATGGCATTACTGCAGGCAAGCTCGTTGTTTCCGGAGGCACTGTCGAAGCGCTCAGTCAGTCGAGTGGAAGCGCAGCGATCACGGCGAGCAAGTCCATCGCCGTCAGCGGCGGGTCGGTTACCGCCAAAGGCTCCAAGTTCGTCGCTGGCATCGGGTCGGATCATTACGGCTCGTGCGGCTCCATCACCATCAGCGGCGGCATAGTGAACGCGCACGGCGGCGACCTGTCTGCAGCCATAGGTTGCAGCGTCGGCGGCTCGTGCGGGGAAATCAAGATCAGCGGGGGCACCGTCAACGCCGTCGGCGGGCTGGGCACTCATGGAGCCGGCCGGGTCGCGGCTATCACAAGCTCCGTCAAGGCGCCCGTCATCACCGGCGGGACGGTAAAATGCAACGAGGCGGTTTCAACGAGGGCGGCGTCTTTGGCGTCGGCATCAGCTTCGCCGGCTCCGGCAGCGTTGAACTTCCTGCTCGCCTCCCCCGTCGCGCTCGCGTCCGACCTGGACGAGGAAGCAACGTCTCTTGCCTCCGAGGACGAGCAGCGCTTCGTCAACGAAAACAACGACGACCTCTCGCTTGTAACGATACACGGGCTTCCGGCGAACACGCCCATCTCCTCCTTGCAGATGCGCCTGCTCGACACGGAATTCGTGGAAGAGCCGACCGGCGGCAGCACCTACGGCATGCGCGACGTCCAGACCGACGACCAAGGCGCGCTCTACCTGCACCTCACGCCGCTCGAGGCGACGGACAAGCTGGTCGTCGCCTCGTGGAACGGCCGCAATTACAGCGGGCTGAGCGAGAGGAACCTGGACGGAACCTTCGCCATCGCACTCGCCCCCACCGAGGCCGCCGTGTACTACCAGTGGCACAGCTTCGAGGACGGCTGGGCCTACGAGGACGCCGGCGTCGATTGGAGCATCGACGGGCAGACGAGCGGAAACGCCGCCGGCCACGACGTGACCGCGCTGCGCATCGAGACGTCCATCGGCGGCTTGAACGTTTCCTACGCGGTCGACAACGGAAGCGGGTGGAGCCCGGCGGTTGAGAACGGCGACATCGCGGGCGAGATGGAGCAGCCCGTGCAGGCGCTGCGCGTCAGCCTGTCGGGCGACGAGGCTGCGCGCTACACCGTCTACTACCGCCTGTACGTGAAAGGCGTCGGCTGGATGGCTTGGGCGCATGACGGCACCGCCAACGGCACGTCGGGATACGGCTACCCCGTCAAGGCGTTCCAGGTGGCGATACTTCCTGCGGGAGCGACGCCCACGACCGGCGAGGCCAGCGCGACCGAGTACGCGTACCTGGTGAAAGACGGCCAAAGCCAGCCGGGGCTCATCGGCGAGAAGCCTTCCGCCGGGCATGAGGAACGCGAGGCTGCGCCCCCTGCGAAGGCGCTCGCCTCTACCGGCGACAGCCCGGCTTTCGCCATCGCCCTGGGCGCAGCCCTCGCAAGCGGCGCGCTGGTTCTTGCGTCGCGCGCCCGTCATCGCAGGTCGCTGTCCTGATCGGAGCTCCTGCCGCTCGCGCGAGACACCGCGCCCGCAGAGGGAGCATCGCCTCTGCGGGCGCGGCAGGGCTTCCGGGCGCAAGCGGCGCGACGAGCGTCACAGGTCGCCGTCTTCGGGCACGACGATGCAGTCGGTAGTCGTTCGGCCGTTCTTCATGGAGACGGTCACGGACTTGCCCGGCACCGTGTTCGAGGCCGCCGCCAAACGCTCCATGCTCGTACCGCCTTTGCATCAGAGGAGCCACCCCACCTGCACGGCGCGGGGAAGCCGATGTAGAAGATGGTTCCATGTTACCACATGATTACACCGTTTCGGACGCGCCGAGCCAAGGCCGCGCGCAAGGCGAAAGCGTGGGAAAGAGACGAAGGAACGGGGAGATCTCCCTCCCGCCATCCTCGCCCGGCTCCGGAATGCGCGTTTTTCACCTGTCTGTTGCGTCCCGATCGTTGCGCAACGATCCTCTTGGCGGAGCACGGTCGTTTTTGTATAATAAGGGCGAGCCGCAGGGAGGTGGTGCTCCCCACGGCTCTCGGATCGCTTCGGCGGTTTGGGTTTACTTGTGGCGCTCCTTTCCCCTGCGGGTTAGGAGCGCGCTCCTTATCACCAGAAACAGCTCGATGACGCGGGTAGCGAACTCCAAGAGCAAAATCACCAACGAAGCAATCCCCAAAACGGTCATGGTCATCACCTCCAATCATCTAGAATATTGAGAGGGAGAGGCACCAAGCCGCCGGATCGAATCCGTGCTTCTCAGTATAGCGACGCGGTCTCACGTTTCGTTTGCGCAGATCCAACGCGCGTTGCCGCCAAATCAAGCGCGTTTCCCACGTCGTTCCAACGCGGATTCCACGCGCCTTGCCGCCGTTTCCAACGTCGTTTCCACGCGTGTCACATCCCAATCCAGCGCCGATCAAACGCCGAAGCAGCGGACAACATGCGGTCGAAGGGCTAGCGCGAGCGAAGGGTCGCCGCCGACGCCCGATGAGGCGAAATTTCGTTTCCGAGGGTAAAACTGAGCCGGTTTGGCAATTTCGAGAGCGCGATTTCAGCCCGGTTGGCACCTATCTTGGGCTGAAATGTCAGGCGTGCTTTCAAAATGCCTGATCAGCGCGATGTGCTATTTAATGATTATATAGATCATAATTGCCAAACTGACTTGTTTTTACCGCTCCGCGGGACAATTTGCATCACCAGCGCGCCTGCCCCCTTCGCGCGCCCCACCGCCACCGCGCGTGCCGCCGCGCGACACGCGCCGCCACGCGACAAGCTCAGGCGCGCGACAAAAACAAAAAAAGCCAGCCGACGGCCTTTCGGGCGTCGGCGGCTTGAAGGTCTTCGAGGGCCGAAGCCTCTACACCTGCAGCGCGTAGAACATGAGGCGCGCCACGAAGATGCCGATGAGCACGGCCGCGTTGCCGGCCACGAGCAGCGGGATGGCCGAACGGACGCCCACGGGAGCATCAGCATCGACGTCCTCGCGATCGCGCAGCGGGATGGCCGCCGCAGCACCCGCCGTCCTTCCCATCGCCGCCACATTGCGGCCGCCGGGCATGAGCGTGGCGCGCAGAGTCGCCAGCATAACAACGAACCCCACGATGGATATCACGAGGTACACCCACGAACCGGGAAGCACGTCGGAGCCCGGAAAGAACGCGTTGAACGTGGACTGGGCGAACAGCAGCTGCGCGCTGACGGCGACGATGGCCGCCACCACGCCGATAAAGGCCGTGACCAGCGCTACCGTTGGCAACCGCGTCAAGCGCGCTTCGGGCATCCCACCCGCGAGAGCGACGACCAGCACGCCGAGCGGCACGCCGCCTGCGATGCAGAACCCGATGATGCCGAGCGGCACGAGCGGAGAGTTCCAGGTGAGCACCGCGGAGCCCATGTACATCACCCCGATGCTAAGCGACAGCAGCAGCGAAGCCGCGCCCACCACAGTGGCGAACACCTTGCGCGGACGCCCGTCCAGATTGCCCGTCATCGCGATGATCCAGTACACCACGGCCAGCGCGATTAACAGCATGCCAGCGATGCCCACGAAGGACAACGGCGCGATGTCGACGCCTTGGAACAAGCTCATCGAATACTGCGGCGACGAGAGCGCCACGAACGACGCGATGTAGCCCACGGCGAGGATCGCCATCGGAAGCAGCGTCCAGCGGTCGATGCGGGCGAGGCGCTCCTTGCTGAAACGCGTGGTCAGAAACGCCAGCGCCAGGCCGATGAACGCGCCCGAAGCCATCGGCACGAGCGTGGTGAACAGAACCATCGGCATTTGAAGCAATGCGAGATCCATACGATTTCACCTCCTCAGGATTCACGACGAATCCCCTAGCTGTCATATAAACAGCCCTCATCCTAGGAGCGCGCACAGGCAGGGCAGCTGACCCGCCGCCCCGTTTGAGAAGGTGTTGCCCGATCGTGACTTCGATGTCAGCGCGTCGCCCCACCCTGCCAGGCAAGGCATGGTGACCGTAGATGCTTCGACGAAAGGAGGGCCGCCATGACCCGCATCCAAAGAGGCTGGGCGGTGGCCGCCGTGCTGGCCGGCGCCCTGTTCGCCTGCACGATCGCCCTGTTCCTCGGTGGCACGATGCCGCTTGCGCCCGCGGCGGCGCTCGCGCTCATCGCCTGCGCCCTCTTCGTGACGGCCGCCCGCCAAGCCCGCCGCCCCTAGAAGGCGGGCGGTACGCTAACGCAGGTCGAACACGTCTTTAATGCTGTAAACGCCCGCGGGCTTTCCTTGGAGATACGCGGCGCAGTCCACGGCGCCGCGGGCGAAGCAGTCGTCGCTGTAGGAGTAGTGGGTGATCTCCAAACGCTCGCCCATGCCTCCGAAGTACACCTTGTGGTCGCTCGTGATATCGCCGGCGCGCAGCGAATGGAAGCCCACGCCGCCCGGCTTGCGCGCGCCGTGGCCCTCGCGGCCGTACTCGGCCAGCTCGTCGAGCGTGGTGCCCTTGAGCTCCGCGATCATGTTGCCGATGATGACGGCGGTGCCGCTGGGCGCGTCCAGCTTATCGCGGTCGTGCTGGTCGATGATCTCGATATCCGTCTCGTCCACGAGCGCCCGCGCCGCGATCTCCACCAACTTCAGCATCACGTTCACCATCTTCGAGGTGTTGCATTTGAAGATGATCGGGATGTGCCGGCCGGCCGCTTCGAATCGTTCGAACTGTTCGGGCGAGAACCCCGTCGCTGGCCCGGCTGATGCCGAGAGCTTTCCCCATTGCCGCCACGGCCAAGGTCGAGCGTTTTCGAGGCACTGCTCCACGCTGGAAAACGTCAATGAGCGCGTCGCACGCGTCGATGACGGACGAGAGGTCGTCCGCCACGGGGATGCCCAGATCGCGTCCGAGGCCCACCACCTGGCCGAGGTCGCGGCCGATGTAGTCGCGTCCCGCAGGGCCCACGCCTCCCACCAGCTCCATACCCTCGCGCTCGGCGACGAATCGGCTGATGGGCTGCCCCATCTGCCCGTGGCATCCGACGACGATCACCTTCATGACGTTCTCCCTTCTCGACGCGCACCGATGCGGTTGATGCCGCCAGTATAAGCCCCGGCGCTACTCGGCGCTCGGCTCTTCCTCGCCGAACAGCACATCGAACAGGTAGCGGGTGATGGTGGCGCGGCGCACCATGCCGATGAGCCTGCCGTCCTCATCGATGACCGGCACCTTCTTGAACTTCTTCTTCGCCAGCACGTCGGCGATCTCGCCGATGGTCTGGTCGGCCGTGGCGCACAGCACCCGCTGCACGGCCAGCTCCATGACGTTGCGGCGCTTGAGCGCGCGGGCCTTCTCCTCGAAGGACTCGCTGTCGTACAGCACCATGTTGGAGTACCCACCGCTGAAGATGGAGCGCGTCTTCTGCGCGGCGACCGCTTTCATGATGTCGCCGTCGCTGATGAATCCCACCACATGGCGATCCTCGTCGATCACCACGAGCCCGCTCGTGCCCAGCTCGTTGAACAGGGTTACCACCTCGCCGAGGTTCTGGTCGTAGCGGCACGTGTACGCGTCCCGCTCCATGATGTCGCCGATCGTCCGATTCATCGTGCAGCTCCTTCCCGAGCTTCTTCCATTTCGATCTCAAGCGGCGCTTCGGCCCGGGATGCAGGCGAGGCGACCGCCTGCTTCTTGACGTTGCGCACCTTCAAGACGGCTATGACCAGCGCGACAGACGCCACGGCCGCGGAGATCCCGTACGCCACGTCGATGCCCGCCGCCGTGGACAGCACGGGGCCTGCCTCGGCGTTCGCCGCGGTCACCATGGTCATCACCGTCACGATGAGCGCCGTGCTCACTGCGCCGCCCACCTGGCGGCCCGTGTTGCTGATGGCGTTGCCGTGCGCGATCATGTCGTTCGGCAGCGCGTTGATGCCCCAGGTGGTGACCGGCATGTTCGCCAGCGTCAGACCGGAGGACTGGATGACGTAGAACGCTACGAGGTACGCGACCATCGTCTTGTCGTCGACGAGGGACAGCGCCGCCAGCGAAGCGGTGAGCCCCGTCAAGCCCATGATGGCTATGACGCGCGGCCCGAACCGGTCGAACAGCATGCCGCTGACCGGGCTCAGGAAGATGGTGGCCACCGCGCCGGGCGTCATGAGGATGCCGGTTTCGAACGCCGTCAGCCCCAGCACGTTCTGCAGGTAGATGGGCAGGATGACGCTGCCCACGGCCAGCGCCGAGTTGACCACCGTCACGATGACGGCCGAGTACGCGAACGTGGGGGTTTTGAGGGCCCGCAGCTGCAGCAGCGGCTCCTCGATATGCAGCTGGCGATGGATGAACCACGCGAGCGCGACCACGCCCACGACGATGCTGCCGACGACCACGGCGTTGCCCCAGCCCAGCGTGCTTGCACTGGAGAAACCGTACAGCAGGCCGCCGAACGCGAACGTGGACAGGACGATGGACGGCACGTCGAGGTGCGGGCGCTTGAGCTCCCCCACGTTCGTAAGTAGGAAGAAGCTCACCGCCAGCACGAGGATGGCCAGCGGGATCATCGCCCAGAACATCATGCGCCAGCCCCACGCGTCGATGATGCCCCCGGCCAGCACCGGGCCGGCCGCAGGCGCGCAGCTCATCACGATGCCGGCCATGCCCATGGCCGTGCCGCGCTTCTCGGGCGGGAAGATGAGCATGGGAACCACGCCCACGAGCGGCAGCTGCACGCCCGCGCCGGCCGCCTGCAGCACGCGGCCTACGATGAGCAGCTCGAACGTCGGGGCCCCGCCGCACAGCGCCGTGCCCACGATGAACGACATCAGCGAGACGAAGAAGAGCTTGCGCGTGGAGAAGCGGTCGATGAGGAACCCGGTGATGGGCACCATGATGCCGTTGACCAGCATGTAGATGGACGTCACCCACTGCGCGGTGCCGGCCGAGATGGAGAACGCGTCCATCAGCTTCGGCAGCGCGGGCGACAGGACGGTCTGGTTCAGGATGGCAAGGAACGCACCTGCCAGCACGATGCCGATGACGGTGATTTCCTTGCGGGTTACTTTGTGCTGTTCAGCAACCAATTGTTGTTCGTTCAAGAGCGCATCGACTTCCTTTGCGGACGCGTCGACAACCGAGCCCATCCCCTCGCTCGCGCGCAGGTAAGCGCACAAAGAGAACGGCCGGCGATCGATCGGGGAATATGAATGAGGAAAGCGAAAACGCGGAGGCCGTCGAACGAGGTCGTCCGCTTACGAGAGTCCGCTCATCGATGGCCTTGCCACACGCCAGGACCCACTTCGCCCGGCGCGCGGAACGCAGCCGTGCGCGAGCGTCGCCGCGAAAGCTGGCGAAGGCTGGTGTAGCGCTCGAATATGTACAGAAGCGATTTCACAGCGGGCAAGTATAGCGGAAGCCGAAACCCCCGTATCTTCGAGAAAGTGGCCCGCTCCAAGCGAAATTCACAAACCAGCTCGCGCCCAGCGCGCGGCTGCCGCGCCCTCCCTCATAGCGCATCCCCCTCCACGGCAGCGGCAGAGGTTCCGGGGAACCGAACGTCGCACGCCGCGCCGACCGCACGCCGCGCCCATCACGAATCGGCGCGGGGAAGATCGCTGGACCGCATGGCCTTCCCCGCGCCCTAGAGTGCGCCGAATTCCTACACCTTCCGCACGTCCACCCAGAGGTCGAACTGGGCGGCGCCGCCTCCAATAGGATCGGTCACGCCACCGCCTCCGGCAAGCGTTTCCTCGGGCAGCAGCTCGTTCATGCAGAAGCCGCGCCCCCGCCCGCCGGCGAAGCCGGTCTTCTGCTTGCCGGGCTCGTCGCCGTCGAGGATGCCCTCTTCTTCGAGGTAATCGGGAGCCGGGCCCGTCAACATGCCGTCGATGGTGACCGCGCGCGCGGCGTAGCCCTGCTGGCCGAACGAGTAGTTGGCCCCCACCACGCCGGGACGAATGCCCTCGGTCACGCGCACGTGACCGGAAAGCGTGCCTTCAGGCCCCACGACCTCCACGGCATCGCCGTTCTTCAAGCCGCGCTCGGCAGCGTCGGACGGCGACATCCATACGAAGTTCTCGGTGGTCGTCTCGCGCAGCCACGACGCGGCGATGGTGCGGTGCGTGCCGTTCGTGCGCGCTTTCCAGTTGATGAACGCGAACGGTCGGTCGGCCGGCCGCGCCATCGGCGTGCCGTCGGCGAAGGCGATCGGCGCCGTATGGGCCAATCCGTCGAAGTTCTCACCGGTCAACGCGTCTTTCAGCGAAGCCGTCTTCGGGTCGTAGAACGCGCACAAGCCGGCGTACTTCGTCTTGATCAGATCTCCGTCGTAACCGTCGCCCTTCGCAGGGTCGGCCGACGCGAACCGCCCGCCGCGGTTCAGCACGTACACCACCTTCGGCCATTCCTCTTCGGTGACGGCGGCTTTCCACGCCTCCAGATCGAACGCCTCGCCCAGCGCGCGCTTGCGGGCGCGCTCGAACAGGGCGAGCTCGTCGTCGTCGGCGTCCGGCACCGGCTTCTCGCCGGCGTAGGCGATGTTCGCGGCCATCTTCAACCAGTAGTCGTACTCGGTCGAAAGGGCCGCCGTGCCGCCGTCGCCGTCCTTGCCCACCGGCACGGCATGCTCGCCGACGCCCGGCAGCCCGAGGCGTTGCATGATGTCGAAGTACACGTCCTCCACCGAGCGCGGGCCGTCGAAGGCGCGCACCGCCGGCTGCCCCAGCTGGATGAGCTGGTACTGCTGGTTCGGATAGATGGATTCCTGGCTGAAGCGCTCGAGGTACACCTTGTCCGGTAACACGAAGTCGGCAAAGCGCGACGTGTCGCCTATCTCCACGTCGAACGACACCAGCAGGTTGATCTTGTCCTGGTCGCCCAGCACGTCGGCCAGTCGCCGCCCGCCGGGCGTGGAGTCCACCAGCGAATGGCGATGGATGAACAGCGCGCCCAAATGATCGTACACGTAGCCCGCGCGCAAGGTGGGCACGATCTCGTGCGACAGGTTGCCCGGCAGCGGGTACCACGGACGCGGCGCCGGATAGCCGTCCTGCTTGAAGTAGCTGGTCTTCTCGTACTCGGTCTTCTGGCGCGTGATGGGAATGCCCCATCCGGCATGCGCGTCCGGCACGGTCTTCAAGTCGTAGCGGCCCTCGAACGGCGCGAACTTCGCCGCGGCGGCGATGTGACCGCCCTTCCAATCGTGGTTGCCGATGAGGAAGTTGAGATACCCCACGGCGCGCACCGCATCGAAGCCGTTGGCGTGCATGGCCGGGCCGCGGTAGCTCATGACGCAGGCACGTTTGCCGTGCGACGTGAACTCGCGCGCCACCTCTTCCACCACGGAGGGCTCGATACCCGCATCGGCGGCGTACTCCTCCAGCGTTCGCTCCTCGACGCGCTCTTTCAAAAGCTGGAACACGCTCTTCACGCGCGCAGGCTTTCCCTTGATGTCGATCTCTGCGTCCACCAGCAGATCGGCGGCGCCCTCAGCGGCATCGGCGAGAGTCAACTCGCCGTCCACCAGCACGAAGCGCGCGTCGTCGGCCAGCGCCTCGCCGTTCGCGCCGGCCTCGCCCGCGCGCCCCAGCACCTTGGCCGTGACGATAGGCCGGTTCGGCAGGTCGACGGCCACGAGGTGCGTCGCATCGGACCAGGTGGGCTCGCCCAGTGCGGCGGCGGCCTTCTTGGAGGGCGCCGACAGGTAGGCCGCGTCGTAGCGCTCGTTCGCGATGATCCACGACATCATGGCGAACGCCAGCTCGGCGTCCTTGCCGGGAATCACGGGCAGCCACACGTCGGCCTTCGACGCGCTGCGCCCTTGGCGCGGATCGACCACGTACAGCTTCATGCCGCGCTCGCGCGCCACCGACAGGCGCGGAGCCAGCCACGACGGACCCTTGTTCGCCGTCATGGGCTCGGTGCCCCAGATGATAAGGCATTCGCAATGGTCGATGTCGGCGTACATGCGCTTATGGTTCGTCGTGGGGTGCGTGCGCACGTTGGCCATGACGCCCGTCATGCCGCACACGCCGCCGTGGTTGAAGTTGTTGACCGAGCCGAACCCCAGCTGCGTCAAGCGGTCTCCGACGAGGAACATGCGGTCGCCGCCGGCCGAGCAGAACAGGTTGGACTTGGGGCCGAGGTCGGGATGCTCCACGTCGATCAGCTTGTCGGCCCATTTCGCCGCGAAGGCGTCCTTGGTCATCTCGCCCGACTCCACAAGCGCGACATCGGCCTCCACCTGCTTCTTCGGCGCGTAGGCGTACCATTCGGCGATGCCCGGCGTGCCCAGCGCGGGCGACCCGTTCACGATCTCGTCGAGGGCCGTGTCCCAGCTGACCGTCTCCCACTCGTCCGACCCGCGCTCCCCCACGCGGCGCAAAGGCTGCGTGATGCGGAACCGGTCGTGCACGAGCTGAATGCCCGCCTGGCCCTTGAGGCAGATCATGCCCCCGTTCGAAGCGCGACCGGCCACGGCCATGTCGTCGCCGGGGGCGAGCGCTTCCTCGGGCCGCGTAGCGTAGGGGATCGGCGCGTAGGGCTGCGAGTTGAGCGGCGAGTACGGATTGCCCGCGATCTTGCGCACCAGCGCGGTGGCGCCGTCGTTCGCCTGCTTGCCGTCGGCCGCATCGGTCACGCGCACCTTGATGGTGCAGTAGCTGTTGCAGTTGTTGCACATGGACAGGATGACGTCGTCGGCCGTGTACGCGCCGGTGGCGTTGCCGCGCCCGTGAGGCTCGTCGGTCAGCGGGTCATCAGCGGCCATGTACGCGCCCAGCCCGCCTCCGGCGACCAAGGCGCCTGCGGCGACCGCGCAACCGGCGCCGACCACGGCGCGCCGCGAAGGCGTTCCGAACAAGCTCGAACGCTGAGGCTCGCTTGCGGCATCGCATCGCCGTCCGTCTTTATGCTGCGCTTCCATCGCGCACCTCCTTGCCCGTCGAAACCCCGCCGCACGACACGGCGGCCGAACCTGCGCCCTCGTAGGAGCTTTCCAACCGCGCCTCGCCCTCGCTCGCGCTCCTGCGTTCGAGCGGCAGCAGGCGCACAGCCAGTCCGTAGCAGCCGACGGCCAATCCCAGAACGAACAGCGTCACCATCGCCTCGCCCAAAGTGGGCACGTACGCAGGCAGGGGCATGCCGCCCAGAAGCGGAACCGAGAACCCTGCCACCACCAGCACGTAGCGCAGCGCCAGGATGCCCGCCATGGCGGAGACGGCAGCAGCGACCGTCCAAGCGCCGCCGGCCGCGCAGCGCGAACGAAACGCCCCCACGGCCAACAGCGCCGCGGGCACCGCCAGTCCCAGGCCGATCTCGCCGATCCAGAACAGCGGCGCCAAAGAACCCGACACCATCACGCCCACGGCCGTCGCCGACGCCGGATCGCCCGACAGCAACGGCGGGGCGATCTGGAAGAACACGCAGAACGCCAGCGCGAACAGCGACGCCGCCAGCACGCGGTTCAGACCCACGAGCGCGCTACCGTCCGGCCGCGCCCCGCGCAGCCGCGCGAGCAGCCGATATGCGACGATCAGGAACGCGGCAGCCGTCACCACGGCCATGACGTAGAACAGCACCGACGTGATGCCGCCCTCCCACAGCCCGCGCGTCTTCACCGCAGCGAAGAACATGCCCGTACCGCCCGGAGGGCCCACGAACGACGTGGCCACGCCCACCCCGGCCAGCACGCGGATGGCCAGGTTCACGTTGCCGCGCCGCCGAAGCGATTCCATGCTGGGCTCGCCAGCAGCCTCGGCAGCTCGCTTGTCGTTCAGCAGCACGAGCACGAACTGTGCGACGGCCACGACCATGAAGAACATATACGCCTTGATCTCCCAGGCCAACGGCGACGACCAATGGAAGAACAGCAGCGTTCCCAGCGAATGCCGGATGGCGCCCAGGTCGATGCCGATGAATATCATCGACACGACAAGCGACACCACGCTCAAACCAAGCGCCATGCGCGCGACGGGCGCGAAGCGGGGAATCCTCAGCAGGTAGACCAGCGCCGAAAGGAGGTACAAGCCGCCCGCCAAACCGGAGAACCAGATGTAGACGACCACCCACAAGCCCCAGGGCACGGAATTCGTGGCTCCCGCCATGCCCAGTCCGTTCGCCAAGCGGTCGTACATGAAGTACGCGCCCGCAACCAGCAGCACGGCTACGATCACCGCCCACACGATGGTAGCACGGCGCGAGAACGGTGCCGGCAGCCAGCGCCTGCGCTTCGTTTCAGATGCCATAGATGCTCACCTCGCTCATTTCAGATAGTAGACGGACGGGTTCGTGCCCAGCTCCTCGCGCAGGCGGAACGCCCGCGGCGAAGCGGCCAGCTGCGCCACCTTCGACGACGGATCGTTCAGATCGCCGAAGTAGCGCGCGTCGCCGATGCACGTCTCGCAGCACGCGGGCGCCTCGCCCTCGGCGATGCGGTGCGCGCAGAACGTGCACTTGCGCACGGTGCCGTACGTGCCCCGGTACTTCCCGCGCGCGCCGTGGTCCACGCCGTACTCGGGCGCCGTCACCTGATCGGCCGCCTGCATCTCGACTGCGTACGACGAACCCTCGTCGGCCGAGCGCGCGCCGTACGGGCACGCGGCGATGCAGTATTTGCAGCCTATGCAACGGTCGGTGTCGATGACCACGATGCCGTCATCGCCGCGGTACGTCGCGCTCACCGGGCATACCGACACGCAGGCGGGGTTCTCGCACTGCATGCAGGGACGGGGGATCGCCTCGATACGCACGTTGGGATACGCGCCCGTCTCCTGTTCCAGCACCACGTTGTACGTGACGCCCGGAGGCGTGCGGTTCTCGGCCTTGCACGCCACGGTGCACGAATCGCACCCGACGCACTTCGCAAGATCGATGACCATGCCCCAATGCGGAACGTGGGATTCTTCCATAGATGCCACCTCGATTCGTCGGAATACAGACGGGCGCTGCGCGGAGGGGGAGTGCGCAGCGCCCATGAAAGAGGAAAAGCGGCCGGAAGAGAAAGGGAGGGGGAATCCGGCCGCCAGCGCCCCGCCAGGGGGTGGGCGGGGCGCACGGGTGAGCTAGAGGAACAGCACGGGCAGGGCGGCCAAAATCACCAGCAGGCGCAGCATGAAGCCGCCCACCAGCACGCCGGCCTCGCCGATGACGCTGACCACCATCGAGGTCGTCGACGTTTCCACGCGCTTGGCGATGAACACCGGGTAGCCCTCGATAAGGAACGGCGCGACAAGACCCAGAAGGACGATGCCGCCCCAGAACGCCGGAGCGTACTGCCCGGCCACGAGCGAGTAGACCGACGCGGCGCCTTCGAAGCTGCCGGCGCTCACGATGATCAGCATCGTGGCCAGCACGACCATTTCAACGGCGGACAGGATGACGTGGCTCTTCTTGATCAGCCACATCTGCTCGAAGCGCTCGCGATCCACGATCAGCCCCACGAGCGACGTGGCAGCGAGGCCCGCCGACAGCGCCGACACCACGAACAGGATGGGCAATATGGCGTTGTTCCACAGCGGGTACGCCTTGACCACGCCCAGCAGGAAGCCGGTGTAGGCCGCCACGGCGAACGCCGCGACGATGCCTATCCACGTGAGCCACTTCGGCACGCGCTTCTTGAGTATCTCGAGAACGGCCACGGCAAGCGCCACCGGCATGTACACGCAGATGAAGTACACGCCCAGCGTCATCACGGAACCGGGGTTCGAGATGAGCCAGAAGAAGCGCAGCGGGTTGTGCAGACCGGCTTCGGCGTCCAACATGAGCATGAGCAGGCCGATGCCGACGAAGATGGGAGCGATGATGCGGCCAGCGACGCGCATCTTCACGCTCTCGGGGTACTTGGCTTCGACGAACGTGGACGTCAGGAACGCTCCCGCCGACGCGCCGGCCAAAAACAGGTACCATGCGATCATAGGTCCCCAAACCATGGTTCATCACCTCACGTAGTAGATTTTCGAAACGGTCAGGTTGTCAGCGAGCGGCTGTGCGTGGTATTTCGCGATAGCCTGGTTGATCTCGCTATCCGGGTCGTCCAGATCGCCGAAGATGCGCGCACCCGAAATGCAGGTTCCCACGCACGCCGGCGGATTGCCCGGTTTTTCGCCGTCCCAGCAGAAGCGGCACTTCTCCACCACACCGGTCTTCTCCTGCACGATGCGGGCGCCGTAAGGACACGCAGCCATGCAGTACTTGCAGCCGATGCACTTTTCCTCGTCCACCAGCACCACGCCGGAATCGGTGATGTAGGTGGCATGCGTCGGACACACGGCAGCGCAAGGCGCGTCCTCGCAGTGCATGCACTGTGTGGGGACGATCTCGTTGTACACGTTGGGGTACTCCCCCGTCTCGATCTCGTGGTACTTGATGAACGATTCTTCGGGATCCAGATGGTTCTTCATCTGACAAGCAATGCGGCAGGCCGAGCAGCCGACGCACTTCTTCGTGTTGATCAGCATTCCGTAGCGGGTCATGTTACGCCTCCACCTTCTTCACCGTGACTGCAACTTCCTGGCTCATCATGGAGCCGACGCCCGGCTCCGCGTCCAGCGGGATGAAGTCGGTCAGGCTGATGCCGTAATGGTATGCGCGGGTTTGTGCAGGCGCGTCGCCGCCGTAGTGCGTGGGAAGGAACACGACGCCGGGCTTGAGGCGCTGCGTCACACGCACTTCCACCTGGCCGGTGTGCTCGCTCGACGACACCTCCACGGTGTCGCCTGTCTGCACGCCCAGGTCGGCAGCGTCTTTGGCGGCCATCCAGAGGCGCTCCATGTGGTATTCGCGCGAGATGGCGTGCAGGGCTTCGATGTTCTGGGTCATGGTATGGGAGTGGATGCCCTGCTTGCCGCCCACGATGGCGAACTCGCCGCTCTGGGGCGTCACCTTGCGCGGAATCCAGCCGATCACCGGATTGAGGCCGGCCTCGCCCACCTTGTCGGTTTTGAACTCGAACTTGCCCGACGCCGTTTTGAACGTGGGCACGCCGTACTCGAAGTGCGGGTCAGGCAGCTCCACCACGCCTTCCTTCTTCATCTGGTCAAGCGACACGCCCACGGTTGCCAGCTGCGCCTCAGCCCAATCCTCGGCGGTGAACTGGAAATACTCGCCCACGCCGCACGCTTCCGCCAGGCCGTTGAAGATCTCGTCGCACGTCCTCGTTTCGGGATGGATCTTCTCCAAGGCCACTGTTCGCATGCCGACGTAGTGCTTCTTACCTCCCACGAACTCCGGAAGCTCCAGGCGCTCCAGGTACGTGACCTCGGGCAGCACGTAGTCGGACTGCTGAGCCGTCTCGGACATCTGCACGTCGATGGTGACCACGAGGTCGGTCTTTTCCAGAGCCTCGGTCCACTTCTTCGGCTGCGCGTAGCCCTTCGCCGCGTTCGAGTTGTAGAAGAACAGGCCCTTGATCTCACCCTCGAGCGTCGCCTGCAACGCAGCCACGTTGGTGCCGGCGCTGGCCAGGACCAGCGGGTACTCCGCATCGCCGATGCGCTTGGCAGCGGGCTTCGCGGGCGCCTTGAAGCGGGCGTCCTCGATAGCGCCGGCCTTCGGCGAGGACGTGATCAGCGCGCCGCCCTTCGCGCCCCAGCAGCCCAGAAGCGAGTTGATGGCCGTGATGGCACGCGCCGTCTCGAACGAGTTCTTGTACGAACAGCCGATGACCGAGCGCCAACCCGACTCGATGGAAGCCGCCGGAGCCGCTTTCGCCATGGAGCGGGCAAGCTCCTGGATGGTCTCGGCCGGGACGTCGGTGATCTTCTCGGCCCACTCGGGCGTGTACTCCTTGGCTTGCTCGGCGAACTCCTCGAAGCCGTACGTGTTCTGCTCCACGAAATCGTGGTCGTAGAGGTCTTCCTCGATGAGCACGTTCGCCATTGCCATGAGCAGCGCCAGGTCGGTGCCGGGGTTGATGGGCACCCAGTCGCTGGCGAAGATGCCGGAGTTGTTGAGGCGCGGGTCGACGATGACCACGCGGGTGCCGTGCTCGGCGGCGTCGGCCAGGCTCTGCACCGACGAGGGACGGATGCCGTCGCCGTAGCTGCGGCCGATGAACATGACCATCTTCGCATTGGCGAAGTCGTTCGAATAGCCGGTGGCGCCGATGGTCAGCTGGTAGGCGCTCTCCTTCGACAGGTTGCACGAAGAAGAGTGCGCGTACACGTTCGCCGAACCCAGCGCGTTCATGAAGCGGGCGGAGTACTGCTTGCCCGACGGACGCGGATCCTGGATGATAGCCAGCGATTCAGGCCCGTTCTTGGCGATGATGTCCTGCACCTTCGCGCCGATCTCCTTGAACGCGGTGTCCCAGTCGATGGGCTCGAAGGTGCCGTCGTCCTTGCGACGCAAAGGCTGCGTGACGCGCTCGTCGGAGTACGCCATCTGGGCAAGACCATGGCCGCGCCCGCAGATGCGTCCCTTCGAGTACGGATGGACCTCGTTGCCCTTGAGCGTCCAGAGCTGGCCGTCCACCGTCGTGGCGATAAGCCCGCACTTGCTGGAACAACCGTTGCACAGCGACGGGGCCGTGACCGTGACCGCCGGTTCGGCCGCTGCCGCGCGCTCGGCCTGCCATGAGCCAAGCGAGATGGAACCCGCGGCGCAGGCGAGCGCAGCCGTAGCGGCCGAACCCTTGAGAAACGTTCTACGCGATACCGTTGTCTCCCTCATTCCTTTCCTCCCTTTCTTATCGTTCACTCGTCTTGCTTGTTCACCTATGGGCACGGCGCCTGCTTGCAGCAGCAGACGCCGGGTAGGTCATACGGCGACGGCCTCTCCTTCGGCGGCGTTCGCGAAGGCGAGCGCTTCGCCCACCGTCCGCTGCGCGAGCGCCGCGAGAGCCCGCAAAAACGCGATGCCGTCCAGCAGGTTCCGGCGGCGCACCGACGGGAGCGCTTCGTTATGCGCCACCATGTCGGCGCGGTCGGCCAACGCAGCGTCGTACTCGCAAAGCCAATCGAGATGGTCGGCAGCCAGCTGGCGGGCGGCTTCTCCGTTGCCCGCGTCCAGCAGCAGCGCCAGCAGCTCCAGCTCCAGCGTCAGATGGTCCGGCATCGAGGCGAACTCCGCGGGGACTTCGATGGCCAGCTCTCGATACACCTGGGACAAATGCCGCGCAGGATCGCCTAAGTACAGCCCGCGCGTAGCGCCGAACGCGTTGCCCTGCTGCGTGGACCACGCCTTGTACAGCGACTCCACCGGCATAGCGGCCAGCGGCATGCCTGGCACCAGCAGTTCATTCTGAAACGACGAGCGAGCGGACCATGTCGGAAGCGACAGCGCCTCTTGCAGCGGAGCGCCTGCCGCCGCGCGCACGTCCTGCCATGCAGGGTTTTGCTGCATGGAGACGTAATCCTCTTCTTTCAGGTAGGAAAAAAGCGGTGCAATGAGCGATAATATGTAGGCTACGTTCGTCATAACGGACACGATCCGTCCTTTCTCGTCATCGCCAATCCTAGGCGCGACGGGAACGGGTCGGGTAATCAGTTTCTGGTGATTTGAACGTTTTACCTGATGAATAGGGTCATCAGCACGGTTGTTAAGCGGCTTCGACACAGAACGGCTACCCGCTCGTCGACCGGGAAAGGGAGGAATGTGAGCACTCGGATCGCGGTCGCGCGCGACCGCCGCAGCATGCGGATGGTTTGGAAGACGTTGCGATTCCGTCACGTCGGCCTCGCCTTCTTCTGGGCGTGCAGCATGCTCACGTTCCGCAGTTCCATCCTGCTGCAGGGGCCCGCGAACACGCCCGAGCTCGAGACGCTCGTCGTGCTGGTCTCGTTCATCGCGAACATGACCACCTTGTTCGCCATCGCCGCGTTCATGGAACGCGATCCGCATACGTTCGACCGCCTTCCCGGATGGCTGTTCTGCGCCTTCATCATGGCCGGCCTCGTGGTCATCGATGTCGCAGGACGCCTGGGAAGCGACGCGACGATGATGGCGCTGCTGGTGGGAGGATCGGTGCTGACGGGCGTGGGTTACGGCTACTACTGGGGAAGCTGGGCGGAGTACCTGGGACGCATGCACCCCTCGCGCACGTCGTTCTACGTGCCGATGGCGTTTTTGCTGACAGCTGCGCTGTTCCTGATCATCTCGCTCTCGGCCGAATACGAAAGCGCCCCGCCGCTGCTGTTGATGCTGCCGCTTCCCGTGCTGTCGCTCGTCTGCCTGCGCCGGTGCCATGCAGAGGTTCCCGACGGGCGCTACGCGCGCACCGTGGACTCGAAACGCTACCTTACGGCGCTCGCCTCGCTGGTCACGCTCATCGTGGCCAGCCTCGTGCTATCGCTGCTGTTCGGGCTCGTGTGGGAGATGACGGTGTTGTCGGTGGGATCGGTGAACGAGGCGCACCAGGCGCCGCTCGTTGCGAACCTCGTGGTGGCCGTATGCCTGATCGGGCTTGTGCTATACGCCCACAAGCGTCTTGACCTGGCCTTGGCATACCGCGTCATCGTGCCCGTCATCGTCATCCTGTTCGCCGTGCTTCCGTTCTTCTGGGAGACGAGCCCCGTGGTGCTCAACGCCGTGATGAGCGCATGTTACGGGACGTTCGACGTGATCATCTGGTACATGGTGGTGTCGGCCTCCTACGACTTCGCCGTTTCGGGCTTCGTCATCGGCGCCCTGGTGCGCGGATTGTCAATCCTGGCGCGCCTGCTGGGAATCGGCATCGGCTATCTGCTCATGCTCGTGCCGGGAAGCCCGTCGTTGCTGATCGTTGGTATATCGGTGGGCGCAGTGTACGTGCTTGCCATGCTGGGACTGTTCTACCGCACGCGTCGCAAGGGCATGCCGATCGTGGTGGAGGACGAGCCGATCGAAAAGAAGGCGGCCGCACCTGCGACGAACGCACCGCCCGCAGAGCCGGCGAACGCGCCGGCCGCCGTCATCGCCCCCGTCGTGCAGGCGGCCGAAGCTCCCGCAGCCTCCATCGCTCCCGCAGCTCCCGAAACCCGGCCGGACGACGCGCCCCTCAGCGAGGAAGCCGTGTTCGAGCAGATCGCCGAGGACTTCAGCCTGACGCGGCGCGAGGCCGAGCTGCTGCCTTTCATCGCGCGCGGCCGTTCGGCGCGCGTCATCGCCGATGCCCTGTTCGTGTCCGAGAACACCATCCGCACCCACACCCGCCGCATCCTGGAGAAAACCGACCTGCACTCCAAACAGCAGGTCATCGACCTCATCGAGAAATACCGCTGACATCTCCCCCTCCCCGACGCCCCTCGACATCCGCGCGCCGTCGCTCGAAACGGTCGGTTTCCGCGACGATTCCGACCGTTTCGAGCGACAATCGACCCGCTGGATGCCGCGCGCAAAAAGAGACAGGCGCCGCGGAGGGGTGCGGCGCCTGTCAGGCAATGCTATGTCATGATGCCCGCTCGATACGGCGGCTTCTACAGGTACAGCACCGGCAGCGCCGACAGAACCACCAGCAGGCGCAGCATGAAGCCGCCCACCAGCACGCCCGCCTCGCCGATGACGCTGACCACCATCGAAGTCATCGAGGTCTCGACGCGCTTCGTGATGAACACCGGGTAGCCTTCGATGATGAACGGAGCCACCAGGCCCAGAAGCACGATGCCTCCCCAGAACGCCGGAGCGTACTGACCGGCCACGAGCGAGTACACCGACGCCGCACCTTCGACGCTGCCGGCGCTCACGATGACCAGCATCGTGGCCAGCACCACCATCTCGATGGCCGACAGGATGACATGCGACTTCTTGATCAGCCACATCTGCTCGAAGCGCTCGCGATCCACCAGCAGGCCAACCAGCGACGTGGCCGCAAGGCCGGCCGACAGCGCCGATACCACGAACAGGATGGGCAGCACCGCGTTGTTCCACAGCGGGAACGCCTTCACCACGCCCAGCAGGAAGCCGGTGTAGGCCGCCACGGCGAACGCGAACACGATGCCGATCCACGTGAGCCACTTCGGCACGCGCTTCTTCAGCACCTCCAGCAGCGCGGAAACCAGCGCCACCGGCATGAACACGCAGATGAAGTACACGCCCAGCGTCATCACGGAACCGGGGTTAGCGATGAGCCAGAAGAAGCGCAGCGGGTTGTGCAGGCCGGCTTCGGCGTCCAGCATCAACATGACCAGGCCGATCCCCAGGAAAATTGGGGCGATGATACGGCCGGCCACGCGCATCTTCACGCTCTCGGGATATTTCACCTCAACGAAAGCCGAGGTCAGGAAGGCACCTGCCGACGCGCCGGCCAGAAACAGGTACCATGCGATCATAGGTCCCCAAACCATGGTTCATCACCTCACGTAATAGATCTTGGATTCGGTCAGGTCGCCCGCGATAGGCTGGGCGTTCGTGCGGGCGATCTCGCGCGAGATGTCGCTGTCGGGATCGTCGAGGTCGCCGAACACGCGCACGCCCGAGATGCAGGTGCCCACGCACGCCGGCGGGTTGCCCGGCTCGCCCTCGTACCAGCAGAAGCGGCACTTCTCGATGACGCCGGTCTTCTCGATCTGGATGCGCACGCCGTAGGGGCACGCCGCCATGCAGTACTTGCAGCCGATGCACTTCTCCTCGTCTACCAGCACCACGCCGGATTCGGTGGTGTAGGTGGCGTGCGTCGGGCACACCTGCTGGCAGGGGGCGTTCTCGCAGTGCATGCACTGCACGGGCACGGTCTCGGCGTACACGCTGGGATACGTTCCCTGCTCGATCTCCTTGTAGCTGATGAACGCCTCTTCGGGTTCCAGCTTGTTGATCATCTGGCACGCCATGCGGCAGGCGTAGCAGCCCACGCATTTCTTGGTGTTGATGAGCATTCCGTAGCGGGTCATGTTACGCCTCCACCTTCCTCACCGTGACGGCCACTTCCTGGCTCATGGTGGCACCCGTGCCGGGCTCCATGTGGAACGGCACGAAATCGGTCATGTTCAAGCCGAACTGGTACGCGCGGCTCTGGTACGGCGACGATCCGCCGTAGTGCGTGGGCAGGAACACCACGCCCGGGCGCATGCGCTGCGTCACGCGCGCCGCCACCTGGCCGGTATGCTCGCTCGAGGCGATCTCGATCATATCGCCGTCGGCGATGCCCAGGTCGGCCGCATCCTGCGCCGAGATCCACGCGCGCTCCAAGCCGTACTCGCGCGAGATGGCGTTCATCGTGGCCACGTTCTGGGTCATCGTGTGCGAGTGGATGCCCTGCTTGCCGCCCACCAGGTAGAACTCGCCCTGTTTGGGCTCCACGAGGCGCGGCGTCCAGCCGATGACCGGGTTGAGGCCCGCCTCGCCCACCGCCTCGGACGAGAACTGGAACTTCTCAGTCGGGGTCTTGAACTTGGGGGTTTTGTACTCGAAACCGGGATCGGAAAGCTCCACGATGCCCTTCTCCTTGAGCTCGTCCAGGCTCACGCCCACCGTCTCAAGCTGGGCAGCCGCAAGCTCCTCCACCGTGAACGGAAAGTACTCGCCCACGCCGCACGCCTCGGCCAGGCCGGCGAAGATCTCGTCGCACGGCTTCGTCTCGGGGTGGATGGGCTCGAGCACCTGCGTGCGCATGGCCACGTAGTGCTTCTTGCCGCCGATGAACTCGGGCAGCTCCATGCGCTCGAGGTAGGTGCACTCGGGCAGCACGTAGTCGGACGCGAGCGCCGTCTCGGACATCTGCACGTCGATGGTGACCACGAGATCGGTCTTCTCCAACCCCTCGCGCCACACCTTCGGCTGGGCGTAGCCCTGCACGGCGTTGGAGTTGTAGAAGAACACGCCCTTCATAGCGCCGTCGAGCGCCGCCTGCAGCACGGCCAGGTTCGATCCCATGCCGCTGGGAGCGAGCGGGTACTCCTTGTCGCCCACGCGCTTGGCCTCGGGCTTCGGAGCGGAGGGGAACTTCTGCTTGTCGATGTCGCCCGCCTTCGGCGAGGACGTGAGCAGCGCGCCTCCCTTCGCGCCCCAGCTGCCCAGAAGCGCGTTCACCGCCGTCACCGCGCGGGCGGTGTCGAACGAGTTCTGATGCGCGCATCCGAACGCCGCGCGCCACGAAGCCTCGACGGCCGCGGCCGGAGCGGCCTTGGCAAGCGCCCGGGCGATCTCCTCGATGGTGGCCGCCGGCACGCCGCACTGCTGCTCGGCCCACGCGGGGGTGTACTCCTTGGCCTGCGCGGCGAACTCGTCGAAGCCCACGGCGTTCTGCTCGACGAACTCATGGTCGTACAGGTCCTCTTCGATGAGCACGTTGCAGATACCCAGCAGAAACGCCAGGTCGGTTCCGGGCTTGATGGACACCCAGTCGGTGGCGAAGATGCCCGAGTTGTTGAGGCGCGGATCCACGATGACGATGCGCGTGCCCTTGTCGGCCGCGGCGGCCAGGCTCTGCACCGACGAGGGGCGAATGCCGTCGCCGTAGCTGCGACCGATGAACACGACCATCTTGGAGTTGCCGAAATCGACCGAGAAGTTGCCCGTGCCGATGGTCTGCGCGAAGCCCGCCTCCTTCGAGGAGTTGCAGGCCGCGCCGTGCGTGTAGATGTTGGCCGAACCGAGCGCGTTGATGAAGCGCTTGGAGTACTCCTTGCCCGAAGGGCGCGGATCCTGGACGATTGCCAGGGCTTCGGGGCCGTTCTTGGCCAGAATGTCCTTCACCTTGGCGCCGATTTCGGAAAACGCGGTGTCCCAGTCGATAGCTTCGAACGAACCGTCGGCCGCGCGGCGCATGGGCTGGGTCAGGCGCTCGTCGGAATAGGCGATCTGCGCCACGCCGTGACCTCGACCGCAGATGGTGCCCTTGGCGTAGGGATGCACGTCGCTGCCGCGCAGCGTGAACAGCTGGCCGCCCAGCGTGGTGGCCACGAGGCCGCACTTGCTGGAGCAGCCGTTGCAGAGCGATGCGCCTTCTTTGCGCTCGTACGAGCCTTCGGCGTGAGCCACCTCGGCCTGCCATGCGCCGAGAGAGCACACGCCCGCGCCCGTCGCAGCCAGCGCCGCCGTGGCCGCCGACCCCTTGAGGAACGTCCGCCGTGTTACGGATGAGTTCATTTCGCTTCCTTTCTTTCCTCCCTTGTTGGTGCCGTTTTCGCCTCGTTCGGCGTCGGTGCGCCCTGCCCCGCATGTCGCGCGAGCTCGCCCAGAAGCGCAACGTACGCGCGCACCTGGCCGATGCCGCGCGCCAGAGCGGCGCGCTCCTCCTCGTCGAAGGCCGAAGCCGAGGCCGCCCGCTCCGCGCGCTCGTCGAGCGCCGCGTCGTAGGCGTCGAGCCAGTCGAAGTGATCCTGTGCAAGCAGGCGGGCAGCCTCCTTGTTGCCGGCTTCCATGTAGAGCGCAAGCAGCTCGCACAGAAGAGACAGGTGGTCGGGCATCGCCGCGAAACGCT
>ENA-OQDA01000032-OQDA01000032.1-human-gut-metagenome-genome-assembly--contig:-NODE-32-length-62705-cov-11.362252_pt1 | contig 62705 bp, 61 predicted proteins | sample MGYA00242771_ERZ504603 | MGnify/ENA primary metagenome ERZ504603 (study PRJEB26092, sample SAMD00036328) | human gut metagenome | host: Homo sapiens | study: EMG produced TPA metagenomics assembly of...
CCCTCCTGGAGGAACACCATCCCGCCCAGGGAGGAGTAAGGGGTCACAAACAGGTCCATCGCCCCATAGGTGAGCTGGGACGACCGCAAACCACAAAATGTACTCACGCCGGAACCGGAAGCAAAGCCCCCCGAACCCCCTTGGCGCTTTGCAGTCCCCGGCGGAAGGTCTGCCCCAGGGAATACTCTGGATGGGCGCACAGGCAGTACCGCACCGGCAGAAAGACACTGTGGAGCCAGAAGGTAAACAGCGCCGCCGCCACCGCCAAAAGGGTTGCCCCCATCTGCGTCAGGGAACTCAGTGTGGTATAGGCGTCTGCCGACGGGGTGTTGGTATAGAAGACATAGAAGAGATACAGGCTGGGAATGGTGGCCACAATCCCCGCCAGCCGCACCAGAATGCTCAGCACAAACTCCACCGCCACAGCCTTTCCCAGGCGCTTGGGCTGGCGGAACCACTGAAACACCCGGAACACACTCAGTTGTGTGCTGCCCCGCAGCACACCCCAATACTGCTCCATCGCCCCCAGACGCAGAGGGGCCAGGAGGACAAAAAAGAGGGCATTGACCAGCAAAAACACCAGGATCTGATGATAGGTCACGGGAATGGCCAGCACCGTCTGGGTCAGATCCATCCGAAAGAGGATGCTGAAGCCCTCCGCGTTAAAGTAAATCCCGCTGGCCGTATCCCCATACTCAGAGAGTTTGGCCAGTCCATAGGTCAGCGTCCCGCCGCAGAAGACGCGCAGGCCATAGAAAGCCAGCTGCACACAGACCAGCAAGAGGGTCACCCGCATGCAGATCGGGTGCATCATCAGACGTTTGGCCAGGAATTTCATCTCCCGGCGAGTAGGCAAGTTCTGTTTCATACGTTTTTCCTTTCTGCCGCTGGAATCAGAGTCCATACTGCGCGGCATCCTCCGGGCTCACCAGAACCACCTTATCCCGGCTGCGATACACACTGGTGCTCTCCAGCTTGGTGTCCTTTAACTTGCCGTTCTCATAGAGGTTCCGATACACCTTCACCGTGTACCCGGCGTAGGGGGTCACACTGACCCGGGTGGACCCCGCAGGCAGGCTGCTGTCCACCTTATAGACCGTCTTGTAGCCGGTGGTCCCGACGGTCTGGTTGGTCATCTCCACAGTGATGTTGTCGCTCTTGGTTCCCAGGATACTCACCGTCAAAGACCGACCGGACACAGAGCCCACCACTTGAATGGGGAAGGGCGTATTGTTTCGGAATCGGAAGTCCTTCGCCCCATAGTAAACCGTGGCGTCCATCCCATCGGGGACATAGCGGGTGATATAGCCGTGGGGATATCGTTCCACAATTTCCAGGTTTGACCGCAGCGCGGCCAGATACACTGTGGAAGAGCCCTGGCAGACACCGCCCCCCGTCTCCTGCACCGTCTCTCCGCCCACGTAGGCGGGGGCGGGCAAAAAGCCCCGGGCCGCGGTGCGCCGTCCCACAACACCGTTGTAGGAGAATTCCTCCCCAGGCATTAAAACGGTACCGCTGAAATACTGGGCGGCCAGCTGAATGTTCCTCACCCGGTTGGCACTGCCGGAGATGTTTGTGGTGCAGGAGCCCAGCACATCCTGATAAAGCTGCGGTGTCAGGTCCGCCACCGTGGTCTCCGGCTGGGTGATCTCCAGGGGAATCTCCTGGCTCTGTCCCCAGTCCAGCCCATCAAAAACGGTCTGGGCCTGGGCCGCGTCGAAGGAGACCCCCGGCTGATCCACCTGAAACTCCTTTTTGGCCTTGTCAAAGCGGGCGTTTTGCACCTTCCGCTCCACCTTCCCCAAAACCTCTGTGAGGTCCAGCTCCCCGGGCAGGGTTTGGGTCAAATCTATGGTAAATTGGGGCTTTGCCCCTTTCAGCTCTACCATTTCGTTCTTCCCCAGGGCCTGAAAATCGCCTCCTGAATGGCCTTTCGATCTACCTGGTTGCCGGGCTGGCCCTTGGTGAGGATCAAGTGGGTGTCGTTGGTCTCCCAAGTTGGCTCCACCGGGTCCCGCCCCAGCTGCCTGCTCCACCCCATCCAGGATGGTATCCAGGTTTTCACTGTCTTGGTACACCGGCAGCACCGTTTCCCCCTGCACCAGGCATTTCAGATTACACACCGCCCCGGGCTCCAAAGGACAGGGTCAGTTTCCCACCTGCCAGGCCCCGGTCGATGGAGGCCGCGTAGTCCGTGGCCACACTGGACAAAGGCACCTCCACAACCTTTTCCTCGCCCTCGGCGGTGCGGACCGCGAAAACCACCCCTCGGCTCTCGTCCGGCGCCTGCTTCTGCACCGCCTTCTCCAAGGCGGTCTGAGCCTCCTGCTTTGTCAGTCCCCCCACGTTCACCCCGCTGATGGTAACATTGGGATAAATAGTCCCTCTTCCGGCCATGCCGCACAGAACGCAGTATGCCACCACAAGGATGGCCGCCACCAGACAGCACAGCAGGAGAATCTTTTTTCTGGGATTCGGTTTTGTCTCCTCCAAATGGGTTTCCGTCGCATGGGTTTGGTCCATGGTTCCTCCCCTTTCCCGGCCCACAGAGCTCTGGGGGCCGCTTGCTTCTATCTTACGCAACACGTTCTTCCCCGGGACTAAAACACGCCGCTGGGAAAAAACGGCAGTCTTCGACAAGGCTATGGTTAGGTTATATTATATGGAATATACCGGGAAAAATCAACACGGCGGAAGAGGTTATTTCCCTTTCGCCTTTTTCCCCCAGGATATTTACTTTTTATAGGAAATCTTTATAATGGATACCAACCACGCACTCTATTTTAGGAAAGGGGAACTCCTCCATGACAACCAAAACCGTGTGGGCCGCCTACTTCAGCGCCACCAACACCACCAAAAAAGTGGTCACGCAAATCGCCCGGCGGCTGTCTCAGCAGACTGCCTGCCCCATGGAAATCTATGACTTCACCCACCCGCAGGCCCGAAAAACGCCCAAAGCCTTTGCGCCGGGAGATCTGGTGGTATTCGGAACGCCAGTCTATGCCGGCCGGGTTCCCAACCTACTCATCCGCTTCGTGGCCGCCGTCCAGGGCAACGGGGCTCTGGCGGTCCCCGTGGTCTGCTACGGCAACCGAAACTACGACGACGCCCTGATGGAACTCTATTTCGAGAAGGGCACACTGACGCAGGACGACATCCGCTCGGGCCTGAAAATCGGCGTATCCCGTCGGGCGGTCATGCCCGTATTCTGCGGCAGCGCCAAGCGCGACATCGGCACCAAGCGCCTGATGGAGTTCATCATCAACGTGGCACCCGGCCCGCTGAAGGCTCCGTGTTTCCTCTCGACCGAGGGCGAGGAGATCGCCGCCGACGAGACGGCACCCGCCGTGGCGTTCGTCTTCAAGAGTCAGGTCGAACAGCATATCGGGGAGATCACCTATTTCCGCGTCATCCGCGGCAGGATCGCCGAAGGTACCGAGCTGGTAAATACCCGCACGGGCAACAAGGAGAAGATTTCGCAGTTGTTCGCCGTTGCGGGCAAGAACCGCATCAAGGTCACGGAGCTGTCGGCCGGCGATATCGGCTGCACGGTGAAGCTCAAGGGCACGCGTACCAACGACACGCTCTCGGCTGCTTCGGCACCGGTCAGCATCGAACCCATCGTCTTCCCCGAACCGCGCTACCGCGCCGCCGTGAAGGCCAAGGAGCAGGGCGACGAGGAGAAACTGGGCAAGGTCTTGAACGATGCCAAGTTCGAAGACCCGACGATCCTGGTTGATACTCCAAAGAGTTGAAACAGACCATCATACAAGGCCAGGGAGAACATCATCTGAACATCCTGCGCACGCGCATCGAGAAGGAGAACAAACTCTCCTATGACTATATCGCACCGAAGATTCCCTACCGTGAAACCATCACCAAAGTTGCGCAGGCCGATTACCGCCACAAGAAACAGTCGGGCGGCGCCGGACAGTTCGGTGAAGTGCACATGATCATCGAGCCCTACTACGACAACATGCCCGAACCCAAGAACTACAGGTTCCGGCAAGGGCGACATGGTCGTGAACCCCAAGACCAAGGAGGAGTACGACCTGGCATGGGGGCGGCAAGCTGCAATTCTACTCGGCGATCGTGGGCGGCGCCATCGACGCACGCTTCATGCCCGCCATCCTGAAGGGTATCATGGAGAAGATGGACAGGCCCCGCTGACGGGTTCTTACGCCCGCGACATCCGCGTGGTGGTCTACGACGGAAAGATGCACCCGGTGGATTCGAACGAGATTTCGTTCAAACTGGCGGCGCGCAACGCCTTCAAGGAGGCTTTCCGCAACGCGGGCCCCAAGATCATGGAGCCGATCTACAATGTCGAGATACTCGTCCCGAGCGACTACATGGGCGCCGTGATGTCCGACTTGCAGAACCGCCGCGCGATGATAGCCGGAATGGAGTCCGACAAGGGCTTCGACCGTCTGAACGCCATGGTTCCGCTGGCTGAGCTGTACCGCTACTCGACGACACTCTCGTCGCTGACGTCGGGTTCGGCCACCTATACGATGAAATTCTCGTCCTACGAGCAGGTTCCGGCCGACGTGCAGGACAAGCTGCTGAAGGCCTACACCGACACCGACGAGGAGTAAATCGGCGGAATTTTACAAAAGAGGGTTGCCTATGTGCATTAGACAACCCTTTTTCATGTCGCTATGTACGCCGAAATTGCCAAGAATCGTATTTTCGAAAGGCAATCATATGTCCCAAGATGCCATTATCCGACGGTCGCCTATTCGCGGCTCATGGCCGCATTTGTAAATTCTACCCTTTCCCTGGCTCCCCTCCACGAAGGGAGCTTCGGGCCGCTACACACCCAAAGAGGGCTACTAAAACCGCATTTCGGAAATGCAAAAGACGGATCGAACGGCACTTTTGGGGTACCTTACCGCTCCGATTTCCGGTTCGGCCGCCGACAGCCCCTCTTTTTCATCTTCATCGCATGCGAATCACTTTTCGGCTGCCGGGTCGTATTCGCCCGTACGGACCATCTCCAGGGCTTTTTCCAGAATTTCATCGCATCCGGTATGCAGACCTTCGACCGTGGCATGTACCGGTATATCGATCCACACACCCGGCGTGCGGGTGTGCGGATCGTCCGGATAATAAACTCCGAAACCGAAAGCACGTAAAAAAGACTCCATGTTAATTTAATGTTAACAATGACCGCCACAACCGGTCCATCCGGATTTTTAATGTAAATTTGTCTGAAATTTTGTGTAAAAAATCCCGAACATGAGCGAAATCTACACCGTTATCGTCGTTATTCTGGGAATCCTGGCCGTTTCGGGCCTTTTCGTGGGCGTTTCCAACGACGCCGTCAATTTCCTCAACTCGGCCATCGGTTCGAAAGCCGCCCCCATGAAGACCATTCTGCTGGTCGCCTCGATCGGCATCCTGTTGGGTACGGTCACCTCGAGCGGCATGATGGAAGTGGCCCGCAACGGTATGTTCAACCCGGGGCTTTTCTCCTTCCACGAAGTGATGATGCTCTATATGGGCGTGATGTTCGCCAACGTCATCCTGCTGGACCTCTACAACTCGATGGGGCTCCCGACTTCGACGACCGTATCGCTGATCTTCTGCCTGTTGGGTGCCGCCGTCGCCGTTTCGATCTACAAGATCTCCAACGACGGGGCCCTCGGCATGGGCGACCTGAACCATTTCATCAACACGGGCCGCGCGATGGGTATCGTTTCGGCGATTCTGCTCTCCGTAGTGATCGCTTTCACGTTCGGCACCCTAATCATGTATATCTCCCGTCTGATCTTCTCGTTCCGCTATACGGCGATGTTCCGCCGCTTCGGTGCCTTCTGGTGCGGAGCCTCCTTCACGGCGATCCTCTACTTCGCCGTCTTCAAAGGACTCAAAACCCCGCTCGCCGGAAGCGCCGCGATCGAATGGATCGACCAGCATATCCTGCTCTCCCTCTTTTTGTGCTGGGCCGTCGGCAGCCTGCTGCTCTTCTTCCTGCAACGGCTGAAAATCAACATTCTGCGACTTACGATCCTCTCGGGCACCTTCGCTCTGGCTCTGGCATTCGCAGGCAACGACCTGGTGAACTTCATCGGCGTCCCGGTAGCCGGATTCGACGCATACAGCATCGCCCGTCATGCCGGCGACAGCACGATTCTGATGGAAGGGCTGAACGCCAGCGTTCCGGCCAATTTCCTGGTGCTGATGACGGCAGGCGTCATCATGATCGTCACGCTCTGGACCTCGAAAAAGGCGATGCACGTCACCGAAACCGAAATTTCGCTTTCGACGCAGGGCGAGAGCGAGACGCAGTACGGCTCGTCGCTCTTCTCGCGCACCATCGTACGGGCCGCCCTGAATGCAAGCAACGCGATCGACCGCACGATCCCCAAAAAAATCCGGGACAAGATCAGCAGCCGCTTCCAGTACGAAGACATCGAGCACAGCGGCGCCCCCTACGACATGATCCGCGCTACGGTGAACCTCACGACCTCCGCCATGCTTATTTCGGTGGCCACGTCGCTCAAACTGCCGCTTTCGACCACCTACGTCTGCTTCATGGTAGCGATGGGATCGTCGCTCGCAGACAAGGCCTGGGGACGCGAAAGCGCCGTGTATCGCATCTCGGGCGTCATGACCGTCGTGGCCGGGTGGTTCATCACGGCCGTCGGCGGTTTCCTGATCGCCCTGGCGATGGGGCTCATACTGATCTACGGCGGTATCGCCGCTTTCGTCGTCACCACGCTGCTGTGCGGCTACATGCTCGTCAAGAGCAACTTCTTCAAGAAGAACAAAGCTACCGAAACCGCCGCCGTGAAAGCTGCCGAAACCGGCTCCGACATCATCTATAACATCACGCAGGAAGTGTGCGCCACGATGGAGCGCACGACCCGCATCTACGACCGCACGCTGATCGCCGTCTTCAAAGAGAACCGCAAGGTACTGCGCGAAATGGTGCGCGAATCCAACGAACTCTTCTACCAGTCGCGCGAACGCAAGTACTCGCTGCTGCCCACCCTGCGCAAACTGCAGAAAGGCGACATCGATACGGCCCATTACTACGTACAAGTGGTGGACTATCTGAACGAAATGACCAAGGCGCTGGCGCACATCACCCGTCCGGCGTTCGAACACATCGACAACAACCACGAGGGACTCTCGAAAGAGCAGACCGAGGACCTGATGCACATCAACGACGAAGTGGAGTCGATCTACCGCCACATCAACAACATGCTGCGTACGGGCGACTTCTCCGACCTGGACATGGTGCTCGAAATGCGCGACCGGCTTTTCGAGGCGATCGCCGACGCCATCAAGTCGGAGGTGACGCGTATCAACGAGAACCGCTCCAACACCAAGGCCAGCATCCTCTACCTGACGATCCTGAACGAAACCAAGAGCATGGTGCTTCAGTCGCGCAACCTGCTCAAATCGCAGCGCTACTTCCTCGAACACAAGGACGGGCCGCTGCAGTGGCTCAACAAAATCAAGTAACTCCGCCTCCCGCCGGGAAGCAAAACGAAATTCACCATGGACATCGCACTGGCCAAACGGCGGGAAAACATCGCCGAATACATTCTCTACCTCTGGCAGATCGAGGACCTGCTCCGGGCGCTCCAGTTCAGCCCCGAGGCCATCTACTCGCAGCTCATCGCTCCGCGCGGAATCGAAGAGGGACAACGCCACAACTACCTGCTCTGGTACATGGACATCGCCAACCTGCTGCGCGAAGAGGGCAAAGAGGAAAAGGGACACCTGGAGCATACGCTGCATCTGATAGGGGACCTGAACGACCTGCACCTGCAACTGATGAAGCTGCCGATCGGGGAGCACTACCGTCAGACTTTCGCCAAGCTCGAACCCGAACTGCCGCGTCTGCGGGCCGTGCTGGGGCGCGAAATGAGCGACATCGAACTCTGCTTCCGGGCGCTTTACGCCGCGATGCTCTACCGCATCAAGGGCGAAGGAGGCAAGAGCGCCGTGAGCGACACCATCGAATACGTTTCTCCCGTCATCGCCGAACTGGCCGACATGTACGGCAAGGTCGAACGGGGCGAGGCGGACCTCTTCAAAGACACGGCACCGGAACGGTAACCGATCGTAAGACACGGGACGAAAGCGGATTGTGCGGAGTCGCACCCGAAACGAAGAAGAAGAAAAATTTACGATATTTTTGGCAGATCAAGAAAAAGATTATACATTTGCACTCCGCATTGTACGCTAAAACAATAAAAACACGATAGATCTATGGCAATGAAAAGAACATTCCAGCCTTCGCGCCGGAAGAGAATCAACAAGCACGGATTCCGTCAGAGAATGGCTACGGCCAACGGACGCAAGGTTTTGGCTGCGCGCCGTGCGAAGGGTCGCAAGAAGCTGACCGTATCGGACGAATCGACGTTCAAGTACGCTTAATTCCTTCGGGATTCAAGCCATAGCAAGGGCGGTGCATTGATGCACCGCCCTTGCTGTTCAGTCGGTAGAAACGCTTCTTTCCGACCCAATCTTTTAAGCGGTGCGTCCCTCTTTTTTCCGGCGACAAAGTGAAAGTGCCCACAGCCTTTTTTCAAGAAGGCCGTAAAAGCTGCAAGGCAAAAATTACCGGTTCCCAGCATAGTTCACACGCCTTTTCTTTCGCAGAAAAGGGCAAAAGAGCCGCATCCGATCCTGGTTTACCGCCTCGCCGGGCGAACGCAACGCACTCGAAGACTTTGCGTCCTTCCGCTCCGAGTACCCCGGAGGTAAGTACGCCACCGATTTTCCGCAAACACACAATCCGCACTGCCTGTGACGACGAATCACCCGCCTCGAATCCCGTTTTACGGGACACATCTCCCGTACCTGTGGCAGCGGTTAATCCGGCAACGAAAGAGGGCATATGACAGACTAAAAGCACGGGCAATGAATCCGGCCGATGATATTTATCAATCCGATTCTAATTTTCAGTTTTCCCCTTTTCGATTTCCGACCTATTCCGTATATTTGTAGGAGAAGACAGAATACGATTCGGGCAAGTTCGCATAAATGCGACTGCCGCTTCTTTTTACACCCCTCGTTATGGAATAGAAAATACACCCCGACGGCCCGGACAAATTTGGCCCGCCGCACGGTTTTCACTATATTTGTAAAATAATGGGAGATATTCCGGGAAATCCGGAGCGGCGTTTGCCGCAAGGTTCGCCTCCCCATTCGCTCAAAACAGATCGAACATGGCAATATTCAAAGTCGAAGGCGGCCGCCGGCTGCGCGGTGAAATCACGCCCCAGGGCGCCAAAAACGAGGCGCTTCAGATCCTCTGCGCCACGCTGCTCACGCAGGAAAAGGTAATCGTACACAACGTCCCGCAGATCCTGGACGTGATACAACTCATCGAGTTGCTGCAGGCGATGGGCGTCGAAGTGGAGCGCCTGTCCGAAGAGAGCTATTCGTTCCGAGCCGCCGACATCGACCCGGACTACCTGCGCTCGGACGACTACTGCCGCCGGGCCAGCCGCCTCAGGGGCTCGGTGATGCTGCTGGGTCCGATGCTGGCGCGTTTCGGCGTGGGCTACATGCCCAAGCCGGGCGGCGACAAGATCGGCCGCCGCAGGCTCGACACCCACTTCATCGGCTTTCAGAAGCTGGGCGCCACGCTCGATTTCGACACTGCGGCCGCCTGCTCCGAAGTCCGCTGCAAGGAACTCAAGGGATGCTACATGCTGCTCGACGAGGCTTCGGTGACCGGCACGGCCAATATCATCATGGCGGCTGTGATGGCCAAGGGTTTCACGACCATCTACAACGCCGCATGTGAACCTTACATCCAGCAACTGTGCCTAATGCTCAACCGCATGGGCGCACGCATCTCGGGCATCGCCTCGAACCTGCTCACCATCGAGGGTGTCCGGGAGCTGCACGGCACCGAACACACGCTGCTGCCCGACATGATCGAGGTCGGCAGCTTCATCGGTCTGGCAGCTATGACCCGTTCGGAGCTGACGATCCGCAACGTTTCGTTCGAGAACCTGGGCATCATCCCCACCCAGTTCGCCCGCCTGGGCATCCGCTTCGAACAGCACGGCGACGACATCTACATTCCCCAACAGGAGCACTACCGCATCGAGAACTTCATGGACGGCTCGATCATGACCATCGCCGACGCACCCTGGCCGGGCCTCACGCCCGACCTGCTGTCGGTATTCCTCGTGGTGGCCACCCAAGCCAAAGGCTCGGTGCTGATTCACCAGAAGATGTTCGAAAGCCGCCTGTTTTTCGTCGATAAGCTGATCGACATGGGGGCCCAAATCATCCTCTGCGACCCCCATCGCGCGACGGTGATCGGACATGACCACCAGATGCGGCTGCGGGCTACGCGCATGACTTCGCCCGACATCCGTGCGGGTGTGGCGCTGCTGATCGCGGCGATGAGCGCCGAAGGTACGAGCACGATCCAGAACATCGAACAGATCGACCGCGGTTACAAGGACATCGACGGACGCCTCAACGCCCTCGGAGCCCGGATCACCCGGGTCGAAGAGTAACGACCGGCCGATGCCCGGAATAAGGAAACGAAGCAAAGCAGTAATAATATGTTTTTGGAAAATGCCAGCCAGAAAGGTTGGATCGAAGTGATATGCGGCTCGATGTTCTCGGGTAAAACCGAGGAGCTGATCCGCCGCCTGAAGCGGGCCGAATTCGCCCGCCTGCGGGTCGAAATCTTCAAACCCCGCATCGACGTGCGATACTCCGAAGAGGAGGTCGTTTCGCACGACGCCAGCGCGATCCGCTCCACGCCGGTAGATTCGGCACAGAATATCCTGCTGATGACCTCGGACGTCGATGTCGTGGGCATCGACGAGGCGCAGTTCTTCGACCAGGGACTGGTGGAGGTCTGCCGGCAACTGGCCGACAGCGGGGTGCGGGTAATCGTGGCGGGCCTCGACATGGACTTCACGGGCAAGCCCTTCGGACCGATGCCGGCGCTGATGGCTACGGCGGAGTACGTAACCAAAGTACACGCCATCTGCGTACGGTGCGGCAACCTGGCGCACCATTCGCACCGCCTGACCAACGACGAAAAACAGGTGATGCTCGGTGCGCAGGACTCCTACGAACCGATCTGCCGCCACTGTTTCGCCGAACTGCGGAAAAAAGAGCGGGAATAAAAGGCATCTGCCCGTTAAAAATCCGGACCTTTTCCGGACCGTACGCTTCCGAAGCATACAACTCGATACGTCAATCCCCTCCGCAAGAGGGGATTGTTCTTCGGATAAACGCAACCGAAAAATCAATATCCGGAATTTCCAAGCGACAGAAAAAACAGAGAATACTTCGCACGAGGCGCAGAATATACTCAACATCAGCCGACAGTGCATAACCCGATCGGCAGGTTATACGCCCGAATATACCGGAAAATTCACGATTTTCGCATCCGACCGCCGCATACCCACAGCCTTCGCCGCAGTGTCGCCTACACTCGTATTGCCGTCATATCCTCCGCAAAAACATATCAAAAAGGGACCGGCTCTGAATAGAGCCGGTCCCGCCATTCAATAAAGATTCGGAGCCTTTTCACCCGGCGATTTTCCGGTTATCTTCTTCCGCTCCTTCCCCCGCAGGAAGAAAACCTGAAACAATCGCCGTCCACGATGCGGTTATTTCGTCACATTCACAACGATCTGCGCCGTACGTTCGCCGAACGTATAGACATATTTCACCGGAATCGTTACGGTAATCTCCTTCATCAGTTCCAGATCACCGCCTTCGACTACCGTAAGAACATGACTCTCCGCATCGAACTTCACACGGCCGTCGGGGATGGAAACCACCGCCTCGCCATATTCGATGGTTGCGGCTACCGCCGTATTGGTATTCTGCGCATTTGTCGAACCATCGAATACATTCACGTCATTGACCGCCTTCAATGTAAGCAACGTAGCGACATCCAGCGTTACATCTTCATCGACTTTGGCGACGAGTTTTCCGGTTTCGACCGCAATCGTCGCGTCAGCGATCGGATCAGCGATCGATACGGTAAAGGTCTTCGGCTCGCCCAACGCCTTGCCACCATACATCACCTGGGCGGTAACCACGATCGACAATTCGTCGCAGGTACCCCAATCGAGTGTCGCATCCGTGATGACAGCCCCTTCTGCCTGGGTCGCATAAACGACCTTTGCTTCTGCCGGAGCATCTTTTGCGATGTACCAGGTTTTCGACAGGTCGAATGCATCGATCTGCAGCGTGCTGCCTTCGATCTTCATTACGGCCTGGGCACGATCGTCGTCCGAAAGCGACGATCCGCGCAGCAACTCGATTTCGGGAGCCGTAACAGTCACGTGCAGGACAGCTTCGAACGTAAGTACGGGATCGGCAGTCGTAAAGAGGTTCTTCACGGTGTAGGAAACATTCAGAGCCGCAGCTTTGCCGAAGACAAAGTTGATGTTCTTACCGCTCGCTCCGACCGTCGCATAGTTGCCGGCTTCATCCTTCACCATGTCGCTCGTCCAGGAGAGCTGCATGAACGTTTCCTCTCCGAATTGCGCCCGGGCCGTCTGATCCAGACTCTCCCAAAGGAGCGCACGGAATTCTTCGACGGCGATGTGATGGCCCGTCGAGGATGCCGCATTATACGGCAATTCGAGCGTTTGCTCCAGCATTGGAATTTCAGGAATACCCGTTACGGATACGGGGATCGTAATCGTTACGACGGTCTTATCGTCGTTGGTATAAACGGCTTTTACGACATATTCAGCACTCTGTGCCAGATCGCCGACCAATTTCAAATCGACCGTTTGCACATCCGTATCATAGGTCGGAGTAGCCGGCAATTCGATCGACGGGACGATCTCCGATACAAGCTCCGTACCCCGGTAAAGTTCGACAACCAGATTCTCATTATCCTTGAGCGCATTATACTGAACGGCAGAAAGCATACCCTTATCCGGAGTCAGCACAAGTCCTTTCGCCTCATACGTATCGTCGGAGGTAGCGGCAGCATACGTCCACATCACTTCGGATTTCGGCGTGGAAAGTTCGACACCGTCGGGTGCGATGGAGAATTTATTCACGGCACCGGCTTTCACTTCGAGCGAAAATCCCTCTTCGTCGAGCAATGCATAAGTCGCAGCAGCGGTTACTGTCTGTCCGATCAACGCAGTTTCCGACTCGGCAACAGCGAATGTAAGCGCCTTTCCATCGACGGCATACAACTCCTCGCTACCCGGATCACTGAAGGTAAATTCCGCCGACGCCGATACCAGCGCCGCCAGATCCACGGTCCAATTATTAGCTTCGGCAGCCTCTGCGAGCGGCAGGATCGTTTCACCGTCCTTATACATGACCGTATATCCGGCCAACACGCCATGAACCTCTTTGTCCGTATATTTTACTTCGGTAGTCACCTCGTCGGTATATTCGACGTATTCGCCCTCATTCTCGGCATCGGCCCGGGCCAACACGAAATTCGTCGCAGGGATCTGAATACCCGCTTTGGCATAGGCGGTTCCGATAAAAGCCGACGTAAAGTCCGTTTCGAAATCGTTCGATTCGCCTTCGCTCAACGCCGAACCATCGACATGGAGAGCGACCATTTGCGTCTTGCCGGCCTTTTCTGCGGAAACATAATCGTAATCCGTCGTAGCGACAATGGTAAATTCGCCGGTCGTTTCATCGATGTCCTTGATCTCTTCGATCGTAAAACCGGCCGCCGCACGCGTTCCGACCTCTTCGGTTATGAGCGACATGGCCTCCGTATTGGCATATTTTTTCACAGCACGGGCCGGCGTCATACGGAATCGCAGAGTCGCGATCTGCTCGCCTTCCTCACTGGGACGCAAATAAAGATTCCGGTACTCGGTTTCGTGCGTAACTTCGTTCTCACGGGACAACACGATATACTGCTCCCCGTTGCCGAAATAGATCAGACCGTCCACATAATCCGGCAGGTAAACGATCGACTGGATACGACTACCGAGCAAACCGACATTGGCCTCCAACGTCGCCAGGTAATTCTGAAATTCCTGGTCGAGCTGGTCTTTGGAAATCACGAGCGAACCGTTGTTTTCCCGGATCAGTCCCTGGATCTTTTCAGTCAGCGCACTGGCCTCCTTGTCCAGTTCCTCCATAACCGATGCGATCGCCTGCGTGGAAACCTGCCCCAACAGGTTGTCGCCCAATGTCATCTGGTCCATATAAACTGCCAGTTCATCGCCCAGCCATTTATTGATCGAGCTGCCGGCCGTCTCGAGTTCGGCCTTGATAGCATCGGCGATCCACTGCGAGGCGGCGGTTTCGATCTGGCTCACCTGACTGTCGGTCAGCTCTCCACCGGCAGCCTCGAAACCATTGTCCGACAGGTAAGATTCGATGAGCTGCGTCACTTCGAGCGAAAAACCTGCGGCATCCTTTTTGAGTTCAATCATATTTTCCAGCGTTTCCTGAACGCTCTCCAGTGTTTCCTGGGTAGCGTAAATACCCGCTATTTCTTCCAGAATACCCGATTTCAGACTGTTCAGGTTCTCCTGCAAGGCCCCGTCGGCGAGTGAAGATTCGATCGCTGCGACGATCTTCGCAGCCAGATCGCTGTCTTTGACACATCCTTCGATCTGGTTTGCAACGAAGAAATATCGCTCTTTTCGCAAACCCGATGAGGACGGACAGCGGGTAGTAGATCATCGGCTTGTCGTAGACCGGCAGCAGCTGCTTGCTGGTGACGGTGGTGAGCGGGTAGAGGCGCGTTCCGCTGCCGCCCGCTAGGATGATGCCCTTCATGAGGGGTCTCCTTAACTAATTATTTTGCGGACCTTCGACCGATCCTGTTTCCAGCTAGCCTTGCGGCGCAATCGAACCCGAACGCCACGAATTCCCCGAGCCGCCCCTCTCGGAGCAGCTGCGCGGAGACGGCCTTCACGAGTCTCCCTCCCTCGCCGATCTCCGACGCGCCCATGAGCTCGCCGGCGTGGGCCGCGAGGAAGGCGCCGACCTCCCGGTTGCGCCTGAACTGCTGTCCGGGAGTGAGGTTGTGGGAGTGGTAGACGGCGGCAGAGGGCTCGTACGCGACCTTATGGCCGAGGGCGATGAGGCGCGCCGCCATGAGCATGTCCTCGTTTGTGTTGACCGGGGCGAACCCGCCGCACTCCATGTAGGCAGTCCTGCGGTAGGCCGAGCACACATCGGATGCGAAAAACGTCTTTATTCCGTAGCTCGGCAGGTCCTCCGCGCCCCTCACGGATGGCTCGTCAGGGTAGTTGAACGCGCGCACGAACTGCTCGAAGCGGCGGGCGTCGGGCTTGGGGAGCTGCCTGCCGGACACCAGGGCGATCGTCTTGTCGGTCCCGAGCGGAGCGGTGAGCCTCTCTATATAGCGATCGCCCGCCGGCACCGCGTCCTGGGTCATGAACAGGGTGTAGTCGCCGACAGTCCTCATAAACGCCCTGTGCCGCGTGGTGCCATGGTTGAACTCGGTGCGCTCGATGACTTCGAGCGAAACCCCTCGGCCGGCGTATGACGCCACGATGTCCTGGGTGGCGTCTTCCGACGAGGAGTCCACGACGAGAATCTCGCCCGGCACAACCGTCTGGGACAGGAGGCTGTCCAGTAGCCCCCCGATCTCGCGCCCCGCGTTGAGCGTCGGTATGACCACCGACACCGAGGCCGTCACTTCCCCGTCCTCTCCACGAACATGGCCTTGAACGTGCGGACGAAGATCCGCAGGTCCAGCGCCAGGCTCGCGTGGCGCACGTAGAAGAGCTCGAGCATCTGGCGGTCGCCGTTCTCCCACGTCGCCTCGTTGCGCTCGGTCACCTGCCACCAGCCGGTGATGCCAGGCTTGCAGGAGAGGAACTCGTCGCGGCCGTCGCCGAACTCGTAGGTCTCCTCGAGCGTCACGGGCCTGGGGCCGATCACGGACAGGTCGCCCGTGAGCACGTTGATGAACTGCGGCAGCTCGTCCAGGCTCGTCCTGCGCAGGAAGCGGCCCACGCGCGTGATGCGCGGGTCGTCGTCGAGCTTCTGCTCTCGCCTCCAGGTATCCAGCTGCCCGGGCGTCATGTAGCGCTCGGGGTTCGAGTGCGCGTCCGGCACCATGCTGCGCAGCTTCCAGATGTAGATCCTCTTGCCGCCGCGGCCGACGCGCTCCTGGCGGAAGAAGGGCCTGCCCGGGCTGTCGATGCAGATCGCGGCGCACACCGCGGCCACGGGGATCGTCAGGACGGCGCAGACCCCCGCGGAGAAGCAGATGTCGAACGCCCGCTTGACGAAGCGGTAGCCGGCGCCGCCGGGCTTTGGCGCGGGCACGGTGTCGTCCGGCGGCGGGCACTGGAACTCGCCGCGCGCGTAACGGCGCACCGAGCGCTCCTCCTGCTTGGCTGATTCTCTTGTTCCTGCAATGGGAATGGTTGTGGGAACTGGAACGACCGTGGACTCAACGCCCCTCGTAGCCGAATCGCCGAGCGCGGCCACCTCAGGGCTGTCTACAGGTTGCACAGGGAGCTGCCCCCCCGGTACGTTTGTAAGGCTAGCGTCTGAGGCTGTCACCCTTTGACGCCGGTATGTCTTCTCTTCGACCGACAATTCCCAGTCCCACCTTTGTTGCGACTCTTCGTCCACATATCTCGAGCTCCACAAAGGCAAGGTTCTTGTGGCGGTTCACACTCGTGATAAGCGCCTCGCGGCCACGGAGCGGACCGGATAGAACCACAACGTGCTCCCCATCCATTACACCCACACTCATGTCCACGCATCGACTTCCCTTATTGGTAAGGGCTTCGATCCATGCGCGCTCATCACTGGCCAAGGGAACGAACGACTCTCCTATCTTGAGGAGGCGGGTGAACTCGGGAATCTCGCGCAATGCGCGTATAACCAAATCAAGCCGACTGCTCACCACGATTACGTAACCCGGAAGCAGGGGCTTCTCAACATCAACCCACTCCCCCGCACGCTTCATCTGCGTGGCGTACCGCGGAGAGAAACACTCTTCAACTGCTCCCTCAGGTGCCATGTGTTCAATCAGATTGCACAGCTTGCGCTCGGCACCCGTAGGCACTTGAATCACATACCATGAAACTGCAGCCATGGCTTCCTCCTCTTCGCGCGGCATAGCTTCGCCATAGGCGTACGCCATGCGGGAAAGTCGTATTCGCTCTCTTGGCACCGCTGGGCTCTGCACGTGGCACGATCCCCTTAGGAGCAAGATATGTACGCAGAAAGCTTTACCGGCCTCCTGCCCCGTTGGCGCTCGAACCCGTGTTCAAGTGCAAACGGGGCAACATGCCAAAGCAAATTCTCTTATAGGATATCAGTTTAGATCCTCATATGCGACCCACGTCGTGGATATTTGTCGATTGCGCGAGCAAGATACATATAGTGTTCGGGCCTATGCGCATCGCTTGCAATATACCGATACAGATTGCGGTCAAACAGCTTCTTAGCGGGCTTTTTCTCTTTACCAAAGCGACCCCCGGCAAGAAAGTCGGAAGAGGCCTGCAAGTGGCACCCCATTCGCACAAGCCGCTCTGCAATGTCGGGGTCTTTTTGAATTGCTCGATACCGCTCGGGGTGGGCGATAATCACCGAATAACCGAGACCTTGAAGCTCAAAGATGGTCCGCTCGTAGTCGGCAAAATCGCGCTCAGTAGCGTGGGGGTCAAGCTCAAGGAGAAACTCGTTGCCCCCGTCAAAACACAGGTAGGGCGCCCACTGCTCCACCCCCAGCTCCATGAGCTTAGGGTGCGCCACCTCAAAGCCCATCTGCAGGGGAAAGCCATCCGCATGAGCCTGCAGCTCGCGGAATGCCGCCCACATAGCGTCGTAGTCAAAATAAGGATCACGGCAATGGGGTGTGCAGACAATACTCGTCACACCAGCAGCCTTGGCAGCCTCGAGCATCGAAAGGCTCATGGCAAGATCACGAGCGCCGTCATCAACGCCGGGAAGTATATGGCAATGGATGTCTCTCATGACTGCCCCCTCGCTTCTTTAGTAAAGCTCCGCCGTGCTCGTGGCACGGCGGAGCGGTCGATACTCGCTGTGGCGCTTAGTTCTTCTTGGCGCCCGCACTCATGCTTGCGATAAACTGCGCCGTCGAGTCGGGAGCGATCTTACCCGCCGACGCACCGGGAGTATTGGGCAGGGGCTTAAGGCCCGGAGCGGCATTCGCCGAGCGCGCGGATCCTGCAGGACGGGCGGCGGAGCGCGACGCAGGACGTGCGCTGGGCTTGGAAGGCGCCGGCGCGGCAGAGGGCGCGGAGGTAGGAGCACTCGGGGCGTTAGCATCGTCGCCGCCGCGAGAATAATACTCGGTGTAATACTCGCTCTTCTCGCTCTTGCACAGGTTCATGACGGCACCCAAGACATTCGCGCCTGCCTTCTCAAGCTGCGCAAACGAGGCGGTAAGCTCATCGCGGCGCACAACATTCTGGCCAACGACCAACAGCGTGCCGTCGGCAACAGTGGAGAGAATCGCGGCGTCGACGAAGGCGGACAGCGGCGGCGTGTCAAAAATGACGTAGTCGAAGCTGGAAAGCGCAGCCTCGGCTAAATTACGGAAGCGCTTGGAACCGAGTAGGGCATCCGGATTGGGAATGTGGGGTTCGCAATCGAGGAAATACATGCCGCGGGCAGCGGTGCTCACCACGGCGTCGGCAAGAGAGACCTGACCGCACAACACGGCATACACACCGGAACGCGCGTGCACGCCCAAGCTGTTCGCAACGGACCTGCGATGCATGTCGGTCTCGACCAAAAGCACCTTGCTCCCCGAGCTGGCCATGGCCTCGGCAAGCGAGATGGCCACCGTGGTCTTGCCCTCATTGGGAACCGACGACGTCACCACAATGGAGCGAATCGGATCGTCAACGGAGGCGAAGCGAATGTTGGCCGCAAGCGTCTTGATCGCGTTCTGCATATGGATCTGGTCGACACCGACCTTCTGCTGCTTTGCCATATTAGCGGCCCCCTTTCACAAGCGGAATGCGTCCGATAACCGGAACACCCAGAAGCTCCTCGACTTCCTCGGCGCTACGGACCTTCATGTTGAGCATATCGGCAACAACGACGATCGCAACGGCTGCAAATAGGCCACCCATGCAGGCAACGGCTACGTACAGCGGACGCTTGGGGCCACTCGGCGCCTGGGGCGCGACCGCCTGGTCGATGATGTTAACGGCTTGGACCTTCATGACGTCCTGCGAGATGGCGGAGACGTTATCGGCGATGGCGTTCGCGACCTCGGCCACCTGCTGGGGATCGGTACCGGTCACTGACAGTTCGATAACGCGAGACGTGGTGGCACTGGAGACGGAGATTTCAAAATCGCTCAAGTTCTTGAGGCCCAGATCGTCAGCGGTCGCGTTCTGGACGCGGTTGGACTCCAAAAGCGTGGTGACGTCGTTTGCCACCATCTGGGAGGCTGAAAGATCAGAAGAGAGATTGCTCGAAGACTGGTCCTGGCTGGTAAGAACGTACAGGCTTGTGGTTGCCGTATACGTATTGGGCATTCCAATAAACGAATACACGGCAACAAGCAATGCGCAGATAACGGGTAGTCCCACGACCAGCTTCATATGCTTTTTCAATAATTCAAACAGCTCGAGAAGCGTCATTAAGCAACCTCTCCATCCCCAACGATACGAAGACACATCAAACAGTCGAATATATTACCAAACTGGGTAGATTTGTCTCCTGGAATGCATAACGTGCGACACAACTGCAGAAATCTGACAGAAATGCGTCAGATTCTTCCGTTTATTAACGCCCCAATAAGAATTCGAGCGCCCTTAAGCGGCAATCCAGGTGCGTGGCAGCCCATATGTGGGCCAAGCCGAGGAGCCGCGCCGCGGTATGGGGGTCGATGTTTGAGGCGGCGAGCTCCGTGAAACGCAGGGCAATGAGACCCTCGAGCCACTGCGCCATGTTGGCATCCACCCGCTCGCACCCGGGAACGCCCTGCGCGCAACTGGCGCACAGCAAGCCGCCTGCCTGGGCCGAGAAGTACGTTGGGTGCTCGTCATCACACGCCACGCAGCACGAATAATCGGGCCGGTAGCCCACATGACTCAACAGCTTGAAGACGTACGCAGCTACCAGGAGGTCCTGGTGGGCGGGGTCTGCCTGGGCCAGTTGAGCCAGCGCCGCCCGCGTGATGGGGTACACGAACGGATCTTCGGCATCCTCATAGGTGCACCGCTCCGCGACCTCCGCCACCGCGCTCGCGGTGGCAAGGAGTTCGTACGTGGGCTGCGACCCCAAAGGCGCCGCGATGAGCTCCGCCTGCGAGACGATGTCGAGGCTGCGCCCATGCGCCAACAGCAGGTCGACCTCGCAGCACAGCTCGCAGCGCGCGGCCAGGCGGCTCCCCGGCTTGCGCGCGCCCTTGGCGACCGCACGGATCTGGCGACCGGTCTGGTCGACGAGCGTGAGGATGAGGTCCGTCTCCTTGAGCTTGGTCTTGTCGAGCACGATGGCCTTCGTGCGATACGTGCGGCTACCGGCCATGACCGCTCACGACCAGCCGCAGCGCATGTGGAGGGTTCCGGTGCATGTCATCGCCTGCTCGAACAGTCCTGCTCGCGACGAAGGCGCCACAGGCGCCTTCTGCTCGTGCGGAACTCGCAAGCGATGACATGCACCGGCACCGGACGATCACGGGCGTCAGTCTGTACGAGTGAGAAACGTGGCTACTCGTCATCGGCGGCGTAGCCAAAGCGGCGGATCTCGCGGGCGTCCTCGCGCCAATGCGGCTTGACCTTAACGTCCAGCCCCAGGTACACGCGGCAGCCGAACATGCGCTCCAAGTCACGGCGCGCCTCGATACCGATACGCTTGATCATCTCGCCGCCCTTGCCCACGAGGATGCCCTTCTGACCCTCGCGCTCCACATAAACGGTGGCATGCAGGCGCAGTAGATCGCGCTTGGGACGCTCGAACTCATCGCAGATCACGCCGACGGCATGCGGAATCTCCTCGCGCGTGCGCAGCAGCACCTTCTCGCGCACGAACTCGGCAACCAACACCTCGTCGGCCTCGTCGGTGCCCATGCCCTCGGGGAACCAGCGCGGACCTTGCGGAAGGAATCGCGCCACCACATCCACGAACGCCTCCACGTTGAAGCCTTCCGTGGAAGACACGACGATCTCGTCGTCAAAGTTCACGAGCTCGCGCGCGGCTTCGATCTGCTTGAGCATCTGCTCGGGGCTCGCGAGGTCGGCCTTGGTAAGAACGAGCACTTTGGGTGCCTTGGCGACAGCCACGCGCTCGGCCACCCATGCGTCGCCACGTCCGATGGGTGCACTGGCGTCGATCACGAACGCGATCACGTCGACGTCCGCAAGCTCTCCCAGGGCGCTCTTGTTGAGCTCGGAGCCCAAGCCGTCCTTGGGCTTGTGGATACCAGGCGTGTCCACAATGACGAGCTGGCAGTCCTCGCGATTCACCACCGCACGCAGGCGGCGGCGGGTCGTCTGCGCCACCGGTGAGGTGATGGCGACCTTCTCGCCGTAGCAGGCGTTGAGCAGCGTGGACTTGCCAGCGTTTGGACGGCCCACCAGGGCAACGAAGCCGGAACGGAAACCCTCGGGCACATCGGCGCACAGGGGTGCCGGTCCAGCAGTGCCGGAAAAGTCAGGCATCTCACCGGACTCGAGCATGGCATCAAGCTCATCGTCGGAGAGGTCGGCAAACGGGTCGAAATCGGTCATAACATCGGACATAGGTACTCCTCAACAGATACGTTGGAACTTGAACGGTGCGGACAATCACAGCGATCGAATGGTGCAATTGGGGACGTACCCCAACTGCGCCATTCCCCAACTGCACCATTCGGTGTGAGCTACAAGGTGCGACTGCTGACAGGGCTGCGTTTTACAAAGGGACTACGTCCCCAATTGGAAAGGCGGTCAGTGCCAGGGGCCGAGGAAGCCGAAGGCGTGGGCGAACACGAGGATGCCCACGATCGCGGCGGTGATGGACAGCACGTAGACACTCGCAGCGGCGATGTCCTTGGCGCGCTTGGCAAGCGGGTGCAGCTCCTGCGTGGCCAGATCCACGATGGCCTCCATGGCGGTGTTACACAGCTCGGCGAAGATCACCAGGCCGATGCAGATCGCGATAAGCGCCCAGCTAATCAACTGAAGCTTGGCCACTAAACCGGCGATGACCGTAAGGATACCCGCCACGAGCATGACCTTGATGTTGCGCTCTGTCTTGACGGCGGTCATGAAGCCCTCAATGGCGTAGCCAAACGAGCGCAAAAACGACGGATGGTCCTTGTTGGAACCGGGAATCATGGCGCCTCCTAATCGTGTGCGTGGTTAGTGATGGGACCGACCTCGACGTCGTCGGGGTTCTCTCCCCGCATGACGGCGAGCTCGCGCAACAGCGCGTCCTCGCGGGCCTCCATAACCTCAGCCGCATCATCCTCGATATGGTCATAGCCCAGCAGGTGCAAAAGGCCGTGCACAAGCATGAGGCGGCACTCGTCGGCTGGCGTGTTGCCAAACCCGGGTGCTTGGCGCTCAATCACCTCGGGCGCCAGGATGACATCGCCAAGCTCGATGAGTTCATCGGCAGGAAGCTCATCGTCAAAAGCTGAGTCGCACTCAAAGGAGAGGACATCGGTGGTTCGATCGATGCCACGCCACTCGTGGTTGAGCTCGCGCATCTCCGACTCGTCCACAAACGAAAGGGAGATCTCCACCTCTCGCTCCACTCCTTCTGCGGCGAGGACATGTGCCGCAATGGCACGAATCTCCTCCTCGGCAATGAGGGTGGGCAGCTCGGCATCGTTACTTATAAGAACGGTCATGACGCCCCTCCTTTCCAGATTGCACGCCTTCGGCATCAAACGCCTCGTACGCTTCCACAATCTTACCAACAAGCCGATGACGCACCACATCGGCGCGGGCGAGCTCCACGAACGCGATGCCCTCCACGCTGCACAGGATCTCCTGGGCATCGGTGAGACCGCCGCGCTTGCCAGGTAGGTCGCGCTGCGTGGCATCGCCGGTGATAACGAAGGTCGAGTTAAAGCCCAGACGCGTGAGGAACATCTTCATCTGCTCAGGCGTGGTGTTTTGCGCCTCGTCCAAGATCACGAACGCGTCGTTCAGGGTGCGGCCGCGCATGTAGGCGAGCGGCGCGATCTCGACCACGCCGCGTTCTACGAGCTCATGCGCGCGCTCGGCGTCCATCATGTCGAACAGCGCGTCGTAGAGGGGGCGAACGTAAGGATCGACCTTCTCCTCCAGGGTGCCGGGCAAAAAGCCCAGACTCTCCCCCGCCTCGACCACGGGACGCGTGAGTACGATGCGCCCCACGTCGCGGCGCTGCAGAGCTGCCACCGCCATGGCCATGGCAAGATACGTCTTGCCCGTACCCGCGGGACCCGTGCAAAAGGTGACGGTGTGCTCGCGAATGGCGTCGATATAGCGTTGCTGGCCAGGGGTCTTGGGCCGAATGACCTTGCCGCGGTAGCTGAGCAGCACGTCATCGCGCGGGCCGGAGGAGCGCACGTCCTCGGCGCGCAGGCCGTCGATGGCGCGATCCACGTCGTCCGCCGTGAGGGTAACGCCGGTAGTGGCAACTTGCATGATGTGGGTGAACAGGCGCGTGAGCAGGTCAACCTCGCCGGGTGCGCCACTCAGCGAGACGGCGTTCCCCCGCACGGTGACGCTGGCCTCGCACCGGCGCTCAGCAGCACGGATGAGGGCATCCGCCGGCCCGGTCACGCGAGCGGGATCGACATCCGCGGGGATGGTGAGGCGCACCTTGGCCATGTCCGAACCATGCCCACTCACCGCACCGCCCCCCTTTTCAAATTGGGGACGTAGTCGTTTTGCAAATCGCCGTCGTGCGACCGCAAGCCGTCGCAACGAAGCATATGGGCATGGAGGATACCGCGATCATCCATGGCGTCGACCCGCACGCGAACAAGGGAGCCGGCGCGGTCGAGGGGCACATCGTCCACGATCACGCGATGGAAGCTGCCCAGGGTACCGCGGTTACCATACTCCAAGACGGCGTTCTCGCACGTGCCCACGCGTAAGGCCGCATCCGCCTGAGCGCACCGCTCGGCAACCGCACGAAGCTCAGAGGCGCGGGCTGCCATGACCTCGGGCGCCACCTGATCGGGCGCCTCGGCAGCGGGGGTACCGGGTCGCGCGCTATAGCGGAATACGTGCATGCGGCTAAAGCCCACGCGCTCGCACAGGGCGCGGCTCTGAGCAAACTCTTCCTCGGTCTCCCCAGGGAAGCCCGCGATGATGTCACAGGAAATAGAGGCGGCGGGCAGTTTGTCGCGGATCATGGCGACCGTAGCCTCGTATTGCCCTGCCGTGTAGGGGCGATTCATGCGCTCCAGGGTAGCGGTGCAACCAGACTGGAGCGGTAGATGCAAAAACGGGGCGACACGCTCGCCGCCGGCCACCATGGCGTCTATAAGGCGCTCATCGACGTCCATGGGCTCGAGCGAGGACAGGCGAACCTGGGGGATGTCCGTCTCGTGCAGGATGATGCGCAGCAGCTCGTCGATCTCCACATGAGAGTCCTCGGCATCCGCGCCGTCATATGCCCCCAGGTTGACACCCGTGAGCACGACCTCGGGAATGTCGGCGCGTTCGGCTTCGCGCACTTGGCGCAGGACCGCCTCGACGGGAACAGAGCGCTCGGGACCACGTGCCTTCCACACGATACAGTAGGAGCAACGGTTGTTGCAGCCGTCCTGGACCTTGATACCCAGGCGCGAGCGGCCCAGAAGGTCACCTAGGTCGTGGTGTTCGCCTGCCGACGCGTCGGTACGCAAGGAGAGCCCTGCGGCTCGAGCGGCCGTGCGGGCGACGTCGATCTTGGAGGGTTCGGCGATTACGCGCGGCGACAGCTCCGTAAGCTCACCGGGATGAAGGTTGACCACGCAGCCAGTCACGATAACGATGGGCTCGTTGGGCAGACCGAGTGCATGCCGCACGGCCTTACGGGTCTTTGACTCGGCCTCACCGGTGACGGCACAGGTGTTGATGACGATGAGGTCCGCATCTTGCTGGTCCACGAGCGCGAAGCCCGCAGAGGCAAGGTCGGAGGTGATGCGGTCGGATTCGACGCGGTTTACCCGGCATCCCAGGTTAACCACGCTGGCGAAGGGGCGCGTCATACGGGTCCGTTCTAGTCGAGGATATCGTCGATGGCGTCACGGATGCGATCGCCCACCGTGCGCTTCTTGGCGGTGCCGGCGGCATGCTCACCCGAAGCCGCGGCATAGCGCTCGAGTGCCTCGCGCGCGTCGGCGGAGAGGTGCGTGGGGACGTCGATGACGATGCGAGCCACAAAGCGACCGCGCGAACCGCCGCCGCCCAAGCGCGGCATGCCATGCCCGTCGACGGTGATGAGGGAGCCGTACTGCGTGCCGGCGGGGACCTCAAGATCGAATTCCTCGTCGGGCATGATGCCCTTGACCTCAACCAGGCAGCCGAGTGCTGCCTCGGCGATGCCGATGTGGACCTCAGAGAGGAGGTCGTCACCATGGCGCTCAAAGCGCTCGTTGTCCTCGACCTGGATGGTCACGATGAGGTCGCCGGATGCGGCACCTCGGTAGCCGGCCTCGCCATAGCCACGCAACCTCAGCTGGCGGCCCGTCGCAACACCGGCCGGGACCTCGACATCCAGGCGCTCGTGCGTACGAGAATGACCCTCGCCGTGGCAGTGCTCACACGGCTTGTCGACGATGGTGCCCTCGCCACCGCAATCCGGACACGGGGCGCTCGACTGCATCTGGCCGAAGATGGAGCGCTGGACGGTGGTCACATAGCCGGAGCCGTTGCAGCGCGGACAGGTCTTCTCCTGGCCACCCTCTCCACGACCTGAACCGTGACAATGCCCGCACGGCGCCAAGCGATCGAACGAGATGGTCTTCTTGCAGCCGATCGCCGCCTCTTCGAGCGAGACGGTGAGCGAGATGGCCATATCGCGCCCGGCCCTGCGGCGAGCACGGTCGCGCGGACTGCCGCCGCCCGATCCTCCTCCGCCGAAAATCGACGAGAAGATATCATCGACGCCCATGCCGCCGAAGATGTCGGAGAAGTCGACGTAGCCGGACCCGCCGGGCATGCCGTCGACGGTGCCGTAGCGATCGTACATGGCGCGCTTCTGGTCATCGGAAAGCACCGAGTATGCCTCGTTCAGCTCGGCGAACTGCTCGTTGGCGTCGGGGGCGTCGTTGTGGTCGGGATGAAGCTTGACCGCCTTCTTTCGAAACGCGCGCTTGATCTGGTCGGCCGTGGCATCGTGCTCGACGCCCAGCACCTCGTAGTAATCCCTTTTGTCCGCCACCTTGTGGACCCTCCCCCAATGAATGATCAACCTTATGCGCCCGCCGCGCGCACGCCGCGGGCGACTTTCGTTTTACCCATAGTTCCGCCCATCCACACGCGCGATGCACAGACACCCCAAGGCATCGACACACCCCGCTCCGCAAGACGGGAGAAGCGAACAGCGCGTGCCATGTGCGGACGTTCCGCTCGGACTTTAGCCCTGCCTACATGAACCGATACGGCGCGAGGAACACCGCCTGCGTGCAGCTGGAAAACCAAACGGCAATCATGGCGAACACCATCCCGTTGGCCGCGCCGTTCGCAAGCACCTGCAAACCTCGCTTCCACCACAGCCCGCTGCGATGCAACACGTCATCGGAGACGATCATGAAGATGCCCATGACGAGCGGTATCAGGCACAGCATGAGGAACATGGAAAACGTGCCGGAAAACGCCGAAAGCACCAGGAACGGCAAGACCAGGCCGAGCATGTAAAAGCCACTCTGCGCGCGACCCTCGAGGCGCTCGGCAGCCACATGGGCGCGGCCCACAAGGTCGCCCGTCTCCCCACCGTTGGTTCCAGCGTTGCCGCGGGCCTTTATGCGAACGACGTCGCCGTCATGCGTGCCCGCCGGGAACTCGACCACGGCCTCGGCTTGAACGCGCGTACGGCCCTCTCCCCCGCACACGGGGCAGGGGTCGGCCACGACTTTGCCGGAACCGCCACACTCGGGGCAGACCATGCGGGCCTGACCCATGCCGAACATGCCCAAATCGACGGCAATGGCGCCGGTGCCTCCGCAGGTGGGACAGGCGCGGTGATGCTCGGATGCCACGGAGCCCGAGCCGTGGCAATTGTCGCAGGGCTCATAGCGCGGATACTTGACGGCCACCTTGGCACCGTCCTTTGCCTGGTCGCGCGAGAGCTTGACCTCGACGATAACGTCGGCACCGGTAGAAGGGTTATAGGCGGACGCGCCGCGGCGGCGCTGCGTGCCAAAACCGCCCATGCCGCCGAACGGGAAGCCAAAACCGCCGAAGCCGGTGTAGCCGCCCTGGTATCCGCCGGGGTACCCTCCGGGGTAGCCCCCCGCGGACGGCGAGCCGGCCGAGGCAAAGGGGCTGCCCGAGCGCATGGCGTCGTAGCGGGCGCGCTTTTGTTCATCGGAGAGAACGGCGTATGCCTCGGAGACCTCCTTGAAGCGCTCCTCGGCATCGGGCTCCTTGTTCACATCGGGATGGAGCTTGCGGGCCTTTTGCTGGAAGGCCTTTTGGATGTCCTTAGCGGAGGCGTCTTTATCAACGCCCAGAATGGCGTAGTAGTCTTTATCGTTCATTCCTGCCATATGGCAAAGACTCCCCTGTTCATGGGTTACATTCAGTGGGAGACATTATATCCCGACCCCGCGTGCGATAAGCGGGGCGGGTGCGTTTTACACATCCACGTACAAAACGTGTCCACCGCTTTTACAAGCGGCGATGCAATCGGTCGCTCGACCGGAACCCGTGCCTAGCGGCAGTGTAGTCACCTGCCCAAGAGCCTATTCAGCAGGCTGATCGCTCAACTGGACCTGGCGATAGGCAATGCCGCAGCGGTCGAGGATGTTCTTGGAAATGAGGTTGTCCTCGGTACCGCAGTACTTGTCGTCGAGGTAGACGACCTCGCCGATGCCCGCCTGCACGAGGGTCTTGGCGCACTCGTGACACGGGAAAAGCGTGACGTAGACGGTGGCATCTGCCATGTCCTTGAGGGAGCCACGGTAGTTGAGGATCGCGTTGGCCTCGGCATGAATCACGTAATTGTGCTTGTCATGCAGGGGGTCGTCCGCTGTGCCCCAGGGGAAATCGTCGTCGTTGAGGGCGGAGGGCGTGCCATTGTAGCCCACCGAGAGGATGCGGTGGTTGGTGTCGGCAATACAGGCGCCGACCTGCGTGTTGGGATCCTTACTGCGCAGGCTCGCGGCGACGGCCGCACGCATGAAGAACTCGTCCCAGCTGATCACGTCTTCGCGTTTACCGGGCATGATGCCCCTCCTCTCAAGCGTTTTGGACAGCATGGCGCATAACGTGGGAAGATGCAAGCGTTGGCGAAAAGATGTCCCTCGCAAAAGGCGGTGTCGCTAGCGGAGAAGCGTGCCCGCAATGGCGACGAGGGCTGCCCGTAACGGCGACGAAAGGCACCGGGGCAACGACGACGCTTGGCATTGGCGATGTGAGAAATCAGGGGTTTGAAACAAGCCGGCCGTTTCAACACCTGATTTCTCACAAAAAAGTAGGTGGTAATGTGATTTATCAACGGTTTGAATGAATGGGCTTATGTCAAACCGTGGATTTCTCACATTGCGAGGGCGAAGAACGGCGGCCGAGGGCTGAGATGCGGGGGCCCGGCACTCGGCGCGCGTTCAGGCCGTGCACACAGCGTTACGCATCAGCCGCCAAATCCCAGAAGATGCCGAAGAGCTTGTTGCCATCGAGCCATCCGAGGTGCGTGGGCTTGAGGGCACCGTTGTCCCACGCGGCGAGGTTCCACTCAACAGCGCGATCACAGGCAGCGGAGAGCTCGTCCGCCGGAATGACCCGTATCGCACGCGCGAGTAGCTCCGGGCCGATACCGTCGGTCATACGGCACGCGAGCATGAGGTCCTCGGCCATAGCTTCGCGGGGCGTAAGGAACTCGTGGTCGAATTCCTCACCCGCGTCGTCGAGCTGCGTGAAGCGAATGCGGGCCGTGGACGAATTGGCAGACGATCTGCCGGCAGCGCCATCGGACGTGCCGTCAGACTCACTATCTGGCGTTCCGTCGAACGTGTTTTCCAGCAACAAGCTGACGTCGCCCGTTGCAGCGCACATGCTTGCGGCGGAGCGGCCGATACCCAAATAAGGCACGCCGGTCCAGTAGGCGATGTTGTGCTGGCAGCGGTGCCCGGGCTTGGCATAGCTCGCCACCTCGTAGCGCTCGTAACTATGCGCATGCAAAAGCTCCGCCGCGATGTCCATGCATTGGGCCTGGAAATCCTCATCGGGCACCTCGATTTTCCCCGCCGACTCGAGACGCTCCAGAGGCGTGCCTTCCTCAAGCTGCAACGGATACACCGAAACATGGTCGGGATCCGCCAAGAGGACCCTCTTAAGCGTGTCCCTCCATGCGTCGAGCGTCTGACCGGGCAACCCACACATCAGGTCGCAGGAGGTGGAAAATCCCTCCTCCCGTGCCAAGGCAACAGCCTTCACAGCCTGTTCAGCCGTATGAATGCGGCCAATTGCGCGGAGCTCATCCGCCTGCAAAGACTGCACGCCGAGGGAAACCCTTGTCACGCCCGCAGCGCGCAACGAACGCGCAAGGTCGAACGTAAACGACTCAGGGTTCGCCTCGCAGGTGAACTCGACGGGATTGCAATGCGTGCGAATGCAATTGACCAGCTCAACCAAGTGCCCACCCAACAGTGAGGGCGTGCCACCTCCAATATAGACCGTCTCAACGTCCGCCAGCTCGCCAGCTTTACCATGTACATCCACCTGGGCGAGGAGGCTCTCGCAGTACGTGCCCACAGCTTCCTCGAGCGCGCAGCCTGGTATCGCGCGCGAATCGAAATCGCAGTACGCGCATTTGGATTTGCAGAAGGGTATATGCAGGTACAGAGCCTCGAAGCGCATGGCTACACGCGCTCCGGCGACGACGGTCCCGCGTCGGCGACGCCGCCGGCAGCGGGAACGGCTGACCTGCAGGCGCCCGGAGCGGCGGGAGCGGATGCCCCGAAGACGCTTGGGGCGGCGGGCATGCAAGCGGCGGCGGGGGGGCTCCTGCACCGAAAAACGACATCTGCCCCGCAAGCGGCGTCGGCGGTGGCAGCCTCGAAGGCGACGACGTCAGCCTCGACCTCGTCGAGCAACGCCATGAACTCTTCGTAGCTGGCGCACCGCACGACCTTACCGCGCCATGCCGCGGCGTGCGGCAGCCCCTTGAGGTACCAACCCGCAAAGGCACGGGCGCGCGCCATGAAGGGCTGCGTGGCATGCAGCAACGTAAGGTGCTCGCGCAGAGCGTTGATGCGCTCGAGCGCGGTGCGCTCCGGCGCGGGAACGCCATCGAGCACGAGCGCACGGGCGTCGCCGAAGATCCAAGGGTTTCCGTAGGTGCCACGCGCGATGAACACTGCGTCTGCGGCAGTGTCGTTGAGCATGCGCGCCGCATCCTCGGCCGAAAACACATCGCCGGAGCCGATCACCGGTACGTCCACGCGCGCGGCGACCTCGTCGATGGTGGACCAATCGGCCTCGCCAGTGTAGAGCTGATTGGCGGTGCGCCCGTGAACCGCCACCGCCGCGGCGCCCGCCTGCTCCATGCGCGCTGCAAACTCGGCGGCCGTGTTCTCCCCCGCCGCGAAACCGCGGCGGATCTTGACGGTGACGGGCACGCGCGCCTCGCGCACGCACGCCTCCACCAGCGACGCGGCAAGCTCGGGCTCCTTCATGAGCGCGGATCCCTCGCCCTTGGTGATGACCTTGCGCGCCGGGCACGCCATGTTGATGTCGATGAGACTGAGCTTCTCCCCCACTCGCTCCTGCACGGCGTCGACGGCGAAGGCGAACTGCTCCGGCTTGGTGCCGAACAGCTGCACGCAGATCTGCGGCTCCTCGGGCTCTGGCTCCACGAGCACCCACGTTTTGGCGCTTTTGTACGAAAGACCCGCAACGCTCACCATCTCGGTGTACGCCATCTCGGCTCCGCGACGGCGGCACATAATACGGTACGCCGCGTCCGTGACGCCCGCCATGGGCGCCATCAAAAACGGCTGACGCCTGAATTGTTCACGCAAATCGAGCATGGATACCTCAAGAAATGGTTGCTTAGCACCCTTACAGGTCGACCGGGTTTCAAATACCGAAACTCAGTTGAGATAGATAATACCAACAGGTTGATCCGGGTTTCTTAGATGCCCCAGATTCGAGTGAGGGCGCACGCCTCCCGAAGCCGCATAATCCGGCTTTTCCAGGTGCCCCAAATTGACGTGAAAGAGGAGCGACGCGTACTTAGGTACGCGAGCGACGGTTTGAACGTCAAGGTGGGGTGCCTGGGAAAGCCGGCGATTAGTCTTCGACCTTCAAGATGGCGAGGAACGCCTCCTGCGGCACTTCCACGCTGCCGATAGCCTTCATGCGCTTCTTGCCCTCTTTTTGCTTCTCGAGCAGCTTGCGCTTGCGCGAGATGTCGCCGCCGTAGCACTTGGCGAGCACGTCCTTGCGACGCGCCTTGACGGTGGAGCGGGCGATGATCTTGTTGCCGATAGCACCTTGAATGGGAACCTCGAATAGCTGCCTGGGGATGATCTCCTTGAGCTTATCGCACAGGCCGCGAGCAAGGGAGTAGGCCTTGTCCTTGTGCACGATGAAGGAAAGCGCGTCGACCTCGTCGCCGGAGAGCAGGATGTCGAGCTTGACGAGCTCGCTCATGCGGTAATCGGAGAACTCGTAGTCGAGCGACGCATACCCCTTGGTGCGACTCTTGAGCTGGTCGAAGAAGTCGAGGATGAGCTCGGCGAGCGGGATGTCGAAGTGCATCTCCACGGACTTCTGCGACAGGTGGATCATATCGGTGGTGATGCCACGGTGTTCGATGGCGAGCTGCATGACCGCGCCGGTGTACTCGGGCGGAGTGATGATCTTGGCCTTGAGGTAGGGCTCCTCGATGTGGTCGATGCGCGTGACGTCGGGCAGGTCCTGCGGGCTGCGGACCTCGAGCATCTCGCCGTCGGTCTTGTAGACGTGGTAGTCCACAGAGGGGCTCGTGGCTATGAGCGCCAGGTCGAACTCGCGCTCCAAGCGCTCCTTCACAACCTCCATGTGCAGCAGGCCGAGGAAGCCGACGCGGAAGCCGAAGCCGAGCGCCGCCGACGTCTCGGGCTCCCAGATGAGCGACGGATCGTTGACATGGAGCTTCTCGAGCGCGTCGCGCAGGTTCTCGTAGTCCTTGTTGTCGATAGGGAACAGGCCCGTGTACACCATGGGCTTAGCCTCGCGATAACCCTCGAGGGGCGCGTCGCAGGGATTGCCGGCGAGCGTGAGGGTGTCGCCCACGTGCACGGCCTCGGGATCCTTAAGACCCGTGACCACAAAGCCGACTTCGCCTACGCCGAGCGCATCGACGGCGAACTCAGCCGGACGGCGCACACCCACGCCGTCTACGAGGAACTCCTCGCCGCCCTGCATCATGAGCAGGTGGTCACCCTTCTTGACGTGTCCGTCGAAAATGCGAACCGTGGCGACCACGCCGCGGTATTCGTCGAAGTACGAGTCGAGGATGAGGGCCTTGAGTGGCTTGTCCGCGCTGCCCGTGGGCGGGCTCACGAGAAAGACGATAGCCTCGAGCAGGTCGTGGATGCCCTCGCCCGTCTTTCCAGAGACGCACACGGCGTCGTCGGCGGGGATGGCAAGCTCGTCCTCGATCTCGACCTTGACCTCCTCGGGATGCGCGGAGGGCAGGTCAATCTTGTTGATGGCCGGTACGATGTCGAGGTCGGCGTTCATCGCGAGGCTCGCATTGGAGACCGTCTGTGCCTCGACGCCCTGGGTGGCGTCGACCACGAGAACGGCGCCCTCGCATGCCGCGAGGCTGCGGGAGACCTCATAGGTGAAGTCGACGTGACCGGGCGTGTCGATGAGGTTGAACTGGTAGGTCTCGCCGTCATCGGCGTCGTACATCACACGGACGGCATTCGACTTGATGGTGATACCGCGCTCGCGCTCGATGTCCATGGTGTCGAGCAGCTGCGACTCCATGTCGCGCTCCTCCACCGTGCGGGTGAGCTCGAGGATGCGGTCGGAGATCGTCGACTTGCCGTGGTCGATGTGCGCAACGATCGAGAAGTTGCGGATGTGGGAAGTGTCAAAAGTATTCATGCAGACCATCTTACCTGAAATTGGCTGGGTCGGGTGCGTGTTTGCCGCTCGGTCAAGTCCTGCGCAAGACGAAGAGCCCACTGGGCTCTTCTTTGCGTGCGGAATCTACGGCAAACACGCACCCGACCCAGCCCCAAGGCTCGACGGCCGCGCATTCAGAACGAGATTCCGCCTGAAAGTCGCCCGTAAACGTAAGCTCAACGTAGCCCAGCGAGAACATATAAGGTTCGACGTAGATTCCGCACGAGCGGAAGGCGCCTGTGGGGCCTCGTCGCGAGCAGGACTTGACCGAGCGCCGAATCTTATATGCTCTCGATGGGCGAGCGTCTACAGTTGTCCTGCCTCAGCGAGCATTTGCTTGGCGTGGGCGAGAGATTCCTCGGTGGCGTCGCCCGAAAGGAGGCGGGCGACTTCGGCGATCCGCTCGGGACCCTCAACGCGCAGCAGACGCGTCTCGGGGACGTCCTCGGAATCATCGCGACGGACCACGTAGTGGACGGAGCCCTGCACCGCGACTTGCGCGAGGTGCGTGACCACGATCACCTGGTGCGTGCGGGCAAGGTCGGCGAGCACCTGGGCGAGCGAACGCGCCGTGGCACCGCCAACGCCGGCGTCGACCTCGTCGAATACGAGCGTATCGACGGCGTCGGCTTCACCAAGCACCACTTTTGCGGCGAGCATCACGCGCGAGAGCTCGCCGCCACTCGCGATACGGCGCAGGGGACGCGGCGTAAGGCCGGCGCCACTGCGGTACAGCAGCTCGCAAGCGCAGGGCCCCTGGGCGGTCCAGCGTTCGCGCGGGAGCTCGCGGCTCTCCCACACCAACTCGGCACGCCCCATCTCCAGTCGTGCCATCTGCTTGCCCACCTCGCGGCAAAACCGCGGAGCCGCGGCATTACGGCGCTTGGTAAGCGCGCGGGCCGCCTCATCGAGAACGGCCTCGGCAGCCTCAAGCGCCTCGCGGGCACGACGGACGCGGGCCTCGGCGTCATCGACGAGGCTCAGCAGCTCGGCAGCCTCGGCACGACGCGCGAACACGTCCTCCATGCGCGGACCCCATTGGCGCAGCAGTCCCTTGAAGGCCGAGAAACGCTCCTGTGCCGCCGCGAGCTCGGCGGGGTCGTAATCTACGGAGTCACGATAGCGCCGTAGGTCGGAGGCGGCGTCCTCGATGATAATCGCGGCACTCGTGAGCTCCTCGGCAAAATCGGCGAGCTTGGCATCGACTGAACCCATACGCGAAAGGCCGGCAATGGCGGAGTTGAGGGCATCAAGTGTTCCCCCTTCGCCCGAGAGGGCCTCAGAGGCGTCGTTGGCGCAGCTCGCAAGCGCCTCGGCATGCTCCGCTCGGGGCAGACGCTCCTCAAGCTCCTCGTACTCACCGGGCTTGGGGTCGACTTCGTCAATTCGCTCAAGGGCAAAACGGGCTTCCTCAAGTCGACTTCCCTGCGTGCGGCTTGCCTCTTCCACACGGGCAAGCTCACGAGCCGCCTCGGCGGCGCGCGCAAGCGCTTCGCGATACGCCTTGAGCGCGTCGGCAACGCCGGTGCCCGCCCATGCGTCTACCATGCCCACATGGGAGGCGGGATCGAGCAGGCGTTGATGCTCGTGCTGGCCGCAAAGGTCAATCAGAGGGCTCACGCGCTCGGAAAGCTCACGCACGCTGGCCAAGCCGCCGTCGATGCGCGCGCGAGAGCGACCGTCGGCACCCAGGCGGCGCGTCACCACGAAGCCCTCCTCGTCATGTGGGCCCGCAAACAGACGGCCCTCCACCAGCGCGCCTTCGCTCCCCTCTCGAACCGCGGAGGAGTCGGCACGCTCCCCCATGAGCAACTTGAGTGCGGAGAGCAACGCGGTTTTTCCCGCTCCGGTCTCGCCCGTGAGCACGGTGAGGCCCGCGCCCGGTACGAGGTCCGCCTCGCGGATCAAGGCCACATTTTCGACATGGATCTCATCGATCATGACGCACTCCGTAGAACACACGGCTCACCGAGCGGTAAAAGCTCTGCGGACCATAATCGAGCAGCAGAACATCGGCGTCACCCCGACGAACCTCCACACGGTCGACCTCGCCCTCGCAGGTGAGGAACTGGCCGTCGACGGCGATGGCGGGCACCGAGGGGCGGTCCTTGGACATCTTGAGTTCGATCACATCGGAGGGCGAGGTGAGGAAGGCGCGCGCCTGAATAGTGTGCGCCGCGATAGGCACGCAGACCATGCCCGCGTAATCGGGGCTGACGATGGGGCCTCCTGCGGAAAGCGCATAGCCCGTCGAGCCGGTGGCCGTGGACACCACCACGCCGTCGCCACGTAGACGGTCGATATGATGGCCCGAGACCGTGATATCGAATTCAACCATATCGGACAGCGGGCCACGCGTAAGGGCCAAGTCGTTCAGGGCGAAGCTCGTGTAGGAGCGCTCCTCGCCGAACTCATCAACGCTCACGATATCGCAGGCGAGCGTTGCGCGACGACTCACGTGCAGCTCACCTGCAAGGGCATCACCCACTACGGTGAGGACGTTGCGATCCTCGGGCCTGGCCGCCGTAAGAAAGCCCAAATGGCCATAGGAAAGGCCGAGAATGGGGATCTCGCGGTATCCCACGATGCGTGCGGCGCGCAGCAGCGTACCGTCACCGCCGAGTGAGATCACCAGCCCACAGTCTTCAAGGTCGGGCGTCAACTCGATGCCGGAGCGCTGGTCGGGGGCCCACTCGACCTCGAAGCCCTGACGCGTGAGCCAGAGCTCCAAGGCAAGACCGCTCTCAACGGCCTCCTGCTTGTAGTAATTGGGGACGAGAAAGACCATCATAGCGAGGCCGCCTTACTCACGAGCAACGCGATGCGCTCATCGAGGGCGCGTGCGTTGGAACACAGACCTTGGACGTCGCGGGCGCCCCGAGCGCCCAGCAGGAAGAACTCACGATTGCCCTTCGCCCCCTTGATGGGCGAGGCGCACACGTCGAGCGGGGCGAGGCCGCTTTGGGCGAGCAGGCGCACCGTTTGCTCCAACACGCGCGCGTGCACCGTGGGGTCGCGCACGATACCGCCTTCCCCCACCTCGTCTGGCGCCGCCTCGAACTGCGGCTTGACGAGCGTGAGGAAGGCGCCGTCGGCCGAGATAAGCTCGAGCACCGCAGGTAAGATGGTGCGAATGCTGGTGAAGGAGACATCGCACACGGCTAGGTCGAAGGCCCCCGCATGACCGAGCGCGGGTACATCGACGATGTTCGTGCGCTCGAGCAGGGTCACGCGGGCGTCGTTGCGCAAGGACCAGTCGAACTGGGCACGGCCCACATCGACGGAGACCACGTGCGCAGCGCCGCGCTTAAGCAGGCAGTCGGTAAAACCACCCGTCGAACATCCCACATCGAGGCAGGACAGGCCCGAGGGGTCGACCTCGAACGCGTCGAGGGCACCGGCCAGCTTGAGGCCCCCGCGGCCCACATAGGGAATGCGCCCCTTGACATGCAAGGGCGTGCCGGGCTTGACCATCATCCCGGGAGAGCTCAGGCGCTCGCCACCCGAAGAGACGAGACCCGCCATCAACGTGCGCAGGGCATCTGCGCGGTTCTCGCAGATGCCCTGGGAAATCAATTCATCATCTAGACGAACACGTGCCACGATGTGCCCTTCTTACGCGTCCTCGGCGCTCGAATCCGCGCCGGAGGGCCCATCCGAAGACGCGGTTGCTTCGGGTGTACGCGCGTCCTTGACCGCCGAATCTGCCGAGTCCTCGGAGCCGTCACGCGACTCCCGCTCATCGAGCATGTCGACCTCGCGAGGCGACAGCTCGAACGAGTCGACCATATCCACGGCGCGCGAGCCAAGCTCGATCGCCTCATCGAACAAATCGAGGCTGCGCTCGAGCGAGGTGTCCTTGGAACGAACTTGAGCGATGATCTGGTCCAGACGCTCCGTGATGTCGTCGAAAGTGCCCTCGGCCATGTCCTACTCCCCGTCGGAGGAATCGAACGGGTCGAGGAACATATCGTCGAGGTCCTCGGTCTCAAAGCCATACTCGGCTGCCTCGAAGCGCGCGCGGGCCTCCTCGGCGGCGCGGGCGGCTTCGCGTTCCGCCTCGAGCCGCTTGGGATCGATCTCGAACCACAGGGCGGAAATGCAGGCAGCCTCGCAGTCATCTGCCGTGACGGTGCACGCAACGTGCTGGAGGCTCGGCAGATGGCGCTCACGGACGATGCGGCCGAGCACGCCGTTCACAAAGCCAGCGGAGTCGTCGGTGCCGTAGGCCTTGGCGACCTCGACGGCCTCATTGATGACGACGGCGGCATCGAGGGTATCGGCCACCTGGAAGTACAGCTCGTACACGGCGGCGCGCAGCAAGTTGCGGTCGGCACCGGGCATGCGCTCGAGGCTCCAATTGGCGGAGACGGCGCGCAGCGCGGAATCGATGCGCTCGCGATTGGCGTCCACGCCGCGCGCGATCTCTACCGCGTAATCTGCCAGCGGGCCCTTGGAAAGCGTGAAATCGCCGGCAAGAACGTCGGCCACGGACTCGCCGCGGACCTCCGCCTGGAACAAGATCTGAAGGGCCTGGCTACGGGCGAGCGTACGCCCGCGGTTGACCTTAAGGGATGCCACGCGCTACTCCTTGGGGAAAACGAGGCTGTCGATGCAGATGTTCACGCTCTCGACCTCGACGCCCACCTGGGCATCGATGGCGTTGACCACGGCCTCGCGCACGACCTCGGCGAGCTTCTTGAACGGATAGCCGAAGAAGACCGTGAGGTGCACGGTGAGACGGAGCTTGTCGTCAATGACCTCGGCCTCGACGTCCTCACCCACCTGCGTGGACTTGGCGGAGAACATGGAAACGAGATTGGTGGCGAGGTCCTTGACGCCCACAGACGCGACGCCTTCGACCTGCTCGACGGAACGGGAGACGATGGCGGCCAGGACCTCAGGCGCGATGCCGATTCCTGCGATGGTGATCTCTTGCGACATGGTCACTCCTTACGTGAATGCGTGATGCGCGAGGATGCGATTAGAGGCGCTGGACGAACTCGCCGGTGCGGGTATCGACCTTGATGCGCTCGCCCTCGTTGAGGTACATGGGGACCTGAACGACCGCGCCGGTGTCGATGGTGGCGGGCTTGGTGGCACCTTGGACGGTGTTGCCCTTGGCACCCGGGACGGTCTCGACGACCTCGGCCTCGATGAACATGGGCGGATTCACGCCGAGCAGCTCGGTATCGGCGTAGAGGAGCTGGGCGTTGTCGTTCTCGCGCAGCCACTTGGCGTTGTCGCCGATAAAGTCGGCGGGCACCGGGATCTGCTCATAGGAGCTCATGTCCATGAAGTAGTAGTTGTCGCCGTCGTTGTAGAGGTACTGCATCTCGTTGGTGATGAGCTGCACGCTCTCGAACTTGGAACCGGCGTTGCAGGTGTTCTCGACCACGCGGCCGGTCTTGAGGTCCTTGGTCTTGTAGCGGACGAAGGCACCGCCCTTGCCGGGCTTGACGTGCTGGAACTCGACGATGGTGTAGTACTTGTCCTTGATCTTGAGACCCATGCCGTTGCGGAAGTCGGCGGTGGTAATGGAAGCCATGGCTTGCCTTTCTGTAGAGGAGTCGAACCTGAAAAGTATACTCTCAAATGCGCTTAACAGTCGATGACGACCAGCTCGTGCGTAGAGGTCGTGAAGGGCTCGTAGCCGTCCTTCGTCACGACGCCGTAGTCCTCCAGGCGCACGCCGCCCACGCCGGGCAGGTAGATGCCGGGCTCCACGGTGATGACGGCGCCCTCCTCCACGATGTTGCTCTTGCGGCCGAAGACCGGAAGCTCGTGGATGTCGATGCCCACGCCATGACCGAGGCCGTGGCCGTAGTACTCACCGTAACCGGCATCGCCGATGATCTTCTGCGACAGCAGGTGGATATCGTGACCGTCCACGCCGGCGCGGATCGCGGCGACGCACTCCTCGTGCGTACGGCGAACGATGTCGTAGATCTCACGTTGCTTCTCGGAGGGCTCGCCCACGCAGACCGTACGGGTCATGTCCGACTTGTAATCGCGGTACCCCGCGCCGTAGTCCATAAGGACGAAGTCACCCTTCTCCACCACGCGGTCACCGGGGATGGCGTGCGGGTTGGCGGTATTGGGGCCGCTCGCGACGATGGAGCCAAAGGCCAGGCCATCGGCACCGTTGTCGAACATGAAGGTTTCAAGCTCGGTGCGGAGCTGCTTTTCCGTGTAGCCGGGACGGATGAACTCGCACATATGGACGAAGGCGGCGTCGGTGATGGACTGCGCATGGCGCATGAGCTCGATCTCCTCGGCGTCCTTGATGGCGCGCATGAGCTGGAGATCTCCGTGCATGAGCGGCAGGCTCGCGCAGATGGAGCAATCCTCTAGCCCGCGCTCGATGCCGCGGTAGAAGTTGATCTGCATGTCATCCTCGACGGCGACGGTACGGCTCTTGGTATCGCGGGCGCGCTCGGCGACCCAACGCGGAATGTCGATGACCTCCATGTCGAGCTTCCACTCGACGCCCTCGGGAAGGTTCTCCTCGAAGGTGTTGAAGTACCGGGAGTCCGTGTGCAGGTAGCAGGCATCAGCGGTGATAAAGGCGGCGTGCGGGTATTCGCCGGTGTAATCGAAGACCCGCATGGCCCCAGTGAGCCAGCGAAGGTTTGCCTCGTCGCGCACGACCACGGCGTCGTAGCCGCGCTCTGCCATAAGGGCACGCAGGCGGGCGATGCGCCCGGCGGGACCGTTAAGTTTCTGGGACATAGGATGATCCTTTCTCGAGAACAGGCTGGCTGGGATGTGTGCAATGGGAAGACGGATGCGTCCTGCACCATTATCGCACTGTAAGAAGCTAGGGGTGGCGCGAGGCGAGGAACGCGCGGGCGTGGCGCTCGAAGACCTCGTCGTCTACCGATGCCAGGCGAATGATGCCCGGATGCTTGGGCAGGGCAAACTGGAAACGGTTCGAGCGACGGAAGCGCTCAGCGCGCACGGCCTCGACGAACGTCTCGGGTTCAATCGAGAACTGAAGCTCCTCGATGCCCAGGTCTTCCAGGCGATCGTCGAGGGCAAACATCTCATCAACGGGAAACTCGCACACGTCGACGGCAAGACGCGCCTCGAAGCGCATGCCCTCGGCGTAAAGACGGTACCCGGGGATGGAGGAGTCATTCAAACACACGGCTAGTGCGCGAGCCGTGGTATCGCCGTACATGAACGCGCGGCGTGCGGAGGGGCTCGCCGACTTGACAGTATTCATGCGCGAGGTATGCGCACTGGTGAACGCCTCCATGAGCGAGACTTCACTACCGGCGACCATGCCCTCGACCGTGGACTCGAACGACTCCCAGCACTTGCGGCTCTCGGCGAGGCTCGCCGCGCACATGAGCACGTAGCCCAGGCCATTGCGCTGCGAGTCGAACGCGCGCACAAGGTCGAGATCGCATATGACGAGACCGACCTCAGGCGCAAGCGACACGCCCGCATCATGTGCCCCAACGGAAAGGGGCACCATCTGGGTGGGTGCCATGATCATGGCATCGAGCGTCGTGGGGACAAGAGCGCACGCGCACCCTCCGCACCACGAACGGGCGATGTACGCGGAGATGGAGCAGACGGGGGCGGAGCCAACGCCCACGACGAGGTCCTCGGCAGTGAGGCCGAAAGACGCGAGGCGCACGAACAACCCGCCGACAGTTGCGAACGAGCTCGCGGCCTCTCCATCGAGCGCCACCTCATCCACGCGATATCCGGCATCGATAAGCGAACGGCGCACGTTAAGGACAAGGTCCTCGGGCAGGTCGGCATCGGCAACCATGAAGGCGCGACAGGGACGCCCCACGGCGCCGGCGAGCATTTTGGAGAGCTCGGAAAACGCACCGCAGCCAAAGCGCAAATCGGTGCTGCGGGTGCCAAAGTTGAGAAGCTTGCGACGAATCGTCATATCAGACCACGCTCCAAGAGCAGTTCGGCAACGGTATAGGACACATCGGTGAACGAGGTGCCGCGAATATCCACGGTAAGGTCGGCGGCTTGTCGGTACAACGGGCGGCGATGTTCGAGCAGACGCGCGGCGTGCTCGGCGCTGCGGAAATCGGGTCGGGTGTCGGAGCGGCGGATTTGACGCAGGGAGTCGTCTAAGTCACCGTCGAGATACACGCAGTAGCCCATCTCGTGCATGAGCTCGATGTTGCGAGGGGTCTCCACGACACCACCCCCACATGAGACGAGCAGGCTGCGCTCCGAACGCAGCCCCTCGAGCACGGCGGTCTCGAGCTCGCGAAAGCGGTCCTCGCCAAGTTCCTCGAACACGCGGGCGACGGTGCTGCCGCAACGCCGCTCGACCAAGCGGTCGGTGTCGACGAAACGGCGATGGAACATCCGTCCCAGGTTTCGGGCGAGCGTCGACTTGCCGGCCCCAAGGAATCCGACGAAGAAGACGTGATCGCATCCGTGCTTGACCGCCTGCGCCATGGCGACCTACTCCTCGCAGGCCACGTGACGCAGGGCGCGGCGCTCGAAGATGCGGAAAATCTGCGTGTACCACAGGTCGACGGTTGTCTGTGGCTTGACCAGAATAGTGTCGATACCGGCAAAGTTTCCGCCCCACACATCGGTGTAGAGCTGGTCGCCGATCATGACGGCCTCCTCCGGCTTCGCGCCCAAACGGCGCATACCCGCCGTGATCGCATAGGGCAGCGGCTTGCACGCGAAGGAGATGTAATCCATCTTGAGCTCGCGCGCCGAGCGCGAGACATGACTCTTGTGCCAGTTGTTGGACACCATGATGAGCTCGAAGCCGAGCTCGCGCGCATGGTCGAGCCACGCCGCCACGCTGGCGGGCGCGTCCTTGCGGTCACGCGGGACGAGCGTATTATCGCGATCGAGTAGAATGGCGCGTTTGCCGGACGCCCAAAGGGCGTCGAGGTCGATGCGCTCAACGCTCGAAACATAGCGTGCAGGGGAAAACCAGCTCATTGCCTACTCCCAAGACTGCATGTGCTCATCGTAGGTCTCGGAGAAATACTCCTCGTCCTGCGTGATGTAAAAGTAGAGGTCATTTGAATCGGTCGGGTTCAAGGTAGCCTGAATCGCCTCGACCGACGGCGCGCAGATGGGCGTGGGGGGAAGTCCCGCGTTCTTATAAGAGTTATACGGGCTGTCGATGCTCTGGATGTCATCGGCCGTGACGGCGCCGCCCGTCACATACATGAGCGTGGCGTCACTTTGCAGGTACGGGCGACCCGCAAAATCACCCTTCCCGCTCATGCGGTTGAGGAAGACGGAGGCAACATGCGCGCGCTGGCTGGCGTTCAATCCCTCACGCTCAACCACGGAAGCGAGGACGAGCAATTCATAATCGCTGAGGTCGAGCCCATAGCGCTCGTTGATAGCGATGCGGGCGGCCGTGAAGTCGAGCGCGTCGACCACATCCGTCTGATACTGGTCGAGCATGGCGCGAATAATTTGATCGGCCGTGGGAGTGCCCGAGAAGGTATACGTCTTTGGATAAAGGAAGCCCTCAAGGGAATCGTCGGCTGCCTCAGACAAGAAGGGATAATCCGAAACGTAAGCGCTCGCCTTTGCCTGGGCAAGGAAGTCATCGGCAGAGATGCCATAGGTCTCCTCAACGAGCTGCGCCGTCTGCCCGACAGTCCTGCCCTCGGGCACCGTGAGCTTGGCGCCACTGGCATTCGGGCCCTCGACGAGCTGCTCGACCACTTCGACGGGATCCTGCAGCGTCTCGAACTGGTAATCGCCGGGCTTGAGCGACATCTCGGCATTCAGCTTCTTGACGGCGGCATAGTACTCCGAGGGATCCTCGATAATGTGGTTCTCGGAAAGGATGGAGGCTATGGTATCGCCAGAGGCACCATCGGGAATGGTGATAGTGACCTGCTGGCCCGCCTCAACGGTTTGATCGGATCCGCTAAACAGACGAGGGAAGATAAAGATGGCAGCACCTGCGACGACGGCGATGGCGATGAGGACGCCGACGATCACCGGAATCGGAGAGCCCTTCTTATGCGAATCTCCACTACGGCTGTATACAGGCTGAACACCAGTGCGGGAGGGCTGGGCGGAAACGGGACGCGAGGTGTTCTGCGAGAAACGAGTGCCCGCTGGACGCGGCGCGGCGGTACGACTCGAGGCAGACGAAGCGGGGGCAGACCCATTGGTGCGGAATCGCTTGCCCGCCGGACGGGACGTGTCGCCGGGGCGATGGGAACCGGAGTAATCAGCCACGGTCTTCCTTTCGTCTCTGAGAGTCGAGCCACGCCTGCAGGAACAGCGAAGCCGAGATCATATCTACCTTACCGCGCATCTGTTTTTCGCTCAAACCCTGCTCACGCAAAACGCGCTTGGCCTCGCTCGAGGAAAGGCGCTCGTCGATGAACTCGAGGGGAAGGTCGCAGGCACGCGCTACGCGTTCGGCGATCGCACGGATATGCTCTGCCTGCGGGCCTTCCTCCCCCGCCATCGTCTGGGGCAGTCCGCAGACGAGGACATCGGGCTCATGGTCCTCAATGATCATGCGAAAGGTGCGCGCCATATTCTCAACCTCGGAAGCAGGGAGGACCTTGAGCGGCATGGCGACGCGCCCGGTGCGGTCAGAGACCGCGATACCGGTGCGTGTGCCGCCAATATCGAGCGCGAGTGCAACCACCTCTGGACGCCTCGGTTACGCGTTCAGCGCATCGCTCGCGGCCTCGAGAGCAGCAGCGATGCCCGCGGCATTCTTGCCGCCAGCCTGCGCCATGGTGGGCTTACCGCCACCACGGCCATCGACGAGCGGCACGATCTGCTTGATGACGTTACCCGCGTGGAAACCAGCGGCGGCGGCGTCATCGGTCGCGGCGGCCAGTAGCGCGGGCGTACCCTTCTCGGTCACCGTGGCGAGCACGCAGGCGACCGGGCCGGCGATCTTGCCGCGCACGGTGTCCCACACATTGCGCAGGTCCGCCGCCTCGAGCCCCGTGAGCTCGGCGGTCACGAGCTTGTACGAACCCATGTCGGCGGCATTTTCGATCGCCGCGGAAATGGCATCGGAGCCACCGCCGGTGAGCGCGCGCTTGAGCTTCTGGTTGACCTCGCGCAGCTCGGACTGGAGCACAGCGATGCGCGTGGGAACCTCCTCAACACGGCACTTGAGGCCAGCGGCGGCCGACTCGGCCAGCGCAGCGCGCTCCTCGAGATACGTGATGGCGCCGGTGCTGGTCACAGCCTCGATACGACGGACATTGGAACCGGTGGAGGACTCGGAGACGATCTTGAACAATCCGAGCTCCGCCGTGTTGGCAACGTGGGTGCCGCCGCACAGCTCGCGGGAGAAGGGCTCATCCTCGACGCCCACGGACACGACGCGAACCACGTCGCCGTACTTCTCACCAAAAAGCGCCACGGCGCCGGAGGCCTTGGCCTCCTCAATGCCCATGACGGTGGTCACCACGGGCTTGGCGGCAAAGATCTGCTCGTTGACCAGGTCTTCCACCGCGCGGACCTGCTCAGTGGTCATGGCCTCGAAGTGCGTGAAGTCAAAGCGCAGGCCCTCGGGAGACACCAGCGAACCGGCCTGGTTGACGTGGTCGCCCAGGACCTCCTTCAAGGCGGCGTCGAGCAGGTGGGTGGCGGTGTGGTTGCGACGGAGCAGACCGCGGCGGGCGAGGTCGTAACCGACAAAGACGGTGTCACCCTGCGAAAGCGCGCCGATGAGCTTGCCCTCATGGACGTACAGACCGCCCTTGGCGATAGTGTTATTGACGAAGAACTGAGCGTCGACGGTGTCGATAAGGCCGTGGTCACCCATCTGGCCGCCCATCTCGGCGTACAGAGGGGTGCGATCGAGCACGACGGCAGCCTCCGCGACGTTCTCGGCGCGCTCGACACGCTCGCCGTTCACGACGATAGCGAGGACCTTCGCGCCCTCGATGCTCTCGTTGTCGTAGCCCACGAACTCGGTGGCGGGCAACTGGTCTGCAAGCTCGGTCCACACGTCGTTGAAGGAACCCCAGGCGTCACCCTTGGCGGCGGCGCGGGCGCGGGCCTTCTGCTCGGCCATCTCGGCATTAAAGCCCTCGATATCGACCGCATGGCCGGCGCCCTCGGCGATCTCGACGGTGAGGTCGATCGGGAACCCGAACGTGTCGTGCAGCATAAATGCGGCGGAGCCGGGAAGCTGCTCGCCATCCGCGAGCGCCGCGAGCTGCTCATCGAGATAAGCGCGGCCGTTGTTGAGGGTGGTGGAGAAACGCTCCTCCTCCGCCTCGACGATACCCTTGACCAGGCCGACGTTCTCGAGCAGGCTCGGATAGGCGTCGCCCATCACATCATTCACCGCATCGATGAAACGGCCCAGGAACGCGTCCTCGATACCCAGCAGACGCCCATGGAACACGGCGCGACGCAGCAGACGGCGCAGCACATAGCCACGGCCCTCGTTACCGGGAAGCACGCCATCGGAGATCAGGAAGTTCACCGAACGGGCGTGGTCGGCAATGATGCGTAAGGAACGGGAGGCGCCGGTGTAGTCGTCATCAACATAGGTCTTGCCGGAGATCTCCTCGCCCAACTTGATGAGACTCTGCATGACGTCGCCGTCGAAGAACGAGCTCTTGTGCTGCATGATGGCAGCCATGCGCTCGAGACCCATGCCGGTGTCGAGGTTGCGGTGGGGCAGCTCGGGCATGGAGCCGTCCTCTTGGCGATCGAACTGAGTAAAGACGAGGTTCCAGAACTCGAGGAAGCGGTCACAGTCGCAGCCGGGCGCACAGTCCGGGCATCCGCAGCCCACCTCCTCGCCGAGGTCGAAGTAGATCTCGGAGCACGGACCGCATGGACCGGTGGGGCCAGCCGCCCAGAAGTTGTCGTCCTCGCCCAGACGGGTGATGTGTTCGGCGGGAACGCCGAGTGAGCGCCATACGGACTCGGTCTCATCGTCCTCGGTGAAGACCGTGAAGTACAGGCGGTCCTTGGGCAGCTTGAAGACCTCGGTGATGAGCTCATAGGCCCACGTGCAGGCCTGCTCCTTGGTCACGCCGCCAAAGGCGAAGTTGCCGAGCATCTCGAAGAAGGAGGCGTGGCGCCCGTCGGCACCGATGATGTCGATGTCATTCGTGCGCACGCACTTCTGGCACGAGCACGCACCGATCTCCTTCATGACCTTTTTGCCCTGGTAGAACTCCTTGAACTGGTTCATACCGGCGTTGGCGAGCAGCAGGGACGGGTCATCGGGAACGAGCGAGGAGCTCGGATAGAGCTTGCAGCCCTTGCTCTCGAAAAAGTTGAGGTAGGCCGAGCGGATCTCGGCGGTCGTCATGGTGGGATAGTCAGCGGCCATGCGTAAACTCCCTGGGTTAATGAGGTCCCGATCACCGGGACAGTTTCCAACCCGTCTAGTATACGTTAACGGCCGTCATCAGTTGTGTCGGTTTCCTCGGGTTTCTTGGCACCCACATCGTGCTCGTGCGAGGTGAAAGGGTTCTCGAAGTCGATGAGCTTTGCCCACGGGTTCTCGAGCTCAGGCTTGGGCATGGCCTCCGCCTCGGGAACCGAGCTCTCGTCGATGATCTGCGAGTCGGCTACGAAACTGTCGTCTCCCAGCGCGTCAAAAGCAGGAACCGGGTTGCCCTGTGCATCACGGAAGGGGGCTCCACGGAAGAGCGCACCCTCGTAGGAAACGATCTGCTCGCCGGTGCGCGTCTCGAAATAGAAGATGAAGAGCGATTTGATGACAGCAACGAGCGGCAACGCGACGATCATTCCCGCGGCTCCACCGAAAGTCGATCCAACAACGAGCGCCGTGAGCGACAAAACCGGATGCACCTGCATCGTGGACTGGTTGATCTTGGGCGCGATCACGTTGTCCGTGATGTTTTGGGAGAGCATAGCCATGACCATCGTCCACAGCGCCATGATGGGGCTGTACACAAGTGCGATCAGAGACGCCAACGCCGCGGATATGGAGGGGCCGACCACGGGAATGATGTTTAACACGCCCGAAAGAACACCCATGGCGCCCGCGTACGGATGGCCCACGATCGTAAATCCCACGAAGGCGAGGAAGCCCTGGATGACGGAGTTAATGACCGTCGAGCGCAGGTAGCCCCCCACCGAACGGCTGACCACCGCAACCATGAGGCGATAGTCGTCGGCTTTGCCCTCGGGCAGCACGCGACAGATTTCCTCGTTGATGCGGGGGTAATCGCACGCAAGCCAGAACGCGAGAACGAAGCCGAGGAACACGATGAAGACCGTCGAGGCGATGTTGTTCACCATGGGAACGATGCCATCGCGCACGGCCGCGAGCAGGCCCGAAAGCGCCTGGTTGACGATGTCCTGCGCGGCGGTGAAGATCGAATCGAGCTGAACGATGTCATTCAAATGCTCGACCACGGCGTACTTGCTCTCCATGCGCACCACCCACGCACCGAGGGCGGAGAATTTGGAAGGAGCATCGCGCAGGAGGTCGATGAGCTGCCCGGTAACCATGGGGATCACGAGCGCAAAGAGTAGAATCAAGCCGACCATGACAACGATGAGGCCTATCAGGGCACCCGCACCACGGGGGACGCGGTGGCGCTCGAGCCAATTGACGATGGGCGAGGCGACGAATGCCGAGAGGCAACCGACGGAGAGGAAGAGCAGCACACTCGAAAGCGAGCCGATCAGGTTCAGCGCGACGGAGGCGATGATGATGGCGCCGATGACGATCCAGATGTTGAAAAACGTGATGCGGGCCACACGCTCTGCGTGCGAAGTATCGTGCTTCATAGTTCCTCTCACCAACCGGACCTAGCCGGCCATGGACCCGTCGGGGTCGATTTTGTCTTGGATCTTCTTGAGGGTACGCCTAAGCAGACGGCTCACCTGCACTTGGGAGATGCCGAGCTTCTCGGCAATTTCAATCTGCGTCATCCCCTGCAGGAAGCGCATCTCAATGACCTCGCGCTCACGCGGCGAGAAGCTCGCAAGTGCCTCCTCGATGATGATGCGATCATCGGTGAAGGCGAGGTCTTCATCCTCCGTGGCATATCGGTCGATGACCGAGGGGGTGTCGTCATCCTCCATGCCCGAAGGCGCCTCAAGCGAAACAGAGCTATACGCGGAAGAAGATTCCATGGCCTCGAGCACCTCGTCGACGGAGGCGTCCAGATACTCCGCAATCTCGGCGATAGTCGGCGAACGCTGAAGCTTGGAGGTAAGGGTATCGGTGGCCTGGTTGACCTTTGCCGAGAGCTCTTGCAGGCGCCTAGGCACACGGACGCTCCAACCCTTGTCACGGAAATGCCGCTTAATCTCGCCCATGATGGTGGGCGTGGCGAACGTGGTGAACTCGAGGCCGCGACTCGGATCGAAGCGGTCGATAGCCTTGAGCAAGCCCAGATACCCGACCTGCACGAGGTCATCGAGAGGCTCTCCGCGATTCTTGAACTTATTGGCGATGAAGCGCACGAGATTCAGATGGGACATCACGAGTTTCTCGCGAGCATCCATATCGCCCTCTTCTTTGAAGCGGCGGAAGAGCTCGCGCGTCTTCTCCTTGTCCCAGGCGCTTTTACCCGAGGTTTTAGATGGCATCGACGTCCGCCTTCACGTCGAGCACCAAGCGAGCGGGCGCCTCGTGCTTTTCGTAGACATCGCAGACCGAGCCCAAGATGAGATCGGCGTACACGGCGGTCGGGTCCTCCTCAGAGGGCACTGCGAACGCCGTTGCGGACAACTGGAACGTCATGGCGACATGACGCTCATCGACATCGAAGTCGATGACTAGGTCCTCACCCGGCGTCGTTCCGCAAGCGTAGATGAATGCCTCCTCCGCAGCCATGCGCATGTCTTCGACGCGCTCGACCGACATGGCGGAAAGCGTCGCCACGTTCGCGGCGGTCATGCGCACGATGCGCGCGAGATGCGGCTCGCAAGCAACGGTAAGGGCGACACGCGTGGGATTACTCATGGTCGGACTCCTCGGCGGGGGTGTAGGTGAAGTACTGACGGGGCTCATCTGCCTCAATGGGCTCTGTCTCCCCCGAGGCATGGTCGAACGAGCCGGGCGTCTCTGCTGCCGGGGCAGCCGCTGTGTCGCCGAAGGTGCGGGGTGCGGGCATGGACTCAGTCTTACGCGGCTTGGCAAACAGCTTGTGAACCTTCTCACTCGCGGCGTCAGCAAAACCGGTCACGGCACTCGACGCGCTGCTGGCGGCACCGCTTACCGCGGAGACGTCACGAAGTACACCGTTGACCTCGATAAGGTCTGCCGAGAGTGCCTCAGTCGCGACCGTGGCCTGCTTGAGCAGGGGTTCGATCTGGGACACAGCCGGCTGCAGTTCGTCGACCACACCATCGAGCTTGGCGACCACAGGACGCGCCTCCTCGATGGTGCTGTTGATCTGCTCGACGGTCTTATCGAGCGAATCGACCACGCCGCGTGTACGACGCAGCATGAGGGCCAACTCGACGACGGCCCAAGCGCCGGCGAGCGCCAAAACGATAAGGACGATCTGGATGGGATCCATGAATGCCTCCGTAGTTGTCTCGTCACAGATAGATTGATGATACCCGTTCGCGTCCAATTCAACCATCTCGCTTCTCCCGTGCGCGGGCGGCGATCATTTTGCTCGGTCAAGTCCTGCGCAAGACGAAGCGTCCACTGGACGCTTCTTTGCGTGCGGAATCTACAAAATGATCGCCGCCCGCGCACGGGGGAAGCGAGATGACAGGCATGGCGCACATTTTGAAAGAGTTGTGAACCACAGCGGTTATCTAGGGCGGGTCTCGGCGCGCCATTGTTCCCAACCTCGGCCGCTGGGGTGCCAGAAGGCGCCGGGCTCGAGACCCTCAGGGAGATACCGCTGCGGTACCCAGCCCTCTGGGTAGTCGTGTGGATACTTGTACTCTCCATATTCGTCTGAACCCGGGCGATGGCGGTCGCGCAAGTGGTTGGGGACTTCGCGCTGACCACTCGAGCGCACGTCTTCGAGGGCGGCGTCTATGGCGGCTTCGGCGGCGTTGCTCTTGGGAGCCAGTGCGTTGTAGATGGCTGCCTGCGCCAGATTGATGCGGCATTCGGGATAACCGATCACCTCAGCGGACTTGAATGCGGCCTCGGCGACCAGCAAGGCTGTAGGGTCGGCGTTCCCGATATCCTCGCTTGCCTGGATCATGATGCGACGCGCGATGAACTTGGGGTCCTCCCCCGCGTCGATCATGCGGGCGAGCCAGTACACCGCGGCATCGGGATCACTGCCCCGCATCGATTTGATAAACGCGGAGATGATGTCGTAGTGCATGTCGCCAGACTTATCATAGGAGAGCCCGCGCCTGGGGTTCGCCTGCTTGACGTCCTCGAGTGTGATCTCGATGGGAGCTCCCTCGGCGCGAACGTCCTCCGCCGGGTCTGCCGGACGCGTAAGCGCAATCTCGCTTGCGAGCTCAAGCGTGGTGAGCGAGCTGCGCCCGTCGCCCGCGGCAAGCGTGCAGATCGCCTTGATGACCTCATCACTCGCCGTGTACCTGCCCGCCAAGCCCTCTGGGGCCCCAAGAGCACGGCGCACCAATTGCTCAACGTCCGCGTCGCTCAGGTGCGTCAGTTCGACCACACGACTGCGCGAGAGCAACGCGGAGTTGACCTCGAAATACGGATTCTCGGTGGTGGCGCCGATCATGACCACGGTGCGGTTCTCCACCGCATGGAGCAGAGCATCCTGCTGGGAGCGGGAGAACCGATGGATCTCATCGATAAACAGAATAGTACGGCGGTCGAACATCATGAGGCGGTGCTTGGCCTCCTCGATCTCGAGACGCAGGTCCTTGACCGTACCCGTCACCGCCGAAACCTCGACGAACTCACTCTTCGTGTGTGCGGCGATGATGTGGGCCAGGGTGGTTTTACCCGTACCGGCAGGTCCATAGAGGATCACGCTCGAAAACACGTCATGTTCGATGGCGCTGCGCAGCCACGAACCAGGCCCCACCGCCTTCTGTTGACCCACGTAATCGTCAAGCGTGTTGGGACGCATGCGCACCGCCAAGGGTGCGTTCTTGAGCTGTTTGCTCCGCTCGGAGCTGCTGAAAAGGGTATCCATGAATCCGTTCCGTCGATTCGCCATCGCATGTGATTCTAGCAAATGGAATGATAGATTCAAACACCTGTTCGTATTAGCGTTCGTTGATGTACGTGCGCTGGGGGAACTTGAGCTCCGGGAACAACGTGCACGCAAGCTCGGTAAAGTATCCATCTGTCATGCTCGCGATATAATCGACGACCGTCTGGTCAAGATCACGCTCCCACTCGTACGTGCGCCCGTAGTACGACAGAGCCTTGTCGATGCGCGCGATGTGGTGGCGGAAGATATAGCTCTGCTCGTCATGTGCCTTAAGGTCGCCTAGGAAATGCTCGTACATGAGGCTGAATGCGCGCGCCATCGTCGCCGCCTCCTGCTCCTCGATGCCAGCCGAGTGATAGATCTTCTCGTAATTCTCACGCTTCGCGCGGCGGATCTCGCAGAACAGCTCCTCGCTCATCTCGATGCGGTCCTTACCGTAACTGTGCTCGACGATGTCGATCGAGGCGCGCGTGAGAATCCAGGAATTGTATCGACCACCTAAACCGTCTTCAAACGCGTCTTCCGAGAGTAAACCCGCCTCGATGGCGTCCTGACGGTCGCGCCCCACATAGGCGATGATATCCGAGATGCGCACCACGCAAGCCTCGAGCGTCATGGGGCGCAGCGTCTTGACGTAGTCGAAGTCGTGGGTGTAGCACTCCCCCACCACGTGGTCGAACTGCTCGAACGATTCCATGCCCGAGAGCTCGAAGACGCGCTGCTCGTACTCGCCGTTATGGCACAGCACGCCATCGAGCGTCTGCAGCGACAGGTTGCGACCGTAGAGCTTGTCGAGCACCCGGACCGAATGGACGTTGTGGAAAAACGAGCGGCCGGTGCGGGCGGTGGTGATGTCGTTGAGGCGCGCCTCCCCCGCATGGCCAAAGGGCGTGTGCCCCAGATCGTGCCCCAAACCGATCGCCTCGATGAGGTCACAATTGAGACCGAGCGCGCGCCCGATGTCCCGCGCAATGCGCGCCACCAGCTGCACGTGGAGGCCACGGCGCGAGAGATCGTCGTTGCTGCGGAAGCTGAACACCTGCGTCTTGCCGTTGAGGCGGCTGTAGGCGGGCAGATGCATGATCTTCTCGGCATCACGCACGTACGACGGACGCCAGATGCTACCGGCGTCACCTGCGCGCGGCTCGCGGCGAATCGCCGCATCGTCGGCGGCGCGATAAGGATTGATCCATCCTGCAGCACGATCCTCCTCCATACGCTCGACCAGCTCGGCGCTCAATTGGTCGGGCATGGCGAGTAGGCGATGCGTGAGATCACTCGTTGACTCTGGGGCATCGACAGTCATACGGGGATTCACATCATTTGTCTTCTGTTGCTGTACGTTCGTCATGTTCCATCTCCTCCTGTCATCGTTGATCGAGACCAATCATCGCACGGCGTGCGGACATACATCGATTCGCATTCGCAGCCGGACGGCTAACCCATACGAACGGCAACGATCATCACCAACAACAAAGGAACTACGAAGGGCAGTAGCGGCAACGAGACGCGCCGTGCAAACAAGCCGGTCAAGGCAAGCAACACCAAGCCGCCTCCAAACGCCGCGAGGGCTTCGAGGGGCCTCCAAAGCGAAAGCGCGGCGAGGAACTTGACGTCCCCCATGCCAAGGCCCGCGCGTCCCTTGTGCCAACGGCGCCACCACAACTCGAATGCGACGATCACCGCACTCGTGAGGGCGGATACCAGCGCGCACCACATGAGTCGCAGCAGGCCTCCCGTAGCCAAGCTCAAGGCCGCGCACGCAAGTGCCAAGCCCACTCCGAGCACGGTGGGAAACCTCCGCTCACGCGCATCGACCACCGCAGCCGCAACCAACAGGACGCACACGAGCAGCGTCAATGCACCTGCAGCGAGGCCCCTAGACGAAGCCCCCTCCATCAAATTGCCCGCCTGTACCATGTATACCACCTCGACACTCGCCCGCCGCCACGCCAACGCGGGTATAATGGCGACAATGAACTCGACCTTTCACGGGAGACCTATGGAAACGCCCACGTTCGACTACAGCACCAAACCCGAACCCCAAATGACCGGTCCACAGGCGGCGGACGCCGACGTCATAGAGTCCATTGACGGCCAGCGAGTGATCGAAAGCGCGAGCGCTTCGACCGCGCCTCAGACGAACTCGTCAAACTTCGCCTATGTCCTTGCCGCAGTGACGTTGGGGATCATCTCATTGCTGGCAATCGCGTTCGCACTCCTCATGTTCGGGGTGGTCGGAACGGCCATCAATTCGTCCTACGCATATGATGAGCTGCCGAGCGATGGCTATGTGAACGGTTGGAAACGCTTTGAGAACGAGCATCGCGATGAGCTCGACCAGTTCGAAGAAGAACTCTGGAACGAGCTCATGTCCGAAAACGGCTACGACGCGTAAAACCTATTTGGCCCCGTCGAGCACCTCGTCGAGCGTCACGCTCACGTCATGCGGCGTGGGAACCCAGTCGACCTTAAGGAACAGCGCCGCCACGGTGAGCGGGACATACGTGAACATAAACAGCGGGAAGGTAAACAAGTTGGCGAAGATGCGCCAGCGCTGCGGACAATGGATGTGCTTCCACTCGGTGATAGTAGTGAAGAGCCCCATGACAAAGAACGTGCCGTACATATAAGCAAAAATCATGATTACCGAACCGATTGCCATCTCGATCTCGGAGTCGGTTGCCAAGAACCCGTGGCTCAGGCTACCGACCACGATGAAGGTGGTGTTGACCATGAGGCAGAGCAGAGTCAACAGCATGGCAGGACCGATGACCATGAGCATGTCGTAGGCGGCAAAGCGGCGAAACTTGGTGATGGACGTGAGCATGTGGCGGCCGTAGGTGAAAAGCACCTGATAGAAGCCTTTGGTCCAGCGCATGCGCTGTTTGATGGAGGCCTTGAGCGTGACGGGCTGCTCATCGAAGAATTCGGCCGGGGCATAGCCGATGCGAACACCGTGGATGGCGCAGAAGGTAGCGAACTGGATATCCTCAGTGAGTGTGTGGAAGTCCCAGCCGTGCATGCCCTGGATGATCTTGGCCGAAACGAGGTAGCCCGAGCCGGAGACGGCGCACGAGGTGCCGCAGATCATACGCGCGTTGTTGAGATAGCGCGCCTCGCGCATGAACCAGGTGGCGTAGGCCGCGCTGATCCAGGAGCTACCGAAATTCTTTGAGTTGCGATAGCTCGTGAGCGCCAAATACCCCTGGTCGAAGGCGTCGTTCATGACGGTGACGTAGTCACGTGCGAGCAGATTGTCGGCGTCGAAGATGAAAAACGCCTCGTGCTTGCCGGGATACTCTTTGAGGATGCGGTCGAACCCGTAGTCCATGACCCAGCTCTTTCCCTTGCGGGAAAGGTCGTTGCGTTCGTAGACGATGGCACCGGCATCACGCGCCGCTTGGGCGGTGTTGTCGGTGCACGCGTCCGCCACCACGAAGATGTCGATCAGTTCGGAAGGATAGTCCTGGTCTTTAATCGACTTGACGAGGTTGGCGATCACCGCTTCCTCGTTATGGGCGGCGATGAAGAACGCATAGCGATGCTGCTTCTTGGCGGCGGGGATCTTCACCTGGCCCCGCAGAAGTCCGATGAAGAAGAAAACGACCTGGTACAGAAAGCACCAGGTGAATAGGAAGCCAACGATGCTGTTGAAGGCGACGATAGGTGTCAAAACGCCTCCCGGGTCGCGATTGTTTCGTACGTCTCAGTGTACGACAGTCTGCGCCCGGGCACGCAATCTCCAATCGAGAGGGCTCAATCCTCGAGGAGGCCGAGGCGTGGAATGATCTGCTCCCCCGCCTCCGTGCGTCCGAGCGAGCGGTCGTGCAGCTCATCCAAAGCCGCCGCGAGGTCCCAAGGAAGCTCATCCTTGCAACTCACGACCTCACCGGTCACCGGATGCACGAACGAGACGCTCCATGAGTGCAGAAATTGACGGTCGAGGTAGAGGTTCATGCGCTCATTGCCCTTACCGTACAGCGGGTCGCCCACGAGCGGATGGTGGATGTGGCGCATGTGCACGCGAATCTGGTGCGTACGCCCCGTGTAGAGGTGACATTCGACGAGCGTATAGCCCTCGTCGCCCCGCGCGGGCTCAAAGCGCTCAAGCACCTTAAACGACGTAATGGCCTGACGTGCAAAAGGATCATCGGAGACGGCCATCTTCACGCGATCGCGTGTGGAGCGCGCAATACCCGTGTTGATGGTCCCCTCGTCCATGACGATCTCGCCGTGGACGAGCGTGATATAGCGACGGTCGAGCGTACGCGTGCGGATGAGGTTCTGCAGGGCGCGCTGCGTGTCATCGTCCTTGGCGGCGAGCATGAGGCCCGAGGTGTCGCGGTCGAGGCGGTGCACGATGCCTGGTCGGTCCTCCCCCTGCACCGTGCCCAGGTGATCAAGGCCGCAATGGTACGCAAGGGCGTTCGCCAGCGTGCCATCCTCGTGGCCGTGCGCCGGATGGCACACCAAACCGCGCTGCTTGGAGAGGACGATGAGATAGTCGTCCTCGTAGCGAATGTCGAGGGGAATGGCCTGTGGAATGATGGCTCCCGGTTCGCGGACCTCGGGAAGCTCGATGGAGATGCGGTCACCCTCGGCTACTTGCTGCTTTTTGGAGAGGCACGTTTCGCCGTTGATGGCCACGGCACCCGCCTCAACGAGCTTCGCGCAGGCAGAGCGTGAGGGGCACGCATCCTGCGCGCCCAGATACGCATCGAGGCGCTCGCCCGCAGCTTCGACGGGAACGAGCAGGTGAAGGTCGGCGGGCATTAGCGTCCCTCCCCTTCCGGCTTGTCGCACTCCTGGCGCTCACGCACCGCGCGGGCGCGCTCGCCGCGGCGTTTGGCGCGACGGGCGGCGGCACGGGCGTCACGTGCGTCGAGCTCGGCACCCGCATCGACTTGGGCGGCGGGAGACAGGAACATGAAGCCCACGAACGCGAGGAAGACGCCAACGCAAATGCCGATATCTGCAACGTTGAACACGGGGAAATCGATGAAGTCGCTGGCGATGAAGTCGACCACGTAGCCGAGAACCAGGCGATCGAGGGCATTGCCAATCGCGCCCCCCGCAACAAGGCCGAGCCCGAAGGTCTCCACCTTCGACACCTTCCTCACGTGACCAAGGTACAAGGCGATGGAAACGATGACGACTGCGGCAAAGAAGGCGAACAGCATACCCATGCCCTCGCCCATGCTGAACGCGGCACCGATGTTCGCGACGAAACGAAAGCTCAAGATCCCTGGGATGACGGATACGCTCTCCCCCGTCAGCATGAGCGTGTTCTTAACGAACACCTTGGAGATGTAATCGAGCGCGAACACCGTGACGGCGGCGACGAGCGCCACGCACGCGCGCCATCCAAGCGACGGCTCAAAGGTTTTTGTATCCGGCTTCTCGGCCAAAGGAATCCCCAAACTCCGAAGTGAACATCCTTGATGTAGAAGGTCATGCCGCGTGCCAAAGGGGCACGTCCCCAATGGCACGCGATCCTTGATGTGGGCATGCACATCAGCGAGCGACGGCCAGGTGCGCCAGATTGCCCTGAAAGAGGAGGGCGCACGCCTAGCGTGCGGCGCCCGACGATTGAAGGGCAAGGTGGCGTGCCTGGCCGCCGCGCAGCGTCATGCGCTGAGCTTAGCTCAGCGCCTTTAGCTCAGCGCCTCAAAGCAGCGGTCGCAGATGTGCTCGTGCTCGCCGTGGACGCCCGTAGAGGTACGGTAGTTCCAGCAGCGGTCGCACGCCTCACCATGGGCGGCCTCGATCTGGGCGGTGAACGCCGCACCCTCGGCCAGCTCCACCTCGGAGACGATGTAGAACTCGGCGAGGTCGACAGCCTTGTCGCCGGTGAGCAGCGCATAGGCCTCGGCCGGGGCGGTAGCCTTCACGCGGACCTGCTGGCTCTTGGTGAAGGTGCCCGCGGAACGAGCCTCCTCGATGGCCTTGGTGACCACGCCTCGCAGCTCGAGCGACGCCTCGAGGACGCCGGCGAACTCGTTGGCCTGCTCGAGCGTGATGGGGCTCTTGTACCAATCGAGCAGGGCCGCGTACTCCTGGTTGTCTCGGCAACCGGCCGGAGCGAACTCCATGGCCTCGTCGACCGTGTAGGACAGGATGGGCTGCAGGTCGCGCATGAGCATGGAGAGCAGCTCGGCCACGACGGTCTGCGCGCTGCGCATCTCGTGGCTGCCCGGCTTCTCGCAGTACAGGCGGTCCTTCAGCGCGTCGAGGTAGACGTTGGAGAGCTCGGTGACGACGAAATCGTACAGCGTGCGGTACGCGCGGTTGAACTCATAACCGGCGTAGGCCTCGTCGACCTCGGCCTGCACCTGGGTGAGGCGGGCGAGCATGAGCTTGTCGAGCGGCATGAGCTCGTCGAAGGCCACGCCGTCGGTCGCGGGCTCGAACTGGCCCTCGAGCACGGACAGCAGGAAGCGCAGGGTGTTGCGGAAGCGGCGGTACGCGTCGGAGGTGCGGGCGAGGATCTCGTGGTCGCAGGCGACGTCGGTGGAGGTGTCCACGGAGGCGACCCACAGGCGGATGATGTCGGCGCCCATCTCGTCGCAGATCTTGTTGGGGTCGATCACGTTGCCGAGCGACTTGGACATCTTGCGGCCCTGGCCGTCCAGGGTGAAGCCCTGGGAGATGACGGCCTTGTAGGGGGCGACGCCGTTGGTGCCAACGGAGGTCAGCAGCGAGGACTGGAACCAGCCGCGGTGCTGGTCGGAACCCTCGAGGTACACGTCCGCCGGGTACTTGAGCTCGGGGCGGTACTCGCACACGGCCTTCCAGGACACGCCGGAGTCCCACCACACGTCGAGGATGTCGCGATCGGCCTTGAGGTGACGGCCGCCGCACTTGGGGCAAACGCAGGCGTCGCCGAGGTAGCTCTCGGGGGCATCGGTGAACCAGGCGTCGGAGCCCTTCTCATGGAACAGCGCGATGACCGCGTCGAGCGTGTCGTCGTTCATGATCTTCTCGCCGCAGTCGGCGCAGGTGAAAGAGGGAATCGGCACGCCCCAGTTGCGCTGACGGGAGATGCACCAATCGGGACGCTGCTCCACCATGGCGCCGATGCGGTTGACAGCGTGCTCGGGATACCAGGACACGTGGTTGCGCACCTGGTCGAGCGCCTGCTCACGCAGGCCGGTCTTGTCCATGGAGACGAACCACTGGTCGGTGGCGCGGAAGAGAACCGGGTTCTTGCAGCGCCAGCAGTGCGGGTAGCTGTGGGTGATCTTCACCTCGGCCACGAGCATGCCGCGGTCGCGCAGGAACTGGATGATATGCGGGTTGGCCTCATCGGTGTCCATGCCGGAGAACGGGCCGCCGGTGCCGAACTCGGAGCCGTTATAGAAGCGACCGTCGTCGTCGACGGGCATGCAGACGTCCATGCCCTCCTTCATGCAGACGTAGTAGTCGTCAACGCCGTGGCCGGGCGAGTTGTGGACGATACCAGTACCGTCCTCGGTGCCCACGTAGTCGGCAAGGAGCGCCACGCCCTCGACGCCGTCGAAGACGGGCTGCTTGTAGTGCAGGTGATCGAGGACCTCGGCGGGGACCTCATAGGGCTTGCCATCGACCATCACGGGGGTGACGTCCCATCCGGCGATGCCGCAGACCTTCTCGGCGAGGTCCCTGAGCATGATCTCGGCGCGGCCATCGTGCTCGATGGCGGTGTAGATCGCCTCGGGCTTGAGGGAGACCGCCTGGTCGGACGGGATGGTCCAGGGGGTGGTGGTCCAGATCACGAAGTCAATGGGGCCGTCGAAGGACTCGAGGCCCGCCGGCTTGGTCGTGAGTTCGAAGCGCACGTAGATGGACGGGCTCGTCTCATCGCCGTACTCGATCTCGGCCTCGGCCAGGGCCGTATGGCAGTGCTTGCACCAGTGGACCGGCTTATGGCCGCGATAGACCATGCCCTTATCGAACATGGCCTTGAAGGCCTCGATGTCGGCGGCGTCGTGCTGGTGGTAGAGCGTGAGATATGGGTTGTCCCAGTCGCCCAGGACGCCCAGGCGCTTGAAGCCCTCGCGCTGCAGGTCGATGTTCTCGACAGCGAACTGGTTGCACAGCTCGCGGATCTCGGCAACGCTCGTCTGGTTGAACTTCTCCGTCCCGAGCTTCTCCTCGACCTTGTGCTCGATAGGCTGGCCATGGCAGTCCCAGCCGGGAACGTACGGGGTCTCATAGCCCTGCATGGCCTTGTAGCGGTTGATCATGTCCTTGGCGATCTTGTTCATCGCGTGGCCCAGGTGGATGGGGCCATTGGCGTACGGAGGGCCGTCGTGGAGCACGAATTTCTCGTGGCCCTCGTTCTTCTTGAGCATGAGCTCGTAGACATGGTTCTCCTGCCAGCGCTTCAGGCGCTCCGGCTCGCGCTGCGCCAGGGCCGCCCGCATGGGGAACTTGGTCTTGGGCAGGTTCATGGTCTGCTTGTACTCGTTTGCCACGAATACCCCCTTCTCGTTATGGGCGCATGAAAAAAGCGCCCGTCCTAGCTCAAGCTGGGACGAAGCGCGTATGAGATACGGGAAGCAGGGCCCGCGGTGCGTTTCGCTATACCACCCAGCTCAAAGGTTCGCGCACATGCGCTCCCCTCGTACTCGGCTGGCCCGTGACGACGGCCATCCCGGCGACGCCTACTGGGCACCATCCCGCGTCCCCGCAAACGACACTCCCCATTGGGGACGTAGTCGTTTTGCAAAACGCTATGGATGGCAGCCGTTCGGGCCGCGGCTCCGGGGTGATTTTCGACTGGTCGCACGCACTTGGATCCCACCGCCCCAAGCTCTCTTTTCCGTGCGGGTCCGGCCTACTCGTCCCCATCAACGCCTGTGGCTCGACATGATAGCACGTGGCGAGACCCGTGCGATGGAAGCGCATCCGTTAACTCAGCGATTACACGCAGCGGTACGGGAACGCTCTGGACAATCCACTACGATTGCCGGAGGCAGGTGGTGTTCATGTGCCTGATGCCAAAGAAGATTCCGACAGCCATCGCGAAAACCGCCATGAGCGTAACCCAAACCGATAGACCACGGCTTATCGCGCCTTGCATGCGAGCGAACTCCGCAAGTGCCATCGTGCCGAGAGCGAAAAACGCACCAACCATGATGAACCCCATGGCTCTGCATAGTTTCCGCTCGTCATATCGAGCACGCTGCTCGGGTGTCGAGGTGTTGTAGCCGGCGATGAGCTTGGCTCCTCGACCGGAAAAGAATAGCATGCTCAATACACCGCATAGCAAGGCAAAGGCAGACATGATGACAACGTAATTCATAGCCACCCCTTAATACACAAAGTGACGGTTGGGAGAGGCAGGCATGGGCGGTGGTAAAGCTGTCGGGTTTTCAGCGCCGTTGCCGTTTGCTCAGATGCAGAACTACGTACATTTTTACCCCGCAGGCCCCGCAGGTCCCTCCGCCAAACTCGCCCTCGTCCTCTGCATCGCCCTTGATGAGAAATTCGAAGAGGTCTTCTACTTCTCATGATCTAATCGAGTACGTCATCTAAATCGGATGCGTCCACCAAGCGCACGCCCGCCGCCGCGAGCGCTTGGGCGAACAGGCCTTGCCCCGGAATAAGCGTCCCCGTGAAGGTGCCATCATAGACTTGATGAACGCCGCAACTGGGACTCCGGGACTGTAGAACTGCTGCCGCAAGCTCCCCCGCCTCGATCGCCGGCGCGAGCCGCGCCATCTCGGCGGCGACGCTCGCCCGATACGCGGTATCCACGCTTTCGCCAAGATTGTTGACGACCTCACCGCCCATGATCTCCGCAGGTGGGCGAGGCGTGGGCAGACCGCCCGCCACCTCGGGGCACACAGGGATCACCTCGATATCAGGACGGGCATGTAGCACCTCCAACAGGCGCTCACAGCGGTTGTTGCCCCCGCTGTATTTGCAATTCTCGCCCAGCAGGCAGGCGCTCACCGCGACCTTCATGACAGCCACCTTTCTTCCCGGAACGGAAATCTCACGTTAACACTCTTTTTCCGATTTCGATACAGAGCGCCGCGTGCGAACACCGTCCTAGAATGTCACGAACGACAACTCGTCAAGGAGGTCACATGCGCACCATTCAAATGAGCAGCTATACGGTTGGCGAGGATTGCTTCGAGGCGATCCCCGCGGTACTCGCCCCCTACCAGGCAAAAACCGTCGTCCTGGTAGGTGGACGCCGCGCCCTCGCCGCTGCGGCACCTGGTATCCGCGCCGCACTCGATAGTGCAAACGTGCAAATCCTCGACGAGATCGTCTACGGCACCGATTCCACCCAGTCCGCCATCGACGCGCTTGTTGCGAATCGGGCATTTCGCGATGCAGACATCGCCTTCGCGATCGGCGGGGGCAAGGCGATCGACACGGTGAAGACCGCTGCCAAGGAGCTCGACAAGACCGTCTTCTCCGTTCCGACCATCTGCTCGAACTGCTCGAGCGCCACCGCCATCGCCGTGGTCTACAACGACGACCACTCACTCAAGGGATACGCCTATCCCGACGCGCCTGCGCACATCTTCATCAACCCCGCCATCATCGCCGCCGCACCCGAGGAGTATTTCTGGGCCGGCATCGGCGACGCCCTCTCCAAACAGCCCGAGGTCGAATATGCCGCCAGCGAGGCCGAGCTCACGCACACGGGCACGCTGGGCCTCACGCTCGCGCACACCTGCACCGATCCCCTCATGGCCTACGGCGAGCAGGGCTTGGCCGACGTCCGCGTCGGCCAGTCGAGTGAAGCGGTGCGCCAGATCGCGCTCGACATCGTGGTCAACACGGGGTATGTCTCCAACCTCACCAACCAGCCCGACTTCTACTATAACTCCTCACTTGCGCACGCCTTCTACAACGCCACGACGGGCGTGCAGCGCCCCGGGCGCACGCTCCTGCACGGAGAGGTCGTGAGCTTCGGCGTGCTCGTGCTGTTCGCCTACACGGGCGACACCGAGCAGCTGGCGCGCTACGCCGCCTTCAACAAGAAGCTCGGCCTTCCCGTCACTCTTGCCGAGCTCGATCTCGACGAGAGCCACCTGCAGCGCATCGCCGAGCTGGCACAGAACACGAACGAGTGGAAGCAGGCGAATCCCGCCCCGTTCTCGCCCGAGGCGTTCATCGAGGCCATCAAGTCCGCCGACGCGTTCGGCAGAAACTTGAAGTAGCGCGAGCCGGGAGTCGGCTAATCCGAGCCAACAGGCACAGCGAGTCTAATGGCACGCAATCGGGGCGCCCGCGTTCAACTTGAATGAACACGGGCGCCCCGCCTTTCAATCGAAATCTTCCGTCGAAAACGGTAGCACAACTCGACAAAACTTCGCGATTTGGGCGTGCGGCAGAAATCTTGGAGACCGGGGCCTCCGTCCTTAGGCCGCCAGCCCCAGCGACCTCCGGTACTCCATCGGGCTCATCCAGCCCAGCGCCTCCTTCGGGCGCTCCTCGTTATAGTAGC
>ENA-OQDA01000033-OQDA01000033.1-human-gut-metagenome-genome-assembly--contig:-NODE-33-length-62253-cov-8.034688_pt1 | contig 62253 bp, 55 predicted proteins | sample MGYA00242771_ERZ504603 | MGnify/ENA primary metagenome ERZ504603 (study PRJEB26092, sample SAMD00036328) | human gut metagenome | host: Homo sapiens | study: EMG produced TPA metagenomics assembly of...
CGGAAACCGTCGCGTACCAGCAAGCACGCGAGCGCGCGCTCGGCAGGACCGCAGCGGGGCACCCCTGCAACCCCGCGAAGGGAGGCGGCGAATGGAAAGGCGCACGCGCAAGGCCACGGTGAGGCTCACGGAGGAAGAGCTGGCGCGGCTCAAAGAGGCGGCGCGCAGGGCGGGCTGGTCGCAGGAGGCGTACCTGCGCGCGCTCATAGGGGGCATCGACCCGAGGCCGAAGCCGCCGCCCGACTACCTGGCGATGACCCGCGAGCTGCACGCCATCGGGAACAACCTCAACCAGATCGCGCGCAAGGCCCACGCCCTCGGCACCGTGGACGCCGCCCGCTACGACGCCGAGGCGCGAAGGCTCGAAGCCGCGCTCCGCGAGATCGTGGCGGCGGTCAAAGAGCCGGGAAGGAGGCGATGAGGTGGCCGTCACGTCGATTTGGAAGGTCGAAGGGCGCCTGGCGCGCGTGCTCGGGTACGCCGGGAACCCGGACAAGGCCGAAGGCTCGCCCGACGAGTGGGAGCTCCAGGGCGTGGGCGCCGCCATCCTCTACGCCGCCGACCCCGGCAAGACTGAGCGGCAGCTGTACGTGACCGGCGTCAACTGCCTGCCCGCCACGGCGCTGGAAGAGATGAACGCGACCAAGCGCCAATACGGCAAGACGGGCGGCATCGTGGCCTTCCACGGATACCAGGCGTTCGCGCCCGGCGAGACCGACCCCGCCACGGCCCACGAGGTGGGCGTCGCCCTCGCCCAAGAGCTGTGGGGCGGCCGCTTCGAGGTTGTGGTGGCCACCCATCTGGACAAGGCCCACCTCCACAACCACTTCGTGGTCAACTCTGTGTCCTTCGCCGACGGCAGGCGCTTCCACCGAGACGCCGCCTGCTACCGCGCGATGCGCGAAGCGTCCGACGAACTGTGCCGGGAGCATGGTCTTTCGGTGGTGGAGAGCCCCGGGCGCGGCGGCGCGCGCCACCACGCCGAATGGCGCGCCGAGCGCGAGGGGCGCCCCACGTGGCGCTCGCTCGTGAAGGCCGACGTGGACGAGGCCGTAGGGCGTGCGGCGAGCATGCGCCAGTTCCACGCGAACCTGCGCGCGATGGGCTACGACGTGAAGGTGGGCAAGGACATATCGGTGCGCCCGCCCGGCAAGGAGCGTTTCGTGCGCCTGCGCCGCAATTTCGGGGACGCGTACTCGCAGGAGGGCATCGGCGCGCGCATCCTCGCCAACAGCCGCCAGCGCCTGCCCCTCGGCAGGCCGAGGCCCGCTCCCAAGGAGCGCCCGCCCGTGCCGAAGGGCACGCTCGTGAGCCTGTACCGCAGGTACATGGCGCTGCTCAACGGCGCGAAGAGGCAGAGGGCGCCAGGCGGGCGGGCGCATTTCCTGCTGCGCGAGGATCTGCGCGAACTCGAAGCCATATCGGGGGAGCTCGCGCTGCTCGCGCGCGAGGGGGATAGAGACGCGATCCCAGCTGGCGGGCATACGAAAAGACTGGCCCTTGGGCCAGCACAAGTCCGAGGCGCTGCAGGCCGAACGCCGCGCGCTGCGCAACGAGGCGAGGCGCTCCAAGGCGGCGGGATCACCCCCCGCGCCCCCAAACCCCCGCATCGGCCGAGATAGCGTCGGAGCTGCGGGGCGCAAGGCGCGAGGCGCGCGCCTGCGCGCGCATCCGGGCAAGAAGCGCCGAGCTGCCGGCCCGCATCGCGCAGATCGAGGGCGCCGAAGCGAACAGAGAGGAAAGGCAGGTGGAAGGTCATGGACGCATCGAGCGAGGCTGCTGAGCAGATCGTGAGGATGACGCTCGAGGGAACCGAGGTGGCGCTGCGCATCACGGGCGCCGGCGCGAAGAACGCGGCCGCCATGCTGCTGGCGGCCGCGGCGAGCAACGAGAAAACCAAGGGCAGGGCGCGGCTTTCGGCGATGCTCAAATCGGGCCGTGAGCTGCGCGTGTTCCCCATCCGCTTTGACGATCTGAAAGGGTTCGCGAAGGAGGCCCGACGCTACGGCATCGCATACGCCGTCGTGAAGCAGAAGGACGGCGAATCCGTCGATCTTCTGGTGCGGACCGAGGACGCGAGCAAGGTGAACCGCATCGCGGAGAGGCTCGGCCTGTGCCGCATGAGAGACGACGCCCGCGAAGCGCCCGAGCCGCGCGAGGGGAATCGGCACGATGGGCGCGCGCACGCCGCGCAGGCGCCGCGCGCACCCGAACAAGCTGCGGCGCTCCTCGATGATTTGCTGGCATCGCCGGGCGACAGCGACGCCTCCCCTTTAGCGCAAGCCCCGGCGGAAAGCCGTCCGTCAGGGCCTACATCCGCGAGAAAACGGCTCTCAGAAAAGGATGGTGAGGCAGCGCGCAAGCGCTGCGGCAGGCTGTCCGTGCGCGCGGAGATGCGCGCCATATCGGCGGCACGCGAAATGAGCGGCGAAGCGCATGCGACTCGCAAGCCCATGGCGCGCGCCCTGGAGAAAGGAAGGTAGAGCATGCAAGATATCTACCGGATGATGGAAGAACGCAGTAGCCGGGAATTCGCGCCGGAAGGCGAGTTCGACAAGCAAGCGTGGGCGGAGCGGAAGCAGAGCGAGCGCCAAGAGGCATTCGACCGCGCCGACGCCGCCGCGCTGCGCGCGAATTCGGATCCAGCGGCGCTGGAGACGTACATGCGGGTGGCGGCGCAGCTGCCCCACCATTCCGCCACGAACATCCTGCTCATAGCCGACCGCATACCGAACGCGACGCGCGTCGGCACGGCTGAGCATTGGCGCAGGCAGGGAGCGTCGGTGAGGCGCGGGCAGAAGGCGATCCCCATCATCGAACCCGTCAAGGAGTACGTGCGCGACGACGGCAGCATCGGCGTCTTGTACGACGTGCGCAAGGTGTTCGACGTGTCGCAGACCACCGCGCGGCCATGCCTGCCGCGCAGAGTGGACCCTCACGCCGCGCTCGCGGCGCTGGTCGCTCGCTCGCCGACGAGAATAGAGCCGGTTGACGACCTCGGCGGCGTCCCCGCCGAGTACGATCACGCCTCGGGGGCCATACGGGTGCAGCGAGGGCTCGATGAGCCGCAGCTGCTCTCGGCGCTGATAGTCGAGGCGGCGCATGCCAGCATGGCGCTCGGCCTCGATGCCTACGACAGGGAGACGCACGCCGCGAAGGCCGACCTCGCGGCGGGCATAGCCGCCCGCCGCCTGGGACTCGAATGTTCGGGAGCCGTCGCCGCGCCCGCGCCACCGGAAGCGAGCGCGCGCGAGGTGAGGGACGCCTTGGGCGAGATCGGCAAGGCCGCGCGCGACGTGTCGGAGCGCATGGCCCCGCCCGAAAGGCGGCGCGACAGGTCGGAGGGCAGATGAGGCCCCCGACGGCTGGCGAGGCGGCAGCCGCCGCGCTCGCCGCGCCGCTGGCGGCGTGGGCGGGGTTCGTCGCCGCCCCCGCCTTGGACGGCGGGGGGTCGCTCGCCTCGCTCATCGCGGCGTTCTCGGATCCCTTTTCGACGAAGCCCACGGCGGGCGGCGCGCGATGGGCGCTGCTGTTCCTGGTCCTGTATGCCGCCTGCGCGGCGGCGTGGCTGCTCACCCGGCGCAACCTGCGCCCCGGCGAGGAGCACGGCAGCGCCCGGTGGGGTGACGCCCGCCGCATCTGCCACCGCTACCGGGGGCGCGACCCCGCAGGCGACAAGCTGCTCACGCGCAATTTTCGCATGAGCTACGACACCCACGCCCACAGGCGCTCGATGAACACGCTCGTGGTGGGCGGCTCGGGCGCAGGCAAAACGCGCGGGTTCAGCCTGCCCAACGCCTGCCAGGCCAACACATCGATGGTGGTGCTCGACCCGAAGGGCGAGATCGTGCGCGCCGTGGGCGGGCTGCTCGAATCGAGGGGCTACGAGGTGCGCGTGCTCGACCTCGTGCGCATGGAGAGGTCCCACTGCTACAACCCGCTTTCCTACATCGAGTCGGACGCGGACGCGCAGCGGCTCAACACCAACCTGTTCAAGGCGACGACTCCCAAGGGCGCGCAGAGCCAGGATCCTTTCTGGGACACGGCCGCCGGGATGCTGCACCTGGCGCTTCTGCTTTACCTCGTGCACGAGGCACCGCCCGAGGAGCGCAACTACGCCACCCTCATGGAGATGCTGCGCGCCGGCGAGGTGCGCGAGGACGACGACGATTACGCCTCGGTGCTCGACGAGCTGTTCGACCGGCTGGAGATGAGGGACCCTGGCCACATCGCGCTCAAATACTACCGCAGCTACCGCTCCGGCTCGGCCAAGACGCTCAAATCCATCCAGGTGACGCTCGCCTCCAGGCTGGAGAAGTTCAACCTCGACGCCCTGGCGTCGCTCACCGCCACAGACGAGCTCGACCTGCCGTCGCTCGGGGAGCGCAAGGTGGCCCTGTTCGCAGTCATACCCGACAACGACACCAGTTTCAACTTCCTGGTGTCCGTCCTCTACACGCAGCTGTTCCAGCAGCTTTTCGCGCTCGCGGACGGAAAACACGGCGGGCAGCTGCCCGTGCACGTGCACTTCCTCATGGATGAGTTCGCCAACGTGAGCTTACCCAATGATTTTGAGAAGATACTCTCCACCATGCGCGGGCGCGGGGTGTCCGCGTCGATCATCATCCAGAACATGGCGCAGCTGCGGGCGCTGTTCGACAAGCAGTGGGAGTCCATCGTCGGCAACTGCGACGAGTTCCTGTACCTGGGCGGCAACGAGCAATCCACCCACAAGTACGTCAGCGAGCTTCTGGGCAAGGAGACCATCGACCTCGACACGCACGGCAGGACCACCGGGAGGGGCGGCAGCTGGTCCACCAACCAGCAGATCTCGGGGCGCGAGCTCATGACGCCCGACGAGGTGCGCATGCTCGACAACTCCCGCGCGCTGCTCTTCGTGCGCGGCGAGCGCCCCATCATCGACTTAAAGCTCGACATAGCGCGGCATCCCGCCGCGCGGCTCACCCCCGAGGGCGGCGCGCCGCCCTACGAGCACGGCGCCTGCCCGCTGGCAAGCGCCGCCGTGGCGCCCTACGAAGGCGTTGCCCCCGCGAGCGCGCAGGCCGCGCCTGCGGGCTGCGTCGTGCTCGACGGGGAGGAGGCCGAGGCAGCGCTCGCGGCGGAGGCGGCGGGCGGGAAAGGAGAACCAACGCATGAGAAAGACCACTGAGGGGAAGAAGGCCCGCCCCGCAGCCCGCGCGCGGCTCATGGCGGCAATCGCCGTCTGCGCCGCTTCGGCCTTGGCGCTGGAGCCGCCCGCCGCGTTCGCGGCGACCGACCCGATAGCGGCGGTGGACAACCTCTCCACGTTCATCTTCGGGCTCATCAGGAGCGTCGGGCTCATCCTGCTCGGCTTCGGCGTGGTGCAGGTGGGCATGTCGCTCAAGAGCCACGACCCGTCCCAGCGCGCCAACGGCTTCCTGACCCTGGCGGGCGGCGTGGTCATCACGTTCGCGAAGGAAATCTTGGATATCATCGTCGGATAGGCCCGTCGCGCGGGCCCCGAAGGAAGGCGGGCCGGCTTGGATTCGGACAACTGGGTGGTCAGCAACCTCCAGGGAGCGCTCGACACGTGGAACGAGAAGATGGGCGAGATCGTGGGGTTGCTCACGGCGTCGCCCGCCGACTTCCGGGGCGGCGGGATATGGGACGCGGTGCTCTCCATCCACGGCGCCGTGCAGGCGGTGGCGCTCGCGCTCCTCGTGCTGTTCTTCCTGTCGGGCCTCGTGAAGACCTGCGGCTCGTTCGCCGAGGCCAAGCGCCCGGAGGTGGTGTTGAAGCTGTTCGTGCGGTTCGTGCTGGCGCACGCCGCCGTCGTCTACGGGCTTGAGCTCATGATGGCGTTCCTCGACGTGGTGCAGGGGCTCATCGGCGACATGATGGATGCTGCGGGCTTTGCGTCGGCCGCGCCCGCCGCGCTGCCTGGCGAGATGGTGGAGGCCATCGAGGACGTGGGCTTCCTCGACGCCATACCCCTGTGGGCGGTGACGTTGCTCGGCGGGCTGCTCGTCACGGTGCTCTCGTTCATCATGATACTGGCGGTGTACGGCAGGTTCTTCAAGATATACATGTACACCGCGCTCGCGCCCATACCCCTGTCCACCTTCGCGGGCGAGCCGAGTCAGTCGGTCGGCAAGGCGTTCCTCAAAAGCTACGGGGCCGTGTGCCTCGAGGGTGCGGTCATCCTGCTCGCATGCGTCATATTCTCGCTGTTCGCATCGGCGCCGCCGGTGGTGGATGCCGAGGCTCCCGTGGTCACGCAGGTGTGGTCGTACGTGGGAGAGCTTGCCTTCAACATGCTGGTGCTCACGGGCATGGTCAAGATGGCCGACCGCGTGGTGCGCGAGATGATGGGGCTTTGACGCCCCTCCCCTTTCCCGAAACAACCGAACGAACACATTGCCCGCGCCGCGCGCGGGGCGCTTTACGCGCCCGCTTCGCCGCGCAGGCAGAGAGGAGCAAGAAGTGGAAGTGAAGGTCAACCGAGAGATACGCGAGTATACCGAGGGGGTGTTCTTCGGCATGTCGCTTCGGCAGTGCGTCTTCGCGCTGCTCGCCTGCGTCGCCGCCGTGGGGCTCTACTTCGGGCTGTCGCCCTTCCTGAGACTGGACGAGCTCTCCTGGGCGTGCATCGCGGGAGCGGCCCCGTTCGCCGCGCTGGGGTTCGTCACCTGGCACGGCATGGCGGTCGAACGCGCGGCGTGGGCGTGGGCCAAATACGCGCTTTTGACCCCCAAGGAACTGCCCGCGCGCCCGCAGAACCTGTACTACGAGGCCGTCTGCACGCCGCATCGCGCGAAGGGCATCCGCCGCGAGAAAGGAGGGCATCATGGCCGCACTCGCAGCTAGGCGGCGCAAAGGCGGCACGCGGTTCGTCCCGCCGAAAACCGCCGAGGACGCCGTGCCCGTGCGCCGCATCTGGCCCGACGGCGTGTGCCTCACCGACGACGGCGAGTACGCGAAGACCTGGCGCGTGAGCGACGTGAACTACGCGGCGGCGTCAAAGGAGGATAAGGAGGCCATGTTCCTGGGCTACTCGGACCTGCTCAACTCTTTCGACTCCGACGCGCGGGCCAAGGTCACCGTGGCGGTGCGCAGGCTCGACGCCGAAGCCCTCGGGCGGCGCATCCTCATACCGCCCAAGGGCGACGGGCTCGACCGCTACCGCGAGGAGTACAACGCCATGCTCATAGAGAAGGCCACGGGGGCGAATTCCATGGTGCGCGAGATATACCTTACCATCGCCGTGGGAGGGAGAAGCATCCAGGAGGCCCGCTCCTACTTCAACCGCGCGTCGGCGGAGACGGCCGCGCACCTCGCGCGCCTCGGGGCGCACTGCGAGGAGCTCGACGCAGAGGGCAAGCTGCGGCTTCTGAGGGGCTTCTACCGGGGCGGCGCCGACGACCTGCCCATCGACGTGCGCGCCTCGATGCGCCGGGGGCACTCGTTCAAGGACGCCGTTGCGCCCGAGGGCGCGGGCATTGAGGCCGACCGCCTGCGGGTGGGCGGCCGCTGGGCGCGCGCCCTGTACCTGACCGACTACGCGTCCTACATCAAGGACGGCTTTCTGGCCGAGCTTACCGACGCGAGGCGCGCGATGGCGCTTTCCATAGACGTCGTCCCCGTGCCCACTGACGAGGCGGTGCGCGAGGTGGAGCGGCGACTGCTCGGTGTGGAGACGAACATCACCAACTGGACGCGCCGGCAGAACGCCAACATGAACTATAACGTGGCCGTGCCCTACGACATGGAGCAGCAGCGCAAGGAGAGCCGCGAGTTCCTGGACGACCTCATGTCGCGCGACCAGCGCATGATGTTCGCCACGGTGACGCTCGTCCACTTTGCCGACACGCCCGAGGAGCTCGACGCCGACACCGAGGCGCTGCTCTCGTGCGCGCGCAAGCACCTGTGCCGCCTCTCGGTCCTGCGCTTCCAGCAGCTCGACGGGCTGTCAACCGCGCTGCCCATAGGCGTGCGTCGCATCGAGGCGATGCGCACGCTCACCACCGAGAGCCTCGCCGTGCTCATGCCGTTCCGCGTGCAGGAGATCATGGAGGAGGGCGGCATGTACTTCGGCGAGAACGCCATATCGCGCAACCTCATCCTGTGCGACAAGTCGCGGCTCCTGAACCCCAACGCGTTCGTGCTGGGCGTGCCGGGCTCGGGCAAGAGCTTCTCGACCAAGGAGCTCATAGCTATGCTTGCGCTCTCGACCGACGACGACATAGTGATATGCGACCCCGAGCGCGAGTACGCCTCGCTCGCCGAGGCACTGGGCGGCGAGGTGGTGCGCATCGCGGCGGGCAGCCCCCACCACATCAACGCCATGGACATGGTGGAGGGCTACGGCGAGGGAGGCAACCCCGTGGCCGACAAGAGCGAGTTCGTGCTGTCACTGTTCGAGCAGCTCGACCGCCGGGGACTGGGGCCGCAGGCCAAGTCGGTCGTGGACCGCTGCACCTCGGCGGTGTACGCCGACTACCTGCGCGGCGGCGAGGCGCCCACGCTCGCCCACCTGCGCGACAAACTGCTCGCCCAGCCCGAGCCGCAGGCGCGTGACCTGGCGCTTTCGCTGGAGCTGTTCACCTCGGGCACGCTGGACGCGTTCGCGCACCCAACCAACGTGGACACCCGCAACAGGCTCCTCGTCTACGACATCATGGACCTGGGCCGCCAGCTCAAGACCATGGGGCTGCTCGTCATCACCGACGCGATGCTCAACCGCGTGACGGACAACTGGCGCGCGGGCAGGCGCACGCACATCTTCATAGACGAGTTCCACGTGGTGTTCGAGAACGAGTACTCCGGCGCGTTCTTCAACAGCGCGTGGCGCCGCTTCCGCAAGCGCAACGCCTACCCCACGGCCATCACGCAGAACGTGGAGTACCTGCTCGATTCGGTCTTGGCCTCCACGATGCTCTCCAACTCCGAGCTCATCGTCATGCTCAACCAGGCGGCCGCCGACCGCGGGAAACTGGGCGAACTCCTCAACATCAGCCGAGAGCAGATGGGCTACATCACCAACGCCGAGGCGGGCTGCGGCCTCCTGCGCTACGGCGGCGCCATCGTGCCGTTCGCCAACCGCTTCCCGAGGGACACCGAGCTCTACCGCCTCATGACCACTAAGCCCGGGGAGTGACGAAGCAGAAAGGAGGCCGCCTTGCCGAGCGACATCAAGGAGCGCGTCGTCGCCAGGAACGTGAAGACCCTCGACCGCGCGGCGCTTCTCCAAAAGGCGGCGCGGCCCGCAGCGCTGCGCGTCGGCGAAACGGCGAAGGCGGCAAACCCCGCACACACACGCGAACGAAGGGGCGATGAAGCCGAAGGCGGCTGGGCGGCGGCGCGCGGCGAATCGGAGCGAACGGCGCACGAGGGCTTCGCGGCCACAGCGAACGGTGCGCGGGTCGCCCGCGCAATCCGGCGGCGCAATGTCCCCAAGGAACGCGCGCGCACGACCTTCCCGTCCGCAGAGCGCGGCGAACGTCGCACGCCGAGGGGTTGCGCGGCATCCTGCGGGTCAAGCCGCGAAGCATCGAGCCCTTCGCCGAGGGCGCCCCGGCCGGCGAACGCGCGCGCCCGAGAAGCCATGCGCACGAGGGCGCAGGCGGCGTCGCGCGCACGCGCGGCCCGGGCATCCCGCAAAGCTACGGCGAAGGGCGCGAACGCCGCCGCGCGGCGGGCGGCAAGCAGCGCGGGCCGGTTCGCGCGCATGGCCGCGCTCCAGGCGCGGGCGGCAACTGCGGCGCTCACCGGTCTTGGGTCGTCCGCTGCCGCAGTGGTCGTGGTGACATGCCTCGCGGCGTTCGTCGCCACCTCGGCGTTCGGCATCTTCCTCATGGGCGGCGACATAGGCGACGGCAACCCCCCGCTCCGCGAGGTGGTGGCGGAGATAGACGCCGAGCACGCCGCCAAGGTGGAGGAGGCCAAGGCGTCGGCGGAATGCGACGAGGTTTCGGTTTCGGGCGGCAAGAGCCCGTGGAAGGAAACCCTCGCCGTGTTCGCGGTCAAGCTGGCGGCAGACGCCGAGAACCCGCTCGACGTTCTGACGCTCGACGCCGCGCGGCAGGGCGCGCTGCGCGCCGTGTTCTGGGACATGAACTCCATAGAAACCGAGATAGAGGAAGCCGAGCCGAGCGATTCCGACGGCGAAGACGCCCCGCCCGCCAAGGTGCTGCGCGTCACGCTCTCGGCCAAGACGGCGGAGCAGATGGCGTCGGCCTACGGGTTCGACGCGGGGCAACTCGAAACGCTGCGCGAGCTTCTGGACGAGCGCCACGACGCCGCATGGCGGGCCGTACTCCACGGGATCGCGGGCGGCGCCGCCGACATCGTGGAGATCGCCTCGAGCCAGCTGGGCAACGTGGGCGGCAGGCCGTACTGGTCATGGTACGGGTTCGAGAGCCGCGTGGAATGGTGCGCGTGCTTCGTGAGCTGGTGTGCGAACGAGTGCGGGTACATCGATTCGGGCGCGGTGCCCAAGTTCTCCTACTGCCCCACGGGCGTGCAGTGGTTCAAGGCCGCAGGCCGCTGGCTGCCGGGAGGCAGCGCGCCGGCGCCTGGGGACATCGTGTTCTTCGACTGGGACGGAGACGGCGTCTCCGACCACGTGGGCATCGTGGAGTCGTGCGACGGCTCCACCGTGCGCACCATCGAAGGCAATTCGGACGATGCGTGCAGGAGAAGCGCCTACGGCGTCGGAAGCCCTTTCATTATGGGGTATGGGGCGTGCTCTTTCTAAGAAATCTCTATCCATCTTGCCAATAAAGGCAGCTCCAAATGACGCAAAACATCGTTGCACTCGTAGATGGTTAGGCTGTCGTTCATGGACAGCAACTCTCTGTATGCCTCATGAAGCTTACACCCTCCAAGGTAATAACCCGCCGCATTGAAAAGATTCTCGGATTCTTCCAAAGAGAGTCCGAGGCCTACGCAAAATTGCATCACTGTTTCTGGTTTAGGACGATCTGCAAGTTGACCATATTTGATTCGCTCGTAAGTTTTCTCCGACAGCAAAGTACGTCTGCAGAACTCGCTTTTTGAAATGCCAAGCTTCAAGACGTACTTCGCAGAAAGCAGAGAAAATGGTGCTGTCTCTCTTTCTGACCCGCTGCTATCGTGTTCGATTGACGCTGGAGTGCCATAAGCTTTCCCCATCGTCTTCTTGAAGAGGCGGTCTCTTAGTCGATAGCAACACTCCGTTACTTTTTGAGTAATGGCATCCTCCTTCACGGCTGGGCACCTACCTCGGTTGGCGCTGCCAGCGCAATAAGCCCTGGGGGATTTAGTCTTCAAGGTCGAACTCCCTCAAGCCAACCTCCTTTTGGCGCCTGCGTTGTTTTGCTCTCAAACCGAATTGCTCCCGGGATGCATGCTTTTCACTGTCTCCATCAGAAAAAGAAGAGGGCGTAATCGCAAGCTATTTGCAAAGCGTGCCTTTCTGACCACATGGCTAAAAAATCTTTGCCACCTGCAAGCAAAAAAGCGCGTGCAGGGAGCTAGTGGGCTGGAGAGACCGATTTGATTCTGAGGATATCAGGAGACCCCCTTCGTCGCTTCAAATACACTTCTCTACTACTCGCTTACGACATATTGCCGAGCCGGGTATCAAACCAGTTTTTCTGTTAATCAAACTAAAACTGATTTGTAAAACACGGCTTTAAAAGAACGGTTGTGCAGGTTTCAATCGAAAGCCACCAACAAAAAAGTTAGACATAGAAACCTTTTATCTTTATAATGTCCTTGTTCTAATTGGACAGTGTCTATCTAAATATAAAGGAATAGATGCTGATGTACGGGATGATATGAAAAAATGATTGGAGCGGATATGTCACAAGATGAAACAATGCTGGGGAAAGGGGTTCTTTCTCGCCGTGACTGCGTGAAGCTGATGGGAGGCTTCGCCATCGCCATGGGCACGGGGTCGCTGCTTGCTGGCTGCTCGTCGGGCACCAGTGATTCCGGCGAGGGCGCTTCTCAGTCGGATGAGACGCCCAAGACGTTGCGGGTTGCCATGATGGGCAGCTCGACGGACACGTTGGATCCAGCCACCTTCAGCACGCTTCTTCCGTTGGCGATTGCGCTCAACGTGTACGACTCGCTTATCCTCCTGCGCAACGGCGTGGTGGAGAACTCGCTTGCCGAAAGCATCGAACCCAACGAGGATGCGAGCGCTTGGACCGTCACCCTTAAGGACGGTGTGAAGTATCATGACGGCGAGACCGTCACGGCTGAAGATGCGCTCTACAGCCTCCAGTACGCCGGCACCTCACCCATGTACTCGTCGTTCTACGCGAACGTCGATTGGGAGGGCAGCTCGGTTGTGGACGAGCGCACGTTCACGCTCCAGCTTCTCTCGCCGCAAGCCACCTTCTGGGACGAGGTCGTTTCCGCCGTCACCTTCGTGTTCCCGGCGGGCAGCGCCGGCGACGATTTCTCTGGCGACATCGGCAGCGGGCCCTTCAAGCTCGTTTCCTTCTCTCCCGACACTGGAGCCGTGCTTGAGAAGAACGCCGATTACTGGGGAGGCGCTCCGGCCATCGACACGGTTGAGATCGTCCCCATCACCGATCCCGAGACGAGGTACACGGCGCTCACGAGCGGCGAGGTCGACTTCGCCCACCAAATCTCGACGACGAACGCGGCCACGCTCGAAGGCCAGTCCGGCTTCAACGTTTTGAACGGCGGCATCGAGAATTCGAGTTCTTTCCGCTTCTGCCTCAACGCGTCCGCCGCGCCTTTCGATGATCCCGAGGTACGCGAGGCCCTCAAGCTTATCGTCGACCGCCAGACCATGAACGACACCATCTTCCGCTCTGCGGGTGTGGTTGGCAATGATGTGCTTGGCCAGGGTATGCCGGGCTACAATGATTCCCTCGAGCAGCGTGCTTACGACTTCGACACCGCCAAGAAGGTGCTCGAAGAAAAGGGCGTGACCGAGCTCGAGATCACGACCGCCGAAACCACCACCGGCGTCAACGATTCTGCAGAGATGCTCAAAGCCCAGCTGGAGAAGGCGGGCATCACGGTGTCGGTGAAGGAGATCGATCCGACGACGCTGTTCTCCGACATGAACAACATCTACGGAGCGCAGATTTTCGCAACCTATCTCATCAATCGCCCGTATATCGCTTCGGCCGTCATGTACACCGGTGGCAGCTCGCCGTACAACTTCAGCCAGTGGAAGGATGACGAGTACGATTCCCTCTTGGCCCAAGCAACCTCGGCAGTGGATGAGGCCGACCGGGCGGAACTCCTCAACCAAGCACAGGAGCGTCTCTGGGCCGAGGGCGGCGATATCGTTTGGGGATACTGCGCCGATCTGAGCGGGCAGGTAGATGGCCTCGACGGCATAGACATCACGCTCTCGGTGCCTCTGTTCGCCAAGGCAACCCTCTCCGCTTAGCGAATCGGACGAAGGGCATGTCACCGAACGCCGACCGTACGGGAGGGCACCGCGCACTGCGGATACTCTCCCGTATTCTCCTCTTCGCGATCTCGCTGATCTTCACGTGTCTGCTCGTGTTCCTCGCCCTTGAGGCTCTGCCCGGCGATGCCGCCACGCAGCGTCTCGGATTACAGGCGACTCCCGAGCGTGTGGCCGAGCTCACGCAGCAATACGGCCTCGACAAGCCGGTACTCTATCGTTTCGTTCTCTGGTGCGCTCATGCGCTGCAGGGCGACTTCGGAACCGTTCTTGCGTCGGGATTACCCGTAGCCGACGCTATGGTCGGCCCTCTTGCGCGAACTGGAGTGATTTTTGCGATCTCGCTTGTTTTGGTGATTGTGGTCGGCACGGCTGGTGGCATTTTCGCGGGTCTTCATGGCGGCAAGGCGGCAGACAAGATTGTGAGTACGCTTGCGCTTGCTGTTGTGGGAACACCCGAGTTCGTTGTCGGATTCTTTCTCATCTTGGTGTTCGCGACGCAGCTCGGGTGGTTTCCCGCCGTATCGCTTCTTCCCGTTGGGAGTGGCTCGATGTTCGACAAGCCCATCATCATGGTGCTTCCCATCGTCGCCATATCCCTCATCGGGGCTTGCACCCTTGTGCGCCCGGTGCGCGCCGTGGTCGAGCGGGAGAACCAAACGCTTCATGTCGAATCGGCCCGACTTTCTGGTCTGCCGGAAAGAAGGGTGATCGTCAAAAACCTCTTGCCCGGAATCGTCGCCCCCGTTGCGCAGTCGGCGGCTTCGGTCGTACCTTATCTTATTGGCGGCACGGTCATCATTGAATCCCTTTTCAGCTTTCCCGGCTTGGGCACGCTTCTTGTCAACGCCGTGCTCAACCGCGAGCCCGATTTGCTCATGGCTTGCTCGGCGGTTGTCATAGCGGTGTCGCTTGCGGCTTTCTGGATTGCCGACGGGTTGGGAAGGAGGCGGTCCCGTGAGATCGAAGCGTAGCATTAGCGAGAAGCTGCTCTCTTGGCCCGATCTTGTGCTTCTCGTCTTCTTCATCGCTTTTCTCGCTCTTGCGCTCGCCGGATCGCTTTCCCCGGCAGACGGGACAAGCACCGTGGGGGCCGCGTTCATGCCTCCGAGCGCCGAGCATCCTTTGGGCACCGACGGGCTTGGCCGCGATGTTTTGGCGCGCCTCATGCACGGCGGCGCGCACCTTATCGCCGTTGCCGCTGTTTCCACCGCCGTCGCCGCTGCCGTGGGCGTGGCTCTCGGGTTCGCCGTGAGTGCGAAGGGCAGGTTCGCCGATGTGTTATCGTACCTGCTCGATCTGCTGCTGGTCATTCCTTCGATACTCGTAGTCATGGTTCTTGTGTTCGGGCTTGGTTCGGGAGTGGGGACGATGATCGTGGTGACCACGGCGGTGTCGGCACCCTACATAGCTCGGTACACGCGCTCGCTCGTCCGTCCCGTGGCCGCATCGCCTTATGTGACGGCGGCGCGCCTTTCCGGCGATTCGGCGGCGAAGACGGCTGTGCGCGAGGTGCTTCCGAACTTGGCGGTTCCCTTGGCAACCACGGTGGGCATGAGGTTCATCAACTCCGTCTATCTTGTTGCGACGGCCGCTTTTCTCGGGTTCGACCCCCTCGGAACGGGCTCCGACTGGGGAACCATGATACAGACGGGCGTCACGGGCATCAGCCTGAACCCGTGGGCCGCGCTTGCTCCCACTATCGCGATTGCCTGCATCACCATATCGGGCAATCTTCTGCTTGATCGAATAGGGAAAAGGAGCAACCTGTGACGAACGGATCGGACGCGATTGTCGAGATAGCGGGCCTTTCGATTGCAACTCTCGGGGGTAAACGCGTTATCGACGATCTGTCGATAGAGATTTTGGCCGGAGAAAACCGCGCTCTCGTCGGAGAATCGGGGTCGGGCAAAACCACGCTCGCCCTCGCGCTCATGGGACGCATCCGCAGCGGCCTCGTCCACGAGGCCGGAACGATCTTCGTCGACGGGGCGAACGTGCTTTCTCTCAAAGGCTCATCGCTGAGGCGCTACCGGGCGGAAACGGTATCGTGGCTGTCGCAGGATCCCGCTCTCTCGCTCACGCCCCACATGACGGTGCGCGCGCTGCTGTCAGAATCCGTCCCGATGGACGACGAGGACGCGCTCGGCTTGCTTGGCAGGGTGGGCCTCTCGGGTGTCAAAGGGCTGCTCGACCGGAGGCCGCGCTCGCTTTCCGGAGGGCAGCGTCGACGTGTGGCCATCGCCAAGGCCATCGCGTCGAAACCTCGCGTGCTTATACTCGACGAGCCCACTGCCGGCCTCGACGGAGCCACCGCCGATGAGGTCGTGGCCACCATCAAGGGAATCTGCGCCGAATCGGGAATGAGCGTTGTCGCCATCACCCACGACCTTGATGTGGCCGGCAAGTTCGCCGAATCCGTCACCGTCCTCAAAGAGGGCTGCGTTCTCGAAACGGTTTCGCATTCCGAGCTGATGAACAACCCTGGAACCGATTACGCCCGCAAACTCGTTGACGCCCAGCGGCTTGAACGGCGTCCCGGCGATGAAATGGATTCATCCGCCGGTGCCCCTGTGTTTTCAGCATCAAGCTTCGATGTCGTGACGCCCGACGGCAAGGTTGCAACGAGGAATGCCGCGTTTTCGATCAATCATGGCCGGGGGCTTTCCCTTTTCGGGCCTTCGGGGTCGGGCAAGAGTACGATTGTCAGGGCCATCACGGGAGAGCGCCCTGCGGAAAGAGGTTCTGTGGCGCTCGATTTGGGCGATGGGGATATGCATGTTCTCGCGCGCTCGTTCAAGGATCGGTCGCAAACCGAGCTTGCCGCCGTGCAGATGGTGCCGCAGGATCCTGCGACAAGCCTCAATCCCGCGCTTTGCGTGGACACCCAGCTTTCTCGCGCCGTCAGGCGGGTGCATCCTCGCTGGTCGAGGAAAGAGGTGAGGGAGCGGGTCTCGGAGCTTTTGGCCTTGGTGCGTTTGCCCGACGAGATCAAACGCCAGCACCCCCGCTCGCTTTCGGGTGGACAGGCCCAGCGCGTTGCCATCGCCCGGGCCCTCGCCCATGAGCCCAAGGTGCTTGTTTGCGACGAATCGACCTCCGCCCTCGACCCCACCACTCAAAAGGACATCCTCGATACGTTGAACCAGCTGAAACGAGACGAGGGCTTGGCGCTTGTCGTTGTCACCCATGCGGAAAGAGTGGCGCGCTACACCTGCGAGGAGGAAATCGCCGTGCCTTTCGAGGGTTAGTGTGGCGATCTAGACGCTGGATTGTCTGTTGTTGTGCAGCGTTTCGACTAGAGCAGTGGCGACTTGGGAAACATCGTCCATGAAGTAAAAATGCCCTCCTTGGAAATGCCTCATCTCGAAGAAGCCTGTCGTAACGTTTGCCCAATCCCTCATTTCATTCTCCAGAGCTTCCGGATCGTCCTTCCCTAAGAAAGCCGTAACGGGACAGTCGATGCCCATCTCATAATTTTCTGTAGGAACGTACTCTTCTATCAGTTTGTAGTCGTTCCGAATGATCGGCAAAAATATATCGCAGAGTTCGTCTATCTCGAGCACCTCGGGAGATATTCCGCCTACGCGAAGCAATTCTTCCCTAAATTCGGCATCGTCATAGAGGTGGACGTGGGCCTCTCTGATGCTCGAAGGAGCTTCTCGGCTTGATACTATCAAATGCGAAGGGCCATGCAGTTTATCCAGCGCTGCGATTCGAGCTGCTTCATGGGCAAGGGAGGCCCCCATGCTGTGTCCGAAATAGGCAAAAGGTCGATCTTCAAAATATGCGGACGCTGCTTTGGCGATTCCCTCTGCTACAAACGAGAAATCGTCTACGAGAGGCTCCGATATTCTATTTTCATGACCTGGATAGCAAATAGCGTAGACAGGAAGTTTCCTGCGAATCTCGCGTGCGACAGATCTGAATGCATTGGGTCCTCCGCCCGCATGGGGCACAAATACCAAAGCTGTTCCTCTCGCTTGCTCTTTCTGATTGAGATCGACTATCCAATTGTTCACGCTTGTCCTCCTAGGAGCGATCCTACAAAACGTCTGCAAGAAAAAGCCAGCCAGTCACGAGTACCTGCTGAACAAGCGCAAGGCAAGTCATGGGAGCGCCAAGCTTCATTACGGTCTTTTCGCCGTACCCAGCAAGCTCCATGCCAGAGGCAATCGGTGCCTGATGCATCGAAAGAAAAAACTGGCTGGCAATCATTTGGTATGCGATCAGAACAGCGCCCGCATCGCTTACGCCCAATCCCGCTACATCGCCGAACGATATCAGTATGGGAAAAATAACGACAGCGGTGGCCAACACTGATCCTATCAAAGTATGGATGGCCAATGATATTGCTGATATAAAAATGACGGTTGACAGAATATCGCTTGGTAAAGAAGCTGGGAGCGCCGTATCGGCAATCCACTGGCTCATACCTGTGGCTTCGCCTACAGATCCGATCGACAACGCACAGGTGAGGAATACAAGAGTTCCCACGGGAACGTCTGCAAAAGCTTTTGCGTCAAGTACTCCGATTCGAGGTAGGAACATAAGCGATGTGAGAAGCATAGTTCCCCACGCTATACCTATTCCCATGAAAGGGTAAAGCAACCAGAATGCAATCATCAGAGAGAGCCACAAAGCCATCTTCTTTTCTTTAGGGCTCAATCTGCCAAGGTCTTCTAACGAAGCGCGGCTTTTTACCCCATCTACAAAGACCTTTCCAGACGGCTTAAACACTCTTATAAACAGAACTGTCACTAAAAATAAGTAGATGATGTTGGGAATGCCTATAGTGCTGAACCAGCCAACCCAGCTCAACCCTAATTCGGAATATTCAACAACGAGTGTATTGAGGGCTGGTTCCGAAGTCAAAAAGATAAGTGTCGTGGGAACTGCAAGCGCAAAACATGCAAAATTGATTACAGCGGCATCCGTCTCAGATACGCTATTTTCTTTGCACACTTCTTTTGCAACTGCCAATATGACGAATGTTCTTGCAAAGGCGCTTGGAATGATCAGTGCGAACAACAGCTCTATGACGGCTATCGCTGCAATGAGCGATTGAAAACCTTTGACTTGACCGGATGCGCAAATACTCAGAGCTGCTCTTCTAGCAAGTCCAGACCTTTCAACTCCAGAAGCTATGAGAAACGCGCAAAGCACCAGCCATAGACCGCCTCCTTCGTTCGTCCAGCCAGAAAAAACTGTTAGCGGATCAGAGGAGTTCGTGATGAGCAGTAGCCCCATATACAGCATGCCCGTAATTGGGGCCGGCATCACTCCGCTTGCCCAAAACGATAAAGCACCGAGAGTGAGAGCAAGCTGAATACGTGCTGGGCTTTCCAACTCCGGCAATGGAAATATCAAAACGAGAAGCCCAGCGGTCAAACCTACCGAAGCAACAATGCCTTTTAAATGAAGCTTTCCAAATGACGCTGTTCGCTCGACTACCATTAACGACGTTGCCTCAATTCGCTTGGGGCACCTAAGGCCGAAGTAAACTCTTGCCAGGCTAGGCATGCGGAAATCTGGAATTGGGTTGTGGCAAGGGAGTTGCGCTCTCCAAGTCTCTCCGAGAGCATATTGGCAATCCCCTTCGGCCACTGTTCAGCGAGGATAGAATTATATGCCTCTGCTCTCCTATGAAGAACGTTAATACTTGCGCTTTCGACGGTTGAGAGATTCGAGCTGTCGGCTGCTGCCTTTCCGACATGAAACCGTGGCGTCCAAAGAACATCTCCGTAAACGTCGCATAGGGACAGAATGCCTTTATCCGAGCAAACATCCATCCGCATCAGGGCTATGGCATTATTGTCTGGGTCACTGGAATCCATTTCGTTTTGGAATCGAACGGAAAGGGGAACTCCTCCTACTTCTCCGACTAGGATGTCAAAAGGACCGGCATCTGCTATCTTCTCCAATCTGAAAGGATGCAAGCTTCCGGCCACTTTCCCAACCACCTCTACAAAAGGGTATGCTACTTGTACGCATGTAGTCACATCTATGCTTAGCAATTCGTGTTCCTTGCGAAGGGAAGCTGCGGCATCAATGAAGCGCTTAACCGAATCGAGATATGGATAGAAACCGTTAAGCATGAATTTGCAATCATGTTCTGCAGCGCATCTGGTCAGCTCAAGAACCTCGCTGCTATGCATGGGCTGCTCTTGGATTACGTGAATGCCCTTCTCGAGGAAGGAGCGAGATATTTCAACTCCATCTCCTCCAACCATGGCTGATCTTACCACGACACAAGCAAGATCTATGTTTGCCGGAACGGCATTAGCCCCTTGATACAGAGGAACTCCGTATGATGCAGCCAAGGCGGCGCTTCTCTTGCTCCCCCTGCCTACAATACCAGCCAGCTCTACATCGTCGGCAATCTTAATGCCCTCGGCATATACGCTTCCGAACGTGCTCCCCACAACCACGGCTTTCATAACTCGCCTTCCTCGACTTCAAACAAAGACTTTGACGGTGCAATTTCGATTCGAGCACTCTTAGACAAAGATAGAATTCCGTATATCGCCAGTTCTGGATCAAGCAGATCGGGCAAGTTGTATACGCCATTGGGGATGCTCCCAGCAAGGAAACTCTCTATGGCATAGCATGCCACTGCTGCAGTTAGCTCATAGCTGTCGGCCGATTTAACAATGTAGGCCATTTCTCCAGAAGTTGCAGCCAACGTATAAAATGCCTGTCTACCCATAGCATCGATGGATGCGGCTATGCTGATTTTCTTGCTTGCTTCTTCGAGGCTCTGGGTTTTCGACAACTGTGCGTCGACAAGAGCCTTGCAAAACAGATCACCTACAAATACGTTATACCATTCAAGTCTTGGAAGTGCCTCCTTCTCGGCTATGACTCTCGCCTCTTCTGACAAAAAGGCTCTGCAAAACGACCCTTCGGGAAAGCAAGAGGGGGCGGGGGTTGGATCGTGGTCAAGTTCGCGGACTGCGCCGCTACGCCACATGGAGCCATTGTTGCCATATCCCGACGTATCGGACATGCTCAAAACTAGATCCGCCGCAGCACCCAGAGAGATATCTTGGACTCCCCCGGCAAAGCCAACAATATCCTGTCCTTTGTTTGCGGAAATAGCCATCTTTAGTAGAAGACCCGAGAGCCCCGGCACCATTCCTGCAGAAAATACAACCGGTGTTTCCGCCGATTCGTCAGCTAGGGTTTTGCACAGGTTTTCGCAGCCGGCAACGTCAAAGTATGCAACGCCTGAGCTTATGGCGGTTCTTGCTGCTGGTTCGCTCAGTAGATACGCGGGGCCAGCGCAGTTGACCACCGCATCGCATCCATCGAGAAATCTTGACAAAGAACTAGGGTCTGTCATGTTGACGATGAATCCGGCCGAGCGAGAACCGAGGCGAAGCTCGTACCCCTTAGCTTTCAGCATGTCGGCAAGCAGTGATCCAACATGCCCGCTCGACCCAAGCACTCCGATCATCGAAGCCCCACTCTCTTTGCGACATCTTTTGCGTGTTCTCCGGATATGCAGGTAAAGTGATCTCCTTCTATATCTTGGGTGTCTATCCCCATGAGGGCGACGCTGTTCCAGAAAACCGTTTCATCACCACCGATGTTCTTGAATAGCCCCATTCTTCCACTGTCTCGCAAAAAGTGGATAGGGCCAAGATAGGGTTTTGATTCGTATTCCATTACTGCAATCAAATTATGTTTGAACGTCCTGTAAATTTGGGTCAATCTTTCTACGACGTTGCTATCGGCGGTCACGGTTGAAAGTATCCTACGCATGCGCTCGTTCGAATCTAGGGAGGCAATCTTCTTCAGTTTTTCGACAACAGGGCCTTCACCATCGAGAAGATCCAATACTCCGGGGTGTCGGATCTGGGCATCAGCGATTGCGTTGGCGAAGGCTTCGTCGTCTTTCGGATACCCGAGGTCTTCAGTTGGGGCATTAAGTACGCGAGCAAAAGCATACTCAATCATTACGTCTTCGGTGATTTTGAACGGGAACCCATATGAGCTGATGACAAAGAGATCGGCAACGGTTTCTCCCTGCTCCATCAGGTTTCTTGCAATCTCTGTTGCGATCAAACCTCCCATGCAGTATCCCACTATCCTAAAGCTGCATCCATTCCATTCCGAGAGGCGGTCGGCATACTCTCTTCCGAGGGTTTCTATAAGAGATCGGGTGTCATAATCCAAGGCTTTTTGCATGTCGGGCATTTGCACACCGATGATGAGTTTGTCACCCGAAGCGCTAATAAGGTCGCGGTATGGGTCAAGAGTGCCTGTTCCGTCATGCACCAATACGTTAACGACGCCATCTCCGTTTCCGTCTTTCAATACGACAACAGGCGCCATCTGCCCTTTGGGCGCGGCCTTTTCTGCTTCTTCTGTACTGGAGAGCGCGAGTGCGAGTGAGCTGACCGTTGGGCTTTCCATCATCTTTCTCAAAAGCCACTCCCATTCAAGCTCAGCCGCTTCGTCTACGTTCTTCTTTATCTGGGCTGCGAGTTTGGTGGCCAAAAGCGAATCGCCTCCAAGCTCAAAGAAGTCATCATCCCTCCTGACGCTATCTGCTCCGAGTACTTCAGAAAACTCTACAGCTAGGCGTGCTTCCAAATCGCTACGGTAGCTGTCTCTCTCATCTCCGATGCCCGCAGTTTTCGACTGCGTTCTTCCGAGCAGTGGTAGGCGTTTAAGCTCGGCTCTGTCAACCTTTCCGTTTCTCGAAAGGGGAAGGGTGTCGATTATCCCAATGGCTTCAGGAATCATGTATGAGGGAAGGGTTTCTTGTGCGGCTGATACCACATCATCGACCGAAAGCGCGGCTATATCAGCCTTTGCTTGTGCGACTATCAGGTGCTGGCCAAAGAGATCCGGTTCTTCGTTCGTAGGAGAGCAGTCCGTCAAGCCAAAACCTGCTTTTGCGAGGATTCCGCTCCATTCGTCGAGGTTAAGGAATACCTTGCTGGTTCCTGCACGCAAATCCGAGTACTCCATCCCGAGGGCATCTTGGAAATCCATGCTGACCATAAGGGGAAAGCTCTCGCGCGTGGCCTCAATAAAGGCCAAAATGCCTCCCGGAGAAAGAAGGGATTTGATTTGCCCCAGCCCTGCAAGGACATCGATGCAATTATGGAGTACGTTTGCGCCTACGATGAGATCAAATGAGTTGTCTGCAAGTCCCTGAGTTCTGGCATCCTTATTGACATCGTAGATGGCGTAGCCAATCCAGTTTTTACCTTCGTAGCGATTTCGGGCTTCAGAGAGGAAGAATTCAGAGATGTCAGTAAAAAGATATGTGCTCCCCGTTCCCTCAAGCGCATCGATGAGCGAGTCGCTGCTGCCTCCCGTACCGGCCCCGACCTCAAGAACTCTCAACCCACCCTTGATGCGCGCAAATTCCGAAACCATGCTAACTAGTGTGGAGTTGAGAGTTTTGGAGGCTAGGTTGTCCCTGTAGGTTGAAGCGGCTACATCAAAACCACCTTCGGGAAAAAGTATGGATAAATGATCCACTTTCCCCGACACGAGGCCGGATAAGGAATCTATGCATGTGTGCAAAAACGACAAAAGCCCTTTGCTGTACTCGACTTTCAGTTCCAAGGATTCGAGCTGTTGCCATAAAGCTTCAATGTCGCCTCTCTTATAATCGTCCGAGAAGCAAAACGAGTCGCCCTTTGCATTGAGCGCTTTCATGTCGACGAGAGACTTCGCCCATCTCTCTAGGAGCCTTCTGTTCCTCTCTTTGGCATTGAGTCCATGCATCATGTCATCCATTGAGAAGCCATCTTTGCTAACGGCATCTGCTATCAAATTCATCATGGCCGACAAGCAGACCTCGTCAACTTTGCGGCAATACTCTGCAACTTCGTTGACAGCCATTTTGCTGAAGCGATCTCTCATACATTCTTTCATGGCGACCGTAGATCTCTTGAACAAGGATTCTGCCTTGTCGGGATTGACCTTTTCGGCGATGACTGCGGCGAGAAGATGCTTGTCGGTTTTATCGTTGTCGGCAGCAAATGCGACAGCCTTGTCCACTCCCGGTGCCTTTTCTAAAGCGGCTTCCACTTCGCCTAGCTCGACGCGGTAACCCCGTACTTTAATCTGCTGATCTGCACGCCCGAGAAACTCGATGTCGCCGTTTTCCAGGTATTTGCCCATGTCGCCGGTTCGATAGCATTTCACTCCATCCCGCATTATAAAACTCTCGGATGTTCGAACAGGGTCATTGAGGTAGCCCGAAGCAAGGCTCTTTCCGCTAATGATGATTTCACCCGGAACGAGAAGAGGCAGCGATTCAAGTTCGCGTCCTACGATATCAAACTCCTGGTTGGCAAGAGGCTTTCCGTAGGGAATGCTTGCCTTTTCCGAATCCGATGGATTGATTTCGTGGAAGATCGACCAGATTCCTCCCTCGGTGGCACCGCCGAGGCTCACCATTTTCAAGTGAGGGATTTTATCTGCGATATCGTTGGGTAGAGAGACGGGTATCCAGTCGCCAGACAAGAGAGCGAGCCTCAAGGAAAGAGAGGGGACATCCGGAGCCGTATCAAGGTAGTAAGAAAGCATTTGCATCTGCTGGGGGACAGAATTCCATATCGTTACCTTGCGTTTAACAACTACGTCGCACCAGCTCGACGGATCATTAAGTGATGAGGGTTCGGGGAAGATAAGCTCTCCTCCGACGGAAAGGATTCCAAATATATCATATATAGCTAGGTCGAAGGTTAGCTCGGCCAATCCGATGATCTTGTCGCTCTGCCTAACGTTGAATCGAGAATTTATGTCGGCGATGGTGTTCCACGCGGCGGCGTGGCTCACCGCCACCCCCTTCGGCACCCCGGTGGAGCCGGACGTGTAGATCACGTAGGCTTCGTCAGATGGCAAAGTCCGATCCTCGAAGTTAGCGGAAATGTCATCGCTTAGGATAAGGTCGATATCCATAGCCTCTTCTTTGCCGGCCAAGTCAAGCCTTTCGAGGGTTTCAGCTTTGGCGAGAACCGCGCCCACTTCCGCATTGCCCATAACGGTGTCGACTCTTGATCGAGGATGGTCAGGGGATAGAGGAATAAAGGGAGCGCCGGCAAGGCTGCAGCCGATCACCGCAACTACTTGTGCAATGCTCTTCTCAAGAATGATCGCAGTCCGAACTCCTCGCTTTAACTTATGGGCCACTTTGAGGGAAAGCGCCCTCAGCTCCGCATATGTCACAAACTCATCTCCCAATCGCACGGCGGGGAGCTCTGGATGAGAGAGGGCTGTCTTCATAAAGTCTGAGTGGAGGGTACTCGACACTATTTCTTTGCCGGTGTCGTTTGCTGCGATACGAACAAGTTTCTGCTTTTGAGGTAAATGGACTATTCGTGTCTCTTCCCATGTCGCTTTGCTCGAGGCAAGACTTCTAAGGGTCTGTTCGAAGGATGAAAAGGCATCTGAAACCAGACCGTCAGGGAAGACTCCAGCGCGCTCATCCCAATTGATTACAAGAGACCCATTCCACTCCATCGCTTGGCAGTCAAGCCATACTTGGGGGGTTTGTGAAAGTCCGCCGATGACTCGAGAGCCACGAAAGAGGCTTGTTTCACTCAAGGACGATCCTCCGCGTAGGCCGATGCTGCTCGTGAAAACGAACGGCATGAGCGCCCCACCGCCCGCACGTCCACGTCGTCGCGCGATCTCTCTCAGCACGGAGACTCCGGAGAAGCTTCTATGTTCAAGATCCGACCATAGCTGTGATTGCGCTGCACGAGCGCGGGAGAAGAAGGGCGCGCGCTCGTCACGAATCAATCCCAATAGGCTTGACATTGTGAAATCACCGACCGTACGCATGATTCCAGGAATGTCGTCCCCCCTGTTCAACATTGTCATATTGATCGTGAAATCCGATGATTCCGCCCACAGCGCCAAAGTGTCCGAGAATGCAGCGACCAATGCAGCTGTGGGGGTAACCCCTTTCTCTGCGCTTGTGCGACGGAATTCTGCCCATTCGTTATCGGTAAGGCTCATCTGGTGCCTAATGAATCTAACTCCCGTTCGCACGTCAGGATTCGGCCCCATGGGAAGCATAGGGGCGGGAGGCAATTCGTCAATGCGTGCCGACCAGTATTCCTCATCTGCTTTTAGAGAAGGGCTGGAAACTCCTCGGGTTTTTGCATCCATGACAAAATCTCTGAAGGAAATCTCGTCGCTGCTATCTAGTTGCTCGCCGTCATATGCCCGAGCCAGATCATTGAGGATTATGGTAATGCTCAAAAAGTCACAAAGAGCCAAGTTGACTGATATGTGGAGGATTGACTTAATCCCATCAGTACTCACTTTCAGTTCGTACGGATGGACCGAGGTTGCATAATCCTTGTGATCCATGGTTCTACGACATTCGGAAGCGACCTCTTCTAAGCTTCGCGATTCGGCTTCGACGAATTCAATCAATCCCACATCATATTCTTCCAGCACCTGCTGATAACCGTCTTCAGAAATGACCGAGTGAAGTACGTCATGCCGAGCCACCACTTTTCGCCATGCGTTGTTCAATCGCTCGAATTCAACGCCTCCCAAGCTAATCTCCATGTACCCTTGGCATCCCACTCCGCCGTAGGGATAAGCTTCGCTCTTGCCAAGCTGATAAGCTTGCTGTATGTCTGTAAGAGGATAAGGATCGTACCTTTTCTCGGGCTCGCGCTTTATCGGGCGAGGTTCGTTGAGGGCTGCGATTACAGCATCCCTGTTCTTCTTTATCAGGTTAGCCCTTTCTACCGTCATGGCTCCAGATGGCGCTCTGAATTTTAGCTTTCCGTCCTCGACCCATAAACGTATTCCCGCATCTGCCATCTCTTCAAGAAGGCATCGGATCTCGTCCATCATAGGGTTCCCTCCTCATATGTGTCCCCGCATGTCGTATCTATCTTTTGGCAGATTCCGGCTACAGTCGGATCGGATATAAATTCTTGAAGTCCAATTTTGAATCCAAGACGCTTTTCCAAAGCGCTCGTCATTCTCATGGCCATGAGGCTGTCGCCGCCCAGCTCGAAGAAGTTCGACTCCCTTCCGACGGGCCCCGCATCGAGCAGCTCCTCCCACACCGACGCCACGGCGCGCTCCGCTTCGGTGGCCGGTTCGGACAGGGAGGATGCGGACGGGGCCGCTTCGGGGGCCATGCCGGCCAAGGCCTTTCGATCGACCTTCCCGTTCGCGCTCAAGGGCCACTCGTCTAGGACCGTCACGTCATGGGGGACGAAGTAGGAGGGAAGGAGCCCGGCCACGCGGGACAGCACCCCGGCCGGATCCACGTCAGCCCCCTCGTCGGCGACCACGAACGCATGCACCACCGAGCGCTCGCGCTCGCCGGCCACGACGGCCACGGCCCCCTTCACCCCGGGGCATCCGGCCACGGCGGCCTCGACCTCGCCCAGCTCCACCCTGTGGCCGCGTATCTTCACCTGCTGCTGGGAATCCTTGCGACCGAGGAGCTCCAAGACGGCTCCGGGCCAGTAGCGGCCCATGTCCCCCGTCCGGTACCAGCGCCCCCCGTCCTCGACGAAGGAGGCGGCCGTCTTCCCCGGATCGCCCAGATACCCGTCGGCCAGGCTCCCCCCGCCGATCCACAGCTCGCCGGGCACCCAGTCGGGGCAGTCGAGGCCGTCCTCGCCCACGACGCGGAAGGACTGGTTGGAGAGGGGTCTGCCGTAGGGGATCGAGCTCCACGACGGATCGACCTCCCCGACCTCGAAGTAGTTCGACCATATGCCGGCCTCGGTCGCGCCGCCCATGGCCACGAGCAGCACCCCCTCGGGCAGCTTCGAGCGCAGACCCAGCGGCACCCAGTCGCCGGAGACGAGGGCCAACCGCAGACCGGCCGCGGCCCCGGGGCCGTCGTCGAGCATCACGTCCAGCAGGGCGGGGGCCGAGTTCCACACCGTCACGCCCCGGGACGAGACGAGCTCGCGCCACGCCGATGCGTCGCGGCGCTCCTCCTCGTCGGGCAGCACGACGGCGGCTCCGAACGAGAGGGCCCCGAAGATGTCGAACACGGAGAGGTCGAAGTCAAGGGCCGACACGCCCAGGACCGCATCTCCCGGCCCCATGCCCCATCGGCGCACGACATCGGCGATGGTGTTCCACGCGGCGGCGTGGCTCACCGCCACCCCCTTCGGCACCCCGGTGGAGCCGGACGTGTAGATCACGTAGGCCAGCGCGCGCTCGGAGGGGCCGGCGGGCGCGGGAGGGGGTCGGCCGCCTCGAGGCGGGCCAGCTCGGTGGAGTCGACGCACAGGGACGCGCCCGCCTGTTCGAGGATGAGCGCCGCGCGGGCCTCGGGCTGGGAGACGCCGACGGGGACGTACGCCGCCCCGGCGGCCAGCACGCCCAGCACGGCTGCCACCTGGCCGGGCCCCTTCGGGAGCCTGACGGCCACGCGGTCGCCCTCGCCCACGCCGGCGGCGGCGAGCCCCCGGCGATGCGCAGGGCGCGGCCGGCAAGCTCCCCGTAGGTCGCCTCGCCGTCGGCTCCCCACCGCAGCGCCGGGGCATCCGGCTCGGCCTGGGCGCGGGCGAAGAACCGTCCGTGGAGCGTCCCGCCGCCGAGGTCGGCCCCCTCCGAGTTCGCCTCGGCGCGCGCCGCGCGCTGCGAAGGGGGCAGCAGGTCGGGGAACGGCTCCGACCAGTCGTTTTCGCAGTAGAAGCGCACTGCTGTGCAATATGCCTCAAACATCTGTTTGGCTATTTTGTCATCAAGCAATTCGGAAACGTAATCCCACGCCAAAAGCAACCCGTTTTTATGATCGTATATCTGATGATCCAGCAATACCTGTGGTGTTTCTGCTAGCATCTTCGACAAGGGACCGAAAACATCTTCCACTTTGTTGGAGATAAATTGGGTGCCGATATTGCTAGCGAATACAACAGGGGCTTTCTTGGGATCGTTTGGGCAACGGTGAGAAAGCTCTCTCAAAACCTCTACAGCTCCAAATGAAGAGTGCGCAACATCCTGCTGAAAGCGTCCTTGCATTTGAGAAGCTAGTTCAAGAAGGGAAATTGCGTTTGCGCAATCAGCCTCAAGAAGGATAAGAGAGGTGAAGTCGGATACGATCTTGTCAACGTCTGGGTGAATTGGTTTTCTGTTGAACAGCGGAAGGTTGAGAAGAAATTTCTTGTCTTCGCTCCATCGAGAAAGAGCCTTGGCATAAACAGCGGCGATGCCCATAGATTGGGTAACCCCGATTTGCCGTCCTTTCTCGGTGAAGTTCTTCCAAGACTTAGAATCAATTAAGTACTCCATACGAGTGAATTGAGATCTTTTGACACTCTCCATAGGGGCTTTCAGTGGCAAAGAGGGGCCGCCTGGCATGTTGTCTATTCGATTCAGCCAGTATTCTCTATCCTCGTTTCGTGCGTCTTCTCCGATTCCGGTTCTTCTCGCATACTCCATGAAGTCTATCTCGATGGGGGCGAGATCCGTTCCGTCGTAGAGATGCGCTAGATCCTCTAAGAGAACTTGGATGCTAAGCACATCAGCTGCAAGAAGATCGACGTTGATATGCATGATAGTGCGTTTCGGTGATACGACAGTAAGGCGTACATCTATGAGATCGTCTTGCTCGATGTCGAAACGTAGGTGACTTAATTCTTGGCGAATACCTTCAATCCTCGAGTCGGGATTGCCTGCTCCTTCCACTCTGTAGGTGGTTAGTCCCTTCCAAGTTACTTTGTCTTCGATGCGGGCTGTTCCGTCATCAGAGAACCGGGCGCGCAGCATGGGATGCCTTAGAATAAGAAGTTCCACTGCGCGTTCGAGTTTGGCCGCATCGAGAGATCCGCATTCGAATTCCATATAAGCGTGACAAGCGGTTCCCCCTAGCTCCTGTCCGTCTCGCCTTCCAACCATATAGGCATGTTGGACGGACGTGATCGGAAAGGGGTCGCCTTTGCTGTAATTTGCGGAACCGAGGAGAGGGCTGCCATTAGACGAGCTTCTCGCAGACCTCTCTCTTGCAAAATTTACCCAAGAAGCCATACAGGGATTCGAAACCAATTCTGAAAAGGTAACATTGCAGCCATTCTTTGTTAGCAACCCAGCTATTCTCATAATGTCAAGAGATCCTAGCCCCAAACTGATAAGATTATCCGAAGGGCTTAGTTCTTCTTTTGACAGTCCGAGCATTTCCCCAACAAGCTTTCCAACTAGCTCCACGCATACTTCAGACATGCCAACCGCCCTTTCAAGCAATAAGTCTTTGAATATAAGGCATACTAACATAATGTTAGCTATAGTATACTTATAGCGAAAGGGTTGTTGTTTGCAAATATTGCGCAAATATCTTCTAAGGCTTCGGATGGCAGAAGGGGGTTTTATGAGAAGGGCAACCGACGTTGGTTTCACTCTTGTTGAACGTATTGCGCAATGGGAGCGTGAATATGGGGCAAATATTGCGGTTCGCGACAGAGAAACCACGTATACTTACACTGAGCTATTTGATGCGGCAAGGCGATTCGCCTCTTGCCTTGCTTCGGAGGGGATAGAAGCTGGGGACAGGATCGTCCTTCAGCTTCCGAACAAAGCTGAATCTCTTATAATCTTGTTCGGGTCAGTAATGAGAGGATGCATCCCCGTACTTGCTTTGCCGACTCATCGCAAAGCGGAAATCTCTCATTTCTGCTCAAAGTCAAATGCATCCTGCCTAATTGTTCCGTGTTCTTCCCCGGCTTATGATTACGAGTCCTTAGCAAAAGCCATCAAAAAGGACAATCCAAGGCTAAAATGTTTTGTCATCGGATCTTCCGATCAATATCGATCAGTTTCGGATATGCGCGGAGAGCTCTGGCAAGCCACAGCACCCCACTCCTCATCAATTTTGTTCCTGCTTCCGTCGGGTGGTACAACAGGACTCCCTAAACTTATTCCTCGCTCAAATTTCAGCTATGTGTACAATTTCGTGGAAGCGGCTTCCCGATCGCTTTTTTCCGAAAAAACAAAATACCTAGCAGCTTTGTCGATATGCCATAATTTGCCGCTCGCATGCCCCGGCGCACTTGGTGCGCTAGAAAAAGGAGGCACCGTCATTTTGGCGGAAAGCGTGAGTCCCGATGAAGTGTTTCCATTGATCTCTTCTGCAAAAGTGACGACAATAACAGCAGTTCCATCGGCGGTAAACCTCTGGATGGACGCACTCGACTGGTATCCTGTTGATCTTTCAAGCCTTGAGTCCATCCATGTAGGAGGTGCGCGATTTACCGCAAAAGATGCCAAGAGGCTTTCTGCCGCTTTCTCTTGCGCTGTCCAGCAATCATACGGCATGACTGAAGGAATATTGACGCTGACAAGCCCTGAAGCGCCAGAGGAAATCGCCTTTACCACCCAAGGCTTCCCCCTTTCCGAAAACGATCGCCCTCTTATCATCGGACAAGATGGGCAACCTTGCGCAGACGGCGAAGAAGGGGAATTGATATGGAAAGGACCGTATCTGATGAGTGGATATTACGAAGATGAATATTCTACTCTGCGCTCTTTTGATTCGGAAGGATTTTATCATACGGGGGATTTAGCGGTGAGGGATCCCTGCGGCAACTTCAAAATCACGGGACGTCTGAAAAACACAATAAACCGTGGCGGTGAGACTTTCTCGGCGGAAGACGTAGAGGCAAGTCTTAGAGAAATGCCCGGCATCGTAGACGTAGCCGTCTGCGGGATACCGGATCAAGCCCTTGGCGAAAAGACGTGTGCGTTTATCGTTTGCAGCGGCGATGCGCCCAACTTGGAATCCATAAGGGAGTTTTTAAACAACATAGGAATCGCCCCATTCAAGCATCCAGACAGAGTAGAGATTCGTGAGTTGTTGCCCCTGACCCCCATAGGAAAAATTGATTTAAATGCTCTTAAGACCTCGATACGCTAGTCAGCCCTTTAAAAAAATCTCTTCCAATCCGCCGAGAAGAGCATCGAGAAGGACTGAGAACTGATGAAATCAAAAACTTCTCTCATGGCTTTCTTCTTCGGTCTGAGGTAGCTTGCCGTTTTTGCCAAAGCGGCAATACCGGGATCGGACGCAGAAAGCGCACTCGCATACGAACCCCCCACCTCTTTGCGCACATCGTCCATTTTGTCCCTGTCATCCTCGGTAGCAACGAACGCGCAAGTTTGGCAAAGCAAAACGGAATAAACAAGAGTGGACCAATCGCCAAACCCAGCATCTCTCAGCACTTGAATGCCGCAATTGATAATGCGGTCGGATTCCCCAAGGCCAGGACCTACGGCAGCGAGTCTACGAGCGACTCCGGGGTACTTTCTCAGGGTGGAACGCATCCCCTCAAGAAGAAGCTTGAACCATCGTTTCCAATTCTCGCGAGGCTCAGGAAGGTCGATTTCGGCATTAACGTGCTCGATAACAAGATGTACCACATCTTCTCTTCGACCAACGTGGTAATTAATGACACCTGGGTACGCGTTAATTTCTTTAGCCAGTTGACGAATAGACCAACCATCTATGCCAAATTCTTTGGTGAGCTTCAAGGCGGCATCGCAGATAGAAGTCACGTCAATTGCTGGCAAGCCGGCTGTCTGGCGCGTCGACCCCATATTCAGCACCTTTCTATTTGCTGGTTGCGACAGAATACCATTTTTTTGCACCCCCAGCGTAACGCGGTCAGTTTGCGGAAATATTCAAGTCGCTGCAAGTGCAAAACAACGTCCTGGTAATAGAGCAGGAGGAGAAATGACGGAACAAAGCCCAGAGAACAAAAAGTCGAAACGCAAAGCACCCCATCCGCTGTTCAGGTTGCTTGACTTCGCAGGGCCTTACAAAATCCTCACCGTGGTGGGCTGCGCCTTGTCTGGTCTGCATTCGTTGCTTGCTGTGATGCCCCTTGTGTGCGTCTGGTTTATCATGTCGCAGTTTGTCGCAGTGGCTCCTCAATGGAGCGAAGCGAGTGGCGCGGCCTTTTACGCATGGCTGGCAGTCGGATTCGCGGTGGCCGGAGTGGTGGTGTACTTCGCGGCGTTGATGTGCACTCATATCGCGGCATTCCGAACCGGCAACAACATGAGGAAGGCCGCGACCCACCATCTCTCCAAGGTTCCCCTTGGCTACTACGACGAGCATTCGACCGGCGAACTAAGGAGGGTGATCGACGGCTGCGCCGGCCAGACCGAGTCCGTGCTTGCCCATAAGTTCCCTGATTTCGTGGGAGCCCTCATCACCCCCGTTGTGTTTGTCGTCGTGATGTTCATCTTCGACTGGGCCATGGGTTTGGCGTGCCTGGTTCCCATCGCGGTGTCCTTCGCGTGCATTTGGAGGATGATGGGAGGGGGAGGCAGCGATGAGAACTCAAGCTATCTGACTTTCGTGTCGAACTACCAGCAGGCATTGAACCGAATGAACGCCGCTGCGACCGAATATGTTCGAGGCATGCCCGTCGTCAAAGTGTTCCAGCAAACGGTCGATTCGTTCAACGCATTCAAGGAGGCCATCCTGCAGTACCGGGATATGGCCCATGGCTATTCGAAGTTGTGCGAAAAACCGCAGGTCGTGCAGATCGTGGCGATCAACTCGACCTTTGCTGTGCTGGTTCCCGCCAGCATCCTGCTTGCGGGGGCAGCAGGGGACTTCGCGTCGTTCTTCACGGACTTCCTCTTCTACGTGGTGTTCAGCGCGGTGACGACATCGATGATGACCAAGATACTGTACGCCTCTGAAGCTGCGGCGATGGCCCAAGATGCCGTGATGCGAATCGAGGGGATCCTATCCACGCCGGAGATGCCTTGCTGTTCTGCGAAAGGCGGGAGGGCGAGCGGGACGTGCGATATCGTTTTGAAGGGGTGTCTTTCACGTATCCGGGCGCTGACGCACCTGCCGTCAAGAACGTGAGCTTTGCGATTCCCGAAGGAGAAACGATGGCGCTCGTCGGGCCGTCGGGAGGAGGCAAGAGCACCATTGCAAGCCTTGTTCCGAGGTTCTGGGACGTCGATGAAGGACGGGTGCTTGTCGGCGGTGTTGATGTGCGGGATGTTCCCCGTTCGGAACTGATGGATTCCGTTTCCTTCGTCTTCCAAAACACACGGCTTTTCAAGCGCAGCCTCATTGACAACATCAGATTCGCGCGCCCGTCGGCTACGCGCGCGGAGGTGGAGGCGGCCGCGCACGCGGCGCAATGCGACGACATCATCGCGAAGCTGCCCGAGGGCTTGGACACGGTGGTCGGCGCGAAGGGCGTCTACCTGTCGGGCGGCGAATGCCAGCGTATCGCGCTTGCCCGGGCCATTCTGAAAGATGCGCCTATCGTGGTCTTGGACGAGGCCACAGCGTTCGCCGATCCGGAAAACGAAGCCCTTATCCAACGTGCGCTCGCGCGTCTTACGCACGGCAAGACCGTTCTCATGATTGCACACCGGCTATCGACCGTGGTGGGCGCGGACAGGATCTGCGTCGTGGAGAACGGGGCCATCTCGGAATCGGGATCCCACGGGGATCTTGTCGAAAGCAAGGGAGTGTATCGCCGGATGTGGGAGGACTATCAGAAATCAGTCTCTTGGAGAATCGGAGGGGGTGCCAACGATGCTGCGTGAGAAGTTCGCTTTGACCGAGCGGGGTGCTTTCGAGTTCAAGAGAGGCGCGTTCTTCTGCGCTCTCGCCAACCTCGTCATGATGGCACCCATTGGCGTGCTGTGCATGGCGACCAACGACTACCTGGATCATCTGCTCGACCCCTCGAAGCCCCTCCCTGCTCTTGGTGGCTATCTTGCAGCCATCGTCGTCATACTCCTGCTCATGCTGCTGACCCAATGGCTCGAATACCATTTCACCTACAATGTCGTGTACGGCGAGAGTGCCAGAAAGCGGATCGAGCTTGCCGAGGTGCTGCGCAGATTGCCCCTTTCCTTTTTCGGAAGGCGCGACCTCTCGGACCTCACCACCACCATCATGAAGGACTGCGCCGATCAGGAGCGCATGTTCTCCCATATCATGCCCCTTTTGTTCGGAACCGGCGCGTCGACCATATTGATCTCGATCATGCTTCTGCTCTTCAACTGGAAGATGGCCATCGCCGCCCTCTGGGTTCTTCCCATCGCCTTGCTCATCATCGCCTTCTCTCGGAAGAGCCAAGATGCGAAGGGGCAGTTTCTCATCGACCGCCAGCTTGACGTTGCGGACGGCTTGCAGGAGTACCTCGAATGCGCCCAAGAGATCACGGCGGCGAACCAATCGGAAACGTATCTCGAGCAACTGGATCAGAAGATCGATCGCGCGGAGAAGGCCCAGATCGTCTCGGAGCTTTCGAGTGCCGTTCCCGTGTCGGCCGCGCAAGCGTTCCTCAAGCTCGGAATAGCTTCGACCGTCCTCGTCGGAGCCCTGCTTTTGGCATCGGGGGAACTAGAGTTCATGGTGTACTTCTGCTTCCTTCTCGTGGTGACGAGATTCTACGATCCGATCAACACCGTGCTTGAAGTTGTGACGGAGCTTCTCAATCTCAAGCTCGGAATCAAGCGCATGCACTCCATCGAGCACGAGCGGCCTCAAACCGGGTCGATGGAATTCGAGCCGGCGAATCACGACATTTCTTTCGACAACGTGACTTTTTCGTACGAAGGAGGCGAGAAGGTTCTCTCGAACGTCTCATTTGTTGCGAAGGAGGGCGAGGTGACCGCCTTGGTCGGTCCGAGCGGGGGCGGCAAGTCCACCGCGGCCAAGCTGGCTGCCCGTTTCTGGGATGCCGACGATGGCGTTGTGAGCATCGGAGGCGTGGACGTTTCGACCGTCGACCCCGAGGCCCTTCTCGTCGATTTCGCCCAAGTGTTCCAGGATGTGGTTCTGTTCGACGACACGATCATGCAGAACATCCGACTCGGTAGGCCAGATGCCACGGATGAGGAGGTGTTTGCGGCGGCTCGGGCGGCGAACTGCGATGATTTTGTCTCCCGCATGCCGAAGGGCTATGAAACGAGGATAGGCGAGAACGGCGCGCTTTTGTCCGGAGGCGAGCGCCAGCGCATATCGATTGCCCGGGCGATCCTCAAAAACGCCCCCATTGTTCTTCTGGATGAGGCGACCGCTTCACTTGACGTTGAAAATGAGACGAAGGTGCAGGAGGCGCTATCGTGTCTCCTTGAACGCAAAACCGTGCTGGTCATCGCGCACCGGATGAGAACCGTGATGAGCGCCGACAAAATCGTGGTGCTGGATGGAGGCCGCGTTGCCGAGCAAGGAAAGCCGTCGGAGCTCATGGAGCGCGAAGACAGCCTGTTCAAGAAAATGGTGGAGCTTCAGTCGTCGACGGGTCGGATTTTGAATTAAGTGAGGTGGAACTGATGACTTTGAGTGAGTCAAGGGAAGACTATCTAGAAAACCTGCTTATTCTCGAAACTCGTTCTGGTGGTTTTGTAAGGCAAGTGGATATGGCCAGTAGAATGGGTTTTTCCAAGGCGAGCATATCAAAAGCTATGTCCTCCTTGAGCGCGGAAGGATATGTTGAATTTAGGCCTCGAGGTTTGGTTCGCCTTTCAAATGGGGGACGCAAAATCGCTGAAAGAGTTTACGACCGCCATTGCTTCTTCTTCAAGGTTCTTACCAACCTTGGCATTCCGACTGAAATTGCACAAAGGGATGCCTGTCGCATGGAGCACGCAATGAGCGAAGAGTCATATCAGGCTTTAAAAAAGGAGCTGTCGAGCAAGATGGACGTCCAATAAGGGTCATCAACCTAAATAAGCTGGATAATGGGCAATCTAAAGTATAGAGAGAATTGAAATGACGATAGAGCAAAGGCCAAGCTTATCGATCGCTTTGCCAAAATCCTACCTGTTCACGTCCGAATCCGTCACCGAGGGGCATCCCGACAAGATGTGCGACCAGATATCGGACGCCATCTTGGACGCCATCATCTCCAAGGAGATAGAGCTCGAGCGCGAGGGCTACATCGCCCCCAGCGGGCAGCCCGCCGACGTGTCGCGGATGCGCTGCGCGTGCGAGACGCTTGCGACCACGGGGCTCGTGGCCGTGGCGGGCGAGATCCGCACGCAGGCGTACGTGGACGTGCCGGCCATCGTGCGCGAGGTGGTGTGCGGCATCGGCTACGACCGCGCCAAGTACGGCTTCGACGGCACCACCTGCGGCGTGGTGAACGCCATCCACGAGCAGAGCCCCGACATCGCGCAGGGCGTGGACGAGAGCTGGGAGGCGGCCCACGGCGGGGCCGCGGACGACCCCTACGAGCGCATCGGCGCGGGCGACCAGGGCATGATGTTCGGCTACGCCTGCGACGAGACGAGCACCCTCATGCCCATGCCCATCTACCTGGCCCAGCGCATGAGCGAGCGCCTCGCCGCCGTGCGCAAGGACGGCACGCTCGACTACCTGCGCCCCGACGGCAAGACCCAGGTGAGCGTGCGCTACGAGGACGGCGCGCCGAAGTGGGTGGAGAAGGTGGTCGTGTCCACGCAGCACGCCGAGGAGGCGCCCTACGAGCGGCTGCGCGCCGACGTGGTGGAGCAGGTGGTGCGCCCGGTGCTGGCCGGCGAGGGCGTGGCGCTCTCGCCCGACGCGGAGATCCACGTGAACCCCACGGGCCGCTTCGTCATCGGCGGGCCGATGGGCGACTGCGGCCTCACGGGCCGCAAGGTCATCGTGGACACCTACGGCGGCATGGGACGGCACGGCGGCGGGGCCTTCTCCGGCAAGGACTGCACGAAGGTGGACCGCTCGGCGGCCTACGCGGCGCGCTGGGTGGCGAAGAACGTGGTTGCCGCGGGCCTGGCCGCGCGCTGCGAGGTGCAGGTGGCCTACGCCATCGGCGTGGCGCGCCCCGTGTCGCTCATGGTGGAGACGTTCGGCACCGAGAAGGCGGCGGTGGGGGCCATCGAGCGCGCGGTGGCCGAGGTGTTCGACCTGCGCCCCGGCGCCATCATCGACGCGCTGGATTTGCGCCGCCCCATCTACCGCAAGACGGCCGCCTACGGCCACTTCGGCCGCGAGCTTCCCGAGTTCACCTGGGAGCGCACCGACCGCGCCGAGGATCTGCGAAAGACCTGCAGGCTAGCATAAGGGGCTAGCACCCCCTTGGAAGGAGTTCCATGATTTACGATAATGTGCTGCAAGCCATGGGGCATACACCTCTCGTTCGTCTCAATCGGTTATCTGAAGCGAATGCCGCACAGATACTCGTTAAGTTTGAGGGCGTTAATGTAGGAGGCTCCATTAAAACGCGCACGGCATTACAGATGATTGAATCCGCCGAACGCCGCGGCGAAATTGGGCCAGATAGTATTATCGTTGAACCTACAAGCGGCAATCAAGGTATAGGGCTCGCGCTTGTGTGTGCTGTGCGCGGTTATCGTGCGCGCATCATTATGCCAGACAGCGTGTCGGAAGAGCGTCGTAAGCTTGTTCGCCACTATGGTGCTGAGGTAATTGTCGTACATGATGCTGGCGATATTGGAGAGTGCATATCCAAATGCATCGCTCTGGCTAAGCGTATGGCTAGCGAGGATCCTCGTGTTTACGTGCCACAGCAGTTCGAGAACAGGGATAATTTACTAGCGCATCGCTATCATACAGCACTTGAGATCTTAGAGGACGTGAAGGGGCCCATACATGGATTCTGCTCGGGCATTGGTACAGGTGGTACTATTTCCGGTATAGGGCAGGCACTCAAACGTCTTTTTCCTGATGTATGCATTTGGGCCGTTGAGCCGGAGAGCGCAGCGATTCTTTCGGGAGGAAGCGTCGGAACGCATTTGCAGATGGGTATCGGCGATGGGCTTATTCCCGATATCCTTGATCAGGGCATCTATGACGATATCTGCGTGGTTTCCGATGAGGAAGCTATCAACGAGGCTCGCGCGCTTGCTCGTGAGGAGGGTTTGCTTTGCGGCGTATCGGGCGGTACAAATGTGGTTGCCGCACGTCAGCTTGCTCGGCAACTTGGTTCGGGCAAGACAGTGGTTACTTTACTGCCCGATACGGGCGAACGATATTTTTCCACTGAATTGTTTGAGGATTAATCGACGCCAAACCAGACATAGGATCAGTCGATAACATAAGAAAGAAGCGCCATGACCGAGAGCTACGACATCAAAGACATCGACCTTGCCGACGCAGGGCTTGCCCGCATCGAGTGGGCGGCGCGCGACATGCCCGTGCTGGCGTCCATCCGCGAGCGCTTCGCGAAGGAGCGCCCGCTTGAGGGCGTGCGCATCGGCGCGTGCATGCACGTGACCACCGAGACGGCGAACCTCATGCGCGCGCTGGCGGCCTCGGGCGCCGAGGTGGCGCTGTGCGCCAGCAACCCGCTTTCCACCCAAGACGACACCGCCGCCTCGCTCGTGCGCGACTTCGGCATCAAGGTGTTCGCCGTCACCGGCGAGGACATGGACACCTACCGCCGCCACATCGACGCGGTCATCGCCACGAACCCGCAGATCATCATGGACGACGGCGCCGACCTGGACACCGCGCTGCACACCACCCACATTGACAAGCTGGAAGGCGTCATCGGCGGCACCGAGGAAACCACCACGGGCGTGGTGCGCCTTGTGTCCATGGCGAAGGAGGGCACGCTGGGCTACCCCGTGTTCAACGTCAACGACGCGAACACGAAGCACTGCTTCGACAACCACTACGGCACGGGCCAGTCCACGCTCGACGGCATCGTGCGCGCCACGAACCGCCTTTTGTGCGGGCGCACCATCGTGATCTCGGGCTACGGCTACTGCGGCAGCGGGCTCGCCCTGCGCGCCAAGGGCATGGGCATGCGCGTGATCGTGTGCGAGGTGGACCCGCTGAAGGCGCTGGAGGCGCACATGGAGGGCTACGAGGTCATGCCCGCCGCCGAGGCGGCGCGCTTCGCCGACGTGTGGGTGACGGTCACCGGCAACTGCAAGGTGGTGGACGCGCCCGCGTTCGAGAACATGAAGGACGGCGCCATCGTGTGCAACTCCGGGCACTTCGACAGCGAGATCAACCTGGAGTGGCTGCGCGAGCACGCCGTGAAGGTGGAGGAGATCAAGCCGCTCGTGGAGGAGTACACGCTTGCCGACGGGCGCACGGTCATCGTCCTGGCGCAGGGGCGCCTCGTGAACCTGAGCTGCGCCGAGGGGCACCCGGCGTCCGTCATGGACATGAGCTTCGCGAACCAGGCGCTCGCGGCCGAGTACCTCTTCCAGCATGCGGGCGAGCTGGAGAACAAGGTGTACGACGTGCCCGCCGCCATCGACGACGGCGTGGCGCGCGTGAAGCTGGAGACTCTGGGCGTGAAGATAGACACCCTCACCGAGGAGCAGATCGCCTACATGAACAGCTGGAACTTTTAAAGTGTATACAAGGGTGTATAGTTCATACTAGGGGTGGTGCTGTGATTGGCTTTCCTAAATTCAATTCCGGTTTTTTAGCCTCCTTACTACCAGAGGAAGTGTTTTCTTCAGAATACCTGGGGTCTTTTTACGGTTTTCCTCTTATTGGGAAAGAAAAGGAAATATCACGAAGTTTTTCTTCTAAACGCCTGAAAGAGTTTTCCGTTGGGCGCAAATGTGCTCGCAACGCTCTCTCGCATCTGGGCTTCAATGACCCTCCTATCCTCATCGGTACCAACCGAGAACCGATTTGGCCCAAAAACATATGCGGGAGCATTACGCATTGCAGAGGATATGCCGCTGCCGCAGTCACCTCAGATTACCGATTTCGAACTATCGGGATTGACGCCGAGCCGAATAACCCCATTGAATCAGAGATATACAGTTTGATAATGAGCAAGAAGGAGATAAAACAGATGGGTGAGCTTACCTGCAGTCAGCCAAATATATCTTGGGATAGGCTGACTTTCAGCGCGAAAGAATCTGTCTACAAGGCATGGTTTCCAACGTATGGGAAGTGGCTCGATTTCACTGATTGCGAGGTCATGTTTTATCTGGATTCACATCGTCCCAACAACCAACCCAAAGAACTGGTTGTTGGGCGCTACCATGCCCAACTGCTTAAATCAAAAAGATCATATTCCTGCAACGGACAATGGGCATTTGTGCCATTTTTCAATCTCCTCATAACGACAACAGCAGGCTCTTTGACGGAATCTTGATTCGATACGTCACTCCGTATTATAACTGTCGACATTCGCAGTTTAGCGCAAGTCGCAGATTTCACCCTCAGATTAAAGTCGCGCTTTGTACTTCGTTCATCAGGACTATCGCTTGGCTCTTTGCATCATAATGCAATTCATTTCTTTCTTGTTAAAGCTTGTCGAAAAGGATATCGAGTTAAACTCCCGCTCGATATTCCGTTCCAGCTTCATGCCAAAGACCGAAAAGTAGCAGAATCGCTCCAACAACCTTTAAGACAAAATACTGGATATTTATGCATTGTGCTGCAGCATGACGCCCAAGGGGTTGTTGTGGCGTAAGCAAAATCTCCCGCAACAACCCTAAACACTTGCGAACCGATAGACCGAGCGAGAATCTTCCGTCAGTTTAGCGGTGACGATGCATTACCCATCCGTCTCGTAGAGCACCCCAAGATCGACAGTCTGCGGAGCACCATTGTCGAACCAGACAGAATTTTGACTTTTCAAGTCGGGACGCTATGTGGTCAAACATGACATCATGCTCCGTCAGAGAGGAGGTGGCTGTATGCAAGACGTAAGGAATGCGCTCGGCAAGCTCGTCTGTCGGGCAGATAGAAAGCTGCGTCGCGTAGAAATAGTACGCAAGGGCCAGCTTACCGTGCTTACGTTCGAGAGCAATGGGACTATGCGCATAACGAATTTGCCCAAAACGTAGCACATCCTTGAGGATGTAAATAAATACCCGCCGATCCGCCAGACGGACAGGAGCCAAACGTCCTGCCCGTCCTTTTTTGCGCTTTCGGCCGGTTGCTCCTGCGGGTCTGAACCGAAGGAGCAATATATGGCCCGATTTTACGAAAGCAGGAACATTGACGACTCCCAAGCCCAATATCGCATTGTGGTGAGGACGCCTGACGGCAAACGAACCGAGATAAATCTGCCCAGGCAAGTATTCGAGGGCATAGAGGAACTTCAGCGTGAGTTCTGGCGAACGGAGCGCCGCGAGACAAGACACTCACTACACTTGGCGTCGATGGACGAAGCCTCTCTTGCCCCCAACAATCCCGAAAAAGACCCAGAGTTAATCTTTATGGAGAAGCTGGAATCCGAAGCGCTGTTTCAAGCGTTCCAGCAGATACCCGCCGCACAACGCAGGCGTTTTCTGATGAGGCACTTGCTTGGTATGCCCACGGCGAAGATAGCCGAAGTAGAGAGGTGCTCCGATCGCGCAGTGAGACGCAGCATCAGTCTTGCGCGAGAGAACCTGAAAGAGATTCTCTCTTCCGGTTTCTAGTGTTTTTCTCCGTGCGGGGTTCCGTTTCGCCCACCTAGCTGTCCGTCTCTATGAGGGAGGAAATCCCTCGATGGAACCTTGACAGCCCCATACCCGCCCGCCCTTGCAAGGTCAAGAGCGCGCCACGCCATGAGGGGCCTCGTGGGCGAGCGGGAGCCGCGGAAGCGGCGTTTCAGGCGGCCGCGGGTCGGACGACCCCGACTCTCGGCCGCAGTTACATATTGAAACGAAGGAGGTGCCTCATGGACGACCATCCGCGCAGGGGCGATGTGTTTTTCGCTTTCCTCGACCCCGTTCTGGGATGCGAGCAGGGAGGCACGCGTCCCGTCCTCGTCGTGCAAAACGATGCGGGCAACAGGCGCAGCAAAACTATCATCGTCGCCGCCATAACCGGCAAGCCCAAGGCGAACCTCCCCGTGCACGTACCCGTGCCCGCGTCGGCCGGGCTCAGGGAGGGCTCGGTCGCCCTCCTGGAGCAGCTGCGCACCATCGACAAGCTGCGCCTGCGCGGGAGGGCGGGGCACATCGGCGCCGAGCAGATGAGGCTTGTGGACGCTGCACTCGCCGTGAGCCTGGGGCTCAAAGGGCCGGGAGACGACTTCATGCTGCTCACGCTGTGCAGGAAGTGCCATCAGACGTTCTGCGACTCGGACGACTACCTGGTGTGGCGCGCGGACTTCGAGCAGGAGCAACGCGAGCCCTGCACCATCTGCAATACCCGCACGGGCTACGACTACAAGGTCGTGAGGAGATGACCGCGCGGCCTTTCGTCCCTTGTCAAGCATGCGATGCGGAAAATCGCATCGTTTCGCGCTCTGCCGAAATGGCTCATTATGAGCGTCGCGCGGAGGCGGCGTTTGACGACGAGGCGCTTTGCGGGGCCGACCCTGGCGGGCTGTTCCTGCCCGCGCTCGAACCGTACCCCTACATGATGACCCCCTGCCAGATAGCCGAGTTCACGGGCCTCACGTCGCAGGGCGTGAGGAAGCTGTTGGCGGCGGGCGAGATGCGCGGGGTCAAGTTCGGGTCGAAGTGGCTGGTTCCCAAGCTCTGCCTCCTACGCTATCTGAACAGGCGCGAAGATGGAGGAGAGAATGACGAAGACGCTCAAATGCGACAAGCCCGTGGATCTCGATGAGGCGAGGAAGGCGAAGGGGCTTCCCCGCAGGAAGCGCGACGACCCGAAAGCGACCGCCTACGAACTGCGCATCAGGGTGCCCGCCGAGTTCCAGGGGGTCATGGGGCGCAAGAAGCTGTCGCGGACGGTGTTCGCCCGCAACAAGCGCGAAGAACTCAGGGCGCGCATCGCCGAGTTCGAGGAAGATGCCAACAGAATGCTTGAAGATAGGACGACGGGGGTGGGCATTGGGGCGCAAGACGTTTCACCGCTGAGTCCCGCAACGCCTTTCGGAGAGTACGTTGAGCGTTACATTGCGCTCCGCAGCAATGGGGCCATAGGAAGGCAAACCCTAGCCAACGAGCGGCGATACGCCGAGTACCTGCGTGAGGTAATAGGGCTTATCCCCCTTCGCGATTTGACGGCGATGGACGTGGAGCGATGCCTGCTTCAGGTGCCCGAGATTTCGCGGCGGTGGGCAAACGAGCGCGTGGAGGAATGGAAAAGGAAACGCGAGCAGGCGGTGCGCGAGGGGAATCGACGGAAGAAGAAGCCGCTCGGCTCCCCGCGCGTTGCCGGGCCCGATATGCAGCACAAAATCCTCAAATTCTGCCGCGAGATCCTCAACGACGCGCTGGATAGGGAGCTCGTGCAGAAGAACGTGGCGAAGGCGCGCTTCCTCTCCAAGAACTTCAAGAAGAGCCGCCCGCTCATCGACCCTCTCATGGAGGAGGATGCGGCGCGGTTCCTCCACGAAGTGAAGGCGCTTCCCCTGTCGCCTTTCAAGGTGGCGTGCCTCGCCCTTTTCTCCAGCGGGATGCGCCCCGAGGAAGCACTCGCTTTGAAGATGGGCGGCGTCAACGTCGGCGGCGTCCCTTCGGCGAGAATCACCGGGTCGCTCGAACACGGGACGGCGGAAATCGTTGAGTATACGAAGTCCGATTCGTCGTACCGCACGGTTCCTATCGACGATTACACCTCCCGCGAGATAGGCAGATGGATAGAGGAGAAGAGCAGACGCCTGCGCGCCATGGGCATCAGGCCCGGCCCAAGCACGCCTCTCGTGGGAGAACTTGACAAGCCCCTCACCTACAACGTGCTCAAGAAGCAGTGGCAAAGGTTCGTGGAGAAGGTGGGGTTCGAGGGCGTGCGCCCCTACGCGCTGCGGCATACGTTCGCCACCATCAACCTCGCTCGCGGCGAGAACATCAAGACCATCTCCGTCATCCTCGGACACGCGTCGCCGTCCTATACGCTCGACCTCTATGTGGGCTACATCCCCTCGACAAGCAGGGAGCTATCCAACAGGTACGTCTCACGGCTCGAATCGCTGCCGCAGGCCGCATAGTTTTGGAACTTTTGTATTCCGCTGCGTTTTGCTTGGGATGCGTTATAATTCAAGCGCTGCGTTTAGTCAGCGAATGAATTGCGGGCGTCGCCAAGTGGTAAGGCCCAGGCTTCCCAAGCTGTTGCACTACTCCGTGCGATTTCTCTTGAAAAGCCTTTCTGACCTCGTAAGATTTGAATACCGTTTTCCATTTTACCAAGCGCACGGGATGAAAAACGGGAAATCTCGTTTCATTTTCATTTGAATCTAAAATGACCATATGACGCACGAACGCCGTCTTAGCGACGGCGTTCCGATTCGTTGTTTGGAGCGGGCGACGGGACTCGAACCCGCGAAATCCTGGCTTGGGAAGCCAGTGCCTTACCACTTGGCGACGCCCGCGTTCTGTCAAATTATACGCCATCTTGTTTAACTCGTTCCGGCTAATACGTAAAACCACAATCTCTGGCGGAGGAACGGATGTAGTCGATATACCGGCTGCCAATCCCCATTGCCGTATTGGGAACATAGCCTGCGTAGAGATCCAGCGTGTAGGACGGGCTCTCGTGTCCCATGAGCACAGAGAGGGTCTTGATGTTCTCCCCATTCGCAAGGTTTTGAGTGGCGTAGGTGTGTCGCAATGCGTAAGGGCGTATGCCTGAGAAGCCGTTCTCATCAATGAACTTGACCCATTGCTTGCGCCATGTGTTGTACGCATAAGGCTTGGGTCCGTCCGACATGAGAGGCATGCGCATCGTCGGCATAAGCCCCAAGTCCTCTATCATCTGCGATTTCACGGCAATCCATTGTTTGGCGGTACAGGACAGAAGGCTATCAATAGGAATGGTCCTCCTCCCTGCATCCGACTTCAGGTACTCCGTTATGATGGTGCCGCCGTGCTTGACGGCCCCCGTAACGCGCAAGGCATCCTCTACGTCACCGAATGCAAAGCTGCCCGCTCGAATAGCCTGCATCTCCTCCGGGCGAATGCCGGTGCAGAACAGCGACAGCAAGCTGAGCTTGAACCAAGAGAGCGGAAGCTTCTCGATAGCCTCCAAGAACTTTGCCGCCTCGTCCGCCATGAGCGGATCAATGAGGGGCTTGCTCTGCTTGAACACCCGGCTGAGAAAACGCGCGTGAGCCGGATTCCTCGGCGTCTGCTCCTTCCCTAGTCCGTAGTTATAGACCTCTCGAAGGAACTTGAGCACCTTCGCTTGCGTGTCCGACCCTGCCGTGCGCGGCTCCTTGAGCGGTTTGACGAGCGTCTTCTTCTCCTTGGCCCATTTTGCGGTCTTGCGGTTCTCTTCTAGGGCCTTCTTGCGCTCCTCCGCCCAAATGCGAGACAGACGAGGGATGGCTATGAGGCACCTTTCGATGTCATCGGCCCTTACCTCGAAGAAGACCATATCGCCGATGGTCGCCCGGATATACCGCATATAGTTGAGCTCGTTCTTGATTGTTTCTTCCGATACAGAGCCGTGGCTCCTGACTTCGATGTAGCGCTCCGCAAACTCCGTAAGCGAAGCGGTGCAGTAGCCCATATCGTTGAGTGGCAGAGCTTGCGTTACCTTCCCTTTGGCTTCGAGGGACTTTTCGTAATCATCCTTCGCCCTGATGAACTCTTCGTTCTTTTCATCCTCGAAGGCCCTGACCTCATCCTGCAGCTCACGACGGTTGAGAACAAAAGCACGCCTTGTGAACTTGGTCTTACCGTCAAAGAAGACCTGGAAATCATCGGGGATACGGATGGTCAGTTCATACATCGTGGTGCGGGAATCTTCTCGCTTGCTACGCGGCAGACCTTTACGCTTCCTTGCCTCGTCGATGTTGTATGGCTTATCGCATTTCAATGCTAGTGGCATAGGAATCGCCCTCTTCCAGTTGGCGATCTTTGTAGAGGTAGTTCAGAAGCCCGAGCTTCGGAACGAGCCAGCGGACGCCGATGCGGCATCCCTGTATCTCGCCACGGTTGAGCAGCTTGCGGATCTCCTGCCCCGTGGTGCCGGTGAAGGCGGCCACGTTGTCGGGCGTCATCATGTAGGGGTAATCCTTCAGCATGAACAGGTAGAGTCCATCGGGATCAGCTGCCTTAAGCCGGTTCTCGTCAATCTCCAAATCGCCGTGGTTGTCATCCATAGGTGCCTCCTCTCATAAGGCGAGGCGACATCTTGCCGCCTATGTTGGTTGGTCAAACGACGCGCCTCAACGATGCGAGACGGCGAATCGCAGACTTGCGAGAGGCGGTCGCTCATGCATATGAGGGTGCGTCTGGTAGATGATTCGATGCGGTTATCAAGGTTCGAGATGTCCCTGCACATGTTTCGCGGATTGCAAAAAGAAATACATGGCACCTCGAACAAGCTAGCCGTAGTGAAGACGTATCGAACCAGATGGTATTAGATTGGGAATATGTGTCCCCAAATCAACAGTGCTTTATGCGGGAATGCATGCGAGGATGATGTCAGCCATGCGTCCCTTCTTCTCTCTCGGGGCGTCCTGGAGCCATCCTATTAGCAAACGTGCGATTCCTGCTGCAACAAATTGCAGTTTATAATTTGCGTCCTTGGGACGCGGAATCTCTTTTCCAATGACGCTCTTTTCCAAAGCATCTTGAAAGCTTGACATAATCGCATTGGAAGTAAATTGTTCAGCTTTATGTGAGGTGGCCAAAAAGAGAGTGCTATTTTCTTCTAGGAATTTCATATAGGCGATAAGAAGCTCTCGGCTTATAGGAGAATTGTATGAAGTGCGTTGATTGGCGCCCACGAAAAGTCTTTCAATGCTAACCATCTAACCTCGACCAGCAAGTCGGAGGTGTCAGAGTAATGCGCATAGAATGTCGAACGATTCACCTGAGCTTCGTTGCACAACATCGTCACGCTGATTTTCTCAAAGGCAGTTGTCTCCAAAAGCCGCAGTAAGGCTGAATCCATCTTCTTTGCCGTGTTTGCGAACTTTGTTTCTGCCTTACCCATGACGATCGGTTTTTCGTGTTATAGAAACTAGCTCAATCGCATTCGCTGTCTTGATCAGCAAGCGTGCGATTGGCCAGACACACAGTAATCACGCCCATGATGCAGAGTACGCTCGCGATAGCCGCTCCCGTGATGATCGGCATGACGAACACCAGATCGGCGTCGTCTGCGGTGGCGTAGGCGGAGAACATGCCGATCTCCAGCGTGAATAGACTGACGAGCGCGATGGCCAGGTTCACGCGGCAGTTAGTTCCGACGAGCAGGTTCTCGTGCGAGCGCAGTCGCACCAGGCCCACGATGGAGCTTATGAGCGAGAAGAACGTGAACGTCGCCACGGCGATCACGGTGATTTTATCGTAGCGGATGGAGCCTTCGCCGATCATGATGAGCGTCACGATGCCGGAGAGAACAAGTACGCTCGCGATGAGCATGATGCCGCATATGCGCGAAACGCGCGCCTGTTCGCTCGTCGTGCACGCGGCGCTCTTGCGCAACTCGTAGAGCAGGGCACCGCGCATCAGACCGAATACGAGGTAATAGATGCCCAGTGTTATGAACCACACGGAAAGCCATGCGATCCCCAGCACCAGGTTCCCAAGAGCCCAGAGCACATCCACCACTACGCCGATGAACACGAAGAGGCGTCTCCGCATATCCTCGTCGTCCATGAGGCGGCTGACATGGGGATTCCTCCGTGCGAAGGCGATCGCCCTCTGTGCGGGCACGTCGCGCACAACCCAGATGACGAGAATCGTGAATAGATATGCAGATACGGCGTAGGCTACATATGACAACGGATTACCCTTGTTGTCGAACAGGAACACCCATACCATGAGGGCGCAGATGACGGGAACCGCAAGCGCCACCACACACCCGCGGCATGAGGAGCGCGCGTATGACGCGGAGGACTTTGTTCTTGGGCGTCCGGGGTGCGCGTCTCTCTTCGATGCGCTCGCGCTCGTCGCTCATCGCGCCCTCGTCTCGGTAGCACAAATCGGCAGTCGCACCTCGAAGACAGCACCCTTCCCAGGCGCGCTCTGCACGTCGACGGTGCCACCGTGAAGCTCTGCGATGCGCTTGCAGAGCGCGAGCCCCAGTCCCGATCCCTTCGAGGCATGGGAGGAATCGCCCTGGTAAAAGCGATCGAAGATGTGCGCCATGGTGGCGCTGTCCATGCCGCAGCCCTCGTCCGATATCCAGATCACAGCTTCGTCCGCGCTCGCGGTGCGCCCTTCCTCTCCTGTGCGACCGCCGTAGAGCGCCAGGCTCACGCGCCCGCCGTGAGGCGAGAACTTCACGGCGTTGTCGAGCAGGTTCAACCACAGCTGCGCCAGGTAGTCCGCGTTGCCGGAAACGGTGCAGGCGTCAAGGTTCAAGTCGATGCGGATGTCCTTTTCCTCAAGCTTCGGCTCTAACAGCATCACGGTGCGCTTCAGCTGCTCGGCCACATCGACCTCCTCGATGGACGGCAGCATGGCCGCAGCCTCCATCTTCGACAGGAGCAGGATGCGCTCGGACAGGCCCGAGAGCCGTTTCGATTCCTCCACGATAATGCCCGCGTATTCGCGGCGCTCCTCGTCGGTCAGGTCGTCTTCCATCAGCAGCTGGGCGAAGCCAGAAAGCGAGTTGATGGGCGTTCTGAACTCGTGCGAGAAGTCGCTGATGAAGCCCGCGCGCATCATCTCCGTACTGGCCAGTTCCTCAGCGGCTACGTTGAAGCTGTGCGCGAACTCGCCGACCTCGCGCAGGTTAATCCGGTCCTTCTTCTCCATACGGTAGAAGAAGTCGCCCTTGGCCAGATGGTCCATAGCGAGCGTCATGCGGCGCATAGGCCGCACCAGTGAGTAGTTCGTGGCCACACATACGATGACGGCGAGCAGGATGCATACGATGAACACCACAGGTGCAATGGTGGAAGGGGCGGTCAGCTGCTCGTAGGAGACAGCTCCACTGAACGTCAGCGCCGCGCCGATCGCAGCGAGAACGATGCATACACCCATGATCGCGCCTGCGAATACCGCGACGAGGATCGCCCCGAGAGTGATCGTGCGAAACAACGAGAGGCTGTCGGTTACGTCCTCGTGCGCATTATCTTTCATCGGCTTCTCCGATCTCTGCGCAGTAGCCGATGCCGCGCACCGTCTTGATGGCAAAGTCGGGCCAATCCTCGAAACGGGAGCGCAGGCGGTTCACGTGCACGTTCACGGTCGCCTCCGAACTCTCAGTGTCCCAGCCCCACACCTCGTCGAGCAGCTGCATGCGGGTGTAGGCGCGCCCCGGAGTGGAGAGCAGGCGGAACAGCAGCTGGAACTCCTTGGATGGCAGTTCGACCTTCTCGCCGCCGCGCTCGATCGTGTTGCGATTCGCGTCCAAAACGGCTGCACCAATGACCAGCCGGTTCGCTTCGGCTGCGCCGCTGCGCCGCAGAAGCGCCCGCACGCGCAGCACCAGCTCCTTCATGTCGGCAGGCTTTGTGAGATAGTCGTCAACGCCGGCGATGAACCCGCCATGCAGCGTCTCTGCATCCTGGCGCGCCGTCAGCATGAGGATGGGCGTGTCCCACCCCGCCTCGCGCAGCTGCCGCACCAGTTCCAGTCCGTCAACGCGCGGCATCATGACGTCGCTCACGATGAGGTCCACATGCTCATGATCGAGCACGTCGAGCGCATCCTGACCGTCTACAGCCGACAGCACTTCGTGGTTGTCGCGGCGCAGCACCGCGCTTATGAGCTTGTTTGCGCTCGCATCGTCCTCGGCCACCAAGATACGTGCCATCGCTGCCTCCTTCTTCCGTCGCTACGCGCGAACCATATTAGGCCACAGAAAGATAAACAAAAGATAAACGAGCCAAGGCCCCGAAACCCGCAGAAGCCCTCAGGGCCTGCGATCGAATTTGCGAACAAAGAATCCGAATGATAAACAGCGCGATTTATCAAGCGTTTACGAAAAGTTTATCACCGGCCTCCACCATTTCATTTGATGCGAATTGAGAGTACGACGCTGTGAGGTGATAAACGATGCAACAGACAAAGCATTTTCAGAACATTGTTCCGAGATGCGAGACAGGAGCGCTCCCAAGGATCGATGAGGTGCTCAAAACGATGTTCTCGGTTTTTCTCGGAATGTTCAGCATCCCGCTTGTTATGGGTGTCTTCCTGACATTATTCGGGTAAACGGGGCGATCCGATGAGAAGATCGATCCTTTCAATGATGCGAATGCTCCCCAAGGGGCCTCGCATGTATGGCAGGCTCTCAAGATACGCGAGCGAATACGGAAAGCATGACGAGGCGGATGTGTATCGCTTCATACAAGACTGCTTCACCGCATTCATGGAAGCGTCAGGCATAGATTTCGAAGTGGCAGGCGCGGACAATATTCCGCTGAAGGGCGGCTTCGTCCTTTATCCGAACCACCAGAGCTTTCTCGATATTCCAGCCGTTGTCCTCGGCTGTCCGCGACCCATCGCTGCTGTCATGAAGAAAGAGCTTGCCTCTATGCCGGTGGTCAAGCAACTTGCAGCTGCCACAGGATCCCATTGTCTCGACCGCGAGGATGACAAACAGGCTATCAAGGTGATCCGAGATGTGTCTGCGGAAGTGAAGGCTGGGAGAGGGTACCTGGTCTTTCCCGAAGGAACGCGGAGCAGAACCGGTGAGCTTCTCAATTTCAAGGCCGGAAGCTTCAAATGCGTCACCAGAGCAAAACGCCCCATCGTTCCCGTTGCGATCGAAGGTACGCGCGACGCGCTCTCAAGCTCAAGTAGTTCGCCTTGGTGCATCAGAACCCATTTCCTGGAACCGATCGCATTCGAGCATTACGAACCGATGAGCTCTCGTGAGATCGCCGGTGAGGTCAAGAGCCGCATCGCGGCGCAACGCTCCAAGGCTTCGTCGTGCTCGCGCATCACGGAGGATGCGCTCGAAAGATAAACACGGATGTTTATCCAGCATTTATGAAAAGTTTACTCAGCCCCTTCATTCTGGGGTCGTCAGATAAGCCGAATCGGGATGGACGAAACTCGGCGCCCCTCCCAAAGGAAAGGAGAAGACGATGTTTTGCAAGCAATGCGGAAACGAGCTGAACGGAACCGCGGTCTACTGCGAGGTGTGCGGAGCCCCTGTCCAGTCCGGAAGCGCGCCCGTCCTGGTGGCGACGCCCGTCGGGAGCGCTCGGGATGCCCAAGACGCCTATCGCTCCTATGAGTATGCCCGCACCACCGTCAAGAGCGACTTGGCCCAGGTCGCAGTCGACTGCTACGAGAGCCTCGGCTACGAGCTCACCGGCCAGAAGACCGCAACGGCTGGCGGCCAGACCACGCTTTCGTTCCGCCGCAGCCGCAAAGTCGGCAGCAAGGCGCAGCTCTCTAAGCTCCAGCGCACGATGGACGACACGATCGCCTCCATCGCGAACATGGAAGCGCAAAAGACGAAGAAGGCGACCAGCCAAGCGATAGCGCTCGGCACCATCGCCGCTCTCGTGCTCGGCGTCGGGATGTGCTGCACCATGGTCTGGACCCACCTTATGGCCTTGGGGATCATCGTGGGCATCATCGGCATCGCGGGATGCATCTTTGCCTTCCTTCGCTATCGCAAGACCGTAGAGTCGGAGTCCGCGCGCGTGAGCCCCGAGATTGAGGCAGCCTACGACCGCCTGGCGACCCAGTGCGAAGAGGCGCAGGTCGTCCTTCGCAGCAATGCCCATGGAGACGTTCGATAATGGGTGCGCTTGACGATATCACGGCAAGCCTTACGGCTGATGCAAAATCCTTTGCCATGCGCAAGGTGGTCGATTACGTGGCGGCAGATCCCATAGGACGTCTGCCGCAAGCGCTCACCATCATAGATAAGCTCGATGTAAGAGACATCCTCTTGCCCCATCGGAAGGCCGTCCGCGCCATCATAGAGTCACCGGATAATAACTGGAACCAGCTGATACGCGGTTTGTGGGAGGACGTCGATCCGGAAGTGCTGCGCACCTTCCTCCAGAACGTCGTGGTCAACGGCTCCATCGTAGGCTACCCCATCCAGCAGCGCGCCGCGGAGGAGCACGGATGCAACGTGCCGTGGACGATGCTCATCGACCCGACGAGCGCGTGTAACCTCAGCTGCAAGGGGTGCTGGGCCGCCGATTACGGCGACAAGCTGAACCTGAGCTTCTCGGAACTAGATCGCGTGATCGAGGAGGCGAAGTCGCTCGGCATCCATGTATTTCTGTTCAGCGGCGGCGAGCCGCTCGTGCGCAAGCGCGACATCATGCTGCTCTGCCAGCGCCATGATGACTGCGAGTTCTTCGCTTTCACCAATGCAACGCTCATAGACGAGGAGCTCGCAGATGAATTTCTGCGCGTGAAGAACTTCGTCCCCATCATCAGCGTGGAGGGCTTCGAGGAGGATACCGACGCGAGACGCGGGAGCGGAACATTCGCTGCGGTGATGCGAGCCATGGAGCTGCTACGCGAGCGTGGCATCTTGTTTGGTGCCTCCTGCTGTTACACCTCTGCGAACGCGGAGGTCATCGGAAGCGAGCGCTACATCGACTTCCTCATCGAGCAGGGTGCGAAGTTCGCCTGGTTCTTCACCTACATGCCTGTCGGCGTGAACGCCTCTCCTGAGCTTATCGCCAGGGCCGACCAGCGCGAGTACATGTACCGTCAGATCCGCTCCTTCCGAGAGACGAAGCCGATCTTCACCATCGACTTCTGGAATGACGGCGACTATATCGGAGGATGTGTAGCAGGGGGGCGCGCCTACTGCCATATCAACGCCAACGGCGACGTGGAGCCATGTGCCTTCATCCACTACTCCGACTCAAACATCCGCGAGAAGACGCTTCTCGAAGCTTTCTCTTCGCCTCTTTTCATGGCGTACAAGGAGGGGCAGCCCTTCAACGAGAACCACTATCGCCCGTGCCCTCTGCTTGACAACGAGGGTGCACTTGCGGAGATGGTAGAGCGAAGCGGCGCCCATTCGACAGACCTGGAGAGCCCGGAAGACGTTAGAGGCCTCACGGGGAAGTGCGCGTGCGCGGCAAGCCGATGGAAGCCGGTGGCCGACAAACTATGGGAGCAACGCAGATGTGACGCGGGGCAAGAGAAGGCTTAGCGATGGACAAGATCTTCATCACTGCCGACTCGGGCGCGGATATCCCTTCAGAGCGCGCAAAGGATCTTGGCATTCATATCGTGCCGTTCCATCTCTCGATTGGCGAACACCATTGCGATGACGGGGAAATAGAGCCTGTTGACATGCTCGAGCTATGTCAAGCGAAAAAGATCTTGCCGAAGACGAGCGCCTGCAGCCCCTATGACTACGAGAGGGTGTTCGGGCGAATCCTTGAGAAAGATCCGAATGCGCACATCATCCATCTAGGCTATTCGGCAGCTACCACGAGCTCCTTCCAGTCTGCGCGATCCGCTGCCGAGAAGACCGGTCGTGTCACCTGCGTGGACACCTGCTTCGCATCGGGGGGATACGGGCTCATAGCTGGCAAGATCGCTCACGCTGTCAGATCTAACCCGAAGATGTCGGCGGAAAGCGCGGTCGGCTTGGCAGAGTGACCTGTGTCAAGTTTTCGGACACAGAATATCGAGATATTTATGCGGCCACTTGTAAATCCTTATCGTCTATACCGAACGCTTTATCGCAGCGTTGCATAAAAGATTGCATGGCTTGCGCCGGAATCTGATAGTCGATGGTGGAATGCGGGCGACGCCTGTTGTAGTAAGTTTCGATGTAGTTCACCAAAGCCCTCCTTGCCTCCACTCGCGCAGAGAACTTTTGACGGTGATACATCTCGTTTTTAAGATTCGCGAAAAATGATTCAGCCACTGCGTTGTCATGGCATGAGCCCGTGCGTCCAACAGAGAGCCTCACTTCGTTTTGATCAGCCCAGCCAGCCAGAAGACGTGATGTGTATTGACTGCCGCGATCTGAGTGGAAGATGGCGCCTTTTGCAACATAGCCGCGAGCACGAGCGCACTCAAGGGCTGACACAACGATGTCGGCCGTCATCTTTTCAGATAGCGAAAACCCAACAACCATGCGCGTTGCAAGGTCGATCACGGTAGCAAGGTAGAGCCATCCCTCTCCGGTCTTAAGATAGGTTATATCTCCTACAAGCCGTGTTGTCGGAACGGCACTTGTAAAGTTGCGCTGTATCAAATCAGGACGTCCATCATCGCCGGATCCTGGGATTGTGGTGCGCTTTTTGGCATAAGGCGTGCATCCCTTGATGTCCAGTTCACGCATAATCCTAAGCACCCGATAAAGCGTGAGTTCGTGTCCCTGGAGTGCAAGATAGGCATGAATGCTCCTGTGCCCAAAGCGTCTGTCGGACTCAAGCCAGGCTCGCTCAATAAGGGCTTTCAATTCAGGTGAGGTTTCTGGTCTTTTTGGCCTATTGCACCAGGCATAAAAGCCCGATCGGCTCACTTCGAGTATGCGAGCCATAAGCTTTACAGGGAAGTTTTCCTTCTCCGCATACATCAAGCGATACTTATCGTTTACGCTTGGCCTTTCGCGAAGAAGGCTGCGGCTTTTTTTAGAAAGGCATTTTCCATCTCAAGCTCACGTATGCGCTTTTGAGCTGCAACCAGATCAGCATCAACTTCCGTAGTGGGAGCCTCGCCAGATAGTTGCTTTTTGCGCGCTACAACCCAGTTGTTTGCGGTTTTGTAGTTGATGCCAAGTTCCTCGGCAACTTGTCGGACTGGCCGTCCTGTCGAGATGATGTAATCCGCGGTCTCTCGCCTGTATTCAGGTGTATACGTTGTCATGGTTTCTGCTCCTTTTTTCGGTGGTGAATGATACAAGATTTATATGGAGAAATCTCGCACCTTCGTGTCCGAAAAAACGATACAGGTCAGAGAACCTCATCGCCCGTGCGAAGATGGCTTTCTTACCAATGGACCTATCGTTTCTGAGGGCAGGCGGACGTCTCTCCTCAATAAAGTACGCGACATCCCAAGTGCTGAACATCAGACCAGTCGTCGAGATGCGCGATGGAGCGCTCTCGATGACGAGGAAGTTCCATGGGAGCACGAAGCGCGTTGCCACTAAGTTCTTGGAGGCGTTCCTTTCGGATGGCGCGATCGACAGGCAGCAGCTCATTCTCCTTTATTCGTGCGGACTGCCATCGAAGATATGCGAGGCAGTCACTGAAAGGGCCAAAAATCTCGGGGTCCAAGAGGTGCATTGGGTGCAAACGGGATGCGTGGTCACAGCGCATTGCGGCCCAAGCGCGATTGGTTTCGCTGCGCTGCGAAGCGAATAGAGAGAAGCGATCTTCGCCAATGGCTCATGTCGTTTCGCTTCTAAATGACGACCATCAGGAAGAAGGCAAATTGCTGGACGGGCAGTCCTGAACTTGTTCCCAATTCGAGGTCATGTGTCTCTTGTTTGGGACGATGTTCCCAGCGTCGGCACGTGCATCCTTACTCTGGCAATCAAGGCAATCGAAAACGGCAACCGACACAGTGCAAGCAGGCGATCAAAGGGAATGGACCACGCGAAGCTCATAGCGGTGAGGATGGAGGAGGCACGGGACGCGCGCGGCATCAGCGTCGCGGAGCTGGCCCGGCGGGCCTCCATCGACCGTAAGAGGCTGTGGTACATCCTGGACGGCCAGCGCCAGATGCGCGCCGACGAGTTCGTCCGCCTCTGCGCCGTGATGGGCCTGGACATGCAGTTCTTCCTCACGCCCGAGCTACGCGAGGAGCTGTCCTACCGCCGGAAGCTGACCATCGAGGAGTACGGCACGGGCCTGTGCGGCCTGCCGACGATGAGAGAGAGGGGAGAGACGCGCTGCAACATCTGACGGAGACATACGTCGATGCCAAGGGCGGGGTGCGACCGGCACGGTCGGCCTCGCCTTTCCGCGCATACGCCTCCCTTCCCAACGCAAAGCCAATCCCATGCCCACAACTATCGGAAAGGATTCCGTTGATGTAGGCGCGGGAGGCGCGTTCCCTCCCGCATTCGGGAAGGGACGCCCTATGGCGAGCGATTACGGCGACGAGGCCGGAAGCAAGATGATCGACGACTTCATGCGCTTCGGGGAGCGCATGGGCGAGCGGGCGATGTACACCCGCGCAAGCCAGATGCAGCGTGCGTTCCAAAACGCCACGCAATCGGCGCGGGAGGCGGCCGGGGAGGCTCCCGCCGGGAACCTGGCCGAGTGGGCGAAGCTCGACATGCACGAGTTCCAGGGAATAGAGGATTATGAGGCCATCAAGGGGATCATCGAGGACAGGCTCGCGGCGCACGGCGTCGCGAGCACGTGGTTTCCCGACCCCGAGACGGGGCGCGAGTACCTGCTTTTCCGCATCGCCGACGCGCGCGAGGTCTGGCAGTCCTTCGACGAGCTCGCCCGCGAGACCGACGGCGCTTGCGCCAAGGCCGCGGAGAAGCTCGAGGCGCAGCGCGGGAAGGGCCCCGAGCGCCTACGCGACGAGAGAACCCTCGACGAACGCGCGGGAGAGGCGCGCGAGGCGTCCAAGGCGCTCGAAGCCGAGGGGGCCACCAGCCGCGCGAAGGCCAAGGGGCCGCGCCTCCAGGAGGTGCGGGCGAAGTGACGGCGAGCATCATCTGGGCGACCGCCCTCTCGGCGCTCTCCTTTCTCGCCGCGAACGCGTACGCCGCCTGCCTGCTGTCGCTTCCGGGCAACCCCATCGCCAACCTGGCCGCAGCGCTCCGGCGCCTCCCCCTCTACATCATGGGCCACGGCCCCCTCTCGCTCGAGGCTGCCGCGCTCGCGACGGGGCTCGTGGCCGCATGCTCCGTATGGTGCGCGTGGGCGTGGTCGCTCACGCACGGGCGCGCCCAGCGCCAAGGAGAGGAGCACGGAAGCGCCCGTTGGGGCACCGTGCGCGAGGGCCGGCGCTTCATGAACCTCAAGGACCCCGACCAGAACGTCATCCTGACCGAGCGCTTCGGCATGGCGATGAGCCGCCCCGACCACGACCGCAGGCACGAGCGCAACCGCAACGTGCTCGTGGTGGGGGGATCCGGCGCGGGCAAGACGCGCGGATTCTTCGAGCCCAACGTCATGCAGATGAGCGCGAACTACCTCGTGACCGACCCCAAAGGCGAGTCGCTGCCCCGCCTCGGGCACATGCTGGAAGCGGGCGGATACGAGATCCTTTCCTTCAACACCGTGGACTTCTCGAAGTCGCTCCACTACAACCCGCTCGCCTACGTAGCCGACGAGGCGGACATCCTGGAGTTCGTCGCCTGCCTCATCGACAACACCACGGGCGACAAGGAGCATGCGGGCGACCCGTTCTGGGAGAACGCCGAACGCCTCCTCTACGTCGCGCTCATCGGCTACCTCATCTACCACTGCCCGCCCGACGACCGATCGCTCTCGGGGCTCGTCACCCTGCTCTCCCTGGCCAAGGCCAAGGAATCCGACGAGGACTACAGAAGCCCCCTCGACCTCCTGTTCGATGAGGTGGAGACCGGCATGCGCTACGTGCGCCGCGCCGGCGAGCCGGAGGGGTTCGACCCCCTAAGGCGAGAATCGTACAACCCCGGCGGCACGCACCGATGGGTGCGCGTTTCCGAGCCCGTGGCGGTGGACGCCGACTTCTGCCTTTTGCACTACAAGATGTTCAAGGACGCGGCGGGCAAGACGCTGAAGTCCATCCTCGTGTCGTGCAACACCCGCATGGAGCCCTTCGCCATCCCGCAGGTGCGCGAGCTCGTGAGCTTCGACGAGATGGGGCTCGACCGCCTGGGGGACGCGGGCGAGCGCCGCGCCGTGTTCGCCGTCATGTCGGACACCTCCTCGCTCTACTCGTTCCTCTTCGCCATCATGATGTGGCAGACCATGAACGTCCTGTGCAAGAGGGCGCTCGTGCGCTACGGCGGCGCGCTGCCCACGCCGGTCGTCATGCTCATGGACGAGTTCGCCAACATCGGCCGGCTCCCCGACGTGGAGAAGATGGTGGCGGTCGTCCGCAGCCGCAACATCTCGATGGCCTTCGGCCTGCAATCCCTCTCGCAGCTCAAGAGCGCGTACAAAGACGACGCGGCCACCATCGTCGACTGCTGCGACACGACGCTGTTCCTCGGGGGCAAGTCCACCGACACGGTGAGGGAGATAGCCGAGTCGATCGGCAAGGAGACCGTCGCCACCGTCACATGGAACGAGAGCCGGGGCGCGTCGGCATCCTCAACCCGCAACTGGAACACCATCGAGCGCGACCTCATGCAGCCCGCAGAAGTGGCGAAGCTGCCACGCGACGAGGCCATCGTCCTCATCGCGGGAACCGATCCCCTGAGGGACAGGAAATACGACGTCTCCATGCACCCGAGGTGGCGCTCGGTGTACCCGGGGCGCGCCGACGCGCTCTACGGGCTCCCCTTCGACTTCTCCGAATACAGGGAAAGACGGCTCGGGGGCGAGCGGCCACGTGAATAGGGCTGCCCATTTCCCGGAAAAGAAGAGCCGCGGCACGGCCCCGCTTCGGGGGCCGTGCCGCGCGAGCGAAACGCAAAGGAGAAAACACATGCTGGCCAACATCATCAGCCTCGTCTCGGGGTGCGTGACGTTCCTCGGAGGCTTCCTGGTCGTCTGGGGGGCCGTGTCGCTCGGCCTCGCCATCCGCGAGCAGCAGGGCGGCGCCCAGATAGCGAGCGCCATCTCGACCATAGCGGGCGGCGGGATCATCATCGCCGCCGCCGTGTACTTCGGGATGCTCGACACGAGCTGGCTCCCGGCGTAAGGAGGCGACACATGCTGAGCGTGTCCGTGCACAAGGACATCGGCGAGTACACCGAGAAGGTGGTGGGCAAGCTCTCCGCCCGCACGCTCGCCTGCACAGCGGGAGGGCTCGCATCGGCGGTGGCCGCGGCTGCCGTGGCCAACCTCGCCCTCGGCATCCCGGTCGACGCCACGACCCTTCCCGTCATGGCGGCCTCGATGCCGTTTTGGCTCCTCGGGTTCTGGCGGCCGAAGGGGCTTCCCCCCGAGAGGTTCCTGCCCCTGGTGGCGAGCCATGCGCTTGGCGACGGGAAGATCGCTTACACCACGGGCTCGCGCCCGGGGTCGATAGCGGGCCCCGTCGGCTGCGCTAAAACGAGCCGGCGCGCACGCCGGGAGTCGAGAAGGAAAGGGGCGGAGCGCCGTGTCAAGGAACTCTAGCGAAGAAGGCGGGAAGCGAACCCTCGTGAAGCCCTCCCCCGGCCCCAAGCGCACCCAGTCGCTTGGGCGTCGCATGGCCGAGCAAGAAAGGCGGCTCACCGACCGCATGGCCGAGAGACGCGCCCGCCGCCGCGCGGCGCGCGACGTCTACGCGGCCATAGGCTACGACCTCATGTACGAGAACGGCATCGCGCAGGTGGAAGAGGGGCTGTTCAGCCAGACGCTCGCCTTCGACGACATAAGCTACCAGTCGGCGCGCGAGGAGAGCCAGCAGGCCATCTTCAGCGGATGGTGCCAGCTGTTCGACTACTTCGGGGCGGAGAGCTGCGTGCAGCTTTCCGTCGTGAACCGGCCCATCCCCACAGAGCTCATCGGGCGCAAGCGCTTCTTCGGGGAGGACGACCCGGCCACGGCGGCCTACGCCGCCGAGTACAACCGCATCCTCAACGACAAGATGCGCGAAGGCGTCTCGAACCTCGTACGCGAACGCTACCTCACGTTCTCGGTCGGGGCGGCGAGCATCGACGAGGCCATGCCCAAGCTCGCCCGAATGCGGACCGACGCCGAGCAGACGCTCTCGAAGATGCGCAGCGCGAGCCGCCCGCTTTCGGGCGCGGAGCGCCTGGACGCCATACACGCCCTCCTGCGCCCGGGCAAGCCCAACGCGTTCTCATGGGATGCCGTCGGGGCGAGAAGCGGCCTCACGAGCAAGGACCTCATCTGCCCCTCGTCCCTCGACTTCAAGCCCGACGGCGCCGGATCGTGCTTCAAGTCGGAGGACGCGTGGTGCCAGGTGCTCTCGATCAACCGCTTCGGCAGCGAGCTGTCCGACCGCTGCCTGGCCGACATCATCGACCTGCCCATCCCGCTCGCCGTGTCGATCCACGTGCAGGCCATGGACAAGTCGAAGGCCGTGGCGTTCGTGAAGAAGCGCATCGCGTGGATGGACAAGGAGATCATCGACGAGCAGATGAGCGCGGTCAAGAAAGGCTACGACTTCCAAATCCTGCCCTCGGAGCTCAAGTACTCCAAGGAGGAGGCCGAGGACCTTCTCGACCACCTGCAGAACAAGAACCAGCGCCTCTACGTCTACACGGGCCTCGTCTACACCCACGCCCCCACGCGCGCCGAGCTCGACGACCAGGTGATGCAGATCGTGTCCACGGCGCGGCGCAACTCCATCGAGGCGGACGCGCTCGACTACCGCCAGCGCGAGGGGCTGAACTCGGTGCTCCCCCTGGGGCACAACCACGTGGAGGTGTCGCGCATGATGACGACCGCCCAGGTGGCCATCCAGATGCCCTTCGCCACCCAGGAGCTCGCGCAGGCGGGCGGCGGCTACTACGGGCAGAACAAGCAGTCCTCCAACCTCGTGCTCTGCAACCGCAAGCGGCTCGCGAGCCCCATGGGGTTCGTCGCCGGCAAGCCCGGGTCGGGCAAGTCGTTCTCCGTGAAGCGCGAGATAGAGAACACGATACTGGCCTACCCCGACGACGAGATCATCATCCTCGACCCCGCGGGGGAGTACTCGCCGGTGGTGCTCGCCAACGGCGGCGAGTCGATCCGCTTCGCGCCCGACTCGGGCACGCACCTGAACCCCTTCGACCTCGCCGACGTGGCCCACCAGTCGCCCTCGGCGCAGATGGCGTTCAAGATAGACGCCTTCCTTGCGCTGTCCTCGGCCACCATGGCCGAAGGCTCGGAAGGGCTGACCGAGGCCGACAGGTCCATCATCAGCCGCTGCGTCGAGGCAGCCTACCGCGAGGCGGCGGAAAGCGGGCGCGACCCCCTGCTCGGCGACTTCTACCGAATCCTGAAAAGGCAGCCCGAGCCCGAGGCGCGCGACGTGGCGCTGCGATACGAGCGCTACGTCGAGGGAGCCCTGTCGTTTTTCAACCACCCCTCCAACGTCGGCTTCGAGAGGCGCGTCACCAACATCGACTTCAAGGACCTCTCCGAGAACATGCGCGCCTTCGGCGTCATAACGGTGCTGGAGAGCGTGCGCAACCGCATGTACTACAACTACGAGAGGGGCGTCACGACCTGGCTCTACATCGACGAGGTGCAGTCGCTCTTCGGCCATCCCGCCATCATCGGCTACTTCTCGAAGTACTGGGCGGAGGGGCGCAAGTTCAACCTCATCGCCACGGGCATCACGCAGAACAGCGTCTACATGCTCGACCACGAGGAGGCGCGCAACATGGTGCTGAACTCCGACTTCGTCCTGCTGCACAAGCAGTCCCCGCTCGACCGCCGGGCATGGGCGGAACTGCTCGACATGAGCGCCCAGGAGGCCTCCTACATCGACGAGTCCGTGCGCGCGGGCGAGGGGCTGCTCATAGCCGGCGGCGCGCGGGTGCCCCTGAAGGACGACTTCCCGAAGGGCAGGCTCTACGACCTGTTCAACACCAAGCCCGAGGAGATCGCCGCCAAGAAGCGCGAGAGCGACTTCGCCGAGCGCGAGCGCAGGCGCAAGTCGGAGAAAGGCGACGTGTAGTGGGCGGGCTCGCCAAGGCAAGCGAGGCGAGGGCGCAGGCCCATCCCGACACCATGCTCGCCAAAGGCGAGGGCGCGCAAGCCGATTCGCTGGCATCCGCGGGGCGCACCGACGCGGTGAGCGCGGGCCTCGTGAGGGGGTTCGACCGCTTCGCGGCGGAGGGCTGCAAGGGCAGGGGCCGAAGGTCGGCAAGCCGGGGCGGCAAGGCGAGGGAAAAAGGCGGGGAGGCACCCGGGGCCAATCGAGCAGCCGGCCCCGAACGAGCCGAGGGGCTTTCCCAGCGCCAGTCCGCGTTTCGCACGAGACGGGCCGTTGCGGATGCGGCCGCCTCGCAAATGGACGACTCCGACGAGCTCGGCGGGTCCGAGGGGATCTACCGCAGCGGCAGGGGCGCCTCCTCTGCCTGCGGGCGATGCGCGAGAGGGGGAGGAGCGTCGGCGCTGCACGCCGAG